>Ga0058697_10000873_pt1 | contig 11864 bp, 16 predicted proteins | sample AgamicAsMae_FD_66619 | JGI IMG/M metagenome (GOLD analysis project Ga0058697, IMG submission 66619) | Agave microbial communities from Guanajuato, Mexico - As.Ma.e | ecosystem: Host-associated > Plants > Phyllosphere > Phylloplane/Leaf | place: Guanajuato, Mexico | collected 2012-06-04
TTCACTCTCGGTGTCAAGCTCGTTCGTGGCGCCTACCTGCACTCTGAGCCTCGCGAGAAGATCTGGGACACCATCCAGGACACCCACCGTGCCTACGACGGCATGGCCGAAGCAGTTCTCACCCGCACCTACAACGATGTCGTCAAGCCCATCTCTGCTGATGACGGTGTCTTCCCCCGCAACGTTGGTCTCGTCCTCGCAACCCACAACGCCGACTCCGTCCGCAAGGCCCAAGCTATCCGCACCAACCAGCTCCGCTCTGGCGAGGAGAGAGTTCCTTGCGCCTACGCTCAACTCCAGGGTATGGCCGATGAAGTCAGCTGCGAACTTATCAGCGCCACTCAAGCCAAGCCTGAGGAGTTGGTTGACATTCCCCGTGCTTACAAGCTGACTGCTTGGGGCTCCATGACCGACTGCCTCAACTATCTCCTCCGTCGTGCTGCCGAGAACAAGGATGCCGCTACCCGCACTGTTGAGAGCAGAGATGCCATGCGCAGCGAGATCTGGCGTCGCATGAGAGCCACTTTCGGTCTTGCTTAAGCTCCTCGTCACCCTTCTCTCTCGACCCTTTTCTCGACCTTTCGACAATGATAACGACGGCGACCCGCACAGCGATGATGATTCTTCTTTTCCTACCACAAAGCATTTCTGGCGTTTTCAGCGATGGACTGGCGTTCACAACTCCCAGGATTGGGATATGATTCTCTGTTTTTCTTTCATTCAGAGATGCTTCTTTTTGACCCTCAGGGGCAGTCTCTTTAGCGATACCAGATACCCTTCTAGAGCATACTACTTGAACCAAAAAATTCAAAAAAGTTACAAAACTTCATATCTTTTTCACTTCATTCCTCGATGCGAGCGCTTGGTTGTATTCTATTATCTCAAGATGCCTATCTCTCACGATCCATTGATGATCATCAATCATATCACTGACCTCATGCAGAATGACAACAAAACAAAATCCCAAATCTCGGTCCATGTGTTTCGCATTGCGTGTTGCGCCGCTTTTAGCCGATGTAAGCCGAGTTGTGCCGAAGCTACCCGCGAGCCCAGTCCTTCCGGCTTTCTTTGTTCCCGAAACCCATGTTTCAACGTCAACGACATGAATCGTCATGAGGTGCGTGACCATCGATATCATGTTTTGTGGTCATGTGAGATGGATGTTTTGAGCGTAGACCGTAGCTCGGGGAAGGAACGTCTCTCCATGGGCACGGCTCCATCTCTCAAATGTTTTCTGCATTGTGATGGCCGTCTAGCAGCAAGACGTCTGCACAGGGAGAGCGAAAGGTAAGATTTTCTTGGACATTGTTCTGTTTCTTGCTTGTCTTGTGTATCTCAATAGCTGTCACAAATAGAGATAGCTACACAGGCAGAGCGAGATACAGGACTCTCATTTCACATCGATCTGTGCCTTGATCATATTGTGCATTTTGAGAGCTGTTGAGATCGCAAGGAGAATTAGATGCAAACGAGCTTCTCCGTAGACGGTGTGCATTTCCTCGACTATATTCTGCATATTGGGGGACTACATTCCTATCACGTTTCGTTCGGAAGTAACGGAATCATCATGCAGTGTCTTAGCTCCTTACATCCAAGACGTCGGGATTTTACATGTAAGGCCCTGGTTTCTCACATGCAAGGAAATTTGAACATAGAAGTCCTACACATAAATCGAGCACTTCTTCTTATTGTTTGTTTAGCAAGCATGATGATCCAGTGGATCTAGACGGAAATTTCTAGACTCCATCTCACACAACAATCCACTTATCAAACTCATAACACCTATCATAGCAGAAGCAGCTTTGGCAGCATTCATAAGTAAAGGCGACTTAACGAAGTTGGCCGACGAATTTCTAGATATATTCTTACTCCCGGATTCATCTAATGTCGGAGGCAACTTAATAGACGATGATAGGTAGACAACAGACGGGAGAGAACATAGAAAATCCGGTGTCTAGGACCCGACAAGCGAAGGTAGGTCGATTGTTAAACATCCTAGATAATACGTTACAAGGTTGCCGTTTATATACTCTTATACTGGGAACAAAACGAGAGAGGTCGACAACGGCATATGGATCTGTCTCCTCTTTAACTAATTACTACACTATACAGCAGAATGTGTTCTATTTTCTCTTACACGTATGGATGTGATAAGCAAACGTATAAAACGGAATAACAATTGCTAAGCTTGATTAGATATGCTTTATTAACTAGACAACCGTATAATATGTTACTTGGGCAAGTAAAGAGAGCCATACTTGCATTACGGCAAGAGCACTACTTAAATCCGTGATCGATCATTGACATGTTAATTAGACTTAACCCGTGAATTAGAGGAGCGTGTCCTTAGGAATACAGACAGCGATATCAAGTGCAAGAATGACTAGCAGATAATAAAGAGCACATGCGATGATCCGAGTTCTTTACGGATCTAGAGAAGCGCTATGTTCTAAGTGTTCCTTCTAGTATAGATCCAGTAGAGCAGAAGTCCATCATAGCTAAGCAGCCCACACACCCCCTTCATTGTATATAAGTCTCCACCGAAAACAATTCTCTACCCGAAGTATCTGTCGGTCTTATGTGATATATGGGATGAGGGTAGAGGTCAACTGTGTCAGAACAATCAATCACTGCCATTCCTCTGTTGCCCTCCCTAGTTCGCAAAGGAGATGAGCGGCTGGCCTAGTGGCTATGATTAGTAGTATCTGGACGATGTTTTTTGCACACTTAGAAACTGCGAGTTCGACTCACTACATAGTCTTCTCTGCTAGAGCGCTTTCTTTCTAGTTAATTACTTATTGTTCGCGAAACCTTCGTAGTACTTTTGATTAAGTAGTTCAAATTCTCATAACAGACAAAGTAGCAGCTGTTCTCCATATACTGCATTCCTCGAACCAAGTTATTTGCTTGCAAACTCTATCCTATTTCTCTGCTTACATAGACAGCCTCACTATAGTCGTCTTCTATAAGTAACTATCATGGCCGACTATCGCGAACAAGGTTAATAACGTTACCGTCCCTCCCGACATCTCTTATGGAATGTACATTCTACGGTCGTCTATTAGCGTAGACTAAAGTTGGTTTAATGACGACAGGGGATATGATTAGGAGTAAGAGGATTGTCGACCCGAAGACCTCTCCGATGTCGTAACTTTCAATTGAGAAAAGACCATACTTATCCCATAAGATCACCGCCGAAGACCATCGCGTACTAGGTCGACAACACCGCCGCATCTCCCGACATCTCACATAGAATGCACACACCACGGTCGTATGTCTACGCGGACAAGAACTACTGAGTCGGTAACGCGGGATACCATAAGAAGTATTATGGCCGTCGACCCGAAGACTCCTTCGACGTCGCACTTTTCTTGAAAAAAAGATATCGCACATGGCAAGCGAAACAGAGGTGGGCGCAAGAGATGTTTGAAATCTTCCATATCCATGTTGCTGGATGTTTAGGTTCGAGGAAATGGCTGTTTATATACTGGGTGGAAGATGCAAGGAGTAGTTTGCAGGAAATATGCAAGGAGTGAGTTTGTTTGTCATGTGATGTTATGATTCTGAATCGAGAAGAATGTTTATATACTCTCATTGGCGAAGTTATGGCAGAAGAGCAGCTATAGAGATGCACAGTTGTTTTGAAAAACGGGGAGCGTCCGTCGAGAGTCATGAATTCATGGGCTCTCTTCGGACGAAGTCTGATCTGTAGAAAGGACTGTGCATGAAAATAGCTTCAACACTTGTGAGAAGAAGATTGGGGATTTGGATGGCATCATCTCTTCGAAATTATCTCCCATTTCGAGAGGACTATGCATTGTTGTTGCTCTTGTCATCGTGAGATGAGGATATACAAGGCCGGTACATCAGGATCGTGTGAGTGCTCTCCGCGACGAAGAGCGATCAAAATGGCATTGATAGCGGGACGGGACGACGACGAAGACCGATCTTTGGGCATCGAGTCCATGGATATGACTGCCTTCGTGCGAGGTCCTCATACGCTACGCACGATCTAGTCGGCCTTCCAGGACCTCGCGCGCCCACAATCTTAGGGCATGTTACTCCGGTCAGCTTCTTTTCGCAATGCAGATCGTTACAGAATGTGCCCATCAGTGGCTTTGATGCCGCTTTTACAGGTCGTGCTGACTAGTACAGATGGCTGAGCATGAAGGCCCAACAGCCTGGCAGAAGCGTTGTAGCCTAGACAAAGTTGTGCAAGAAGTGGAACAGGGGGTATATTACGGAAGCTGTGGTAAGATCAAAAACGGAAACGAAAGAAAGAAAACAGACGGAACAAAGACGGAAAGCGATTGAAAAACATAAGCGTGCAAAATCGTCACATCAAGACTCCGAAGTCAGGAAGTTGCCAACAGCATCGACGAATTTATCTGTCTCTTCCAGGTGAGGACAATGACTGCTTTCCGGGAAACGAACCCACTTGACCTTGCCTGGAATCTCACGGAAGAAGGGCTCCATGGTGATGTCTTGAGCTTCATCGTAGTTGCCGTTGATAAGTAGTGTTGGGACGTTGATCTTATGGAGTTCAGATGTAATGTCCCAGTTCTTGAGCGAGCCAATGACATTGAATTCGGAAGGTCCATTCCTAGGTTGTTGTCAGTAGGCGTATGTCTAGCTTCAGCTAGCCTTGACTTACATCGTCATGTAAACAGTGTCATCCTCCTTGACTTGAGCCAAAGTTTGATTCAGTTCGTCCGGGAAAGGTACAACACGGCAGACATGCTTCACGTAGAAAGCCATCATGGCATGCTCGTATTCTTCTGAGTCTGTGGATCCCTCCTCCTCACATCGCGTCAAGGTCTCCTGGATGTCTTTGGGCAATTCTGTTCGTAGCTTATTGGCGACATCAACCCAAGTAATCAAGCTTGCTGGAGAATTTGCAATGATAAGACGGTACAATCCAGCCGGACGTGTCGTGGCGTAAACTGCTCCAAGCATACCGCCCCAGCTCTGGCCGAAAAGATCAAATTTCTTGATATTCAAGTGCGATAACAGATTTTCCAGTTCAGCAATGAAGAGATCGGTGGTCCAGAAGTGGGTATCTCCTTTCCTCTCGCGCAGATGTGTTGAGTTTCCGCAACCAATTTGGTCGTAGAGAATGACGGGACGTGAGAAAGGCGCCGAGGATAGATGGGCGCAAGGCAGAATGTAGTTATGGGCCATGCCAGGTCCACCGTGCAGACAGATCAGTGGAGTGACATCTTGAGACAGCTCTCCATACAGAGCATACCAGGTCTCGGCTTCAATATCAGTTCCTGGGACTCTGAAAGCGACCTTTTCTGTCTTTGAAGGTGCGGGCAGAGTTTTTGACGAGGCAGCAGCGGTACCGGCAGTTGAGCTCATGGTTTTCAGATAGTTGACATGCGAGAGTGGAAGGGTATATCAGGAAAGGGAGGAAGGTGCCAAGCTAGCTTTATAGAACGGAACAAAGATACGAGTCAGAGATGTCGAGACGGGTATAGCACATCATCGTAAAGAAGTGGTAGGCAGCGATCAGCACTTGGACGGAAGTAGAAGGTAAGAAACGGCAGGCGTGGTCAAGCTACGAGCCGGATGGAGTAGAGGAAGAGCAACATGATGTTTGTACATGAGCGATGTCGGAGATATGCTAAGGGTATTATGGAAATAGACGGAGTTGCGCGGTGGACGAAAATGGTGAAAGCAAGAGACGGAGCTGCCTGATTGGGAAGGCGTCATAAGCTTGGCGGCAAGTCGGCAGCCGCTTTCTTTTGCAACTTCTCTCGGTCCGTGGGCTGCCAACGCTCTTTCCTCCAATCCCATCACACACACGCGTCTTGTCCAAACTGCTCAACACGCAAAGGGCGACCTCGCATCTCCGGCCTCTCTCTCCGTAAGTCCTCGACTCGATCACACCTTCCTCTGCAAGCACAATCACATGATGATATTATATTTATTGGAGCTGTCGGACTCTTCGGAGACTGTCGAGACAACTTATTACCTTATACGCAAACACCTGAAACAACCCCTCCTTCACTCTATACCAATCACGCGCCTCGGCAATCAAGACCATTCGGACTAACGCGTCGCAGTACTCTATTTGCTTCTGCCAGATCGATTCGGCCGGTCCGAAAGCTTCGCCTACGCGTTTCAGTCTCGACTATAGCTCTTGGTCTGCCTGACCTGCGCCTATCTGTCCAAGCTACTTCGTCCTTCCTATTGCATACCACATCACATAACCATGTCTGCCGATCCTCGGAGACGACCGGCGCCTGCTCAATCTGCACCTCCACCACCACCTCCGCCGCCTCCACCGGCAGAGGCCCAACCAGACTCATCTGTACAGAGGGTGGATGGTGTCAGTGACCAAAATACAGCACAAGACGCCAAGCCTGAGGAGAGCTTCAAGCTGCGCTTCTGCACAGTATGTGCCAGTAACAACAACAGGTATGTCTGTGATGCTGTGTGCCATTCATGTGCCTCTCTGTCGTCATGTCCTGCAACACGCCATGTCTTGCTTCTACCTTCCTCTCTGCATAAACGTATATACTCGCCGCAATACAAAGCATCTGCTTGTCCATCTCTCTCTTGCATCGTCGCCGTCATGAAACTACTCCCCTCGACCCAAACACCGTACTAATACGGTCATGCAGATCGATGGAAGCACATTTACGCCTCGCCGGCAGCGCCCAACAATATCCCACCATCTCCTTCGGCACTGGCTCGCTAGTCCGTCTGCCTGGCCCTTCAATCACACAGCCAAACATCTACAACTTCAACAACACCTCATATGACAGCATGTACCGCGAGCTTGAAGGCAAAGACGCTCGCCTCTACCGCGCAAATGGTATCCTACCTATGCTCGACCGCAACAGAAACATCAAATGGGGTCCTGAGCGTTGGCAAGATTGGAGGATCGGATACCCGCGTGTGGGCAAGAGATATGCCAACGCACCCATTCCTGGCGACCCTGTCTACACCAACGATATGGGTGCCCAAGGTACAGAGTCAGGAACAGTGGATATCGTCATAACTTGCGAAGATCGCTGCTGGGAAGCCGTTGTCGATGATTTGCTATCACGAGGAAGTCCGCTCAATCGCCCCGTCCATGTCTTTAACGTCGATATTAAGGATAATCACGAAGAATCTTTGGTCGGTGGCAGAGCTATCCTGGAGCTTGCCGATGAGCTGAATGCTGCTGCTCAAGACGAGAGAAAGATCCACTCCGAGAAGACGGGCAGTACTGAGGGCTTCGATGCTGCTACTGGAGGCTCGAGAGACGGCTTTGATGCCAGGGTGCCCATCATCTTGGGAGAGTGGCAGGAAAGATGGCCACATCATCCTGCTTTGTGGACTTTGGCTTGGTTTTAGGTTGAACCGCACACGCATCATCCATGCTACAACGATCGATACAAGCACATGCTCACATAGCTTTATACCCATGAGATCATTTACCAGCTATGCCATTCTCCACTGTCCCTAACACCCCTTCCTTCCTTGACATACAGAAATATTCATGCTGCTCTTACTCTTCATCGCTCCTGCTAGTTCGAGACCTGCTCAAACCCTAGCAGCAACAACAACAACAGCACCAGAAGCAATAGCAGCAGCAAGAGCAAGACCAACGGCAAACTGCCGCCTCTATACAACCGCCCTTGACCAGTGTACATACAGAGAGGACCAAAGGAGGTCCATAATCCCCACTCTCCGATTAACTCTCTCTGAGATCGGAAGATGAGCGTCTTTCGAAGGATGCAACCCCCTGGTTGTTCAGAGAGCGAAGCTGGTCCTTGAGGAGCACTGACCTGGTTTTCTGATCTCCTGAGCACCCTGTCACAACAGCCTGTCATCTCTTGGCCCAAGAACCTCTACATCTCTTGATTTCGTCAGCGGAGGACAATCGGTCTCTGCACAATACGGCGGGCTTGTCTAGTAATGTGCTAATGATATTGACGATTCCAATTTTTGGTCGATGCTACTATGTTCACTACGTCTATGGGATCGCTAATTCAAGTACATTATGCTGTTTTGTGTAGCAACACTTTCTCCTCCTTGAACGCACACATAGTGATCTTTTCTCAACTGTGTCTGCTTCAGTTTGGAGACAGCTGTGATAGCAACAGCAAGCACAACACTGGCGGCGACCACAGCAACCGCAACAGAAGCAGCAGACGCAACAGTAACATCGTCGGCCGTGTGGTGCTCGCCTTTGTCACTCCCTCGAACAGGAAAGGGGATGCATGAGGTCCATGACACATATTCTCTCCACTGCTTTCCCCCTGGTGGAAACATGAGCATATTACGCGAGATCCAACCCCAGCACATTCAGGGAATGATGCTGGTTCTTGAGGATCACTGACCTGTCTCTCCATCCCTCTGAGTGAATTTTTACCATCCGTCATAGATCGCGAGAGACCGGCTTCTGACGATCGCAAGGCGATTAACTTGCAGTATATCTGGGGATTGGAAGCAGGGCGGTGAGTCCAAGTTATAGTCGAGCACCCGAGGTAGTCACAGCAGTAGTAAGAGCAAAGGTAAGACTCATAGCGATCTATGAGTTTTCACGTGCTCTAGATATCCCCTTCTATTGTGCTTTCCAATATAGACTTGGAATCATGAGTGGATCTTCATGGGCAGCCTTTGCTATCATGCATCACCGACACACGCCAGTACTGTGCTGGAACAATGACACACATGGGACGAAGGTCAAATCTAAAACTCAGGTATACCATAGAATCAATCAGGACTATCTTGCTGATACCTCTTGCTATTTCAGCGTGACCGCACACCGGAAGCCCACTCACTCTATGGGATTGAGCTCGAGGGTGAATGAGACATGTCTGTCATCCTAGTGGACATTCATGTTCCATCCCATCCAAGAGCAGTGATACCCCCTCCGCCAATCCTGATGCCTCGATCGAGGCCGTCACCACTCCCACCATCGAGATATTGCTTCTACCGAACACACCTGGAGGAGAACGAAGAATATGAGGTCCATGAAGCATAGTCTCACCCCGCTCTCTCCGTCCTTGATCAATGTGTCTATTGCACGAAATACTGCCCTCCGACATCGAGAGAGCGAAGCGATTGCTTGAATTCATTGACCTGTTCCTTTCACCTCCTGAGCTCAAGGGTGTGACAGTAGTCTGACAGTTAATGCTCACCGACACCGAGTGACCCTTGGCCACCCCGAAGTGAACACCAACCGCAAAATCCTTTGGCTACTGCTTGTCTTCACCCTTTTGCTCTTCTCGTTCGCCGGTCCATTTCTCTCTGGGGATATTGCGTGACTCCCCTTTGTCTTCGGCTGTATCCACTTCGTTTAATATCACTTCTCTTTTTCTCGCATTCACTCTTGACTTATATAGACTCGCGGGAGTCATGAAATAGCAATACCGTTGGTGTACTTGAAGATGAAGACACAGCAGCGCCGATCTGAAGCTACGGATGTAGCACGATGATCGCGACACATAATTCCACGGATCTTCCTCGAAGACCAGAGCTCGAGATATCGCGCTTGACAAATTGTGGTGAGATCTCTCGTACGCAGGAAAGACGCTTGGGGAGTCGCGACTTCATTGGTCCTGCTGTAGAAGCCTCTGAAACTTAGATACAGCAAGCTGGGAAATGACGAGTAGCCGTGGAGGCTTTGAAACAACAAAAGGTGATTGATCGCCATGTTCGTTCGACGTACTTTCCACATCATTGTTTCCATCACAAGGACACAAATTTGATCTTACTCGAGCATCATACTCCTTGACTTCGTATATTTCCCATTTCCTCATCACATATACCATAACTGTCAACTTTTCCTTTTACATATGGACGAGATCCACAAGACATCCTCATCCACTCGCCTCTACGACGACGAAAAACTACCACCCCGCAAGATACCTTGGATTCGCCGTCACCCATACCGAACCCTCGGCACCGTGGCAGGTACGATCGCTCTACTCGGCATCACCCTCGGAGTAGGGTTGAGTGTCGGACTGACCAACGCTGGAGATGCTCCAACATCAACTCCTACCATGGTCTCCGCCAAACGTTCTGCTCCTCCCGTTGCCTCAGCATCTCCAGCATCAGTTTGCAAACCTGGAGTGCTAAGTGTATTGGGCGGAGTCAATGTCTATGCAAACAACACACCGCTCTGGCAACCTCTTCCCGGCACACCTTGGCAGATTGTACTCAGCAGTCCTGTCAATGCTTGGAAGCCTCTGGTGCCTGCTCTTTCGATCTATGATATTGATATGTATGGTAACAATGCATTGAATATTCAACAGATGCACCTTCAAGGCATCAAGGTTATCTGTTACTTCTCAGCTGGTAGCTGGGAGGCCTGGAGACCCGATGCCGGATTGTTCCCACCTCAGGACCTCGGTCGCGACCTCAGTGGTTGGCCGGGTGAGAGATGGCTGAATACTGATAGTAAGAATGTGCGAGATATTATGGCGGAAAGAATCAGGTTGGCGGCTGAAAAGGGATGTGATGCTGTTGACCCGGACAATATGGACGGCTTTGTGAGTCCTTATCTCTGATCAACCATCTCGGTGATGCTGATATCGAATCGTAGGAAACAAACACAGGCTTCCCGCTCAATGCAAACACCGCACTCGACCATCTCTCTTTCCTTTCATTAACAGCTGCAAAATACAACATGGCCATCGGTCTCAAGAACGCTGGTTCAATCGCTGCAAACGCTACTTGCATGGTCGAATTCGCCATCGTCGAGTCATGTGAGCATCCCTATTGCTTCCCCAACCTTCCCTTCAAACTTGATTACTCATAATTTTCTTCCAGGTATTGCTCACGGCGAATGCGGTATCTATCAGAACTTCATCACAGCCGGCAAACCAGTCTTCCAGATCGAATATCCTCTGGGCGCTCCTGGATTCGTGAGTACCCAAGCGCTAAAGCAAAGTTGCAAGATCAATGGGAATGTCGGATTCTCGGAAGTGATTAAGGGCAAGGAGTTGGGTGGCTGGGTCGAGTATTGTGATGGTACTGTGTTCAATACTCCAACATATACATAGGGTTGAAAAGGGCTGTATGATTATGGATTGCTGTATTTAGGTAGTAATAAGGATAATGATCATTTTCCTGGCCTTCTGGCGCAATGTGCACACGACTTGGATCTATGTTGCTCTCCAAGTATTGAAGGAAAGAACAGGATTCATGAGGCACCACGGAACCTGTTGTGCGGTATCAATGAAGGTGATCATCTTGTATATCAGGACCTCGAACGTACGGTATACGTACAGAGTTGTCAGTTTGGTAGTGGACCATCTGCCTTTGACTTGGCAGTTGCATATCAACACACGAGATTGACCAAGCAAAAAAGGTCACCCTGATCATACTAAGTGTCTTCCTCATCCACCATGACATCGAGAAGCTGCCACTCTGGCTCGTACCTGTCCTCGATTTCGGTTCTCGATTAGTATACTCCAACCATTTGCTATCACATCGAATATCTCGCATTCGATACGACTTGATCTCACACCACACTTTGAACCTCCACAGCAGTGACAGCACCACCTCCATTGCTCCGCATCTCCACGAGACCATCAGAGACATCCGCTTTCCCATGGACGATCCCTTTCTCCAGACCTTCAGCATGTCTCATATGTACACAGCACCTCTGTACAGCGAACTTCCCTTCATCAGACTAACCAGCGGTTTCGATAGTCCCAACTGGTGTGATTTGAAGCGCGTTAGCTGACAAAGACATGTAAACGAGAAGAGCGAGGCTCTGCTGATCTTTCTCGTTGTCAAAAAGTAAGCTTATCCAAAAGTCAAGTTTATTCTTGATTTTACTTTTCTCGGATCAGACCACGTCCGGGCGAGCAAGAGACTCAGCCCTGATGTGATCTACAAAGGCTGGAAGTGTCGTT
>Ga0058697_10000874_pt1 | contig 11862 bp, 8 predicted proteins | sample AgamicAsMae_FD_66619 | JGI IMG/M metagenome (GOLD analysis project Ga0058697, IMG submission 66619) | Agave microbial communities from Guanajuato, Mexico - As.Ma.e | ecosystem: Host-associated > Plants > Phyllosphere > Phylloplane/Leaf | place: Guanajuato, Mexico | collected 2012-06-04
GTAATCAGAGAATAGTAGAGACTCTGCGGTAGAAAGCCAAGCACAAAACAGTAGCCTGAAGGCAGAAATTGATGACAAGATAGAGAGGCTGCTGATGGTGGAAGGATAGAAATAGCCTGATCGCTGCAGCAGGATCTCGGGTAACAAGAAATTGAAAACCAAGGTACAGTGTCTGCATGGGCAGAAGTCAGATGGGGGAGCAAGATATGAAGAACCAATGAGTGTGGTAGTGTGACAAGAAAGATCAAGAGATGGACAAGGGGGCTGCCGGCACGCAAGCCCAACAATTAGGAGAGGGACGGGTCAGGCGTAGCATTAGGTGCTTCACATACCTAATGGGAGCAAAGCACAGAAGACATTATGTTAACAACAGTTTGTGTGCCGAATACAAAGCAAAAGCAAGAAGCCGCGTCCAATACGGCAGGGTATGCACAAGCGACAGAGGGTGAGAGTGGAAGCAGTCGTTGGTTCAGGAAAGCGTCGGTATGTGCCGGGCAGTGCTCGACAGCAACAAAGCGAGACTGCAGAGTCAAAGGTGTGTCTTTGAACACACGATATGTATTGATAGCGGGAGTCAGAGGAGGAAAGTCCGATAGCAAGATACCGCGGTGCAGCTAGAGTACAGGGTTGATTGGACAGGTGAGGCCACGCGATGGCTGTCGGCATGCGGCCTTCCTCGTCGGCCACGACCCACGGCGAGTCGCGAGTCATGGACCGACGGCTTGCCAAGCATGACATGAACACCTTGGTGTTCATCCAGAAAGTCGACATGGCCTCTGGCCTTCAAGTCTTTGTTGATGCGCGACGACGACATGTCGGCACCTTCAACAGACATATCACAGCTCTCGCAAGAGCAGCAACTGGCGCTGCAACAAGTCACTTCCGTGACAGACCAGGACCTTGACACAGCTCTGGCCTTGCTACAGCGCTGTCAATGGAATGCTCAGATCGCAATCACGCGCTTCTTCGACGGCGATGCTGATGTCGTCGACGTCGACGTCCCTCCACCCCAAGATACTCGCCGCTCCGAGAACCTGGCCGCCAGTCTCGATGCCGCCGCTTTTACCAGAAGCTTCAGATCGACCTCCAATGGCCTGCAGCAAGCTCCGCGCGTTGTCCCTACACCCGAAAGCCAGCTGTCCCAGCCAGCGCCCTTTGTCTTGCAGCTGCTCTTCCTGCCCTTCAACCTAACCTACTCTATCTTCGCCCGTGTCTTTGGCGCTCTCGGCTATATCTTCCCCGTCCTACCTCGCCTCCTGCACCGCATCTTCCCTCTGCAGTCCACTCGTCCCAACAACTCCGACAGACGGCCCTTGAACCCTCGCGACACGGCTTCTCGCTTTATCCGCGACTTCGAGGAAGACTACAACGTCGAGCCAAACACTATTCCCTTCTTTGAGAATGGCTATGCCCAAGCCTTTGACCTCGCCAAACGAGACCTCAAATACCTGCTGGTCATTCTGCTGTCTCCGGAGCATGATGACACCGCCCCTTTCGTCCGCGACACTCTACTCTCGCCGCAGGTCAAGGAGTTCATCCAAGCTCACGCTTCTGATCTGGTTCTTTGGGCTGGGAGCGTCCAAGACTCGGAAGCCTACCAGGTTGCCAACGCCCTCAACGTCACAAAGTTCCCATTCACTGGTCTGATCGTCCATACTCCCTCCGTCTCATCAACCTCCATGTCTCTCATCGCTCGCGTCGCTGGTCCAGTGCCCCCGTCAGACTTTCTTGTCAAGATGCAAGACGCCATGCAAAAGCGCGACCAAGAGTTGGAAGGCGCAAGGAGACAGAGATCCGAGCAACAGGCTTCAAGATCCCTTAGAGAAGAGCAGAATAGTGCATACGAGCGGTCCCTGGCTCAAGACAGAGAGAGGGCTCGCCAGAGAAAGGAAGCTGAAGCTGCCCAACAAAAGGCCGAACGTGAAGAAAGAGAACGCGCAGAGGCAAAAGAACAAAAGGTACAGAATATCTTGCAGTGGAGGAAATGGCGCTTGCACTCATTGCCGCAAGAACCTGCTCCCACTGTCAGCGATGTAGTGCGCATCAGCGTCAGAATGCCCTCAGGCGAGAGAGTGATACGCAAGTTTGGCGCTGACGCTCCGCTCGAAGAGCTATACGCGTTTGTTGAATGCTACGACATCATGCAGAACGACGAGCTGGCGTCAGGAGAGGAAACCTCTGAGCCGAGCGGCTACAGTCACGAATACGAGTTCCAGCTGGTCTCGCCTATGCCTCGCGAAGTGTACGGTCTTGATCAGGGCGGCACTCTAAAGTCTCGTGTTGGAAGAAGTGCGAATCTAATGGTGGAAAAATTGGTAGAAGATGACGACGACGACATTATTGGAGACGAAGGAGAAAAGCCGACATAGTGTGAAACGACAATACAAACGGCCACTCTCAATGTACAACAAAAGTCGACATGCATGTGATTCAGCGTTGTGTATATGCTAGATGATGGTATGTTCTCCTTCTTGGTTCTTCCTGTCCAACCTCTCCAGCTTCGTAATCATTTGTGCTTTTGTCTCTCATTCCTCAATTTCTCTAATCGCTGTAGTCGTTGCAGCTTCATTCGAGGCCTTCTTCTGCATTGTTTCCGTTACACCAACTTGGCTGGAACTCTCGCTGTCGACTTTCGTCGATTTAGCCTTCATCAAGGGCCAGTGACCACGTTGCTCCTTGTAGCGCATGGAGACGAAGGCGACGATTACTGCAATCCAGTACAAGTTGTAGGCGAGCACTGAACCGTAGGTCGCAGAATTCTGCCAGCCCAAGATTGCATTGAACAGGCCCCAGCCTGAAGTGTCGATCTCTGGATTGCAACAGTTGACGTGCCAGACGGACTTTGTAATGTCGTAAGACCCAGGGCCACTGCCGACCTCAGAAGCATCGCCGCCGATGAGTTTGCTCCAGGTGTTGTTCTCAAAGAACCAGATTGCTTTGGAGAAGAGACCAGCAGCAACAAGGTAGAGAACGCAGGTCGAAACGATGAGGAACACCTGCAGAGATGCCACATTGCCACCACGGTAGATCAGGTACCCAACCAAGCAGCCAGCTCCAAGACCAGTGACAACAGCCAGAGGAAAGGATGTAGCTGGAAGCCCGAGGGAAACACCACCGATAAAGACGACAGCTTCAAGACCTTCTCTCATCACGGTGATGAAAGGAAGCATGAACATGGCGTACTTCTCGGCAAATCGCTTGAAGCGGGTGGTCGCTTTGCCCTTGTTCTGGTCCTTTTCTTCCAAAGCCTTGGCCAGCTTGACTTGCCATTTGGTTTGTAGTTTCGACACACGAAGCAGAGCGGCGCCCATGATCGAGATGATGATTGCTGCAATCAAGCCAAAGACACCTTCCCATATGTCTTCGGTCGCAGCGAAATGATCCTTGCCTTGAGTAGATGTTAGTGCTGCAAGATAATCGATGTTTCGATTCAGCTTACCGAGGCCATAGAATGCTCCGATGAAAGCACCGCCAATAATCAAACAGACTACTAGACCAAGTCCAATTCCCCACCAGACTTGAGCTCTCAATTTCTTGTAGACTGTAGGATCTTGGGGATCAAGAGTCTGCTTCAGAAATGACAGCAAGACGGAAACGATAATGCTACATTCGAGGCATTCTCTGAAGCAAATGAAGAAGACTGTGCCATGATCAGTGAAGTCCAGGGTACTTCGAAGTCATAGATAAACGCACTGGGTACAGCAAAGACATTGGCACCCATGGCTGAAATGGTGCTGTCTAGCAGAGAATTGGGATAAGATGGATATGATCAAGATTGATTTGATCGGAATGAGAGGAGACGGGGACACTGATCTGATAACGGCGACCCTCGCGACCTCGGCCACCAGCACTTTCATTTTTTCCCTCAAAAGCATGCGTGTTTCCTTGAGTGGTGCCACCGGCATTCTAGAGTTAAGCTAACCATCCGTGGCGTTACTGGCCGCCGTCGTTGCCGGGATTCTTCGAAAACCTGCCGGGAAAGAAGAGAGCGGGAATGCGAGCAGCGACAACTGCAATACGAATTGGTGCAATGGCTCCCTCCGCTCATTCTCCAGTCATGACAACCTGCTCTCATGGACAAGAACAAAGCATACCGTCGATTTGAGATGAACCCCAGTCTCCAGCACTCTCCATCTTGATCGACAGCCAAGGACTTTGAAGGGGCCTTGGTGAGGCTTGTATTGCATGCGGATCAGATAAGCGATTCGCGCGAGGTGGGGCGGGCGCTCTGGATCAACCACGTTTTCATCAGCTTCTCCATTCACCCATCGTTTAGCATTGCGGTACGACCTGGCAAAGTGCATCCTTCGAAAAGAAAAAGCCTCGTGGAATGATACTTGTTTGAGTACCTCAGGCCACTGCCATGACTTCTTATCGGTCCTACAGAGTGCTTGACATGGATTGTGAGGCATACAACACCCAGTCGGTTACTTGCTCCTCGTGAGAGAAGCATCGCCCGGAGGATCACGGAAATACCTTGGTTATACGAACAAACAATCATGGTGACTTCAAGCGGCTGTGACTTGTGGCGCTCTAGCCCATGTCTAGCCCACCGGTGTCGCGGATCGTAAAAACTTCCCAAGCTGCATACCCCTCCATCTTATCAATCATATCATCTTCCCACTCTTCGTCCTTCCTATGCCCACCTGATTCTACGCAGTAGATTCTTATCAGATCGTCCCTGGTAATTCGCTGGCACGCCCACGTCCTGGAACCATGGCAGGCCGTATTCTTCAATTTTTATCTGGCCTCACCCTACTTCTCACAATATGTCAAGCTGCGGTCATAGAAAAATACTTCAACATGACATGGGTGATGGCCAACCCCGACGGAATGCAGGAGAGAAAAGTAATTGGTGTTAACAACACATGGCCGCTCCCTGTTCTGGAAGTCAACAAGGGTGATCGACTCATTGTCCATGTCTACAACGGCCTTGGAGATAAATCGACGAGCATTCACTGGCACGGCTTGTTCCAAAATTCTACAAACGAAATGGACGGACCGTCAATGCAGACCCAATGTCCCATCGTTCCCGGCGCATCTTTTACATATGATTTCACGGTGGACCAGAGCGGAACGTATTGGTACCATTGTCACACCGACCTTTGCTATCCCGATGGCTACCGACAGATGCTGCTCGTCCACGATGACGATGCTTGGTTTGCGAATCAGTACAAGGAGGAGTTCGCGGTCACTGTCAGCGACTGGTACCACAACCTGGTCGAAGACATCACGTTCATCGCTCTGTCAAACCCGACTGGCGCCGAACCTATTCCGTCCAACTTTCTTTTCAATGACTCGATCGCGAACACCAAGCTCTCGGTGGAGCCAAACACCACTTATTTACTCAGAATCGTCAACACGGGTGCATTCGTTGCTCAATACTTCTACATCGAGGATCACGACTTCACGATTGTCGAGGTCGATGGTGTGTTTACTGAGCCACAACAGGCTAGCTTGATTTACGTGGCTGTTGCCCAGCGTTATTCTATCCTGTTTACAACGAAAGCCTCTACTTCTCGCAATTACGGTCTTGTCACTATCGCGGATCAAGTACTGCTGGACGGTATCCCGGATACACTGAGCCTCAACCAAACCAACTGGCTTCAGTACAACTCCTCGGCTGCTTTCGACCCAGTCAATGTGACGCTTAACGTTGTGGACGAGAACCCCGCCTTCGATGACTACTCTCTTGTCCCATACGACAAGGAACCCCTTTTCGCAAATCCTAGCAAAGTCATCAACTTGACCGTGTCGATGGGCATCCTCGAGAATGGCAAGCCGTACGCCTTTTTCAACGACCAGACTTACACTAAGCCCAAGGTGCCCAGTCTCTACACTGCTCTCACATCTGGCGAGGAAGCCACCAACGAGGCTGTGTATGGTGATTATACGAATGCTTTTGTTCTTGACCATCTCGATGTGGTGGAGGTTGTTCTCACTAACAACGACGGAGGCAGTATGTTCCCGTCTCTCGTTCTACCTATCTCCACCGTGATTTCCTCAAGCTGATCGATCGTGTTTCCAGGTCATCCATTCCATTATCATGGACATAACTTCCAAGTCGTCAGCCGCTTCCCGTCGTACGGCGAGGACTTTTACTCACTAGCCAACAACGTCAACCCTCAGGCTTACGATCCCAACAATCACACCGCATTCCCAGAGTATCCTATGCGTCGCGATGTTGCAGTTCTCCCGCCGATGGGCAATCTTGTCATTCGCTTTGTTGCGAATAATCCTGGAGTGTGGGCTTTCCACTGTGCGTATCTCTAGACGGTATATGACCCAGATAGGAATCAAGCTAACTCTCACTCCAGGTCATATCGACTGGCACATGCAACAGGGCCTGGCTGCTACCTTCATCGAAGCACCGCTCGAGATGCAGAAGAGGCTCAGTGTTCCAGATGATCACTTTGCTGCTTGCAAGGCCGCCGGCATGCCGTACGCAGGAAATGCGGCTGCCAACACAAAAGACATCCTAGACCTAAGTGGGCAGAACAAACCGGCTCGTCCGGTCCCTGCAGGTTTCACGGCCAGGGGCATCGTAGCTCTGGTTTTCAGCTGCGTCGCAGCATTTGCAGGCCTGGCGGCAATCACCTGGTAAGTCTTTTCTGAGATCACGTTCCACAAGATCGCGACCTGTGTAGCAGTGGCTGACACAAGAACGATACAGGTACGGAATGGCACCGCTTAGTTCGAGCGAGCAAGTCTCCATGGTCGCTTCGCATCTTCGCACAAGTGATGAGTGATGTCGATGGGAGAATGCATTATCGCACCTGTTGGGGTGTGGCAGCAAACTTAAGGACGAGATTGGTGTCTCACGGAGCCTGTGACGCTCTCACGCAATGCATGTATGACGTATGTAGAGGATAGCATAGGTAGATGTGATGAACGCTTGCAATGATCTGATCATGTTCGCTACACAAGGATTAGGTTGCCCTGCTACCGTGATTGATCAAGGGAAGGACAATATTTAGAAGGATGTGCCTTCCCAGGTGGCAGACAAGGTCGAAAGTGGGGCCGGTTGGGCAATAGATACGTCTTCTGTCAACAGATGTATGATAGTCATAGACTAGGTATGTATCTAGGCTCGAGATTCAGGATGCAGAGTAGAGGGGCACTGGTGGGAGAATGATGGTCGGTCAAAAGGTCAACCGTTGGACAAGCTGGGCCAAACCAACGCGACTATTGCTGCAGATCTGCAGCTATCCAATGTTTGAACATAGTGAGCCCGCAGTCTTGGTACAGCACATGCAACAAAGCGCGGAAGAGCGTTTCCGCGTTAAGTTTCCCTAGGGCAGGCCTTTGTGCCCTCGGAGCGAGACGCAGAGTAAAGCCAGCTAGATGGTTGTTTATTGGCGGTTTCTAGGACGTTGGGAGATGTGGAGGAGTGAGAAGGAAGGGCAGACGGCAAGCTGTGGAGGGAGGCTGAGAGGAGGGCTTGGTGTACAGATTTGACGGCAGCGTGGGGGGCAGGCAGGAATTGGCGAGCAAGCATGTCGCGGATCAGAAGTAGCTGCGGTCCACAGTTGTGGACCTGGAAAGGGAGTACATGGCTTGGCTTGGACTATCAGTACGCTGCAAGCCTCGGACGAGAGTCAAACAGTGGAGAGAGAGTCGAGAAAAGCGAGTGCGAAGAGCGATGCTGGGCACGACCTGTCAATTGCCTAGTCCCTGCATTGGCGTGTGACTGTGGTCAAGCAGAATCTTGTGCTTTGGTAAAGTGCAGCAACGGCAGGTTTCAAGACAGGACCCGAAAGGCCTCGGGTTGCACCCCACTTTCAGAAGCTTTCTTGCAGCTGTGCAGCTGGCAGGTGGTGGGAGGCCGGGAGAGCAAATCGGGCTCCTGGCGCTGCTCGTCGAAAAGAAGCATAAAGACACGGTCGACATTTGGCGTGCCTCGCTGCTTCCTCTCCCCAACCATTCTGCCAGAGTCTCCCTCAGCGTGGCTGTGACTGCTCTCCGAGTCGTGCTTTGTTGTCTTGTGTTTTGTGTGCCTCACGCCAGCGGCCGGATCTTCTCGCTTCAACTTGCTCGGCGCAAAATCTCGACTGGTCTCTGCGGTCTGGGCTGCTGCCCTCTGCTCATCATTTTACACTTTGCTTCACCTTGCAACTTCCAATCTAGTACTCTGTCTTCTCCTGCGTGCAACCATCCCCTCGTCTCGGTCCCTCTATAGCCAATTGACCGCTGTCTGATCACTCGACCTTGGACATCCTTTTCCTCGCTGCTTCGCAACACTCCGGCCGAGCCTCTTGCTTTTCCTCGACGCTCAAAAATGGCTCGTCACGCAACAATCACCCAGTCGTACCAAGAGCGCGCCTCGTTGCCCAACACATCGCCCGTGGCCTCGTACCTCTTGCGCCTGATTGCCACAAAGCAGACCAACCTCTGCGTGTCGGCCGATGTATCCACCACCAGAGAGCTTTTGCAGCTCGCCGAGGAGGTCGGCGACTCAATATGCATGCTCAAGACGCACGCAGACATCATCAATGACTTTGGCCCTCGCACCATCCAAGGCCTGAAAGAGATTGCCGCCAAGAAACACTTCCTCATCTTTGAAGACCGCAAGTTTGGCGACATTGGCAGTATGCACATGCCCTGATCCCTAATCGCTACCCATTCACTGACAATTGCTCGCAGGCACCGTGCAGAAGCAGTTTACCGCCGGGCCCTTGCAAATCGTACGCTGGGCCAACATCATCAACGCCCACATCTTCCCCGGCCCCGCCATCATCACCGCTCTCTCACAAGCTGCCCACAGCGCTGTTACTTCGCTCAACACCGCCGTGACCACTTCAATTTCAGCCTCACCCGTTCCCTCGTACATGGATGACAGCGATGAAGCCGACTCTCCTGCATTGTCTCAACACGAGGATTCCGATGATCTCGACAGACTTTCTAGCGACGACGACACCAACCAATTGTCCACATACAACGACCCCACTGGTCGCAAGCCCAGTGTAGTGTCCGTTTCGACCACCATCAGCACAAAGACAGAAAGCATTTCACCCCAACCCACACCAAACCACCTTGGTGGTCCTTCTGGATCCATCTCAGCCATTAGTGGAGGCTCGGCTGGTCAAGAATCTTCTGCTTTGGCCCGTCTTGGGGAACCTCCTCTTCTGAGAAGCTTGCTCATTCTCGCTGAGATGAGCAGTGCGGGCAACTTGATGACTGGCTCATACACGGAACAATGCGTGGTAGAAGCACGCAAGAACCCAGAATTCGTCATGGGCTTCATCGCGCAACGCTCGCTCAACGAACAGCCCGGTGACAACTTCGTCACCATGACTCCTGGCGTGCAAATCGGAGCTACTGGCGACGGTCTCGGTCAACAATACAACACTCCGGAACAGGTCATCATCGAGGCTGGCACCGACATCATCATTGTCGGCCGTGGTGTCTACGGCGCTCAAGACAAGAGAGCAAAGGCAGAGGAATACAGGGTCAGAGCATGGAAGGCATACGAAGAGAGAATTGGCCCTGCTTCTGCATCAAAAGCCAACAGGTGAACACTACACTGAACAAAAAGCGAAAACGGGAGCATGCATTATCTTACAGAAAGGGGAGAGAATACGTTCTTCTTGTTGGTCGGGAACCAACAGACAGAGACGAACTCCCTAAGCTTAAAAAAAGGGACAGACTGGAAGGGTTGGACATGGATCTCATGTTTGGAGAATTACTACAGGCGCATATCACGATGCAGATACAAAACAAAGTGTAGAGCAGCTCTTTGGAGCGGTCCCCCTAGTTCACAGCCTTGATTGATTTGCGATGTTCGTCCTACTTCGCCCCGTTCAAGTCTAGAGGGGTCAATGCTGGTTCGCATTCGCACGGGATGATATTTGATGAATCAGCAGGGTGGGCCCTGGGATACAGGGATCATTTCGTATACAATACAGAGACTCCACTGCCTTGTTGATCATCGGCAAGACTTGATCCGAGAAGCGACAGAAGGATCTGACCGTTATTCGTGCCCTATCAAAAGTCGGAGGGTATTGACGTATGTCATCAAAATTGTGTAACGCTTGACCACATTCAACCCGTCCAAAGCCTTTGATTAGCCATGAAAAGATCTCTAGTGTCCAGATGCTTGAACAAATGACTCTGAGCCTGCCGGTTCTTGTAGTGCTGGTGCATACTCGCACCCGCAGAGTCCTTTTTCCACATCAGCGGTCTCTTGACTTTGGACCAAGCGTAGTCGTGTCTGCACTCCTGCCAACACCACCAGCACACGCCCACCTCTCCCAAAGCAAGCACCAGGAGATCCAGCAATGGCATGATGCGCGTGCGGATGCCACAGTGGTGGTGATTGGTGTCGACCTGGTACTCGGGAGCTTGTTTGAAACTATCGACTAGATCTAGGATATCGCCATCGTATGGCTCAGGCGCATCAGAGGTTGCGAAAATTGTGCCTTGTAATGAGAGAGTGTTGATGCGGTTGAAGAACTTTATGGTTTGGCCCAGCTGGAACATGTCGCACTCGGCGCTGGAAGTGTAGCCGAGTTTACACTGTCGTTCTCGAGATGTGTATAGAGTGAGGAAATGGGTTTGTATTGATTGTGTGGTCTCGAGTATGCAGTCGCGACGAAAGAGCAATTCGTCTTCGATGCCGGCGGGAAGATCACACCATAGAGCGGCGTCGTCTTCGTGTTCGCGGCCGACCCAGCCGCGGTGTACTAGACGGAGTGATGCCTGGTATACCCAGCTTGCATTCTCCAGAAATATGCCGACCAGTAAGCGTTGGCGTGTGCGCTCTTCTGTCCACGATATAGCAGCTTTGGATTTTGCGTCCAGAGCGGCGATCATCTTGTGGTTCTTGCAGTACGCACGCCAGGGTACGAGACAATCAAAACGATCGGCTACGATGCAGAGGTTTGCGATGTTGGCCAGAGGTGGGGTGGGGGTGGTCAAGTTGCGAGCGTGCAGAGCGCACAAGAAGTCAGCCATGAGTGGCTTGATGGTCTTGACTGCAGGCGATATGCGACCGACGTCTACAATCTTGACTTGAGGCAGTTCATCGGCGGGTACGGATGCATCCAAAGTTGTGTATTTGGTCTTGAGATGTTGGTGGGTGGCTGCCACTTGTGTGCCTTCCTGGAAGGTGGGATCAAAGAGTCGGCTGAAGTAGGTCGAGGCATGTTTCAGCGTACTCGAGTCGACTCGGTATTTGCATATCTCTTGTGTGGAAGTTCCCCGTTGGACAAGCAGTACGACGTCTCCTGCTGGCGAGACAATTGTGATTCCGGACGGGGTTTCGTCCAAGGCGTCGGCACTCTTGTTCTCTTGGGGGTCGCGTTTGGCGGCTTTTGTTTTCTTGGATGGAGTTGACATGGCTGGGAGCCGTTTGAAGACACTGTCCTATGGATACGGCCAGAACATTGCTTCGAAAGTGGCGTGTGGAAAGTAGTTTTGCTCAATCATCATCTCGACATTGGTTTGCGACTGGGGACATGACGTGCCCTGCCAAGCCCGTCTCTCTGTATCCACTCATCGCTCATGCTGTACATTGACTTTTATGTTGTGTTGATATAGCCTGTGTGTATCGACTTCTTTGTTCGAATCGATCTAGGCTGTATATGTCGACTCTGGTATTATATAATTCATCGTTCTTTTGTCGTTGATGCAAAGATCAACCACAAACCATGCCCTCTTTTGGCACTTCTACCTTCTCACCATGATTCTCCTGCACTTCGACTCTGCCTTCCGGCACTAGACCAGCTGCTTTGTTCTCCTCCTTCTCGCGCTCCTGCCTTTCTTTCTCCTTCTTGGTGAGTTGCAGCGACCCCTTCTCCATAGCTTCCTTTGGAAGCGGTCGCACATATGGCTGGCAAATAAACCATGGCCTTTTGCACCATG
>Ga0058697_10000875_pt1 | contig 11850 bp, 7 predicted proteins | sample AgamicAsMae_FD_66619 | JGI IMG/M metagenome (GOLD analysis project Ga0058697, IMG submission 66619) | Agave microbial communities from Guanajuato, Mexico - As.Ma.e | ecosystem: Host-associated > Plants > Phyllosphere > Phylloplane/Leaf | place: Guanajuato, Mexico | collected 2012-06-04
TTGGAGAGGCTACGCAAAGAAATCCTTCGACAACAGTACCAAACTCAAGTCGGTCCTCAACTATCAGTGCCTCTCGATGGTACTGAGTTCATTCGGCGCGGTCTTGCTCTGCGTTGGATATTTGGCCAGATTGTGTGCAGGAAAATCATACCATTGGCGTACCGCTCTCGATTACATCTCGAGGAAGAAAAGAACATAATACTCGATCTTTCAGAGACCTTCGCCCCTCTCCATCACGCTATCTGTGCCATCAGCATTCTCGCCATTCGATCGCACGACTGTCCAGTATCGATGGAATTCGCGTTCCGACATTATGAGAAAGCAATCACAATCGCAGAGTCCTGCGGCCCTTCCCTTCATCGGGAGTCAATGTTTTTTCTGCACTTCCTGCTGCTTCTATTCGATATAGCTTGCGCATTTCGCAGGTGGCTAGAAGGACAGAATGCTTGGTTCCGGCATCTAACCATGCTCGCTGACCTTGCTCATGTCCCTAAGGGTACCCTCACAAGTCGTCTCAAAGCTTATCTATCCTGGCATATCTTGACGCTCGACTCTTATGCAGTTGTGACCGGTGCTAAGGGTGCCGGTTACTACGTAAACTCATTCCTCGATGGACGTCTTTGTCTACCTCCATGTCCAGGCAAAGCGGAATACAACCAAGACTCGCTCAAAGCTCCCATCAAAGCGTGCCAGTACGATAACCTCTATGCGCTCATGTGTACATCTTTGGCAGAACAAAGCCAACTGTTACTTCGCCTTCGCACAATGCACCTTGCCAATTATTCCCACGGCGAGCTGACACGGGGTCAATCTGAGAGTCTAGTCTTACGGGAGGAGTGCCAATGGAGAATCGATTACCCGTGGCTTGAAGGGACCAGTGACCCCATCTCTGAGTCACAAGACTACGATTGTAACAGTCTTATGGATATCTGGTACTCTCGAATCCAATACTGGGTGCTTCTAAGTCACATTCACATCAGGTTCTGTTCTCGAAGAGTTACGGGAGATGGACAATTCGAGGATCTGGATGATAAGTACTATTCAAATCTCTCAAGTCTTGTTCGAAGAAGTATCAAAGCTGGAAACGAGCAAGATCATCTTCACGTGTACGCATTATTCCTTGCGGGAGTACTGGCTGGCTCCTTGGACGCAAGAACTGAGGTGTCTTTGTTGTTGTCGCAGATGAGAGGAGCGGGCCTCTCAGGTTCTGTTGACCGAGTCATATCGTTTCTAGACACTATCTTCAGAGCTATACCTGTAAGACAAGACTCTAGTCAAGCAGGCACAATGGTGATGTGGTCCGATATCGAACATGAGATAGATTTGGCATTCGTTGTCATCGGTTTGTGATAGTCACCAACCTGCGAGGACCGACATATGTCTAGCTTGTTGGTCGTCGCAACATCAGTACCGTAGAGCTATCCGTTAGCATTTCGTATGCTTCGCCAAAGTCAGTGGTCAGATGGCATTCCATTGATACTTGGTCACGCCAGGGCGCAAGACTTGTGAGTCTACGCTATGGCAAGAGACGTAGTCACGGCAATCAGACATCACAGGGCCATACATCCTCCAACATCTTGATCTCCTCCTCATTGCGGGCATACTGTCCAATCATCTGCTCGTTGAGTTGACGCAAGGCGTCCTTGGCCTCGTCATACTGCTCATGTCTGACCATCCCGCGCTCAGGGAACAACTCCCCCATACTGACACGGACAGCCTGCAGCAGTTGCATGCCACGCGACGCGTTCTCTGCGTCTTTCTCAGCCCTCATGACATCTTCTTCGGAGAAAGTCAAAGGGAATTGAACAGCCTGGGTACAGGATAGAGTCGGCCAGATCCGCTCCATTGCAACAGCTTGAGCAATGTAGGCTGCCTCGCCGTCGACTAGCAGGTTCCGTGCGAGCAGAAGCATATCAAAAGCTGGACTCTCCTGGAACTCAAAACATCTATGGATTGCCGGACTTTGCTTGTGTATCAGTGTTTTGTACAAGACACACAACGATTGCTGGAAGTAGAGAGTCGTCGCTCCACCATGTGCTGCAGGATCCGCATTTGCATCACGTTTGGGGAAAGCCGGTCGCTCGAGGCCGCGCAATCTAGGCCCAGGATGATCAATAAAGAATGGCTGCCGCGCTTGGAAATACAAAGGACGGATCTGAATGTTCTGCCAGTCTATGATGCCTGTGATCTTTGTTGGATTCAGGGGATCAACGAAGATATTTGCGGAATGTAGGTCATTGTGCCAGACGTGTGGTTTGCCTAGAGCTTCGTCAACATGGAGGAGGTGGCACATGAGCTTAGAGTAGATATCGATAGCTTCCATCTTCTTCTGTCGTGTTGGCTGATAGATACCTGGCCCGTACAGTGCAATAGGAGACCTTGGCAAATGAGCGAGTTGGCGGACACAAGTGGCTTCTTGATCTCTAATCGCACGATGATAGCTCGACAGGGAGTTCCCTGGATTTTTGTCAGCTGGTACGGCTTGCAAAGTACATCAATGCCATACTGACATGGTCCTTTGTCGAAGTCAACGTGGTGTCTCCCGTCGTCAAAGTACTCGCGGTCAGTCGATGGTCCAACAGCGAATTCGGGGTGTTCTTTCTCAATACCATTGGTGTATGTGCGTAATGGTTGTACATTCGCCTTCTGATCTAGGTCTGACAAGAAGTAGATACTGCCGTATTGTTTGAATGACGTGGAGTACCAGGCTTCTTGGTACGAGGCAATGTTCTTGACAACTTCGAACCTCTCTTGGAGTAAAAGATTGTGCCACACGTACTCGAGCTCGATGCCTCTGACCTTTTCCATGATGATGTACTCGGCGCCCACTGGGTTGATTTCGAGGCGCGAGTCCCAGGCATACACCTCTGACAAGGGAGTGCCAAGCTCTGTCCGTACCTGGTACGCTTTGGTCAGCAAGAGACAGAGCAAGAGATGAATTGGGTCTCATACAAACTCCATCGTTGCGACTTCGCTGGCAGTGGTGAGATGTCGGTAGCCTGCATTTGGATTTGGAATCTTGGCGGCCGCTTCGGTGCCATCGTTCATGGTGAGCAGAAGAGCTTTGTTGTACATACCATCAGGAAACTTCTTGATCGACACGCAGTGTTCAGCGCTGACAGCTGCTGCTGCTATGCGTGCCAGTTCCTCCGCGTCGAACTGGACACGACGTCGAGACATCTCAGTTTTCTCATCCATGACAAAGCGGCCGCGTGTGTAGTTGAATTGGTCGTCGTTGTCTTCCGATGGGACTTGACTTTTTGGACCAGTCAGATCTTCTTTCTCCTTGACTCTGATATGTTTTGTGGTCGTGGCGGTGATATTTGAACCTATGTTGGAGCTTGATGGGTTGCGCTTGGAGGTCGTGGAATAGCAGACGCCATGGAAGTGAAAAGCTCGCAGACAGCTTGCAGGTCGCGGGGTCCGACTGGTATAGCTGTAATGCAGACGATGCGCGAAGGGGATCATCTTGCACTATAGTCTGGAGAGGCAGCAAAAATCGGAAGACTGGTCTGAATGAGTCTGGGAAAATGTCGATGGAGAAATGGGCGGCTTAATGAATGTTGACAAACAGTTGCCTGGGCAGCTCTGAACTGCATGTGGGTCAAGTGATGCCAAGAGTGTAATGCATGTCAAGTACAGAATGCACCAGATCCTCGAACATTTGTCAAGTCATATCTTGTGAGGGAACCACAAGCTCTGGATGCAAGCCCGAGATTTGGCTTGTTGACACAGGCGTTATACTCGACCGAGTTCGAGACTTTCTTGGAGCTTAGCTTGGAAACACGATGGAAGTTGCGATGAGAGCAAATTCTGTAATCAATCATGTACCAAAGATGCAATGCAGGTTGAGGCGATGTGTAAGCTCTGAAACAGAGCAGAAATGCCTGTCTTTTCTGCGAGCGTACGATCTAGATTGTGCTATGCTCGCGCCCGGTTGAGTCAACCACAACACAATGCCGCCCTGGTGCTTAGCTATGATGACTTCACTCTGCACATTTGCAGCTTCTCTATCGAGATCGCCAAGCAACGCATTCTCGCCGTCGAGGACTTGCGCAATCTTTTCCAAAATTGGTGGTATAACGCCGCTAACGGTCCTTTGCTCTCGCTACAGCACCAATATATGCACCGTTGTGTTGTACAGGGACAATACATGCTTGTCAAATCGCACGCATCACTACATGTACAAGGAAAGTCTTACCGTGCTCTATGTTGCTGTGTATGATGATACCACTAACAACCCTATTTCTTGCAGGTCACCAATTGCCTAGAGAGATGAACTCCAGAGTTAGAGTTTCTGCCGAGGTCCCTCTCGATCTCCGGCCTTGAAGCTGTTCATGTAGCAGCGCCCTCGACCAAAGCTTCACAAGCCTTGGAATCGAGCCGCGACAGGATATCTAGGAGATTTGCAAGGTCGGCTCGAACTCTCTCCTTAAGCTGTTGATTCTCAGTGCGGCTGGCGATCTCAAGTAAAGTAGCTCCGACCAGTCGAATTTTTTCATTCTAGGCATCAGGACCATCAGTACATGCATATGGTCTTTGTACTCATTTGGGGAAAGTTACCAAGGGCTCTCCGTTGATGCTGAGCGCCTCGAACGGCGCGTCCCGTATTACGTGAACGAGATCACGGGCAATCTCACTACGACGCAGATCCATCAAAAGGGTGTCTTGTGGGAGGCCAAGGATTGATTGGAGTCCATCTTCGGCGCACCTCTGGGTGACAAGCATGCGTAAGTGGTTGTTCGTGACCAAAAGATTGGCCACTTGTACTTGGAGACTGAGTAAATGTGATCCGTCCCTAGGGCTTCCTGCATTCGCATTATCGAGTCCTGCAAAGCTCTGGAGACACTTGGGCGCTTCATCCAGTACAGTGGTCAACCTGACGTAAGAGTGTATCAGATTGCTGCGTTGCGAGACTGAGATGTCCCGTATGGGGTCTGGATCATCGCGATCAACTTGCTTCGCCGCATACCGCATGTGAAACATCAGCTCTGAAGCGTGATAGAAAAACTTTTGACACAGGTTGAAGCCTATGATGATCATTCTTTCGGAATATGAGCACGATGAGAGAAGCATCAATCCAGCGCTGTCTGGTTCGTCGACAGTCATGGAATCACCGAGGACAAATTGATGCATGGTGAAATGCTTATCGTTGAGAAAGGCAGCAGACTTGTCACTGGTGTACAGTTGCCAAAAGATGTGTCGGCGGAGACGGGCCTCGATCTCATCAAGATCAACGTATGCTGTTTCATCGTATAAGCGCATCGCCTGAGCTATCCTCAATGCTTCACCAAGCAGTATCCACGACAACCGCGTCTGGCCACCAGCATGCAGACAGTTGCCATGGAAGTAGCGGGTTATGATCGAGCTTGCACTGGGATTAAGCAAGTCCTCATCGCGACAGAGATCGAGGCATCTTCGTGATGTCTGCAGGAATATTGGAGCGAGAGTGGTTCCGTAAGGGTATGGACACAAAGTAGGCGGTAACATCCACCCCACCTCGGCGCATAGCGCTATCAGATACGCTATCGCTTTTGCCATTCCAGTGCGGACACCATTGGGACCGGGCTCGAGATTGTACTGGAGCGCACGGGTTGAATATGCGTGCTCGTGACCTAATCTGAGTGCGTAAAACACATCAATGCTTGCTCTCATGGACGCTTCATGGATCAGTGGTGCGAGTGGGTAGAGGTATGCAATGAATGCGTCGATACATCGATTCATGATATCCTCCACCGGTTCCGCAATTCCCGTTTCCTGGACCGCCTGGCACAGATTGGCCAACTCCAGGCTCAGGCGGTTATCAGGGTTGATATAAGGATTGCAGGTCAAGGTAATTGGAAGATCGATCGTTGCTGACGGTGTGTGTAGGATTTCTTGGACTGGAGAGATGTCATGATGATCAGCGAACGTGGTGGTTGGATGGGCCTGGAGCAAATGAAGGTCCTGTGCCGGCTGATCCACTGACGGGGTCGAATCTGTTTGCGCCGTCTGTGTAATTTCGGGAGTTGAGATTGGGGAGACCGGATGCAGAGACGCGCGGGGTACAGTATCCAGTGATTCCCTCGAGCCTTGGGGACGAGTTCTCTGAGGGCCTCTCTTTCTGGGCTGCGAGTAGACGCACTCGACGCTGCTCATGCGACAATACGAACACACGGGTTCAGCCTTGTCGCACTATTACATTCGTCACTTGGATATCCAGTCGCGTTCAGCCGACACGGCAATTTGCATACCTTGATCTTGCGCGTTCGACAGACATCGCAAGCTCTCGAGTGCTGCCGGTCCGGTGGCATCATGTGGGATGTGCGCTGTCAAATTCTGGTGAGAACGATAGAAAGGCCGCGGGGTTTCGGTCAAATTTATATCGTGTACCGTATCGACATCCCCACACACGCGCCGTTTGAATGCTGTGGGTATTACGGACCGGCTAATTGCTCCTCACTATCACGCGATGCCATGAACCACGAACACAAAAAGTCAATTGGGATCATCTGCAATTATTCAGACTGGACGTCTCTGACTAGTGCAAACCGTGACTACCATAACAATGCGACATCGCACCACAGTGCTCCGCCGCAGTCAGGTTGATACCATATCACATTGCCTCAATTGTCACGAGGTCCTGCGCATTCGCAGGAAACTCAAGAGTGATATCTAGATGCCTCAGTCAGTCTATTGGCGCCAGTACAGACAAAAATGACCTACCAACAAAGTTGCCTTTTCCGCGCTTACTGAGGATGACATTGTGCACTGCGCCATCTCCGACTCGCTGTATCGTAAGTTTGTATGACCTACCACTAGTCCAGGGTAAGTTTGACACCTTGAGGTGGTAGCTCGTTGCATGATTATCTCGAACAAAAGCTTGGAGATACGATTGACAGACTGCAGCAACGTTATTGAATGAAGCATGTGCTCAACCTCGCATACTTACGTGGGATGAAGAACAGCGGATTACCGGGATTGAAACATGCTTGTTCACCGTTGAATACTGCAAGACTGATGAGTTCAGCTTCCTCCTAACGTGGAAGTCTACTTACGGCCGTTCTCCTGAATCAGAGGGTAAGCCGTGGTCGAGGTGTTCATCAGAGGAACCTGTCACAACGTCATCAGTAAACCATACAGTCAGAATTGGAAGGGGTCTTGCCATTTGAGCAGCGATTTCTCGGGCAATATCGTAGTTTGGCTGGTAATTGTTGAGTAGGATTTGCACTCGGGTTCGCCCCGTTGACTGGCCAGCTAACGCAGCAAACCCATTTCCAGAAGCGCCCGAAAGCTGCAGTCGTTGTGGTGTTGTCGCAACAAGATCGCCCTGCAACTTCCAAGCTGCAGCAACATTCAATGCTATCGGTGGACCCGAGACTGATCTGTTGAACCACGGTTGGAACGGTGCGTTGCCAGCTCCGGTACCGCCATAACCGAATCCTGTCCAAGGCATAGCTTGCTCAAGCGATGTATCTTGAGCGTACATGGATGTGCCGAGTGTGAAACTAGCAAAGAAAGATGGGTCATTGTAGTCCTTGATGGCCTGGGCAGATGTAGGCTGCACACCCGATGGATTGGGATTAAATTGAGTCACCCAGATTGGCAAGTCTGCGAAGCCAGCAGGAACAAGAATCTCCGCGCGAAAGCGGTCTGTCAAGTTCTTGATATCGTACGGATTTAGAGAAAACTGTGCGTTGGTGAAGTGATAGGTGGCAGCCTTGATTGGTATATTGTGCAACTTGCAATCCCTGTAGAATCGAGAGATGTAAGGGTCGTAGACAGAGTAGTTAGCATGTGTTGGAAGGATGCGATTCGTTCCCCAGGCTCCGACGCCACATTTCGCACTCGCTCTTGCGACTCCCTTTGCAAAGCCAGCGAAGAACGCGAATGAGGTGTTGTATTTCGTGATCGTGGAGTCGTCGTTGTTGTTGTCTGTCTCGACGTAGAAATCGAACAACTCAAGAGCATCTTTGAAGCCAGAGTTTCCAGCACCATTCATATATCTGTTCGCGATGGCGTATCCAACTTGGCCTAGCTTATCAGGAGTTGATTGTGTCGGGTCAGTGCCGTTCGTGATCTGGAATTGTAGAGAGGCTTTGGCTCCTCGACTAGTGACAAACTTGACATATCTATCAGTCAGAGTCCAGTTGTAGTTTGCTGCCAGGGATGCGTCGCCCGCGGGTCCAGTCTTCCCAAAGCCCCTGAAAACGTCGGGCCAGGTGTATATTAATATGTGCTTCATACCATATCCAGGCCAGAGATCCGCAATGTTCGGATCCATGTCATGTATGTCATCCAGACCAGGTGGGAGAAGTGATGTGTCGGCGTTAGATGTCCCCTGCAGGTTCTTCAGAACACCAACGTTCTTGGATGCGTCGACTGATATCTCTTGACATAGCGTTGCACCTTGCGGTACCGCTTGACTAGTGGTTATCAGACAACCCAGCAGAGCGGTCAAGCTACGAAAATGCATTGTGGGTAGTCTTTGGGTCTCCTGAGGAGGAGCGAGTATGATTGAACTACGATCAAGATTGGTTTCATATCAGAACTTTATACCCATTCAGGTCATTCGTTAGTGGACAGTGCAGATTCCCCACGGCGGAGTCTCGTTGTGGGGAAACCAAGTCCCCGCTCTAGAGTCCCCGATCTTTGAAGTTGCCATATGATCTCTACATCTTGTCGGACCTGAGTGTAGATGACTTAGACTTTTCGTCAGACGTAGATCAATTTAGGGCAACCGGTCAGAAGGCCGCGGGCATTGATAATTGCGGGGTCAACTTCCGTCTCATTTCTCCGCGCTGCTTCTTAATCGAAAGCCACACTGTTGTCTGCGAGATTCGGTCGAAAGAGAGCACTTATGCCGGCAAATCGTCGTCGCCTTAAGTACTCCGTACCGCCGCACAAAATGCCGACTGTCGGTCAAAATAGGAAATCCCGTCTAAGACACTCGAAGCAAGAGGCAATTAATCAGGAGTCTGGGCGGGCAAGACATTGGTTGCTTCCGTTACGCTGAACTACATGGGCAACACTACGAACTCCTCAAAACGTACTCTTCTGTCAACGCCCTTGCTCTGACCACTTGCGTAGACACCGAATACACTACCCGTGAAATCGCGAGCTGTCATCTCCAGAGTGTCAATCGAATTTACCATGGTCCAGATCTGATCGGGTGACGTTCTATATAGGAACTCGTACTTCATTTCGTCGGCACGAATCTGAAGTTGAATGGCAGAGGCATCGAGAACTCGGTCGCTCCAGGCGATTGTCGGTCCACCATCACGCGACTTGTTGACGGCAATTGACCAAATCTTGGAGTCTTGATGGTTGAACATTATTGCCGCGTGACGGTGGCAATCCTTGTAGACAGCCAGACCAGCAGACAGATCCGTTCCCAGGTTCGACGCATCAACAAGCAACTCCACTGTAGCATTGCATTCAACTTCACGTTGTCTCCTGCCGACGAAGGCACACGACCCGTGAGCCACTGACAGATTTTCGGCGCTTGCTCGAAGCACGATGCTTCCTTCATGCGAGGGCACAAATTGGCCAGGGACAGGATTCCTGATATACACGTCTTGATGCGAGGCGCAAGCTTGTTTAAGCAGACGACCTGAGAAACACGAGTCGAGTGCGGGCGCTGGTTGACCTCCTGACACTCTGCTGAATGTCAACTCTGGATGATGTATCTTCGGCCATGACCCTTGGGGCCAATCCACTGCAGTCAGGAATGTCTCGCGACCAATCGGGCATCTACCTCTCTTTCCATCGCGCACTCCGAGAACCACTGCCCACCATTCGCCAGTCGCATCTTGGAACAACTCGCCATGGCCCGTGTGGTGGATGGGTCCAATCTCAAGTTCGCTCGTTAGTATGGGGTTATTCTCATACGATTCGAAAGGGCCCCAGATACTGCGCGATCGAGCGATCGAGAGCATATGGTGCTCAAAAGTTCCACCCTCGGCCACGATGAGATAATAGAACCCATCTTTCCGATATATGTGCGGACCTTCCGTATCGTATTTTGCAGCGCCAGTCCATATCTCCTGGATCTCCGACAACGGGCGTCCGGTTGTGATATCAATCTCAAACTGCTTGATCGTGCAGGTAGGTTGTCTCTCACGGGTCAATTCCCAAGAGCCTTGGAAGTAAACCCTGTCGTCGTCATCGAAAAACAGACTAGGATCGATCCCCTTGAAATCAACGAAGATGGGATCGCTCCATTGGTTCGCCCAGATGTCGTCTGTGTAGATATAGAAGTTCTGAGTAAGGAAAGCCTCTCCACCTCTTGTGCAATTCGTGCAGACAATGTAGAACCTGCCTTTATGGTGTCTGATTGTTGGAGCCCACAATCCGGCTGTTGCGATCATGGTGTTCCCAGTGTCAAGTGGAAAAGCGTGAGTGGTTGCGTTCGAAAGATCGATCTGATGTGGTCTATTGATGGCACTTCCTGTGATGGTGTGAGTTCCCGAATGACTGTTTGTTGGTTCACTAGCAATCTTACCCATCAAGGTCCATGATTTAAGATCTTGGGAAGCGTATATCGGAAGGCCTGGATACAGATGGAAAGACGAAGTGACTAGGAAAAAGGTGCCGTCCACAAAGACTACACTTGGGTCTGGGGCGAAGCCCGGGATGATGGGGTTCTGGTAGTGTTCCATGTTCTTGCTTCAGATGTACTTGACATGGAAAGACCGGTGTAGAAACGAGAAAGGAGATCGAGGAAGGAGATTTTGCGAGCACAGGTGCTACTTGACACAAGGAATATTGTAAACCTTGTATTGGAATAACCTCACCGCTAGCCAATCTACGTCGAAGTGTGGGGACCCACCGCTTGGCGTCAAAGGGCCGCGGACAAACTCTCATTGTGCCCTAACAGTAAGACCGCGGTGAAATGCTCGATTCCATACTGCCAGCCATGACCAGAAACACCGCGGCTTTCCAGCCTCGGCTCTCTGCACCTCGTTACTGCTGTCCAGATCCCCAACATCCCCACAATCCGTCCCAGCAGCCGATTCCGAGCGTGCATCTCATTGACGACCTTGCTATATATATGTGTCCCCATCATATCTCCATGAAGATCAATCACAACATCCCAGTCCGCATCAGCTCCACAACATGGCTCCATCAGCTGCGACTCCCAAGAATGCGGCCAACATCTCTTCGGCCATTGATCTCAGCAGTATTCCTCCTTTCTATAAGCGCAAGAACGGCATCCTGCTGTACCTGCTTTTGACCAGCTCATTGCTGTCCAGCTTTGCTTCGGGGTTCGATGGAGTAAGCAATTGATCGAGGAACAGGACCAAGCAACTAACATTTCTTGCAGTCCCAAACCAATGCCATGCAGTTGCTTCCAATCTGGCAAGACAAATTTGGAAACCCAACAGGCTCGACCCTGGGTCTTTTCGGAGCCTCGACATCGATCGGTGGTCTTATTCCCTTGATTTTCTTCAACTGGATAGGGGACTACTTTGGGCGTCGCATCCCAACCGCCATCGGCGCCCTGGTTATCATTGTCGGTGCTCTTGTCGAGCTGTTCTCCAACAATCTTTCCATGTTCATTGGTGGAAAAGTCATCATTGGGCTTGGATCCACCGTGGTCCAACTCGGTGCGCCTGTCTTAGTCACCGAGCTCACCCATCCGAAAGAACGAGCCAAAGTCACCACAATCTACAACACAGGAGTCTATCTTGGCTATGTCATCGGAGCTTGGATCACATTTGGTTGCATCAAGATCAACACCGATTGGCAATGGAAACTCCCGACCTTGCTCCAGGTGATTCCATCCATCTACCAGCTAGCCCTTCTCTGGTTCTGCCCTGAATCGCCCCGCTGGCTGATTGCAAAAGGCAAGCAAGAACAGGCTCGTGC
>Ga0058697_10000876_pt1 | contig 11841 bp, 8 predicted proteins | sample AgamicAsMae_FD_66619 | JGI IMG/M metagenome (GOLD analysis project Ga0058697, IMG submission 66619) | Agave microbial communities from Guanajuato, Mexico - As.Ma.e | ecosystem: Host-associated > Plants > Phyllosphere > Phylloplane/Leaf | place: Guanajuato, Mexico | collected 2012-06-04
CTGGAAATATCCCCACACGAGTGACAGCTGTAAGAATAACCAGAGATGACCGTGGGAGAGGAGGGCAGGAGAGCACACGACGGAGGGGAAGGTAGTTAAATAGTTGTTGGGGTAGAAGATGACTAGGCCCGGCAGATCACCAAGCAAAGCGGTTGCAGGTACGTAAAAACTTGCTGCTGTCGTTTGGTAGTTGGTGGAGGAGAAGTGGACGATGCACCAACGCTACGGCCTTATAACGGAGCCTTTCCCCACGGTTTAGGTAAAAGAATCATGCTCATCGTTGAGCACGTATGCACGAATATGCGTTTAGGTTTCAAGCAGCTCATTGGACTGGTTGGATTGACTCGATGTCGGTTTGTATCAAGTAATGAGAATCCTTTCAACTCTCGAGCAACGTGGTCCCCGGTTTTCTGGTATGGGGATGCATGTGGAGCCCCAGATAGGTGATCAATCTTGACTCCCTTCGAGAACTGCTTGACCACCGAACATCTGGACAGCATCTCTTTGCCTGCGAATAACAGAAAAAAAATCTGCTGCAGGTGTCGTCAGAAGTAGCGCTACGTAGGTGGATCAAGCTTGCGTCAATCGACGCCCCCAAGCCTCACCAGGCTTTGTGCCTGAACGGCACCAAAGAGCCTCCCACTCACCTCCTATCGGATGCTAGAAATTCGAATGCGTAAAAGGTTAAGGCTCGGTTCGGGCTTCAGACATCCGTCGTACGACTCGGTATCAGCTTCCTGGTGCGGATCTTTGCCCAATGGCGATATCGGCAGGGCCCGCTGGACAAAGCAAAAACCCGGTCGCTTACCGGCGGTTTTACTCGGTCTTGTGTCTATTCAACGACACACCGTGCAGTTTTATACTCAGACATGCTTTTATGCCCACAAACACTTGGTCGCGGTGCGAATATCCAGATACCATGAAGGGGCCGAATTTGAGGATTGCATTCATGTAAAAGTTACAGCGAATTTTGACCAATATTCGGCTGCTTTTCAGAAGAACAAAAAACAACGGCAAAATTTGCCCTGCAGGTCCTGCGAGCTTCGGGCATCTGATACTGCCAGAGCGTTCCAGTCTCATCTCGACCTCCGTCGCACGGTCGAACACGGCGGCGCGCGACGGCCTCTGAGCGCGCCAGAAGCTCAAAGATTGCTCCCGGCTTTCTCACCAAATTCGCTGCCAAGGGCTCGTCTAAAGAAAATAGATCTGCCCTGCTCTTGTGGAGTATCTGTTGCCGACCACTCGCATATGACGTTTTTCTTACAGGGGCTTACTCATACCATCAAGACTATGTTGATCCGGCAGCGATCGCAATAATGCAACATCGCTACATGATACATATGTCGTCTAACAGAGATAGCGGGCGATAAGTACAATACTACCGCGCTGCCTATGTACATGACTATTGAGATGGAGTACGATAAATAGGTAGCCTGATACGCGAAACGAATGAGCCTGTACGCTGTGCGCTCGTGTGCTGTTGCCCGAACATGTGTAGCAGTTCAAAGATACAATGCTGTCGAGATGAAGCAGTATCACTTGAGAGACATGTTGCGGCAACTCCTCTTCAAACACAGCTCTGCTTAACGCGAAATAATCTGTGGATTGCAGCAGTGCTCTATGACTTGAGATGAGGCAGGGTGCATGATTTGACAGGCACCCTGACTTCGTCTCTCGATGGCCCTCAGCAAACAGGGATCTGCCATACAGGGCTCTGTGAGTCTAGATGGCTGACACTTGGACTCAATGTCCCCACGAAATACATAGGCTAGATGTGACAGTCTTAGCCTGTGGTTTTGGCATTATGCCCCTGATTCAGATTGAGATCCATTACGACCGGGCTCAATGACCACATTTTAGGAGTCATCGTTATATGTGCTCAACAGAGAGGCAAAAGATGAAGTATGATTGGGATAGTGTAGTGGTTCTGATATACAAAAAGTCTACGGCGGTAACCGAGTGTTCTAACAAAGTGAAATACAAACGTCCAGATGCAAAACGCCGCTCCAATATGCGTCTATCATGGCTGGGGTCTGCAGATGAAACGCCCCTGAAATGCCACGGATCCGTTCTTATAAATACAGGGTTGAGAGCTCCCTCATGACAAGGCCAATTCATCGTCATCGGCTTCGAAAAGTGGATGTAGCTCGAAATATTTGAGAAGCTGCTGGTACATGACAAGCATAGTCCCGCTTTGTACACTTGTCCATACGAAGCGTGGACCAACGCCTCTGAAGAGTCCAGCAAGACCCTCGTGCTTGTATATCACCTTCAAGCCCGCGATGACATTCTCAGTCTCGAGAGCGATGGCACTGTGATTCTTCAAGGCGGTCGAGGGCCCTCCTGTCGAGATGGGTCGCTTGGCGTCTTGTATCGAATGTGCTTGTCCAGTGGGTCTATGCGTTGAACTAGACGGGCTGACAGCAGGACCAGTTTTTGAAGGCTGCGATGCAGGTTTGTGCGCGAACTCGGGATCCAGTTGAGTCTGGATACGCGTCTTGACCACATCAAGTGGACATGTGATGACACCAGCCATTCCTCCAGCGCTGGCACCAGTAAAGATCTCTAACGGAAGACCGATGTCTTTGCTTCCCATCCAAGCTTTTGCAATCCTTTGCTCTTGCTCGTAGAAGGCGAACTGCAGAGCGGAAAAAGGCAGGTCGCGTGCCAGTGTGGCCGAGTAGCCGGAGAACATCTCTCTCCAACCTTCAACGCGAATGATGGTTCTGAAAGCGTCCCATGTGCCATGATAATTGTAGCCGCTGTAGAAGTATGGATTGTTGTGTCGGCCTTGTAATTGCAACCTGGTCTTGAGCACCTCGGAAGGAACATACCAGGGGGAGGCAGCGAGATCGGCGAAGAAGCCTGACAGCATTATTAGTACGAAGAACCGCACAAAACAGCACAGCTCCAGTATCTTACCAGAGGTGAAGTATGCGACAGAGGGATTGACGCCCCAGTCAATCATGGCGCGCTTAGAATACTCGTAGGCACCGAAGAAGGTCATGGTACCAGTAAAGGATCCAAGAAAGGCAGGCGTTACGCCTCCATAGAGACCTCGTACCAGACCTTCCTGGCGCCAGATGGTGCGGTATGTCAGACCCATGGAGGTGTATTTTGGTGGCATGTGAGGGTCGCCCTGTTGCCTCGTCTTGACTGTATCGAGCGAGTGCATGAGCATATCGCCCATCAAGCCTCCAAGACCTCCAGCAAGCATTGCCTAAATTCAGTCAACCCTGATTGTCGTTGGAGTGTCGTCGTCCAGACTAACATGAATGTAGGGCGGACGGGCCGCATCTAGGTCGTCTTCGTCCATGGGCGAGTCCTGGTGGACTATTGTTGATTGATTGAGCCGTCCCTGTGCCGCCGTCTCTGTCGGAGCATAATGTGAAATGGTGTTGGACGGGAACAAGTATTCAGCCACGCGGGCTAATACCATGGGAGCCTTCGGATGCGCCTCCGTATGCGCTGTTGAGGGGTCGACGAGGGTGTTGGATTGGAGCGAGCGTACGTGTGCGGACGCCGGGTGGCAGAGCGTGTTTCGCGAGAGGGGTGAGTAGCAAGATGTACAGGTTTGTGCTCGTCTGTTGTCTGCCTTCTCAACTTTCTTTGAGCCTTCTGCACTCGGCGTCATGCTCTTGGCGGCAATCAATCGCCTCTGCATTTGCACTCCCGCTTCCGTGCGCCGACCCTCCGCCCACTACCTTGTCTTGACTCCAAGTTCTCTGAGAAACATGCTTCTCGTTGATATTCTGTTCCAACTCAGAGATATCGTGGTATATTCAGTAGAGAGCTCAGTAGGACTATATCGGTCGCGATCAAGCCGTAGCAGATCACATGGTCAGGTCACTCTTAGTACAGCGCCAAGACGTTCGTTGCTTTTGCTGCTACTCGTGCTCCAGACTGTTTACCTCTTTACCTCATCCAAGCTGCCACTTGACGACGCGTCTTCCAACCACTCGCGTTTTCCCTTTCCACCACTTTTCTCACCACACACCGCTCTAAACACTTCCCTCTTACGAGATATTTGATCGCCGCAGTCACGCGATTCTTGCATAGTATTCTCACACCATGCCAACCTGGTTGTCTTCGCAACGCAAAGCTGCGCTTGCCGAACTTGCTGGCCAAGTCGGAATCGACGAGTATGCATAAGAACGCGTCAATTCCAATCGCATTTCTGATTTACATAGCGTTTCCGATCTGAGAAAAGATCAGATCGTCGCTCTTCTCGACGAGCAACTCACCAGTAACGCGTCGTTACACTCCGAAAATCCTTCTTTCGAGCGCTATTATGCTCGCAAGGGCTCTCCCACAAAGCGCGAGCTGGGCTCGACTCCTGCTGAGGAAGTCGAGTTGACCCAATCTGTTAGTCGAAGACGCGCTCCCCGCATCAAGGGTGAATCCAGTGTGTAAGTAATTCCTAATTTCCGATGCATAACATTCCGTCTCATGGCCATCTGTTAGTGAGCCCATTTCATCGCCTACTGCAGTTACCGGAAGGCGTATTGCTCGTGCTGTGGTCGTATCCACTCCCGCCCGAGTCGAGGCACCCAGACTCGTAGAGCCTGCGATTGAGGAACCGCGCCTCGAAGACTCATTGCTTCTCAGCCCTCCGCGCATGGCGCTCCCTCCTTCGCCTGCTGTTGTGACCGACGTCATCGAGGAGCAGACCGCGCGTATTTCTGAAGGTATGAACCAGCTCTGGACTTCAACGGGGATTATGGACATGCTCCATGAAGCTCGTCTTGACCTCTCATCTGTCACCGGCATCCATTTCACGATTCTTCTTCTCGAGTCCGCAGCACTTCACTACGCAACTGTCCCTTGGAAGTTCGCATTCGACTTCCCAAGTCTGTTCGGATTCCCTAGCTTTGCGGTATTCCTGCCTGACATATTCGTTTTCCTCACACATCACTACTGGGCACCTTCGCTGCTGTGGGCGACGATGAACTTCTGGACCCCGCTTGCAACTGGCTGGCTCTTCAATCTATCTTTGAAGCTTAAGAAGAAGGATGGATTCGAAGACTACAGACCAGTTTATCGCATCGATCCTTTGATGTTCAGTATCGCTAAAGCCGTCATGTCTTGGATGGTATACGCTCAGGGTAACAGACTTTATGGAGCCTTCACCGAGCAGACCGTCAAGACGGTCGAGAATGCTATGCCTTACGGCTATAGCGGTGCCATGGTCGCAGCATATATTGGTATCGCCACAAGTATCTGGGACGGTATCCAGAACAAGAAGAGAGTTTAAAGCATTCCTTTCTTTGGGCTTACGTATAGAAAGGGGTTGTCGACAGCTCACTTCTCGGTTCGTGCCATGGTAGAAGACCATCCACGATATGTGCCTCTAACGCACAGAGAAGTCAGACACGTGTGTCCATTACTCAATATTGCTCTCGATCTGTCGTTGGTTACAATGCTTCTTGGCGTTACTTGGGGTGATCGGGTATAGTCATCGGCTGGCAACTTGTTGAATTGCGCAAACGTTTTGAAGATTATGTAGTTTTTGTCAGATACTTGACCAAATCAAATCAAAACCATCAACCTGTTTCCGAACTTGAGTTGTATTCTACTGGTGTCGCAGAGTCAAGCAGGGTGGTTGTCCTGGAAGCGGAAGAAGCCGCGCTCAAAAACTTCCAGCGGCTTCGATCTCAAGCGCATCCGATCCAGGGTCCAGAGAAATATTGTTGCATGAACATCTGCAATTCAAAAACACTACACGTCAGTCACAACCATGGCCGACGCTCTACAAACCCTTTTCCGCAGGTCTCTGCCTGAGGAATTCTCAGAACTCTTGAAGGAACGACTTTCGGAGCTGGAATCTGGAGACTTTTCCACCCTTCTACAAACGAAAGATGCACAAGAACTTCTTGGACACACTCCAAATTCGGAACTGGACGAGACAAAACTGAAGGATTGTGCCACATGGAATGAATATATCTCGATTCGCTTAAGCAAGATCCTCGCCAAAGATCAAGAAAATGCAAAGTACAAGCAAAGTCTTTTCTTCATCATTGGATATGCTGCTCTGCTCGCTTTCCTGCAGTCTAACGCTACTGGTCCTCCTCTTCCTTTCACACCTTCGAGAACTGTCTTACCGCAGAGTGTGGCTGAGGACAAGCAGCAAGTAACTGCTTTGCGCCGCCAGCTGATCGACAGTCTTTCAATCGATGGTATTGCAGCATACAGATTGACGCCGAACATCGAACTCCTCTGCCTGGCAAACGTGATCATCAGCAACCCGGATATTCTCGACAACATTTCGGTCTCGAGGTGGGCTAAACTGAGAGTGACCTTCATGCACCAGAGACTGCTATCAGAAGACTGCGGAACATTGCAGGACAAGATTTTCGCAGATGTCGATGCAGTACAGGAGAAATTCTTCGACAGCTCGCCCAAGAACAAATCAAAGGCTAGTTACGACGATGCAAAGGTTGAATTTCTGCTTGAGCGTGCCAGTATCGAGACTTTCTATGGCCTAGATAAAAAGGCTAGAAGTGATCTGGATGCGGCAGTGGCTGAGCAGGAGTTCCAGTTCGCCTTGACTGGTATCTTAGGAAGAAGAACCAAGTTCCAACAGCACGATGTCAGTCAGCTGGTCGTGCTTGCCAAGAGTGCACGCGATGCAGAGGATGCCAAAGATGTGAAAACATTAGAGGCTCAGCAAACGGAAGGTGCTACCGGCGGTCCCAAGAACTTGGATCTCAACGACGACACCCTGTTAGAAAATATCTCCTTCACGGAGAAGCCGACACTCAACTTGGATGTACAGACCAAAGAGTCTTTGCCGCCGGCATTAGCTGAATTGGACCCCTCAGACCAGCCAAAGCTATTACCATTGGACTCGATCATCTTGCTCGCTCTTGCATCTTCTATCACAAACACATCACCTGCAAACGGTCTTACGAGAGAAGAGACTCTGCCGTATGCTACTCGTGTTTTAGAAGGCGGCAGCTCGAACTGGCAAGTCTACACTCAGGGTCTGCTCGTCCGCAGCAGAATGGAAGGATACAGATCTAGAACTATCGAGCGTGGTCTGTTGCAATTGCAAGCAGTTGTCGATCAAGTTATTGCCGATACTACAGAGACACCCGCAGATGGCAGCACAGATGTAACGGCTACCAGTTTCTTGCGCAAGGGAGAAAGTGAGAACTCAGCTCCGGCTTCTGAGAGATTACGATACATTTTCCAGATCGCTGCTCCTACCCGATGGGAGCTGGAGGGAGAATTGGCTCAAAGATGGGTCACTCTTGGTGGTCTTCGCTCAGCACTCGACATCTACATTCGCTTGGAGATGTGGGCTGAAGCTGCACTATGTTACGCCGCTACTGAGAAGGAGGAGACGGCAAAGAGAATGGTGCGCCGTCAACTCTTCCATGCTACTGGAAACGGTGACGAGGCCGACGCTGGAGACGAAGAAACTTGGGAAGGACCTGAAAGACAGCCAGCGCCAGCTGATGCAGCACGTTTGTACTGTATCCTCGGTGACCTTGACCAAGATGTTTCTATGTACGAGAAGGCATGGGAGGTCTCAGGCCAGCGTTACGCGCGTGCCCAAAGATCTCTCGGTCGCATATACATCGGCCAACGCGATATGGTCAAGGCTGCAGATGCATATGCTAAGAGCTTGAGAGCGAATCAGCTAAACCATACTTCGTGGTTTTCCATGGGCTGCTGCTTGTTAGAGCTCGCAGAGTTTGAAAAGGCTGCCGAAGCCTTCTCCCGTACAGTTCAGCTTGAAGAGACAGATGCAGAAGCATGGAGCAATTTGGCTGCTGCCCTACTCAAAAACCAAGCCCCTACTGCCAACGATGAAACCGCTGCACCCGCAGTCGAGCTAGCCGAGGACGAAGACGAGTCCATGGCTCCTCAGCCCAAGAAGGCTGATCCTCAACAGAACAAGAAGGATGCACTTCGCGCACTCAAGCGTGCTGCTACCCTCAAACACGACAGCCATCGCATCTGGGAGAATCTTCTCATCGTTGCCGCCTCTCTCTCACCTCCCGACTACGACACAGTACTGACAGCTCAACGCCACATCATCGACCTCCGCTCAAAGGGAAACGGCGAATCTTGCATCGACGTCGAAATCATGGAACACATGATCCGCCACGTCATCGTCCTGAACGACGAATACGACCCAGCAAAACCCGGCTTCGAGCGTCTGTTGGTCGAATTGTTTGACAAGAAGATCGTGCCGCTCATTACTTCCTCCCGCGAATTGTGGCAATTATACGCCAAACTCTGCATCTGGCGCAAAAAGCCATCCACCGCACTCGATGCCAATGAAAAAGCCTGGAGAGCAGTGAGCAGTGCACCCGGTTGGGAGACCGAGAGCGAAGACCGCTGGAATGTTGTTGTGGATGCAACGATAGACTTATGCGATGCCTACGAGAGTTTAGGACAGATGGAAAAGACAGAGGGTATGGCTGCAGGAAGCGGTGCGTTGGTTGCCAAGGACTGGAAGTTCAAGGCTAGAAGTGCGATTAGATCTATCATGGGTAAAGGAAAGGATTGTTGGGAAGATACTGATGGGTGGGAGAGGTTGAGGGAGGCACTTGATGGGTTGCGTGGTTGAGTCTAGACACACCGATACTAGATGTTCATGACTACTGTCTTCAATCATGTTTGTGCAAGTACAGTCTTGATGGGGAGAGCTTAGATGCAACGCACAAGTCGATGTGATCATACAAATACAGTCCAATATACACTAGAAACGACAGCACAGCAGCATGAGGTGGGAAAGAAAATTCATCCATCGTCTATACAACCATATATCCAAGACTCACTTACTCCTCTCCAACCCAACCCAACCCACACCCGAACCCGTCCTCTAAACATTATCCGCAGCATTGAAACTATCATCCTTCCTACACACCAATTCTTCAAAGCCCTCTTGGTTTTCGATAACCAAGCCCTTTTCATTGGCAAGATGCAAAAGACAAATAAACCCGAAACTCGTGCTGATGTCTGATAGTTGTTGTTGAGGGTACACGTGCCGCAGATTGTTCATCACGTCTGTGAACTTGAACGTCCCTTGTTCTGATATATCGACGGTGGGCGGTGGGGCTTTTGAGGGCGTTTGGGAAGGTTCGACCTGTGCAGATGTTAGGGATTTCAATTATGGGAAAGAGTGAAGGTGAAAGTCTTACTTCGAAACCGATGCCTCGCCACATTTCTTCTTTTAGTCGTCGCACATCTACCTTTTTGGCTACACGTGCATATTGTACGTATTCCGGTCGCATGCGTCTGCTTTGTGTGATGAGATTCGATCCAAAGGCCGTCTCTTGGCTGCTGGGTGGTAAACTGTTAGGAACCCCTGACTGAGCAGCGTCGAAAGCATCAGCAGGCGGCAGCATCTCCTGCGCATCTGCAAAATCGTCATCGTCGTCCGCGGCGCCGGCTGCAACACCCAAGCCGTCGTCTTGGAAGAAATTGGCATCGTAGTCGCCTCGTGCGCCTTCCTCGTCGATAGGTTGTGGCTCGGCGAGCCCCTGAGCGTTTGCCCAGTACGCTTCGTCAACATCGCCGTGTTGGAATTGCTCGACTCCACCACGAACTTGTCGTTGTGCTGATTTTCGTGATCCCATGCGGGCCTTGGGTTTGAGGAAAAGTCGTAGTAGATCGCGCGAGCTAAAGTGTTTGTCGTCGGGCAGGAGATTGCGGGTCTTGCTCTTCCAGTCCTTCTTTGGCAGACTGATAGTCGCGTTAGAGGGTGCTGGTGTGTAGAGAAGATCGGCAAGCTGTTGGTTCATCGGACTCATGAAGTCGATTTCAAATGGCTCTTTCTCCTTCTTCTTTGTGGTCGCGGGCGTTGCTTTTGCGGCATCCTTGATCTTTTTGATTTTCCAGTGTTCTGGACCGGCCCAGTTCTTCTGAAGTGCTTGATCGAAATAGCTGAGGATGTTCTCGTGCTCGTCACCGCGGTGTGCAAGGGTGACGCCGAATTGATTTCCATTCGAGTTGAACCCACCCACCTCACCACCCTCCACATCGACACCCACGCCGGCGTCGACATCAGCGCCCTCATCGTGGGGTCTGAGCTGAGGCTCGACATGTGCTTCCTTGGCCCAAGCTTCACCACCTTCACCGAAGCCAGCATCGATAGGGATGTCAAAGCCACCGAATGCACCGTCATCGTCATCGAAGCCAACTGCATCATCATCACCCAGCACAATACCGGATCGAGCATCGTCGTGGTCCTCCTCTTCTTTTTGTGCGCGCCAATCTTCGGGAGCCTTCAAGAAGGGCAAATCCATTGTGGCACTGCCGCCGCCGAGTTCGAATGTTTTGAGCGATGGACAGATGTCCTGCGAGTCCAGCTTCGAAAGATCAGGGAAGAATCGCGCGGCCAGTCCAGAGATGTCAATAGGTGCCGGCAGTGCAGCCTTAATGTCTTCCTCGTCCGGCTTCTCTTCCTCTCCTACATCCATGCTGTCTCGTCGAGATTCATCGTCGTCTTGAGTGTCGTCGCTGCTGTCGAAAACGATTCTGCCAGTGTTGTCGATCGAGAGATGATTGAGTAATAGGCCCTTTGCGCCTCCCTCGTCGAAATCAGCCGAGGCCTTTTTGAACAGAGGGTCGACTGAGAACTCGAGTTCCATCTTCTTGAGCTGCAGCTGCGCAAAAGAGGTTGCAAGGGTGGCCTCTGAGCGGTGTGTCTTCTTCTTTGCCTTTTTCTTTGTGCCATCCTCACCCTCTTCGTCCTCGCCATCCTCATTCTCTTGGTCATCTGCGTCGCCGCGCTTTTTCTTGTTGTTGCTGTCAGCGAGACCGCTCAACAGCTTTCCGGTCTCGGTTGCGACACTGTCGACTCTGCTAGTGTAGATCTTGACACAGCCATCCAGGGTGCAACTGGCCTTTTGGAAGTTGACACCGTCGCCCTCTCTCAACAGAGACATGTCGTGGAAGTAGTCGATCAGAGCAAAGTTCCAGGAGTTTGTAGCGTTGATCTTGTTGTCGGTGGCCATCTTCATCCACTCCTCGAAATTTGCCAGGATAGGAACACGCTTCATAGGCGTGACAGCACTTCCTCCGACATGGAAGGCTTCATCTTGGCTTTCCTTTCCGGTGGGAGTCTGAGGAGCTTCTGCGAGTTCGGCGCCTCCTAGAGACTTGCGTTTGCGGGCAGGTGACGCGGCGGCTTTGAGCGAGTTCATGTGCATCTCGTGGAAGGCTTGACGGGACTGTAGGCGCTTTGCTTTCTCCTCGCGATCGTCGTTGAGCGGTATCTTAATGCCAGCAGATTTGTGAGGAGTCGCGGCTACGGGAGCATTGGCGGCGGCGCCGCTCGCGCGCACTCGAGGCATCTTGAGGGGTCTGGGGTCGCTGGAGGATGCGAGTTGCACAGCGGACCAATCGTATGGGCGAGTCGTACAGCGAAATGGTGAGTATGTGGGTTTGCGACGGCGATATGTTCTGCGGATTGGCCGTCTGGCTGTCTCGAGAACCGTGCGGTGCAAACAAACATTGCAGTTGCGGGGAGCGCGCAGCCCTACTCAGCCACGTGGACGATTAACGCACAGCCACAGATTACCATTCGAGCGTCATCGGCTATCGCAGACGAGGCGCAGGCCCATTGCCGTGTCTGTCGCTATGCCCTGCTGAACCTGTTATACCATTTGACAGTGCTGCGTCATATCCAACATCAATCATGCTGTCCTGACCCCTCGACCCCCGATCTTCGACAACCACTATTCCTCCAACCTGCGACCGACCGCCCCGGTATGCGACACGGCGCGCAATGACCGCTCTCCAACATCTCTATCCCAAGTACCGAGCCCACGCCGCGTCCCGCCTACACAGACGCCGATACTCGCCCCAGTCTTTCGTCTATAC
>Ga0058697_10000877_pt1 | contig 11835 bp, 8 predicted proteins | sample AgamicAsMae_FD_66619 | JGI IMG/M metagenome (GOLD analysis project Ga0058697, IMG submission 66619) | Agave microbial communities from Guanajuato, Mexico - As.Ma.e | ecosystem: Host-associated > Plants > Phyllosphere > Phylloplane/Leaf | place: Guanajuato, Mexico | collected 2012-06-04
CGGAGGGGGCAGCAGCGACGGCTGAGAAGGAGCCGACATTCTTCCTCTTGGGATTCCTCCGGGTGCCACCTCCGGGCTGAGCGTCTATGAATTGCTTGTAGTAGTCGGCATGGTCTCGCATGTAGGCAATGACTTTTTCACGGATGACGTGGTGTTCTTTCTGGTGGCCGTACAGCTGGTCACTAAGAGCGTGGAAAAGGCAGTTTCCTGGCTAGATTAGTGGGTGAAGGGGCAGAATATGGAAGACTCCATACCATCACCGAGTATGTTGGACGCATACAAGCCAAGGCTGTTCAAGAGTGGAAATTCTTCTTGACTGCCACCCATTGTGCTGCAAGCGAGGGTTTATCAGCGAACCAGAGTCAACAACACAGCAGACAGGCATGGGTGCGAATTGATCAGCAAATCAGAAAGACATGACAGGTGAAGGGTAGGAGTATGGCCCGCTCGGTGCTCAGGAGTGAGTGAAGAACAAGGAGCAGAATTGGAAAGCTGGACCGGCCTCTTGGCACTGCATCACAATTCAAAAAGCACCACATCATGAGCGCATGCACTGGCCAGCCTGTCCTGCTTCTGCGAAGTCGCTTATTGCCGCAGCCTAACTCCATTCACGAGAGCCGCCCAGCTCCCTCTGATTCCTGCTTGCCCGAGAGGCCGTTATCTGATCGCTTACCTCTGTCTGATTGGCGGTATCGCGTGTCGTGGACGCCGGCCAAGTGCTCAAGTCTATCGGAGCCGATCACGGCTTGCGCGCAGCGGAGAGGTATATGCTGGTGTGGGGCGGGAAACTGTTGACCTAGTCGAGGATAACAAGATACAAGTAAGCAGGCTGCCGAGTGAGACTGCAATTATAAAAGCGTCTTCGCTTATGACTCTGATCCGTCGTTTTGTTGACCTCACTCTTGAATCATTATTGAGGTAGATCAAGTCAATTCAAGAAGCAGGCAGCACCCACTTAACCAGTCACTCTGTCAAGTACCATCAGCCATGGCCCCTCAACATCGTGTGGTCGTATTGGGGTCTGTATCCATACTGAACTCATGACTGATGAATTCAGCTGACCAGTCTGCAGAGCTGGAGTCTCGGGCCTGACAGCCGCCTTCATACTGTCCAAGAACAAGAACTACACCATCACCGTTGCAGCAAAGCATATGCCAGGAGACTATGACATTGAATACGCCTCTCCATGGGCTGGTGCCAACTACTTGCCGTGCGTCAACACACTCGCACAACTCTACCTTTCATGTTTCGTGCGAGCAACTAGAATCTATTCTTAAGCTAACCTTGAAAGTGTTGGCAAGGAAGGCACTCCATCGCAAGAATATGAAAGGAGCACATGGCCCGAACTAGCAAGACTTGCTCAAGAACACCCTGAAGCAGGCATTCACTTCCAAGGTATTAGATGAGACAAGACTTGCACTTGAGAAGCCAGCTAACCACAGTGACTAGATACGGTCGTCTATCGAAGGAAGAAGGACAAGGGCCCTGTCAGCGAGTGGTTTGGGGAACTCATTCGTGAAGACGCATGGTTCAGCAAGGTTGTGCCTAACGTATGCCGTCTCTGTGTCTCCCTCGTCGCTAGAGCTATACTAATGATTCGATGTACAGTTCAGAGTCCTCAGCAAAGAGGAGCTACCTGAAGGCATGGATGGCGGTACCTCGTTCACTTCCGTCTGCATCAACACAGCGATCTATCTCCCGTGGCTGGTCTCACAATGCCTCAAGAACGGTGTTGTCTTCAGGCGAGGCGTGGTGAAGCACATTGCAGACGCCACCTCACTCCATCACTCTGAAAAACCGGCCGACTTGGTGGTGAATGCAACTGGACTCTTTTCCCTCTTCATGGAGGGAGTTCAAGACAAGAACATGTACCCGGCTCGTGGGCAGATTGTTCTAGTTCGCAACGATCCTGGAATCATGGCCACGACTTCAGGAACCGACGATGGCGAGGACGAAGCAGTCTATATCATGCATCGTGCGGCCGGAGGTGGTTGTATACTGGGTGGTTGTTTGCAAGCAGACAGGTGGGACTCGGCGGTAGATCCCAACCTTGCCACGCGCATCATGAAACGTGCGATTGCCCTGACACCTAAGCTCGTACCCGAGGGTCAAGGTATCGAAGCACTGGACATTATCAGACATGGTGTAGGCTTGAGACCGATGCGCAAGGGCGGTATCAGAACCGAAAAGGAAACGATCATGGGTCCGGACGGAAACGCTGTCAAGGTTGTGCACAGCATCGGCCATGGTGGTTATGGATACCAAACTTCATGGGGCTGTGCTGCTGCTGTGGTGCAGCTTGTTGACCAGTCCTTGACAGAGAAGGCTCGTTTGTAGGCGAGGTTTAGTTGGGACAGAACAATATTCATGACCCAGTATGGACAGTAAGACAGATCTTGAAACGCATGACACACGAATAGACCATCTTAGTGGCCCTACAATGTATAACCGTGTCTACCTAACATTGCAACGATGACGGATGGGTCGGTTGTGATTGTAAAGTCGCAGGGGTTTCAGCAAAGAAAGCGGGAGCCTCAAGACCGAAGCTGAGCCCCGGATCGGGAAGGCATGTGGCTGCGGACAGTGACGAAGTTGCAGCTTGGCAGCCTCGAGCTCTATTGACAGCTTCCAGGCTGCCAGTCCTTTGTCCTCTTCATACTACTGTTTGACAGCTCCTCGATTGCACAACTTGCATCTTGTTGTAACACCGTCACCATGGATTTCTCGGACATCTTTCGCATTGTCAACCTCGCAACTGGAGCCTTGATGGTTCTTGGAGGAGTCAGTCAATTCTTCCCTGAACCCAGCGTTCGAGGCACCATCTGCGCCGTCTACATTATCCTGTTCGGTCTCGGCAATGCTCTTCTCGAGTTCCAGATTCCTCCTCAAGTCGCCAGATATGCATCCTTCATGTTCTCGTTCATCGGCCGCGGCGTTTGTACGACACACGAGCTCTTGGATTTCACAAAGGCATAGGCTAATGAACATGGGACAGTCTACATATTCATCGGAGGACTTTGCTTCTCGGGGCATTGGACCAAGTACATCATTGGTGGCATCATCATACTTGTTGGTATCAGCTATGTCGCCCTCGAATACGTACCCAGCATCGAGCCCCCAGCCAACATGAGGTAAGGCTTCGGAAGCAGTCTTGAATCGTACGAGTGCTTACGCGACAACAGGGACGCCGACGCAGGGTGGGGAGCTGAACAAGTCTAGAGACGATGCGACAATGCGGCGAAACAACCAAGCAACGAAGCGCATTAGACGCACACTTCGGAGCCGGGCTCGCAAGAGACAGGAGCACAGCAGATGGCAGCGAAAAGTGGTCGAAGAAGTGGGAATGTACATAAGCAATGGACATGCAAGCGACATGGTTGGTCGCATGAGTTGTAAGAGTCGGACTGACGGCGTGGACGGCGCGAGGATGGGGAAGTGAAGAGAGACATGCGCCAATGGCAAGATAGTCACGATTTAGATAGAAAGACAATCAAGCCATGTACAGACGAATTGATTGAAATGGCGGACACGTTAAGAAACGCCAAGAGATTGGTATTCCAAGCGCGCCCGTCACTTTTGCGAGCAGCCATACAACAAGTACAGAGACGCAGACCACGACTTCAACTCGACCCGCTCACCACATTCAATATCCTTGTCGCAGCTGTAACAGTGTCGCATAGAGACCGCCATCACACGCCTACAACACGATGAGACTCACAGCCGAGCTCGTGCACAACTCGCTCTCATACCTGAACCCGCTCAAAGAGCGCGAACTTGACCTACGAGGTATTGCCGCCCCTTGTCAAGAGAAGGACAGATATTATACTTGAACTAGCTGATTCATAGGCATACAAAAGGTCATAAAATTCCTGCTCTGGAGAACTTGGGTCTCATTACCGTACGTTCAAGCCCACTCGCTCTACATCTGCCCACGCTTGGTGCTGATGTGAATGCGCCAACAGAACGAAGATGCCATCGATCTCACAGACAACGATATTCCCGCTCTGGCAAACTTTCCCAAGAACCACAGGCTGAAGGCTCTGTATCTCGCACGGAACCGCATCACCGCCATCGCCCCGGCCCTCAACAACTCCATCCCGAACCTTGACACACTTGTCTTGACGCAAAATTCCTTATCCGAACTCGCCGACCTCGAGCCCTTGGCCGCCCTGAAGAAGTTGACACATCTGACTCTGTTGGAGAATCCCGTCGCCTCGAGAGAAGTCAGTCATACACGTTCAATATGCCAATGAATCTTTGATCTAACTCGACACAGAACTACCGCTACTGGGTCATTGCGATATGTCCGTCTGTCAGATTCCTCGACTTCCAGAAGGTCAAGGACGCAGAACGCAGTAAAGCCGCAGAGCTCTTTGGCACCCTCGCCGAACCTACCGAACTTGCCAAAAAGCTTCTCTCCTCTCGCTCATCAAGGTCGCTCAATACTGCCTCGACGGCCAATGCCAACGGTGCCGACAAGATCTCTCGCGTCAAGTTGACCGACAAGGAAAGAAAGCGCATCGAGGAATTGATCAGAAATGCGAAGACTCTCGCTGAGATTACTCGTCTGGAAAAGGCTCTTAATGAAGGGAGAATACCGGCAGGTGTCCTCGATGATGCAATGGATACTTCATGAGTGTCGGAGCAATATTCGGGTTCCTACTGGACCCATCATACACCACTATCACCTTGGCGTCACATGGACAGCCATCGCACTACATGAACCATGAGTTCACCCAAAAGCAACTTCTTATTATACCGAGCACAGGCACCTGGGAGGAAGTTGTGGCATAATCATGGGAAAGCATTTACCATCAATTGGTTGTTATACTAGAGCTCGGCATATTCAGCCAGCTCTTTTTCCCTCTTCTTTTTAGAATCTGTATCTGATACATTGCAGCTCTTTGGCTCTTGCACGTGTCCATCTACCTGTACTGTTTCTCTTCTCTGATCTTACTTGGTGTGGGCAAAGACTTCCTCTTCCTCGCAGCCTGCCGTGGCAGTCTCGACGCTTCCCTTTCCGGTGAAACTGCCGTTGGGTTCGGGGCCATGAGTGCCGCGAGAGAGCAACTCCTTCATTTCGAGGGGGTTGCCGTCGTCTTGGGCTGCGAGCGGCTGCATCGCTGAAGGGCCACCATTGGATAGTGCCGAGTAGCCAGAGCCCTTAGCACTGACGCCCATGGCGTTGCTTAACGAGTTGCTGAGAGCTCTGGTGTGAGCTTTAGCCCGGTCCAGCCGAGCGGTAGGCAAAGTTCCGTCGGTGTTGAGGGGATAAGTTGGAGGAACGGGTCTTGTGTTGATCATGGTTTGTCTAGCCCTCCAGAGTCAGCAGGTAGGTCTTTATTGGATCAGCTAGGGCAGCGAGACTGACTCTTGCTCGGTAAGTCCGGCGAGATCGACGTTGACATGTTTGAAGCCGAAAGGCTCGCCCTGTTGCATCGAGGCGTCAGTCAAGTTGCAACCAGTACGCAGTAGTGTCTAACGTACAATAACGAGCACAGGTCTTGCTTCTTCATCCTCCTCGCCGCAGCAGAGGAAGGTCTTGATCTTGCTCCAGAGGTTGTACATTTGTGCGTGTTCGTGATGGTGGAAGGTGTGGTAAAGAGCGTGGGACCGAAAAGTCGCAAGAATTATGTACGCTCACGCAAAGTGAGCGTGTTCGCGAACGCCGAGAAACTGTCTCTGATGGACCGGGTATTGGAGACGAGTTGCCGTGATCTCGTCGAGGAGAGATAACGATGCTCTCTCGACGCAAACAAGACAGTTCCGGACAAGACAAAGAAGCACGCAAGCAATTTCAGCACGACCAAGACGAAGAACAAAGGACACGCCAAAGATGAAACCAAAAGTCAAGAACAACAACAGAACATGAGATTATTCCTCAATGACAAGCGAAGTAATGACAGGCAGTGTGCAATCGTACAACCAGAAGCCACAGGAAAGAAAGAAAGGTCAAACGGAAGGCGAGCAAGGCCGTATCAAGCTTGACCCAAAGGACCAACAAAATCAGCAGGCCCGCTGCAAGATGGAGATTGTAGTATCTTGCAGAAGATTGCGTTGACCTGGCGAGCTTCCCAAAAGTCCAATCAGTGGCAGACGTCGAAGGCTGACAAGCTTTGCTCGCCTTGCTTGTGTCAATCTTTTACACATACACCTATGGTTGGTACATTCTTTCTTTCCTTTCCGAGACGACCTTGCCGAACAATACCTGTGGAACGCTTCGGCATGCCGAGGAATGCAACAACTGATATCCGAGTATTGCATAAGACGAGAGAGTAGACCAAGGTGGTATACATGGTTACTGACCTAGGTCGACAAGAAAAAGTTCTTCCAGCTTGATGGTGCTTGCTTTGTTCGTTTCGTGCTGACGGTAGGGATGATGTCTCAGCTCAGGTTTCCTGTGCTACCTATGCGCATGAGAATGTGGACGTGCGTCCATTCCTTCTTACAACGTCTCGGTAAAGTTTCAAGATAAGAGATTCACATGGCCCTTTGTATTGCATATATCAAATGCCATGGTCCCACGTGGGAGTTATGCATCTATTTAGGGTAGTTCTTGATGTGGTAGCTCTTGAGTCTCGAAAACTGATCGAAGCCGAATTTTGACAGGGTCTGTCCCTTGCCAGACTCTTTCCAGCCGACCCATGCAAGGTCAGGCGCAGGGTAGTCGCATCTGTTGACAAAGACGGTTCCAGCCTCGACGTCGTCGGCAAGCTCATAACCCTTTTCGGTCTCCTTTGTCCAGATACTGGCAGTCAGACCGAACTGGCTGTCGTTCATCCACTTGATGGCTTCGGCATCATCCTTGACCTTCATGACAGGGATAACAGGACCGAAAGTCTCCTCGGTCATGACATCCATCTTGTGTGAGACATTGGTCAGTAGCACAGGAGCCACGTAGTTTCCGTCGGCCGGCGGGGACTCGAAGGACGAGTTTTTGGGAGTCATATCCTGAGCGCCCTTGGAGATAGCATCCTTGACGTGAGCGCGAATAGTTTCGGCGGAGCGTTTGGAGACAACAGGTCCAACATGCGTAGACTTGTCGAACGGATCACCCAGCTTGTAGTTGGCCAGAACTTTTTGGACCTCCTTGACAAAGTCATCGTGGACCTTTTCGTTGACATAGACACGCTCAATGCTGCAACAACTCTGGCCAGAGTTGAAGACGGCACCATCGACAATCTCTTCTGCAGCCCACGCCAGATCCACATCGGGCCTGATGTATGCGGGGTCCTTTCCACCTAGCTCGAGTCCAACTCTAGAGTCGACTCTTTCGCTTGCAGCCTTCTGTACAGCAAGACCACCAGCAACTGACCCAGTGAAGCAAACTAGCTGAATGTTGGGGTTCTTGACAAGTTTCTCAATCTTTTGGAAGTCACCGCAGTGGAAGAACTGGATGACGTCCTTGGGAAGACCAGCTTCGTTGAAGGCGGCCACGACCTGTTCAGCGATGGTTGGTGTTTGCGGCGAAGGCTTGATGACGACACTGTTGCCGGAGAGAAGGGCGGGAACAATCGAGTTGACAAGAGTGAGGTAAGGGTACTAAAAATGAATGAGTTGTCAGCATGATGCTGCGAGAATCCGAAGACATGAGCAAGGCTTACGTTCCAGGGGAAGAGAACGAGAACAGGACCCAGAGGCACCTTGCGAACGAAACGCTTGAAGCCTTCCTGAGGCTCACCAGGAGTGTCTGACAGAGCATCCTCGGCAATCTTGAGCAGGTACTCGCCACGAGCAACGGCTGTCTTCACCTCGACAGCTGTGTAGGCAATCGGTCGTCCCATCTGTTCGGTAATCTCCTTTGCGAGCTCATCTTGCTTGGATGTGATGACTTCCAGAGCCTTCTTGACATAGTTCTTGCGTTCCTCCAGGGATGTCTTCTTGTAAGAGTTGAAAGCTTCAGCCGATCTGCTGGCCAAGTCGCTGAGCTCCGAGTCGCTGAGCCCCTTGCGCTCGATGATGCCCTTGTTGGTGATGGGTGAGATTGTAGTGATTGTTTCAGCCATGGTGGATAATGTGTGGTTTGGTAAGTACGCAGAAGAAAGAAGAAGAAGAGAACAAGTCAATTGGAGCTCACTCCGTTGTCGCCGTCGCGCGCTTATCGCCTTATCACGAAACGTGGGGCACGCTATGTCATGGATTCCAAGGGTCTGCTGGAAAATCGTTGCACAGCAGAAATGTCTAGAATCAAGGCCTAAAGCTCTAGTAATCTAGATGCAAGATGCAACTGTTCGCACAGCTTTGTTTCTTTTTGTTCCACGTGTGGCATGGTAATGCATAGCTAAGGATGATATGATTCCATGCTTGCTTGGTATCGGGACTCTATCACCGAAAGTTTGGCCGTGCAACGACTTCACTTGACCAACCCTTGAGATACCAACCTGACCGGACAAAACTTCTGGCATAATCTTTGTTCTATCTACACTTCCGTGCTACATAAGGATACGGTGCCTGAGGAGACCGACAAGGGCCGGCCATCCTGGGAGGTAGGTGGCTCGTGGAGTCTGACCGCCGTAAATCACTTTCCCTTGGTCATAACAGCAGCTCATCAAGTGCTGCTACTGCTTGAAGAGTAGTGAATCTGTTCTACTTATCCCGACTGGTAGCTATCACTATGTCCGCGAGGAGGCTGCCGTCCCTGAAGCACTTTGGCGGGATTCGAACATGCCATACAGACACTCCTTCGCCCAAGATCCATTGGGGCAAGGCAGTAGTAGCGGTACAACGTACAGAGGCAAAGCGTCCGTCTCTCGCGCGAGATATCGCAGTCCGGAGCTGTCAATACTCGATCATGTCAGGATCCAACCTCAAGCATTCTGAGCCCTGGACTCTGCTGTATCATCGCTGCTGCTCTTACAACCACGCTTAGCACACTGGGCTCGAGCATGGCACCATTGTAGACACACCAGAGCTTTGGACCGGTACGTACCACTTTGAAGATCGCTCCGTGCAAGGTCGCCTTTGATGAGTCCAGAGGTTGTCAGACACTCGCGGCCAGTGTATGATGACCCAGTAATCTCACATCTTTGCTCCGGCTCGAGTCTCGACCTCCAAACACAACCCTTGGATTTTTATCAGAACGCAATCTTTTGAGGCGACGACCAGCACGTTTGGATCACCTACTTGCAGACTAGAGTACTGATCATCTCTCTTCGGAGAAAGGCAAGCTTATATGGCTGGCACTGGACGAGTCGCTCGAGCCTGAAGTTAATTCACAAATTATTGGCGACGCAGCTCTGCATGGCACTCGACTAATGCTGCATCTGAATCAGCCTCTGCATACCCAAGGGTCACTCCCAGTAAGTTAGACGGATGCCAGCTGGTAGTTCGACGGTTCTTGGGTGTTCCGAACCACAAGTGTCCTCCAGATCCACAATCCAATTTCGACACCACAGCAGAATTAGGGCGAAAGTTTTCTATCGTCAGAACGTAAGAGGAAGCGATCACTGTGGAAGAGTTGATGCAGACGCCTAGAAAACAGTATCGTTTTCTTCTCGTCTATTAATCAGGTCTACAAGACTCAGCGAGAACTGGACCTCCCTTGTATCATTGCGGCTAGCTTCATGGTCTGGTCACCTGATCTGCGCGGTCGGAGTTGGTGCTGTGTTAGTCTAGAGTTTGAGACCCAAAATCTCATCTGTCCTGTTTTCTGCTCTTGATCGAATACAGATATCGCTGCTTATACGGTTCTGCTACGCAGTCAACCGACGTGAAAGTTGTGCTTCAGCTGCTCGGTCGAATAGTGTAAGTGGTATATAAGTGTGCAGAGTTGGATGGATCCAAGTTTTGCCGAAAATGCTGGTATCGTCTTGGCCGAGTCAAAGGTAGTAAGTCCTGTTGATTGCATAGGACTCATATGCAAGTAACCATTGGTTGGGATTGATCCCTCTATCGCTTCAAAGCGACGCAGATCGGGGCCATCAAAGAAAGGTCGCCGAGACTCGGTTGTGGAGTGAAGCCGAGTGACAGCGGAACGAATCCCGTGTAGAATCTACGAATGAACTTCGGCGATGCAGACACGACAACCTGCCCGGTAGATAGTCTCAAAAAGGTGAGCAATTTACATAAAATGCTGGACGAACTAACGTCTGGGATTGCCAGATGCAGTGAGTTGTTCCAAAAAACATACGCGGTCGGAAGCAAGTCTGGAAACTCGTGGCGAGACTTTTGGCCATTGCTGGTGGACCCTTGAATATCATCATCTCTATCGACCAGTCACAAAGTCTCAACTTTCGCCTGCACACTTATACTATTCAACCCCCATGTCACCGACATTATCACATGCGGCTGTGCTCGCTACACACGCAGGCCCTCGATTGCAGCTGACGAGGCCAATATGTCGCGCATACAACACAGCAGGGCGCGTTCCTGGAGGATCGATTCCTCGGCGAGCATTGAGGGGTTCTTCGGGGACGCTCCCATTGCAATGCTTGAAAGATAGCACGTCTTATGGCCCTTCTCTTACGCCATTCAGTTCCTCACGCTTCAGGTCAGACATGTCGGTTCACAGAACAAAGTATGCCGCAGTGGTTTGTGGTGGTGGACCTGCAGGAATCACTGTCCTTGGAAACCTTCTGGAAAGAAAGGTCGGCCCTGTGTTGTGGGTGGATGATCTGTTCGAGGCTGGCAGAGTGAACAAATCATACAGAGAGGTGCCGTCGTGAGTTTTACGCCTAGCTCAACCATCTAGATGCAATCACTAATCAAGGCAGAAATACCAAGGTCAAGCTGTTCGTGGACTTTGCAGAGGCCGTGTCACCTTTCCAGAAAATATTGAAGGACACTCCATCACCTCATGCAGTCGACTATCTCCGAGATCTCCCCCAAGACACCGGATGCGATCTTGGTTATGCCGCAGACATGTGCCTCATGCTCACCGAAGGCTTGAAGAAGGCACCCGGCGTCGAAGCCCGTCAAGGTCGGGTCACTGAAGCAAGTCTCAGTGAGACAAATGATTGGGTCGTAAGCGTAAAGCTGTCGAATGGTGAGATGAGTAAAGCCATCGCTTCAAGAGTAATCCTTTGTACCGGGTCTTCGCCAACAACCCAGCAACCTCCCGGTTCGATCTCAAACACATCCCCTTTGGAGTTGGATCACGCTCTCAGTCCAAAGCTTCTGGCGAAGGAAATTCCAAAGGAGCCTACGACTGTTGCCGTGATTGGAGCATCCCACAGCGCGGTCCTCGTGCTCATCAATCTATACAAGCTCGCCTCCACTACTCACCCCGATCTCCGGATCAAATGGTTCACTAGACACGATCTCCGATATGCCGAATTCATGGACGGCTGGATTAGACGTGACAACACCGGTCTCAAGGGTGCTGCAGCAGCATGGGCCAAGGAAAACCTAGAGCCCGCCAAGTTCGAATCATCCCCGGTCAGCAAGTTTGTTACCAAAATCGCTTATGAGAAAGAGAACGAAACTCAGACCTATGAGAAACATCTCTCGGGTTGCGATCGCTATGTGCAGGCCATTGGCTACGCCAGAGATCCTTTGCCAGGGCTCAAAGATGCAACTGGGTCTGACATCACCTACAATTACCAGCCTGACACAGGCTCCTTCAAGAACGTAGATGGAAAGCAGATCCCTGGACTCTTTGGTGCGGGCATTGCTTGGCCCGAGAGAGTCACTGATCCCGAAGGTAGTGTGGAATGGGCTGTGGGTTTCTGGAAGTTCATGCGTTATGCAAAGAGAGTGGTTCCCGACTGGAACTAGAAGAGGCTTACAAGCGTGCACTTATACCGTCCTATTTCATAGAGACAACATAGAAGGCCAAACGAGGCGTCGTATCAATGGTTCAATATTATAATCTGACCTATCAGATACAGGTTCTGA
>Ga0058697_10000880_pt1 | contig 11803 bp, 8 predicted proteins | sample AgamicAsMae_FD_66619 | JGI IMG/M metagenome (GOLD analysis project Ga0058697, IMG submission 66619) | Agave microbial communities from Guanajuato, Mexico - As.Ma.e | ecosystem: Host-associated > Plants > Phyllosphere > Phylloplane/Leaf | place: Guanajuato, Mexico | collected 2012-06-04
GCGATGCTGCTGCGAGCGAGCGAGGGAGTAATGCTGGGACGCCCGAAAAAGGTGCTGCGGTTGTCCAGGGACGAGGTATCTGAGTATGTGGAATCGCGAAGGTCGCCGGGGTGGAAGAATAGCGCTTCGCCATTGTTGGATGCGCCGCTGAGGGGAGGGCCATGAGCGGCGGGAATCGGCGGGACGGGAGGAACATGTTCTTGAGTGCCGTTTCTGTTCATGACGCCAGGGATGTAGGCGATGGGGATGAAGTTTGAAGCGCGGCTGAGGATGCTGTTGGCAACTGAATGCACGGTATGCACTGAAGCGCGCTCCGATCTCTGCATGTTGAAGTGTGACTTGCGATTCTCGGCTTCGTCCTCCTCTTCCCATTCTTCCTCGAGTTTTATGCGGCGCGGGCGAATCACGAACCAGTAAAACGCAAACACAAGCACACCGATGAAGAAAATACCGCCAATGACTCCTCCGGCGATGGCACCGACATTGGGGCCCGAGTGATGTGAAGGTACATTGTTGGAGGCGACGCAAGTTGTGTATGCGCACTTGTCGCAGGATTGGGGGACTAGTGAGCAGACCTTGCCGCCTGAGCACGAGGGGCAAGAAGGTGTGGTTCCAGGACAGTCGACGCAGTCGCGCTTGAACAGGCTATACAGAGCCTTTTCCACATGAGGATGCACTGAAAGCAGAAAGTCAGTATACTGCATCTTGGTTGATGGATAAGCGGAAGGGGAAAGCGAAGCCGCACCGTTGGAGAGGGTAGATTCCATGGTCGCAAGATCGAATGTCTTTGTTCGGGGTGTTGAGGCGTCGCAATCTCGGAGGAGCAAGACAAAGGCGACAAGGAGGTTTTGACTCGCACTCCTTTGTCCTTTGGTAGAGCAGTAATTAATTCGGGAGGCTGGATGTGCGACGTGAAGCAGGTGGGCGCAGATGGCAAGGGAGGGAGAGTTGTTGTTCGTTTCAACGGCCGGCGCGAGCAAGAGGGGGTGAAGGGGAAAACAAGCAGTCGTGAGAGAGAATGTAATAAACGACCTGCGCTGCTAGAGAGAAAGACACACAAAAAGCGAGAGACGAGAAGAAACAGCAAGAGAGTAGAAAAACGAGTGGGTGCTGTTGAGAGTTAATACAAGGTTGTTAATTAGTGCGAGTGGGTAGTCGAAATTGCGTGTCGCGTTGCAAAGAGAAGATGGTCGGTGGTTGCGCAACAAGAACAAACGGCCCAGACAAGGGGGGGAGTTTGGAGAAGACCAACAAGACCCACAAGGCCTCGTGTCTCGCCCACTGCCCTCCCGTCCTGCGCTTTGCCTTTAACAGTTAGCCTCATACTCTGTCTGCAACTCTGCAAAAGCCCTTGCGCCACAACCACCCCATCTCTCCATACAGCTGCTGCATACCGATCGACTCCACCAATCTGATCATCAACCCCAAACAACTCCACACCACTGCATAACTATCAACACAGCAAAGAATCCAAAATGTCAAAATCACCACAGCACCAAGACATCTACAACCAACTAGCAGCCAAAGACACAAACCCGGAACCGCTGAAAAAAGTCATTGCCAGAGAACAGGCCAGAGAACAGGCGGATTATGATTGTTTGAGTTGTAGAGTAATGGGTGGGTATACCTTCTCCGCCACTGCTTCTTTTCACGTTGCTGATAGAGTGGTACAGGAGCAACAGCATTTGGCACTCTAGGCGCATATACCTACTGGTCTGGCCATCGCGAACTCCGCACTCGTGAGCAGGAGATTCTGAGGTCAGGCTCAAAACTCACTATGTCGGCGAGGAGATTTGGGATTACTGGGTTGAGTGGGGTGTTGGTGGGATTGGGTCTGTATAGGGCGTTCATGTGATGTGTCTATTGCTATGGTAGGCTATGAGGAGTACAAGGACTGGCGTTTGGAGAAATGGTGAAAAAGCAAATGTGGTCCTTAGGGGAGCTTTCCGAGTCGAGTAATGCATGGTTGGAAAAATCATGGGAGTGCAGATACCGGGTTCTTGCAATGCCTGAGTGTAGACAGTGGACCTGCAGGAAGATAAGCACAGCGTGATGCAGAAGCTGTCAGCAGCCTTGCCGTGCTGAATGTTCGGCGTGCATGCATGAAGAAATGTCACTCAATGAATAGCACAGCTGAAGAAGGAAGAGTCCGGAAGGGAGAAGAATCTGGGAAGTGATGATGCTGAATGGCATGACAAAAAGGGCATGAAAATCTGTTAACCGCTGATGGAGAAAATCAGAAGAACCTCATTATATATAGTAGAAAGATGACATTCGCCCATGCAAGCAATGAAACCAGGAACATCAACAATACTGCATTCAGTATGCAACAAACAGTAAGAACAGAAAACAGAAGCAGCTGGTCATCCCGTATGCTGCACGCTGGAAATGCAAGAAAACGAAGCAGAACGCAAAACACAGTTCTAAACTAAGATATGTCATCATTCATCGCTGCCTCCACGCTCTCAGGAAAAAGAACAAAAGAAACACGAATGACTCGCAGAAAAACAACGCAACTGTATTGGGGTATTTGGGGGTATGTTATAATGCAGTGTTTCAAGAACAAAAACGAACGAAATTCAAATGATGGTCCGCCTCTCAAGCATGTCTCCCTCTCTTTCCTCCACGGTCGGACCCGTCTCTGCCGTTGTTCCCAAACGATAGGCCTGAGATGTCGAAAAAGTCTCCCAGATTCTTACGTTTGGAGCCAGCGCCAGAACCCAAGGAACCGAGGTTGATGGATGCAATCCTGTTGTTATTATTGTTGTTGTTGTTCGACCGGTTGTGGTTGTTCCGCCGTCTGGAGTGAACTTCTAGTCTCACAGGGTTTGCGGATGTGGAAGAATTGGGCGAGTCGATAGGAGGGTTGTTGGAGGCCTCCATGTCTACTTCCCGGTCGTGGTTTGGAGGAGGGTATGCCAGTGATGAGCGAAAGGTGAAGGTATCCGCCTGAGGGACGGTAGGATCCGCTCGGGTGGGTTGTGGTTGTTGTTGATGCTGAACTGAAGAAACATCGGTATTGACAGCTTCTGGTTGTGGTTGGTCTTGAGTCGCAACAGGAGCGGCGGCAGGCTTCCTAGCGACTTCAGGGCTCGAACTCCTTGGTTGTTCTTCTTGCTCTTCCTCTTCATCGTCGCTCTCACGAGCGGCCGAGTGGGCACCATCAAACCGTTCGGTGGCCCATTGCCTCACACTCCAACCCTCGCCGTCGCCGAGGCCAAGGTTTTCCTTGTCGAGAAAAGACAGTAGATCGTCCAAGGCGTCCTGGTAGCCGGCGGCGCGTGATCTTGCCTGCTCAGATGCAGCGTTCTTGTATAGGTTTGTGACGGAGAGAGCGGCGGCCTTGAAGGCAGAAAGGAGTTCTTCCGGAGGCTGCTGATTACGGCGAGGCGAGGTGCGCGGAAGCGATGTGTTGAGGCTGCGCATCGAGTCCATCGTCGCCGAAGGAGAGAGTGTTTTCAGTATCGAGTGGTGTAGTAGAGAATGATCCGGGGTGGGTACAGGGCGTGGTGGTACAGAGTCGATGATATTGGATGCTGGACGATGGGTTGATGACTGCAGAAAGAGGATTTAGGCGGGGTCTGGGCCGACTTTGCTGGCTGGAGGGGTTTGCACAAAAACACGGCCTCTGACGTATATCGCGATTCTCTTCAGCCAGTCGTGATGGCCGTAAGAGATGATGAAGCGGTGAAAGAAGCGATAGATGAGTATGGAGTCTTCTCTCGGATTCTTTTCAGTCGTTGCTGTGGAGCTGATGGAGACCCGTTCGCATGATTCCCTTTCTTTGTTCACCATCGAAGGCCAAAGTCATGAAAAATGGCACGTGCGCAATGCATCGTTATACCTCGACTGAACATGTGAACGCCTATGCATATCCATCTACTTCAAAGTGTTCATCTGACCTCTATTAAAACCTGCAGCTCTACAGGCCATCAAGAAACTTGCACACCGCCTCAATCACTAATTCAGGCTGTTCCTGCTGAACCCAGTGCCCTGCATGTGGGATGAATGTGACTCCTCTAAAGTCGGCGCAACTTTCATGGTACCCGTCCAGCGCTCCAGGCTGCTGGTAGTTGCCCCAGTCCTTCTCTCCACTGATAAACGCACAAGGCACCTCGATCTTTCTGCCTGCGAACAACAGCATATCCGCTTTTTGAATTTGTGACGAACTGGTTTGCGCTCTATACCAATTCAGTCCACCTTGGAACCCGACTCGCTGCCATTCTTGCACATAAACTGCCAAATCCGCGTCGGGCAGCCATTTGGTTGTCACGGAGCCATCTTCACTTTTCATCATGACAGATATCGTCTCTGGCATGCTAAGCTCCTTTGGCATGATGTAGTAGTTTGGCATCTGTTCCAGTTCTGAAGCTGTCCACGATTCCAGAGGCTTCGGATCGTTTCCATGCCAGTCGGCTGACTTGACATGGAAATATCCTCGAAGAAATTCGTGCAGCCCTTGCGGTGCTGTCTCCCAGTCCTTCGAAGCATCAGAAGTCGAGTTGTACCATTTGTAGTGCTTTCTAGATGGGTCGAGTTTTGCAAGTTGTGCTTGAATGTCTGATTTCGCACTCGAGCCGGAACCAGAATGCTTGATAGGCTCCGCCGAAGCCTCTACACTAAAGGCTGGAGTTGAGGGTGCGTGGTGAGGATGCGACATCTGGATACAGCTCTTGAATATGTCAGGTCGCATGAGCGGTGCCATAGAGCTAGAGACTGCACCAAAGTCGTGTCCAATATGGCAATGCACCTCCTTGTAGCCCAGCGCATATACCAAGCATACAAGGTCTCTGACCAGATTCGTCATGGTAAATTGATTTAGGTCGACCTCATGGAATGGCCGTTCATCCCAGCCAGTGGTTCTACCGTATCCACGCTGGTCGAGCGCAACGACATAGTATCCTTGAGCAGCCAAAGCCGGCATGATTTTTCGCCATGAGAAGGCAATCTCTGGGAAGCCATGGGTCAAGAGTATCAAAGGCTTGTCTTTCTGTCCAGCGGAGATCACATGAAACACAAGACCACATGAGTCTGTGCAGTCAATATAGGATTCTTCGAGACCTTGAGGTAGCGGCAATGGCTCAATTGATGTCATGGTGAGGAGAGCTGACGATTGTTGTGTGCAAATTGTAGTGCGCGATTGTATTGATGTTAGAGAAGCAGCAGGTGGGACACGATCACCACGTCAGAGAGGTGTCGACAAGCTCCAGTTCTCCGCTTTACCGAGGTCGCTCTTTTATATGTGCAAGAAACTTGGAGTGTCAAGAGTTGATGTCTGGCACAGGCACCGCCTCGGCGGATGTTTAATAGCCCGTTGCTCACCTACATGGCCGGAGTTGTCATTGTCCGGACTACTTCATCTCGGTACAAAGGGTGTGTGCAGCAGGAGAGACTCGAGAGACCTGGTGTTTGGAGGCATATCCCCTAGGACCCACCAGTCTTTATATGGCACAACCTCATGGTTGCCATGAGCGTATCAGGGCTTCCTCGGAGCAGCTTTGTCAAAGATCAACCTGGTACGAGCGCAGCGTATGGAGTACAGATCAACGGCTTGATCAGCGACCAATTCCAGCGCGACGGTTGCGACTTGTAACAATTGTTGATAGTTCTCATGCTGTTACAGAGACTTCTCACGGTGATACGACCATGAAGTATCCCGCTTCACCTGTCTCATGGCTTTTGCTGTCTCTTTTGTTCAAGACATGCAATTACAAGTCTGACAAATTTGTCGCGGAGAGGCTTCAAAGGTCGGCCAAGACCAAACAGATCTGCATATGTGGATGACGCGTGAATTCAACAACAATCTAAAGAGAGCAGAGCATCCATGTCAAGGCGATATAGATCAGCCATGATGGACAGAAGGTGTATGAGGAGAGCATAACCAAGGAAATGTAAGACACAACATTCCTCACAGCGCCACTGGCATCAGCAAGACGTCGATGTTGGGCGCCGTCTTGTTGTCAGATCAGAGTGGTTCAGCGGTAGGGCACGGGCTTTCTCGGCAGCGGGATCGTCATGGGCTGGAAGTTGCAAAAGCTTAAGAGATGCGAGTCGAGACAAGGAGGAAAGGCATGTTGGAACGGCGCAACTGAGTCTTTTGCTCCTCGTCGTCTCTTCCGTCTCGTCCTCGACACAACATTCATCCCGGATATTCCTGTGTGCCAGTACATCCAGTTTTGCGACTCGTACAGCAGCTTGTAGCCTCATACGCAGCAACAGGCGCCGACTCATCTCCAATCAAGACTTCCCCAGGCACGTCATGTTTGCTTTGTGACGCGCTGCAATTCTCTCGCCCTTTCGAAGCCATCATCTCGTCGCAACTGTCCGTCAAGGACGCACCATCTCCAACAAGGCATTTCTAGACATCAATTGACGTCCTTGACGTCCCGTCATCAAGATGCCTCTATTTTCTCGCAAGCGAGCGAGTTCGCAGCCGGTCGGTCCCGTGCAACAACATGTACCTTGGTAACAACCTGCTCACAACAACTCTAGCCGCTGCCCCGTGGGCCTCCTCCAAGTTCGTCCGCTTCGATAGCAGCGAGCGCCGCCTTTCTTAACAAGTCCCCCTCGGCTGCTTCGCTATCTGCCGCCGCTGCCGGTGCTGCTCTCCGATCTCTCACCTCGTCACCGGAACCTGTGGGAAATATACAGACCAAGCGCATGCAAAGGAGAGGCTCCCAATCTTCGGTAGGAGGTGGCACCATCATGGGTGGAAACCCTAGGAACAGTATGGTCAGACAGACTAGTAGTTCGTCCATGTCGGATCGAACATTCAGATCGCCTTCGCCTGGTGGCAGGCAGAGAGCCCTATCGCCTGCCCCCGACGCTCCCCCAGTTCCAGCCATCCCTCAGAACGTTATGCGCTCACAACGAAGAGCTGCGAGTCTTGATGTGCAAAATCGAATCAGTCTACCCAGCCCGAGCACTCCCAGGAGTGCACAGCGCAATACCAGTGTTGACAGAGCAGGAAGGACGCTTAACTTGCCAACCAAGCCCGGGTTGAAGAGGGAAGACAGCACCAACTTCTCACGGCCCATGAGCCCTGCTCGCGCCGTTTCCCCTCCTCCACGACCGAACTCGAGCGTTGGTTGGTTCACCTCGCCCAAGGTTAGCAACGGAACTCCTCGTGCGAACCCCTCGCCCGCCAGATCTCAATCCGCCCTCGACTATTCTTCTCCAGCAGCCAGGAAAATACAGCAAGACGTGCAAAATGCCGCCAACGCACCTGTGAAGAAGAACAAGAAGACCGTTACTGAAGGCGCCCGGCTCGCCAATGGCACCATGAACGCTGCCCCTACAGGTTCCATCATGCGCACCGCACCACAAGAACCTGTTCAGACAAAACCCGCGCAACCACAACCTATTCAGACAGAGACAACGCCTAAGAAGAAGAAAAAGACGACGGTCGTGCCTCCTGTAGACACTCAGGCCACTGGAGGCTCCTCCCTCGCTCCTGTCAATCCTTCTCCGAGCACGATTGCCTCTAACAGCCCAAGCTCCCCTCGTGCGACAAGTACTTTGCACAAACAACCATCTGTGGTTCGCGAGGAGCCCAAAGCTGAAGCCGTTGCTGAGGTTCAAACAAAACCCAAGCCGAAAACTACTCCAGTCAAACACAATCTTCTCAGATCGCTCCGAGACACCGACCCAGGCACTCTCCCCGGTACTATTACGACATCTGAGGGACCAGTTCAGGCTTATGTTGCGCCCAAAAGTACCCGTCCACGAGCTGTCAGTCTGGATATTCCTAGAGGCTACGGTCAGCGCGCCGGCTCTTCCAGTCCTTCTCGCAACGTCCATGCACATTTCGTCGAAGGCTCGTCCTTGGTGACTCCAATGAGTGTCAGGCATCATCCTCCTCCTCGGTCTGTCTCACCTATGAAGTCCGCGCTTAGACAGTCTCCGGCCTCATCAGTCAGGAATATCTCTCCTAACGTTGCTGTCAATGGCAAGCCAAAAGCCCCAGCAAGTGAAACATCCGACACTGGATCTTTGGCCTCCCAGGATGGCATCAAGCCAGCCAAGGTGAAGAAGAGTGTTCGCATCAGCGAGGATGGCAGCAATCCCGTTCCGCCCGTGTCTGACCCGAATGCGCGAAGAGAGCTCTCAGGTGCATGGTCGAATGATGACAGTAGCGAGATCATGAAGCCACGATCGGCGCTTCCATCCTTCAGCAGCGTTAGAGGTCGCAAGCCTGAACAAGCAGAGAAGCCTGAGAAAGTCACCGAGACAGTGTCTTCTAGCATGACAAACAGTGCAAGCACCTTGCCCGATCACCGTGAAACCTCCAACGATCAGCTTGTGGGCGCGGTCCTTGCTCAACACTACGCCAAGAAGGAACACAAATTCGACGCTCAGCCATCCACTACGATTGAGCCATTACCTCCACAGGTCACTAGCAAGGAAACATCGGCCGACATGTCCGACTCAGCCTACTCGGAGGACGAGGCAGAGACATACTTCCACCCGCCCACTCAGGCTGAGAAGACAATCGCCCAGGACGAGACGGTGTCTTCTAGTCTCGAGCCTGCGACCTTGGACCACAGTGTTGAGGCCCCCGAGGCAAACCCCATCGAACAAGCTGTGCCTGCGCTTGCTCTCCAGCCTCCCACACCCGGCGCTGAAGAGGAGTCAGAATCGCCATTGGACGCAGCTGCACCGCAACCGGCTTCGAGACCTGTGCTTAAGCAGCGCAACAGTATGCCTGGATCTTGGGACGGTGAAGATTGGGAACGACAGAAGCCCGCTGCGCTATCGAGGCAAGCAATTCGCGACGAAGCTCTCTTATCCGAGAACGACTCAAGCGATGATGACGAAGGAGTCCTTCACCCCGCTCAGACTTCAGTAGAAGATGTTTCGCCGGTGCTGCAGCCTATCTACGAATCGGATTCCGACGTGAGCGAAGATTTTGCTGATGCCGAAGAAGACTTTGAGCCTGGTGGTTTCGCCTCTCTCGATGCTATCGTCGAGAGTCCTGTGACCAAACCAGCCGCCGTTATTCCTAGCCCTCCAGTCAGCCCGCAAGCTGCCCTTCCCCCGTCAAGGGCTAATTTATCAGACTCGTCTGCGCTTAGCGATGAGCAGCTCATGACAGACAACACCGACTGGAATTCTGCCACCGCTTACTGGAGTAGTCTGAGCAGAACGAAGAAGTTGGAGCTCGAAGCCGAGGCCGAGGCTGCAATTGCTGTTCCTGTCGTCGAATCTGCGCCCAAATCTAAGAAGAAGAAGCAGCCTGTTGATCAATTGGATATAACAAACCCTAACACATTCGCACCGGCTGCTGTTTCGACCAGAGACGATCCCTTCGAAGCTGAAGAGCAACAAGAGTCGCGTGCACCCACGATGCGAAAGTCGATGCGTAGCTCTGGTGAGTCAGAGCGTACTTCTAGCGAATCACAGATGCGCAAGTCTATGCGCGGCCCTCCAGCACCTGTTGCTTCTTCGAACGAGACACACATGCGTACATCGATGCGTGCTGGTGGATCAATGCGCTCCGAAGGTTCTATGAAAACCTCGATGCGCGGTGATGCCGGTGCTAAGCCTGCTAAGAGAGCGTCGGCTCCTGTCACGACCAGCATTCCTGGAGCTGGTTCTGCCGCTGCTGCAGCAGCTAGATCTCAGCCAGCACAGAAGCCTACCAAGCCAGTTGTCGCCCCTCTGCCAGCTTACGACTCAGACTCGGAATCTAGCTTCAAGAAGAACAAGCGGCGTGGTTCCGTTTCGACCGTTGACTCTGTCGGCAAGTACACTATGAAACGATCAATGCGCTCTGGTTCGGTGGATGCGGGACCTCCACCACAAGAACGTGGACGCGAAGTTGCGTCGCCAGCCAAGAATGGATCAGGAAGATTCAGTCTGCGCTCTCTGTCCCCAACGGGCTCTTTCATGGGCCGTAACCAAGGCGAGAAAATCAGGCAGTCTCTACGTGGTGCACCAGTTGATGACACTCCCACCATGCGCGGCAAGAACAACAGAGCTTCTCGTGATGCAAAGGCTCAATCAGGCTTTGGCTTTGGCAAATCAAAGGCCGCCCCTGCACCTGCGCCAAAGGCCAAATCTGGAGGGTTCAGATCTCGATTTGCGGACAGTGATGACGAAGACGATGCTCCTCGAGGAGCATACCGCAGTCGCTTCGCCGATTCTGACGATGAAGACTCGGCTGTTGGTCCTCCCAAGCACATGCCTGCCAATCTCGCACCAGTCCGCGGTATTCCCAAGCGTAGAGGTCAAGACTCGGATTCGACCGATCTTTCTGACTCTGAAGATGAGGGTCGCAATGGAAAGAAGAAGACTGCCGGAAGAAGCAGCACTAAGCCTGCTGTACCCAGCCAGTCAGACATTGACGCAGCAATGGAAGTCGCCAGACGCAACGTCGCCGCCATGAACGGCGGTCGTGAGCCAGGCGTACCTCAGGCACCTCCAGTACCAGCAAGCAACACTGCAATCCCAGAGGCACCCTTGACGCCCACCAGACGCAAGGGTTTCCTCGGCAGTGTTCTTCGCAGAAACAGTTCTTCCTATGTCGCACAGTCACCAGTCGATTCGCAATTCCCACGCAGCCCCACCACCAAACAGCCCAAGCTGCAAAGACGCACAACACCACAGAACTGGCCTTTACCTGCAGCAGGTACAAATGGCAATGCTGCCACTGACCACAGACCCACAACCAGCGATGGCGTCCCCAGCATGAAGAGGTCAATGCGACCAGATAACCGCCGCAGCATGAGCGGCAATGATCTGAACAATATGGCCAATGGCGGAACCGTGCAAAGCACTCCCTCTGGAAAGAAGAAGAAGTTCTCGGGTCTGAGAAAGCTGTTTGGCCTACACGACTGAGAACCTTCCAAGTCGTACATAATGAAACAAGGGGCAAACAGAACAAACATCGAGGATCTGGGATGTGTGATAATGGCAAAAGGAGAGGCTTTCTCTTGATAATGTATAATCCTGGTCTTTGTTATCTATCTTCTCTTTTGTTGCGTTGTTAGGATATTCAGAAACAAGAGATGAGCTCAGGATGCTCAAAGCTCTTACTCTTGGTCCTGAAGGATAGAATGTGATACCATTGTTTTTTGTTTTCTTGCTTGGCGTTCGTTCTTTTGAGTGATTTTGGATAACACATCTTCATTGCTATTATAAATCGTGTATCAAGTGTCTATGACGTACTGCTTTTTCCAAGAAGTGTCGTTGATTTGAAGATGGTATAAAACGTGTGCAGGCGTGAGTGTTGTTTCGAGAAAGTCAACACAAATCCACTGAATCTCAATCATCTCCCCCAAAGTCGCAGCAAACTACTTAAAATTCTGCAAATCACTGCTATATACTCTAACACATCAGCTAAGTCATCCAAATCGCGTCAAAACCCCGTTGTTGTCACAATATCGCTGCCTGGTCCCCAAAGATCATGGTCAACAGTCCAACCCTGACATCTCGGTATAGCGGGAGAAACGCAAAATGACGTAGTCGAGATCGGCGAGCGAGCGATAAAGCAGCAGGGCAGGCGCCAGGATTAAGCGATGGGGGCAGAGCATTGGCGTGCATGAAGGAGGCAGGTCCTTGTTCACCGACGTCCAAACATATCTGCGCGATAAAACGTGCTTTGGGTCTTTATCGTTCTCGCAGGTTTCGACGTCCTCGTACAAGTCTTCGCTATCCTCGACTGCGTGCAAACACCCTTGATTGCGTCTCAGGGTTTGACGTCCTCACAAGGCTTTGAGTACAGAGCACATCTTAAACTCTACCGACCGCATCTAAGCAAACTCGACTGCATCTCAGACACCCTCGACTCAATCAGACCCGT
>Ga0058697_10000881_pt1 | contig 11791 bp, 13 predicted proteins | sample AgamicAsMae_FD_66619 | JGI IMG/M metagenome (GOLD analysis project Ga0058697, IMG submission 66619) | Agave microbial communities from Guanajuato, Mexico - As.Ma.e | ecosystem: Host-associated > Plants > Phyllosphere > Phylloplane/Leaf | place: Guanajuato, Mexico | collected 2012-06-04
AGCAGATCCCATACCGCCAAATCGATTACTGAGATGACTGCCAGCGGTAGACCCTTTCGTCCGTAGAACATGGATGCTCGGTACATTTGGTCGAAGAGGAGGTTGGTGTCGCGAGGATCTAATGCCACAATGTCAGCTATCACGCTGTGCTTGAAGGTACAAAGAGAACTCACCAGCGCCAATCAGGAATCTGTTAAAGTGCTCAGCAACTAGCCAGCATGCTGGCGGTCCACCAAAGCCAGTAGCGAAACCCTTCTTGCCATCGGTAGACTCGATCTCGACACAGAAAGAACCAAGGACGTTGATGCCAAAGTCAGTTCGCGACTTGCGGTACTTGTCGTAGCCCGACATAGGAGTAGCAATCTTGGAGTCGATCAGCCAATGGCCACCCTTGACATTGTGGTAGTCACCGCCAGACCCAACGCCCTGAATGACGAAGGTCTTGACGGCCTTGATGGTAGGAAAGCTGTTGACAGAGGCCATGATGTTTGTTATACAGCTAACAAATGTGAGGAGATAGAAACTGGGAGGAGATGAGTGAGGGAGGAAGGTCTAGGTTCAAGCCTCTGGTTCTGGGGAACACATGGTTATATGCCAACGGCGGGCGAGCACGCTTTCCTCGGCACGCATATCAGGTGGCAGTAATATCAGCATCCCATACAAAAGGTGCTGCTACCGGTACAAACATGTCGCGGCATCGGCTTTGGCAGACAATGATGTCCCGGACAGAGGCAGAAGCTCGGACGGTCTTGTCGAAGAAGCGGGGCAGCTCAGCACAAACAAAAGCCTTCCCTCGGTCGCCATCCCTCCGAAGCCTCTGCTCTTCCGACTATGGCGGCGCAAATCACCCCGAACAACGAGGCCCAGTCTCCCTCTTCGCCCAAAGTCGCCCAACTACACGCGCGAGCCTCCATCGACGAGACTGCCGAAGACCGGGATAACGGACATGAGGAAGTCTGGAGTGATGACGAGGCTGAAGAAGAGGGCCCCAAGAGGAAAAGACCGCGTCCACTGAGTGCGTCCTGACCTGTAAACCCAAGACACTCTTCATCCCATCCCCACTGCTTTCTTCCCACACTCGTCATGTGAAACATGTTTTGATTGTATACATCATGTCTGACGATTATGAAGGTGTTTCGTGCGAGCTTTGCAAAATACGTAAAGTCCGTTGCGATCGTGGCAAGCCATCATGCGGCTGGTGGGTCCTTCGCTTCTTTCAAAGCGTCTCGACATACTAAGTTCGAGCAGGTGTATCCGCAACAGCCAGGTATGCGAGTATAGAGAGCGTAAGAAACCTGGGTTGCGTGCTGGTCAGTACCTCTTCCCAATGACATTGTACGGACTACATCTAAAATTCACAAGGCTACGGTAGAGAATTGGAAGCCCGACTAGGTAAATTCTCCATGATCGCCCCTGGTTCTAAAATGTTGACTTCCATCAGACAAGTTGGAGAACGTGCTACAGGCACAACAACAGCTCCTGCAGCACTTCACTACCGTGATTCCCGGCCTGACACCTCAACAGCTCAATCATCAGTCGCCATCAGCCCTTTCCACTGCACAATCAGTAGATCATGGAGCTCGTTCTGAAGCCGCTCTTTACATGCAGAGACCAGCCTCATATGCCTCAGTCACCTCTCCTGCTTCTGCTATCACTAATGCAGGCTTCGGTGCACACGCTTTAAACCCGACTCAATCCGTACAGCCGAGCGAACCGTATCCTCAGTCATTACAAGAAACACAGCAGCAACATGGCACGCCACATGGTAGGCTCGACTCTCATCCCGAGGCTCCTTACGCACCAACCAATCCACCGCTAGAATCTCCTAGCCTCAACATACCTGGTTCCGGTCAGACTGGCAACCTAGTAGGTCCTCAGATGCAGATGCCTAGCCAGGTGACTGCCGGTCAATACGATGAGCTACCGCCTTACGATCTCCTGTACTCTCTTGTCGACCTGTTCTTCAAGCATGTCAATACCTGGGCGCCGATATTGCACAGACGCAGTACCCTCGACTCTCTGTTCGGTACCTCCAGTCTCGAGGAAGATGACAGAATTCTACTTCATGCCATCGTCGCCACAACGCTGAGGTTTTCGAACGATGTGCGTCTGACAGAGCAAGCCCGAGAAAGATACTATTCGAATTCAAAGCAGAAGGTGTTGCTTTATGGGCTTGAGAACAGCTCTGTCAAGGCTCTACAGGCTCTAGTCATTCTAGCCCTGGATATAGTCGGATGCTCGAATGGTCCTCCCGGTTGGAATCTGCTCGCTCTGATTGCTCGTAGCGTGGTTCAACTTGGTTTGGCTGTCGAGACCACATCGACGTCTGTGTCTCCTCTATATCCTTCCATCTACACTCTTCGTGCGATGGTTCTCCCAGAGTCAAATGACTGGATTGAAGACGAAAGTCGCCGGCGTCTATTCTGGATGGTCTATCTGCTCGACCGCTATGCCACCATTGCCACAGCTTTCGAATTCGCACTTGATGACAAAGAAATTGACCGCAAATTACCATGCAGAGATGATCTTTTCTCGAGAAACCAACCCGTCGAGACCCGTTGGTTTCACACATCAGAAAGAACGGATTACAGTCTAAACAGACCAGACAATCTCGGCTCTCTCAGCTACTACATTGAGATCGTCGGCATCCTGTCAAGGATACATCGGTTCTTGAAGAAGCCGGTTGACATCGGAGATCTATCAGATGTTGAGCAATGGCAACGCGAATATCGTGAGCTCGACAGTGCTTTGAACAGCTGGAAGTTCTCGCTCCCTAGTGAATATGGAAACATGGCACGCGTATTTAATCCTAACGGCAGCAAGATTGTCAACTGTATCTGGATCATGTTGCATATCACATATCACACGTAAGCCGACTCTCACACCAAGCGATCTGACTTGTCACTAACATCAAATAGTGCCGTCATCCGTTTGCACTCATCTGCTGCATACCCTACCACCCGCTCCCCTATCTTCACGCCGTCATTCAGCGCTAGTCAAAGATGTCACACCGCTGTCGAAGATATTTGCTCGCTTTGCACTTACGTCAGAAACAACAACATGCTTACTAACCTTGGCCCACATTTCGCCTTCTCGATCTGGGTCGCAGCTCGGCTACTGCTCGTTCATGGTTCTACGATTGACCATCAAGTCAATCCTGCCATATACCCTCTTGTCGAAACGTTGCGAGATATGGGTCGATACTGGAACGTCGCGGAAAGATATGCTACACTCTTGCAGCGTGTGCTCGACGAGTACAGTGAATCCGAACGTGCGCCAATTGGAGCTAACGGTGAAAGAGTCACACCATCAACAGTGAAGATTCTTGCAGACATGAGGCGGTGTGCCTACGATCTGGATTTCTTGATCTCCAGACAACCACGTCAGCAATACAATGGTGGTAAACAGCATGCCATCACGCCCGCGCGTACTCCAGCTCCACAGGATTTGGAGTATCTGGATGTCTTCGACTTTTTCAACATGCCTCGTCTTCCTGTGCCAAATGAGACAGGCGGCAACAGTGGAGAGTTCCAGATTCCAGATCCGGGTAGCAACAGCGAGTTCAACATCACGAATTTCATGTACGATCCGACAGTCGATTTCCTGAATGTTCGGAATCCAGGAACATGAGCTCAATACTCAAATAGGATCGTTTGGATGTTGGGTCTTGTCGGCGTTAGGAGAGCACTTCGAGAGGTGTGTTAAGAGGTCGGATAAGTACTGGATGTCTGATCGACAGAGATCGGACTCTCGCTTATTGTTTAATTCATTTGGTCGATCCTCCGAACTCTGAGACTCAACGACCAACACACCGGGTACGCGCTATAAGTTTGTACTGTATGGCGTTTGCCCGTCAAGCCTCAATCGCTATTATTGGAGCATGTGCAAATGCAGAGTGCACATCAATCTGATTGATAGTCACGACAGGTTCTGCCGAGATAACATGGAGTCAGAACAAGCCTCCTCGGTTACACTTTGCCTGACGATGACTCGGTATTACGATCGTGCAGCATATTGCAGCTCTTCAGATTGTCATACGCAGATCGTATGCGGCGAGCGTGGTCCCTTCAACTGCCTATTAGATATTGTATGGACATGTCAGAGTGCGCCACTGAGCCAGAAACCTCGATCTTCTGACACGCACCCACATACATGCGCCTATTTTGCATAACACGATGCTTAGGCGTTGTCTGTGGTAGGATGGCTCATCGAACAATTCGTTTCTCGATGTTGGACCTGTGGTTAAGCCGCCTCCTCACTTCTTGGCCGTCTTGTCGACGTTCGCGCCTTTCACACAGTCAGGCAACCCATGTATATTATACCCAAATAAGTATGTCGGTGCCCCGCTCTCCCTAGTGGTGTGCTCGTACATCGCGTACGAGCTGCATGGTAAAGGATTGCATCCACGCTCGCTATAATTCAAATTGTGTTGTCTCTGCTGGTTGAGCACAATGAGTTGCGCCATCTATGTCATCGCCATCGTGTCAAGCTCGGAGGGACGGCATTGTGTGCAAGGTACCGCTAGGGTGACATCCCACCCACACGGCAAGCTTGGTTGTATCTCAAGGACCTGCAGCACACCTACCGATCGCTAAGGGTATGGCTATCCCATGTGACTGAGATTTGGTCGCGCGATCATCCCCATCGGCGGTTCTACACTGGAAACGTAACTGCTCGCGAAGACGAGCCTGCAGGTACTTCGATAGTCGTCAAAATAGCATGTTTGGCGGCTGTGGAAGGGGTCAGTTCGGCTACAAAGACCCTGTATATAACGGCCATGACGGGAAGTTGACGGGTTCTGGGAAGTAACAACCAACGTGAACTAGACGTCCCTACCTTCGTTGTTTGCTAGCATTTACCGCTTTGGGCTATAGGTCACAATGATGAGAAATCATACTGTACTGAAAGCTTTGTTATCCTTCCTATCTATCGGCACTTCCTCTGGATTCCACTGTTTGCGGGATCCTACTTCTCCTTCCTCACCCTTCCACTGGCTAGTTTGTAATTCCAGATTACTCAAGTACTTTGCTCTGGCGGTCTCGTTGCCGCAGGATGGTCGCTCATAATACCACGTACGCATGTCAGATGCCGGACACCTTGCACCTTCCACCAACACATCACGGCCGATTGCCTGGCCAGTGAACCCATACACGATATATACCACGACGACGCCTACATCAACGACAAGGCCTCGTGCCCAACAGTCATTCTGAATACCAGTCACAACTCTCAGCGGCTAGCATCAACCCAGCGTCTTCCAGCAGTACAGCATCAGAACAACAATGTGTATTCAAGTCGTGGAGCTCTACGCAGTCTGTCGATGCCTCTACCACAGACACTCCCTGGACCCATGTGCGGCCTATGGCTCTCGTAGTCACGGTACCACGGAAAGAGTAGTCCTTGTTGGATACAAATGCCCGACGCATTCCACCGCGCCAAAATCAACGCCTCAACGACATGGATCAACCACGCTGATTCGAAACAGCGAGACGCCGAGCCTCTCAAGCCATTTTCAGTATCGGAACTAGCTGCGAGCTGAGAAAGAATGGTTCGGATATCCTATACATGAGGTGCATGCGACGCACGCTGCGGGAATACCTGCCTTGTATTTGGATTGTGCATTCGGAGGTACACGATGATACAACTCTATCGAGAAGGTACGAGGCACGACCATATCACCTGACTATATCGCTTGCATGATACGACATGGCCTCGGCAACTCGTATCGCCATCTACCGTTATACTGGATCGGGCATGGATGCCGATCTCTCTTTACCTTCGTGCTGGGTCGGCACTACTTCCTTTCAATGCCACCATCGCTTCTTATTCAGCTATGCCCACTATCAATCCGCATCTCAAGCACACTTTTGACGAAAACACATGCATCTGATTCCTCTGTTGTGTTGGTTGATAGCCCTCGGCTGCCTTTGGGTCAGAGGGTTCCTCATTGTAACGACTCGCCACGACATCGACGTGGACTTTCCATTTCCTTTCCTGTTCGTTCAACGTTCAGGAGTCAATTGAAGCAGTGTAGCATATCAATTCTCAATAATCATCTATATAGATTGCTAAGCAGATAGGGTGCATTCCTCGATGAACTTTTTGGTTAATATTACTTGAAACACCCAAACTCCTGACATCTTATCATTTCAACTCTCCATGCTTACATCCACAAACGGTCATTGTCCTCAGTCTTGTTACTTTGGTTCTTCTTCAGTACCCAATTATCCTCAAAGTAGCCAGAGTAGTTGCTGTTGGAAAGAAAAACTTGTTTCTCAGACTTGCTCGTGGGGGAAGGTACTACTCCTACTTCGTTTTCATCAGTCCTTTGGAAGGAAATGAAGTTACGTTAAAGGCATGAAGCTGGGAGTTGTGTCGAGTGTGGAGCTGATTTCGGGGCTTTTGAATAAACATCCTATGGGCCAGCGCGAAAGTTTGAGGGTGCTGAGTACACTGAGATGTGGAATGGTCGGATGAGTCGATCGATCTGGTGTGTAGAAGCTCTCTAAACACAGAACGGTACGAAGGCATTACAGCGAAACACACATGCAAACAAATCAGAGCGACAACAATAGAGATAACAAAAACGATGTGTGTTCAAAACATGTGTGCGCTATAAACAAGTGATGTATATACTCCCCGTACCCAGAGTCTTTGTATGCGTGGTCCGTCGAGAAAATGTATGCTAACTGTCGTATATGGTTGTATGATTTGCTGGTAGCTCCCTGCTAGTGATGTAGATGTAGATGTAGATGCTGGGTTTGATGCTGTCGTTGATCATGGTGCTGTATTTATGTAGGATTGGTACGTAAAAGATGAATTCGCCGAGGCTGTATGCCAATATTCGGTAGGAGCGACGGTGAGCGATTGTGCGTGTGCTGAGCCTTCCACAGCAATAGTATAGTCAACTCGACGCGATATTGTCGGGCTGGGTTGTTGGACTGGGTGTGTAATAACGCATGATGGTAATATTCCGCTGGACGAAAAAGGGACACTCATCCGTGAATTTTCGAGTGTTCGATGCTGCAATGCGAGGATGTAACGAGTACCATGATCAAAATTTGCGGCTTGCAGGATATGTCGTCACGGTCAACTTGTGTATGGCCATTGTCATATTTCCAGAATTCGTGGCCGAAGGCGCTGAGTGGTGGCGGTTCCGTCGAAGGATGTATGTCTCACAGCGAACTGAGGTATCCCGCAGTGATGAAAGCGCGCAGCTGCGGCTTGTGTTGATGCTAGGAGCCGAGATAAGCCGTATCTCGGACTCGACTCACATCAAGGTCTGGACTTTAGACCACATGCCGTTCCATTGTGTTCGTCCGACGGTCGGGTCCTCGACATAGTCGCCAAAGAGTGGTTGAGAACCTAGTGTCGAGGCGATGACACGATCACACCAAGAGAGATAGCGTGAAAGGATAAGGCCGTCCTTGCCATTCGAAGCGATCGCACTTATACCTCCTCTTGCTTCGACCATTCTCTTCAGAGCAGGAGCGTGCACGTTGAGCGCGATATGTCGCTCTGATCGCAGTGCCTCGTTGAAGAAGACATAGAGGACGGTCAAGATGACAGCGTCTGTGTAGGCACGCTTCGGATCCATGACAGCTGTCCTTAGAGACTCAACAGCTCTGTGCCGTAGCCACTGGGTCATGAAAGGCTGTTGGCGCATTGATAATGAGTTTGAGGCTGGTGCCATAAGGCTGGTGTTGGATAGAACAGCATAGAACATTGCAGGTTCTCGTTGTGAAATGGATATTTGTAGAGGAAAGTCGACAAACTCGATGTTGCCTTGTTTGCCCCAGTCTGAGGATATCAGCCCCATCCATACTTCGCCAAGGCAGTTGCGGTCTGAGGCAGCGATGTGTTAGCCATAAGCAATCTGGCGGTTCATTCATGTGACGGCAAGATCAGACTTCGATGAGATGGCGTGCACTTCAACGGTTGATGGACGAGATGAAGACTTACAGAATTGCACCAATGGACCAAACGCTTCCTCCCAGCGGACTGGAAACTGAGAAAATGGGTCATGAGTTGAGCCGAGCTGATGAGGAGATGCCATGGATGAAAGGTGCGGGCGTGTCGGATCTGTGGTACTGGATTGCAATGCATGTGAGGAAATATCATCCAATTCGTCTTCATCGTCGTCACAAACGAAACCTGATTCTGCAGATCCTGTATTCTCTGTCGTAGTATCCATGGCAGTGTCATGTGGTGAATCAGACGACGGGGTTGAGACGGATGAGTCAGTCGAGAGAGTATGCGAGGTAGATGAAGCCAAGGACGGTACAACTCTGGGTACAATATCATTCTCCGGCCAAGATGGCACAGCAGGCAGGTTTCTGTGGCGCGGTGGTGCGAGTCGTGCCGGCGGAGCGGGTTCCGTGGTGGGACCAAGCAGGGCACCTCCAGATTGGGCGGCTGCGGCGAGACTCCTCGAGTCCTTCCTCAATTTCCATCCAGCTTTGGCGGCGTGCGATCTGATGGCACGCGTCGATGTCGGCTGCGGCGATTCACCAAACGTGATGAAGTTGAGCATTCCCTGCCGCGGCTGTCCTTGGGCTCGCTGCTGGGACATGACTCCCCAATGAATGGCACCAACACGAACCGACCACGGGTGCCTGCGTTATGCAAAAAAGGAAAGTACGTCGAGCAGCGAAAATCTCACAAGCGACATGGCGCTCCTCCCCTCTTTACGTGTAGCCGCTGATGTCAAAGGTGGACTTTGAAGCCTCACGTCCGGGGAGGTTGCAAATGGAAAGAGGCATCATTACTCGACTTGAATCACGACGCCTTTTAGCAGATCGCGATCTCGTCCGGCCAACATGAGCAATACAGGGTCCGTGGTTCGTGCGTTGGGAGAAACGGTCCTCTCACCGCCTTTGACAAAATATGACAACTTAAGCCGAGGCAAGCCACTGCGAGCGAGTTGTAGCCTGTCATGTGGCAGTGACACGTTTGCGGACGCCATTCGGCTGCTCGCTGTTTTCGAGCTCTAATATTATTCGATATCTGTAAAGACTTTTTGTCTAAATGTGACGTTGACTGCCTACAATCCTCTTGAGATCACACATGTGTTGGTCGCGTGTGCTTTTAATAACCCGATGCTTGACGGTCGTCTGTTATATGATTTAGCATCGTTCTTCATCACCCGGATCTTGTTCGGGAACTTACAGTTGGCACCCATGGCTTTTCTCAACTTCATGGTAACCTCTGACTCCTTCAAATCAGTCTTGCTGTCGGTCTGAATCTCGATCGCGTAGCTTCGCAGGACTTGCTTGACTTGGCCGATTTGAGTGGTCATCTTTGCTCTGCGCATCACTCTTGTGTTGGGACCTACGAGGCATGGATTAGTCTCTGTGTTGATGTTGCAAGCATGTTCCAATGTGAGACTGCTTCGACTCTTTTCCATGGCGGACATCACTCGGACTGCCTGTACAGGCATTCAAGCAACATCAACATCGCACTCCTTCGATCCTCCTCCTTCCTACAACAAGCAAGAAACAAACGAAAGACCAGAGGATACTCACCACACCAGGAAACAAACACAAACTTGACTCTTTGCGACAACTCATCATTTCCCACCGTCATTCTCACAAAAGCATAAGCAGCCTCATCCTCTCCCAGATGCTCCACCATCTCGGCAATATCGCCTTCACCCGTGGAATCCAACTTCAATGCATCAGAAGTGCCCGAGATGTATTTGAGCACCATCCATGTTGTGGCTGATTTGTCCTCACGGACGTCTTCGTACGCATTGGCGATTTCCGGGTCGCTGAGGAGGTTGTCGGCGGTTTGAGGCATGATGTTGTGTTTTTGGTGTTGGAGTAGACAAGGATAGTGGGGGTCACCGGATGAGGTATGGTGGTTAAAGGCGAGCAGGGGTGTGGTCGGAAGAGGGTGGAATTGCGTATATCCAGGGGTAAACGTCTGGGTAAACTGCGGGTGTTCTGAAGTCTAGAACGGGGCTTTGTCTTTGGTGATGGTCGACGAGAAGATACTGCAGATATGTCTTGTCTGAAGCTTTCATCTTTCTCTTCTCCATATTGGAGTCAGATGAGTTCGTCTGGTGACTTGTTTCCAGTCCTCTGTAGCATAAAATGCTGACGGGTGGTAAAATGGGCCCGTAAGTTCCGTCAGATCATTGAAGCTTCAAAGGACCTTTGCCAATCTTCAGGATTTTACAACATTCCCACCCTGTGTAGGTCTGTTCGATTCCAGATTTGGACCAAAGATGAAGCAACAATTTAGGATAGTCTGTGAGTTAACAAATTACAAATTGTGCCTTTGCATGACCGAGATTCGGCATGTCCAAAGCAAGCCCAGGGTGGTATGCTCAACAGCCCACTCGAGCACGTTCGGCAAAACCTGCCAACTCTCAGTTGACTGATCGAGCAAAAAACACAGCTTCCAGAGATTCCAGCTGTCCTGCCTCCCAATGCCCGCTTGTTATTCGAAATTCCAGCAAAAGACATCCTCGTCCTGCCAATTTGATCTTCTCGAAGGATCAGTATGGCGACAAAAACGACAAAAGAAGAGCTCTCCCGGACAGGCTTGAACTGTCAACCTCTCGATAGCCGATGTGCCGAAGCAAATCTAACAGTCGAACGCGCTAGCCAATTGCGCCACGGAAGATGTGAAAGCTGTGCTTTCTGTGGCTGTTGGATGCGGCGTTGCTGAGCGGGAGCATCAAAGTAGCTGCGGCAGCTGTGGAAATGAGACCTTTACGAGAGTCTTCTGCCGCTCATCTCGTTGCTCGCAAGCCGCTCGATGAATCACGCTTGGAAGGAGAAACGCTCAACCGTGCAGGAAGTCGGTGATGTGTCTGAATCAAGATGCGATTGTTGGCGTTATTGTCTGAGGCGTTTGTCATTGTGAACGGTGGTCGAAATCAGTATAAGGATGTTGTCTCAAACGTGTGTGTCAAGCGCGCTAGAGTCGTCATTGCGATGTTGAGATCGCGGTCGCCTGCTGTGTTATGGTAAGTGAAAGATTAAATTGTCAGACATGGTTGATCGAGGTGGTCAAGCTGTTGTAGCACATTCATAGTGGAGGAAAGAGCGAATGAGACGCGAAAGCGCAGTAGCTGTCCGGAAGTCACTTCCAACAAGTACCAAAGCAGTTATGAGACCTCACAAAGCAGAAGACCACAATGCTCTCCTATAGAACAGCGCCTCGCCTGCTTGAAATGAGATGAAACGAAAGAAGAAAAAGGTATCATCAACCCCCTAAATATCTTATGCACAAGAATTTCGAGATCTCCCAATTCGATCATGCATCATCTGAATTCCTCCATGAACTCCTTGTGGAACTTGGTGATTCTGCCAACCCACTCAGTGCCAGGAGCAAGGAAAGTGGTTCTGAAGTGCAGAGTTCCCTCCTTCTGTCCAAAGCCACTTCCTGCAACGACACAGACACCAGTTGCGTCGAGCAGTCTTAGACAGTAGTATTCATCTGCTTTTCTACCTTCTTGCTTGGCCTTCTCGATGGCCTTGGGAGGGAGGGTGATGGTGGGGAAGAGATACATCGAGCCGGTGGGTGACTGGCAAGACACGCCTTCCATCTCGCGGAAAGCCTCGTAGAGGGCGGTGGCACGCTTCTGCAAGCCGTTGAAGATACCGCGCTCTTCAGCGTGGTAAGTCTCATAGGACGGGTCACCCTCGACAGGTGGCTCGACCATGAGGGACACTAGGCACTGACCGATGACAGGGGGGCAAAGCTGGATGCTGACATACTTGTAGATTTGCTCGGTGACCTAAGGCGAGAGGTTAGTTGTTGATGTGATGAGTGTGTGAGT
>Ga0058697_10000882_pt1 | contig 11791 bp, 14 predicted proteins | sample AgamicAsMae_FD_66619 | JGI IMG/M metagenome (GOLD analysis project Ga0058697, IMG submission 66619) | Agave microbial communities from Guanajuato, Mexico - As.Ma.e | ecosystem: Host-associated > Plants > Phyllosphere > Phylloplane/Leaf | place: Guanajuato, Mexico | collected 2012-06-04
GTGAAGGTGATGACGTCGAAGTAGGTGGTGGGCTCGTGGTTGGGGATCTTGAGCTCAATGGGAGCAATGCAGGTGGTGTTTCTTTCGAATTGGCCGTACGCGTGGACGGCGAAGGCGTAGTGGTGAAGATTGAACGTGGGAGAAATGTATTGAGTGCGCATACGGTGATGGAACGCGAGTGACATGGTTGCTTTTATAGTTGTTGTGCGGCTTGGTCGCTTAGTCGTCCTGCTTAGTCGTCGAGCGGCTTGGTTGTCGTGCGGCTTGAGAAGTGGTGCGGTTTGGGGAGTGTGAGTGGTCGTCGCGGCGATATCATGTTCAGATCACACTTGCTTGTGACGGCTTCCATTCACTGCTGTGTGAGGACTTCGCTGACTCAAGTGAAGTGAGAAAGTGAACATTGTCCGCAGAGAATCATAGCAGTATTCCAAACAAAACAGCACTGAATTATCTGTTCACGAAGTACTGACGGAGCTTCGAATGTCCTGTGAGCAAACTATTCTCTTTCGCCCCAGAACCACAAAAGCAACCTGATGCTCGTCTGTCTCTTTCTTCCCAACAGTCTTCGGACATGGTTCGTAGAAACAGTGGCACTCCTGAGCAAGATCTCATCATTCTGCGGAAGCTCCGTAGGTATGACTCTCGCACGAAATCCACGCAAAGCACACGAACGACGACAACGGCGTCCCTGACCGACAATTCCACGAGTTGCAATCTCCATGGATCCTCTTTGCGATCGATCGTCCTCGTTGCAAGCGTGCAATAGAACATGGACTCGGGATAGATGGATAGATAGGGACCCGGGCTATGCTCTTGAATGAACGTCGGGAGGCAACAGTGCTTCGGAAGATGAACACGATCCTTTGGAACACTTCGTGCGTCTAAGCAATCCAGAGGGAGTCTAAAGTCGTGGTAGGCGAAGATGTACGTGTGAGATCAGGCTGGGGACCGGATCAGAGCCAACACGGGTCATCAACCGGCGCCGGTCTCTCTTTGGATACGTCTCTAGTCTAGCGATCATTATGCCTTTTGGTAGCATCCAGATCTTCAGGGGAGGAGGATGAGATGCGTGAACTCCAATACAGAGAGATGATACCACCACATGTGGCCATCACAATGCACAGTTCTTTCCAGATGACAGGTAAGTCCATAGAGAGGCGGTGATGACATAACTCTCTGTGGACATCATTTGGTCAGTGAGAGAACCTTGCATTTTGATAGTGATCGGCGTGACATACCTTTCCACTGAGGAATGATGGACCCTTCACAAGAGAACATGCTATATATGCTAGCAAGACTCCCCTCCCTGTGCCCCCCGACTGTCGGCGCTTTGGCGCAACGGTCCTCCGACTATTCAACATGGTCGCGAGCCTCGGACGGGGGAGGCATTGGGTTCGATCCCCAGCGTTGACCATAATTCGCGCCGAAGCGTTGTCAGTAAATCGCGCCGAGTAAATCTGGATCTGGACTTGGACCTGGATATCAAAAGAGCATAACTCAGCCAACCGGCGGGGTTTGTCTCCCTACCTACACCGTAGGTGGGGTTCTGTTTTGCTAATGTTTTCCTTTTGTTTTGCTTGTGATCGTGTTGAAGCAGGAGCTGAGGAGTGGAGAACACTTTGCTACACCAAAGACCTACATTTGCACGGTACCTACCGATGTCCTCATAGCGCTTACGATATACAAGAGCCACGAAGCCGATAAGAGAAGAGACGTCTATCTCACCGACGTGTAGTGTGGGATTCAATTAGTCGCTATGTAACCAGTCGGGCTCCGCGTCATCATCCTCAGGATCATGAGACAACAACGATCCATGGTCGTCGTCTTCTTCCTCTTCCTGTTGGTGAGCGCCTGTCGAGTCCTCTCGAGGCAGAAGGCTGATCGTGGTTTCCATCTCATCAGGATCAAAGGTGTCCTCTGCCTCATCAGGATCAAATGTGTCTTCCTCCTGCTTGTCAGGCATGGTGCTTCCGACGTCCTCTTGTGTGTCCCCATGCGCCTCTTGCGACACTGTTTTAGTGGTCGGTTGAGCTTCATGTGAAGATGTCTCTGGCAAGAATCCGCCTGCGGATGTCTCGTCGTCGACTTTGGGGACGAATCCACCTCCAGACTCGAACGCAGTATCGTCATCTGGCATGAAACCACCGCCAGTCCCATCGGCTGCCTCAGAGTTGGCCGTCTCAGGCACAAAGCCACCACCAGATTCGTGAGCTTCTGACGCATCGTTGTGCTCATGTACGAAGCCACCTCCCATTCGTTCTGCGTCTGCATCCGGGAGGAAGCCGCCATCTGATGTTGTGCTTTCTCCGACATCGTTTTGCACAAATCCACCTCCATCTTGATACGGGTCGTGATGCTCATCTTCTGCGGCGGGCGGACTTTCGCTCATCATGCGACGACGTCTGACAGGTGGCTTTCGAGGTGAAGGAATGTATTCTTCTTCGCTCTGGTCGTCGCTCTCGGAATCGCTTTCGACCTGTGTTTTTCTTTGTCTCCTGAGCCGAGGTGCCTGCTCAGCAAAATCATACCCGTGATCAGGCTCGGGAGCATCTTTGGATTGATGGGCGGTCGGCGCTGTGATTGCTCCTGCATCGGGAAAGAAGCCACCAGCCTCCATTGGGCCATCTTCTACTTCCTCTGCCTCATCCATCTCAGCCTTGACAAGGTCTGGCTTGACAGCTTTTGGTCCTGCAGTAGTGTATTCGCTCAATCTCTCTTTGATGCGCAGACCAGCCAGGAAGCGTCGCCAAAGTTTCAGGCATTCCAAGCTATACAACCGAGACTCTTCGTTCTCCTGTTCGTACTGGAAGCCCTCGATGACAGCTTCGACAGCCTCACGATACTCTTCTGCGACAACAGCACCAGATGTGATAGCTGTGCCATGCCGACCTTTGAACTGGAAGCCGGTCACAGCATCGGCATAGTCGATACCGAGAAGTCGAGCCGCGTTCTTGGCCAATGCATTCTGGATGTGATATCCTCCGGGAGGCACCATTGATGGGACATAGATGTCAAGATTGCCAAAAGCATTCTTCGGAATTCTGCCATTGACAACAGGGGGTGGCACGTATAAGGACGTTTGATTGAAAGCATAGAGTGCTGTGGCCGGCGGTTCGTCCATGTCGACATCATCTGGATCCTGAGCTCGGCTCTTTGATATCCTTGCAGGTACATGCTTGAGAGGATGTTCGTTCGGCTAGAGCACGTAGTCAGTCAAGTTCGTACAACGATCAGAGAACTAAATTACCTTTATCTCACGGCCGAAACGGTACCATTTATCGGCACTGCGTACGATGTGCACATCGCTACGACGGTAAACAGGTTCTAGTGCCCCCTTCCCGACTGTGACTTTACCGCTTGCTCTTTTTGGCCAGATGACTTCGTGTCTCTTGAGATGCCGTTCCAAAGCATAGTAGGGGTGATCTTTGAAGTCCTGGACGTTGTTTGGCAGCCCCTCTGCGGCGTCTTTCTTCGCAAGTTCAGCATCTTCAACTTGGTCGCGATCGAGGTAGGCTGGTCTTCGGAATACTTTGAGCGCCTTACGCCACCACTCTTCTCCTCTTCCTGTGATCTCCACTCTCAATTTGCGAGTCTTGGCATTGTAGGCTTTCGTGTAGCGACGAGTCACATCTCTGGCGATGCCATTGTCTTCGAAAGCTACCACATAAGTCATAGCGTTTGCCTCGTAAGAAGCAGGTGGCTCTAACTTGCTCGGCTTTGCGACTGTACCTGTTACTACAGCGTCCACGGGCACCCATTTCTGGTAAGCTTCGTTGAAAGCTTCTACCCAGTATACTGGATAGTCAAGCGTACGCACTGGTCGCTTCTTCTTCCTGGCTATCGAGTCTTTAGCACTGGGATTTGGTCTGATCATCTTGACTTCTTACCAGGCGGTTTAGGTCCTGGCGTGGTAGAACCTGCGTTGAGAGTTGCGTTTCCCATTCGTCGAATGCGGCCAGGAGCGATGATCCTGCGTCGAGAGGAGCTCGACCCTTCAGATGCAGAACCACCAGACGTCTCTCCTGCACTTGTGTTGTCCTTGTCGCTACCTGCGTATACGGTCGGCTTGCCTCTGATCGGAGTGGTTGATTTGGTTGCAGATGCACCAAAGGGAAGGATTTGCAGTGAGCAGACTAGTCGGGCATCAACACCAACACACCTGAGCAGGGCACAAAATAGCTGTGCACCCACGTCTTGGGAGCCTGAGAGGGTTGAAGCTGCCTTGACGAAGTCCTGTTTCTCGACGGGAGGCATCTCTTCTTGGATGTTCCTGATTTGCTAAGCAGTAGTTAGCATACTGCCATGATTCTGCGAGCCGTCTTGATCACCTCTTTGATACCCTCTGTCCCCTCGGCCCAGTATGGACGACGTATGCCAGAAGCTGTAACGTTGAACCTGTGTTTCCACACAAAAACAGCCTTCTGAAGTCCGGTCAAGAACTGCTCTGACTGTCCGAATTGGATGAGAGATTGATCAGGGTGTAGCAACGATACGATTTCCGGCATGAGTATTGTTTTCAATTTGTTCTAAGGGTAATCAGCCTCGTCAGGGACCCAAAAGAGCAAACAACAGATGACCAGACCTTGACTGCTGGCATGTTGCACCAAGCATTGCGAACATGAACATGGAATAGGAGGAACAGCAGATGAGCCTCGTGGGCTTCGAGTCGAAGTAACTTCTCTGCAGTGGTGGCAGGCTTTCGTTTCGCTATCGCTCTCTTTTGGGCTTGTTTAGTGCTGATTTCCAGTGATATGTCCCCAAACTCATCTTCTTTTCGAGATGTTGAGGATTTGGGCTCGAAGTGATCCAAGCCAACTTGCTCCCAGTCCATATCATCGTCTTCGGACTCGTCAGAATCGACAATGGTTTGCTGCGGCTTAGATGAAGTTTCATCTTCAGAGGTCTGGCCTTGTGCAGTCTGTTTGTCATTTCCGGACCTTTGATGTGATGCAGTAGAGGAGTCGTTGATAGTATTCGATACTTGTGTCGGTCGTTGTCTTCCAAGTCTTGGTTTCTTCAGAGGCCGTTCAACCGCTTCCGGAATGGATGCTTCAGAGATCAGGCTGCGGTAGACATCGCGATCGTCATCAGGAACAGGAGCATTACGCTTAGATCTCCTGGATGCACTGTGAACGGCAGCGATTCTGTCTTGTGCTCTGGTTTGCGCCTTACTCTGCGCCGTAGAGGGAGCCATCGCGCCAAGTGTGAGAGTGGTATAAGCTTAGCCAACGGAGCGGTTTTGACCTGAATAGCATTTCAAAGAAGCGGTCAACCTTTCAGAAAGACTCGCCCGTCGCCACACTGTGAAGTGAAAGTACTTTTATCCAACTGTCTGATGGTCGAACGGTATGCGAACGCTTCGGACGAGAGCGTGAAGGAAGTCGCGTTTCTGTGCTCGGCATGACGTAGCCAAAATCCAGAACCGCAACGCGCTGGCTACACGCTCGACCTGGGTACTCGACTACGCTCACCGAGGCATTCACCACCGTCCGAATCGAGTCACCGCAAGTTGTGTCTAGCATCAGGAGAGTAATACCCCCTCTACTTGCAGAGCATGTTTGAAGTATACATGTTCCCCGGGTGTTACTGGTGATCGGACAGAGACTCCAGAAACCATGCAGGAATCGCGACAACGCCGATCGAAATCGCGTGCAACGGAGTCGGACACTTTCAAGATCCGACTCAATCTAATCTTGGTATCAGGCCAATCGGGGATTCGCGTACCGAACGTGTCTAACGCGAATCACCTTCCAAAAGCTCAACACGTATATCCATATCGAATACCATTCGACCGATAAGACGATGAATACAACAGCAGCCGCGGCCTCCCCGACAACCACGGTGGCATGTCTATCCCTTTTGCCTGTGGCCAGGCTTCACACCAAAGAGATGGCTGACGGTCTTACTCATGCAAAGATCGAATACGTCAAAAAGCTTGTCGCAGATATGGAGAAGCACTGACCGTGTACTTCCAACAAAAAACGGCCCAAGCAAAGCCACCGCTGTGAACAAAGAGTTCCACCGAAGAATGGTTGGCTGTCGATGACTAATGATGGCCGATTGCTGCGATTCGATCCATGACGGGCGTACTAGTGTGTCCATGGAGCGGATCGAGATGGGTAGGATCTAGACGCTGGGGTAGACGATGGAATATCTCATTATCTCTGGCTGGGATCCTGCTGTCCTTCCTGGCCATCACATGAAAGAGCACTGCCTAGCGATACATACAAGTAGTCCCTGTCAACACTCTAGACCCTTTACACCCTCGCGACTCTTCTTATCACAGCATACCCCGCTCACAATCACCTTAACATCTCTACGCATACCTAGAAGGTTTCTGCCACTCTCAACGACAACATGCACTCCTCACCTTCTCCCAGACCGTGCAAGCGTCAACGCATGATGGTGACTCCCCCATCGACTATCCACGATTCAGAGTCGACATCCATCCTTGATCGCGCCACTCGAGTCCTGTCTATCGAAGCGACCGCCCTATCACATGTCACAAGGTTGTACCAGACAGATCCTCATGCCAGAGAGGGATTGCTCGGAGCAGTGGAATGCATTACTAGATCACAAGTCGCCGGAGGAAAGGTGATTGTCTGTGGTGTTGGCAAGAGCGGTCTTGTCGGCAGAAAGACTGTCGCAACGTTGAAGAGTCTGAGCATTGCAGCCAGCTTCATGCATGCTGCCGAGGCCGCACATGGCGATCTTGGCGACATCCGCGAGGTATGTCAAGTGCTACGAGAAAGGGTGTCCAGCGTACTGACAGAGTTGTGCAGCACGACGTCTTATTCTTCATCTCATACAGCGGCAAAACCCCCGAGCTGCTCAACCTTCTTCCACACCTTTCTCGCCAACTTCAGATTGTAGCCCTGACGTCGCACTCGAAAGCATCCGAATGCCCCCTCCTGAAAGAGCATGAGAATGGGGTTCTGCTTCCAGCACCCCTGTTTGAGCTGGAAGAAGTATCGTTCGGCGTATCGGCACCAACCACATCCACAACAGTGCAGATCGCTATCGGCGACATGCTAGCGCTCACTGTAGCAGACCAGCTGCATGAGAACAAGGGCAAGACCTTCAAGAAGAACCACCCTGGAGGTGCCATTGGAGCAGTGACCAGAGAATCCGCAAAGACCATAGCCGATGCTTGTCAACAGCCTGTGACACCTCTCGAGATTGTTCCTCTCGAGCTACCATCTCCAAGTCTCTCTGCGCAGAGCGATCTCTGAACGAACGTTTTGGTGTCGGCAAACAATGTCGCAAACTCAAAACCCTTCAGCCCTTTCAGGACCTCACGGCCGCTGCCTTGAAAGAGCACATCCGATGCTGGTAATCGGATCTGCAATCTTTACATTTCTGCACAGCCATACTTATGGCTTGAACCAGATCACGAGTTTATGACAGAATGCTATCGGCCTCTTTGGTCGCATAAACTCATACTTCGCTCAGAAGGCACTCTCTTTTGTTGAAACCCGAGGCAAAGTCTTCTCTCTACTCTCTCATGTGGGCGTTAGGTCATTAGGAAGGACAGAAGCTGCATTGCATAACAATCTCCGTTTTGCTCAACGCCAGTACCCTGGGTTAATTCGAAGCTGCGTGGATCAGGGTGGCTGAAGTGGACCCCCTGTTGAGCAAACTGGGTAGTCAGAATCGACATGGTTGCGTTTCTGGTGTGTGAGATTGGAACGCGTTCTGTTATTTGGAACGCGACAGAAATTCAGCTCTTGAGCAGCGCAAGGCTGTTCCACCACCGACTGTCACTCCGAAATCTGTTTGCTGTGAGGAAGAGCGACCACATGTACATTCGCGCAAGCGTGCAGGACATGATCCTTATACTCCGCCTCGAGGTGTCGGTGTCTCAGTCCTGCCTGCATCGGGCAACGACGCCGGTTGATCATCAAGCGATTGGCCGTGCGAAGCCTCTCCAGCCGTCTTCCTCTGCCAAAACTTGTTCTGTGACGACATCTTACACCGCACCTCCCTGCCAAAGAGGCATCCCGTAGTACCACACCTCCTATTTGTTCAAGCCTCTAGCTGTCCTCGATGCGATCAACGTCACATTTCAGACGATTCAATCTATTTTTCGGCTCGGTAGCGCTGCACGCGAGCCAGAACCCTGTGCCTTATATCTGGTTTGTATTGCTTTGTACCTTGTAGCGGCATATCAATGGCGTTTGTGACGTGTGATCTTCACCAGTTCATGCGCGGTTATTACTTGGGGAGATTCAACTTCTTCTTTGACTTGCAACTTTGTGCACCCATACTCGCATGACCTGAACTCTCGACTCGACAGACTGTGATCAGTCTCGTCAGCGCAGCGCAATCGATCTACAATCAGAAAACTCGATATACTATAGCAACCGGCTGGCCCTTTACAAATAGCAGGCATGCGACCGAACCCAAGCGACAAGAGCTTCGAGCCAACAGAAAGAGATGGGACCATGGATACCATTGATCCACCAAACAACCGCTATCTCTTGAAACTAGGGGCGGTTGCCCTCATTCTCGCAGCGACTCTTCCATTCATACAACAACCGGTCCTAACGGAGAGCGATGCGTCGCCTAGTATAGGCGTCGACAGTCGAGCCGTACCTCATGTGAGGAAGATGATTCTTGAAACTCGAGCGGACAGCCCAACCGATGTATGCACACGATGGTCACACCAATCTGCCGTGGTCAATGGAACACTTTACATCTATGGCGGACAAGCCACGACTGAACCTGGGCAAACTGAGAACAAGTGGAGTAAGGGTGTTCGGGAGAGTCCTTGTGAGAAGCTGCTAATAGTAATGTTTCAGACAACGACTTCCTGTCAATGGACCTCACCAAAAGCTGGCAGATCTCAAGCCCTTCCTTGACCGGCCTACCACAGCCATCCGGTCCCCCCAACGTGTCAAACGGCTTCTTGTGGAACTCGCATGAATCGGTGTTCCTTTACGGTGGAGAGTTCTCTGACAACCCAATCGACACACCGACATCCTTCTCGCTCTGGGAATACAACGCGATAACCTCTCAGTGGTATGAACACAACAACCCTACAACGTCGTCCGGCGATAACGCGCAGTCTGGCAATCAACAAGTACAGCGTGCGGCTGAAGGCGCTGGCGCCTCGGTGCCATCATTGGGTCGTGGTTTCTACTTCGGCGGACACGAAGATACTCACACGACCGAAGGCTGGTCAAATCAAGTCGCACGAATTTATATCAAGTCATTGATTGAGTTCACCTTCCCAGGATATCAAAACAACCAAGTAACCTCCCTTTCGGACAACAAAGCTGCAGGCAGCGATGGTGTTTGGCGTAATGTCACCGATGGAGGTGCTCAAGATAGTGCAGGATTCCCGGAACGCGCCGATGGACTGCTTGTATACATACCCGGTTTCGGCGACCAAGGCATCCTTCTCGGTTTGGCTGGAGGAACAGAGGACACATTCGTAAGTCAACTCCTAATTCTCCACGATGCATTCGTGCCCTCAAAATGGCAAGCGTCTTGTTGTGAGAAAACCTGCTGACCACCACAGACACAAATGAATGTCATCGACGTCTATGACATCGCTACCTCAACCTGGTACAAGCAAGCAACGAGCGGACCTACACCAAAGATTCGCGTGAATCCATGTGCTGCAGTAGCAGCCGCTTCGGATGGCAGCTCGTATCAAGTTCACATGTTCGGCGGACAGAACCTCATACCTGCTGGCAACCAGACTCAGTACGACGACCTCTGGATCCTTACCGTTCCTTCTTTCACCTGGATTCAAGTCGACCAAAGTTCGCAATCGGTACCACCTGGTAGAGCCGGACACTCATGTCAGATGTGGGATGGTCAGATGGTGGTAGTTGGTGGTTATGTTGGCGACCAACTTAGCTGCGACAGTCCTGGTATCTACGTGTTAGATGCAAGCACCCTGAAATGGGCGACCGGATTCAATGCGTTGAGCGGAGGCTCTGACTCGAATTCTGCCACATCGTCTGGCACTTCTGGAAGTTCTTCCGATGCAGCTGCAGTATCAGCATCTGGTGCCTCTGCAAGCAGCGGTGGAGCGTCGCCTAGTGGCTCGAGCTCTAATAACTGGATCTCGAATGCTCGTACCAACCCTTTCAACCAACAGCCAGCCCAACTAGCCAACGGCAGCAGCCCGGGAGGCCTTGAGGGCTCTTACGGCTATCAAGTGCCTGATATCGTCGTTTCGGTCATTGGCGGTAATGCACAAGGAGGCGCCACTGTCACAGCACCAGCCCAGACACCAGTCGACGGACCTTTGAAGACAGGCAGTCCAATCATCTACAGCACTGTGACTTCCAGCTCAACTGCTACAGCCACAGGCGCTCCCGGCAGCAACTCCGGATCAGAAAACAAAGGCAGCAGTGGTCCCAACATCGGTGCTATTGTCGCTGGTGTGATCGCAGGTATCCTCTTTGTGATTGTCTGCTACCTCGCATTCTGCGCCTGGCTCTATCGCAAGCGTCTCCAACTCTACAAACGCCATGTCGAGATGGCGCAGCAACAAGCACTCAACGAAAAGAACCACCCGACCATTGCAGGTCTCATTCCCGCAGGAGCAGGCTCCTCGAGCGGTGGCTCGAATGATCGCCGCCCTTGGACTTCGAGTGAGAATGCTAGTGGCAAGGGAAGTGGCAACCGCAACAATGACTGGGGCGAAGGCTTCACCGAAGCATATAGAACGGATACCGCTGGTCAAGGTAGTGTGGAAGGATTCTTGATGAGAAGGAGCAGCGATGATAGTGGTGCGCCTGAGGACTTGCTGGCGGGTAACACCCCATCCTTCTGGGGCACTGTTCTCGCTCCTCGACGCAGTCTACGTGTCGTCAATCGGGATTGAACAGACGAAGACTGATCGAGCTGTGCTTTTTGGTACATTAGGAAGGAGCCTATCTCGTTTGTAGCCTCATGCTTCGAAGTGCCTAGTGTAGGAGCAGAATGTAATGAATGACTGAATCTTATTCCTTGTACCCTGTCTTTTTTCCCGTCACTTCCTACTAGATACTCATGTCTACAAGCAGCAAGGCTTCGCAGGCAAACTGACAGTCTTGCTGGGGGGTCATACGAGACACCACAAATAATTCGAGAAAACACTCGATATGACATGAATGATATTTTACGGTTGTCTCATCTCTCAAAATAATCTCGTGGTAGCGACTGTGATACAATATCTTTGACTTCAAGCGAAAACCTGTCCGAGGTACATGACTTAGTAGAAAGCAGCACACTCCTTCTGGCGCTGCTCAAAGACCTTGACCACCTCCTCGGCAGCCTTAACACCACTGAGTGCCATAGCACCAAAGGTAGGTCCCATACGGTTGGCACCGTCAACTTCAGAAAGCTCCATGCCGCCGACGATAAGGCCGGGGACGATTTCACGGGTGCCCTTGACGATGGCGTCTTCGGCGGTGTTCATGTCGAGGCCACGCATGCCGCCGAGGCACTTGATGGCCTGCATGCTGACGAGACGCTTGACGGAGAAGGCACCGAAGGGGCCGTCGTGGCCGGTGGTGGAGATGATGACGGGGGCGTTGATGGTGTTGGGGTCCATGCAGGACTGGTCGTCGTGGTGCATGCTGACCTGTAGAGAAAAGTGGTCAGTAAAAAGGTCTCGAAAGTGATTCGCGAAGGCGGTCTTGGAACATACCAAAGTCCAGTTGGTGACAACACCGGCAATCTGGATGGTTCCATCCTCACGAGGGCGAGTGATGAGATCCTCAACGGCAGTAGCGTTGAAAAGCTTGACGTTGGGGAACTGCAAGACCTTGCTGAGCAGAGTGCTGGTGAA
>Ga0058697_10000883_pt1 | contig 11789 bp, 9 predicted proteins | sample AgamicAsMae_FD_66619 | JGI IMG/M metagenome (GOLD analysis project Ga0058697, IMG submission 66619) | Agave microbial communities from Guanajuato, Mexico - As.Ma.e | ecosystem: Host-associated > Plants > Phyllosphere > Phylloplane/Leaf | place: Guanajuato, Mexico | collected 2012-06-04
CTAAGTGGCCCAATGACGCATCGGCCTCTAACGTATCGCATTCTCGCACATGCATAGGCCGAAGGGTGAGATCCTGGGACAAACACCGGCCTTTTCAGGCAACGTAAGCCATCAGTCGTCTGCACAATGCACGACGGAATAAAGGGTTTTTGAGGGATTGATATATGTTCATAAACGGACTTCCAGATAGCACTGGAGGGCATTGGTAGTAGGGCTGAACGGCGACCTGACTTTGAACCGCTCTGAAAGAGCCTTATCTCGATTTCCAAAGCGAGCTGGAAAAGAACGAAATCTCACAGAACTTGTCTGACTATAGAGAGTTATAGCATAGCAAGCAATAAGGGAAGAGGACGAAAGGAAGCTGATTCGGATAAGCACCCATAGAAATAGAAGGCGGCGGACCGCAAGCGCCTCGTCATGGTATGAGTGGATCAGGGCTTGTGTATCCACGATTTCATACTCAATCTTATCCTTCTTGCCCCCTCCTATGGTGACTTTCAGGGGACTATAGAGACTAGACAAAGAGATCCTCTTTCTCCATACCTATTCATCTGGATGGCGGACTTCCTTTTTATTATTGATTAGGTAGCAGCTTCGGGACTTGACTCCAGTTTCCATCTCTCACAATCCATGCCTCTGTCAGCCGCAAGGACCCTAAAAGTACGTGATTAGCTTTTCGAGTGAAAAAGGTATTGAATCACTACTATATGAATCATCAACAGCAACGGATGCGAATGAGAAGTATTCCCGGGAGGCCACTTAGGACATCTGAAAGGACGGACAACTTCTAGCTAGGTCGGCGAGTGTCTATGCTTCTTCAAGTACCAGTTCTTCGCGTAGTCTGTTCCACTTTAGCCGCTTACGGAAGTCTAGTGTCTTGTTTTTCTCTTCCAGAAGAGTCTAGAAGGAGATGGCGCAATGTGCTTTGGGAGCCTACCCCTTGGGTAGGGGGGTCGGGGGGGGTTGAATGTCTTTCTTTTTTTGTAGGAGAGATAGAAGGGAGTTCTTTCGTGAAGCGAGGGTTAAATGCCCGAGCGAGCGAATCATTCTATACTAGTAGGTATGCTAGCAGGGTTAGTAGTCTGCTAGCTGCTCTAGCTAGTAGTCTAGGTCTCCATTTCGCGAAGCGAGCGAATCATTCTATACTAGTATGTATGCTAGTATGGTTAGTAGTAGAGAAAGCAAAGCGAAAGTTAGGAGATATAGGAGAACCATGGGTTGAGGACAAAGGGCATGATCAAACCGTCTTTAGTGATTAAGATGTCTAGTACGAGGAGGGGATTTACCTTCCCATTTACCATGGAGTGATGAGTGAGTAGTTTTCTAGAGCCTTTCTTGCTCTTTCTGTAAGGCTACAGAGGAAGAAAAGAGCAGAGTTCCCTAGCTATAGTAGTAGCACAGTGCCCTTTCCAGGGAGGAAAATAGTATCAGTCCCTTTTTGTCTTCTTTCATTTTTTGAGGGTTAGCCGCCAGTGAAAAGCAAGTTAGAAAGGTTAGTAGTTATTATGTTTCAAAAGAGTATATCACCCGTTATAAATCCAGTTCTGCTTTCAGGGCAAATGCATGAGCAATCCCTTTTGAAAGGGCAGGTTCTAGGGCTTCTTCCTTCTCTCTTCGCTCGAGTACTTTACAGACCTTAGAGAGAGTTAGAGTCCCAGTAGTTTGAGTTCCACTTGGAGTGCTGGAGTAAGCGCATGCAATTACAGTACGATTTCCTGTCCTTATGTCTTCTCCCCTCCTGGGGCTTGCTTCTCCTGCCCTTCCTTCTCTATGTAAGTGTGTATTCCCCGTTTCAAGAATGACTTTCTTTTGGCTTACCTTCCGCATGTCGCAGCAGGCAGCATTTTCATCCGCTTCGACACCGGCAGGTGTATTATTGACTTGACTTCCAGTAGTCTTTAGTTCTACCTAAAATAGAAAGACGGTCGTAATGGGACGGGACGGCCTCCAACCTCCCAACTTATGGGGTGCTATCTTATGTCCAGAACCTTCTATAAAAGAGCTTTCATTCCAGTACGGGTACTACGCACATCTTCTCGTGCTTTTCAGTTTCTATTACATAAGGTATACTAGTCCAGAGTTAGTGTTGTAGTTAAAAGATCTTAGGTAAATTATTTTGAGGTGCGGTCTTAGAAAAAGGGGTCAAGACCTTTCATTTCACTATTTTATACTCGTTCGGAAAGCTTTCGCTCCGCACCTTCCCCTGGGAGTTGAGCTTACCTTTACGCTTAGGCCTTGTTCTCCTCCCTCCACTCTCAATGAGATTTCTGAGATTCAATATAGGATTGGTAATATGCGCTGTTGTGGGAACCCACCTTTATGCTGCTTCTTCCTTTTTGAAATAGCGGGACTAAAAACAGTAAAAAAAGCAAAAGCGATAACTCTTTCTCTCACATGGAAAATCTTTGCTCTATTGTGCTCCTCAAGGAAGAGTACGGGTGCTTAGGTGAAATTCAATAATTCCTTGGCATTTTCTCACTTACGCTCGCCTTCCCTCTGCTCCGAAGAAGAGCACCATATTCCTTTTCTGTCAAAGAATAGACCCCTCCCTACTTATTCTTCTTCAATCCCTACTTCCACCGAATCTCGTGCAGCAGGAACCATCCGACTTTTTTTTCATAGTGCACATTTCAAATAGTGCCAATTGATGCAGAGAAGGAACTCTTAGCAATTGAATCAGAATATGCTCTTACTGCGTAAACATTTTTTGAACTCGATGTAGAGAGAGACCCGCTATATATATATAACCATATCGAGAGGCACGGCTCCATACCATACATAGGAAACAGCTATCGGCGGCTAGACTTCGAGCCCCCATGGTAATGAGTCACGGGGAGCTAGTTCTATCACTTCCGCCCAACTACAGGTTGGACCATATGTCGGAGAGAAAACACTTTTCTTTGTCCGACCAACCTAATGGTTGCCTTATATGAATGCATAGAGTATAAGGGCGGCTTTACGCTCTCCCCCGAATTGCAAACCTGAAACTTGCTAACAGCAGGGTATTCTCTTGAGAGACGCCTTTTTTGCTCTCATTCCTGGCATTTGTCCATCAAAGAGCTTAGTCTGGGCATCAATGCACCTCTCTGCGCCTTAGTCTTATCCCAGCTCAATAAGCAGTCGTCGGCGAAAAGAAGGTGAGTGATGGGGTAAACGAGAGGAGAAGGCCGGTAACGATATAAGGAAGCTTCCATCTGCCGTCTCTGAAGTTCAAGGGATAAGATTTCCGAGCACAGGATGACTAAATAGGGAGATAAGGGACATTCCTGCCTTAAAGCCATAGCCGATTGAAAGCATGTGGAAGGGCTTCTGTTAACAAGAACTGAGAAGGAGGGTGCATTCTTTTATCCATTTCATCCATCGTCGCATCGAATCCAAATAGGTTAAGGACTCTAAGCACGAACTCCCACCGACGTAGGCTTGTTCCATATCAATCTTTCTAACCATAAGACTGTCAGCTGCATAGGCCTTCTCCATGGAATGTGCAAACTCTTGAGCAAGGAGAATGTTATCCGAGATAGATCTACCAGGGACGAAGGCGCCTTGCTCTAATGAAACCAATCCCGGGCTTCAATTTCTTAATGTGAACGTCGGCAATGAAGCAATTCTTCTCCTCAAAACCCTGCCTGCTTTCGTTACAAATAAGAGCTGCTTTCTTTCCGTTGGTAGATTCTAAAGCCACTCTTCGACGACCTGTCATTGCCATAAATGAGCGTCAGGATTGGGATGTGAATCGGTTACCAATCAACTCTCGTCACTGAGATTCTCCTCGCGAGCCTTTTTCCCAGATTGCTGGGTAAGCACTACTATAGCGGCGGGGGCGTGCTTGTTGAGAAAGATGCAAATTAAGCCTGAAAGGGCTTGCTTAATGAACGGCTTTTTTCTTTCAATCGTCGTTGCGTTGTTCTTCCCTTCTCTATGAGGATTCCCTAATGGCTCTTCTTTCCATGTGGGGACTTCCCAGCCGACGCATTCCTCCCCGTGGAAGCCGAACCGTATCTGAATCAAGAAAACGACGTTTGCTTCATGGACCTGTTGCACGCCGTCAGCCCCTCTTTCCTTACTTGATGGGGAAAGAACAGCTGAACAAGGAGTGCTTGACTGAATAAGTCAAAGTGGGGGACCTCGCCCTATAGAAGACAGCACTTTTGAGTCGGAGATTCCCGAGTTTGTTGTTGGATCAGTCGCAATTGAGTTTTGTTCACAACCGTCTCCGACTAAGTCACCATTTTCCCTACCGACAATGACTTTCCCCGAAGTCTGCCTCTGCGCTGAATACGAGACGAATCCCATCCGGGAGGTTGGTTCTTGCGATTGAAGGCGACGAAGAAAGATTATAATATAGAGAGGGATGGTCAGACAAGACGTACGAATCAGCGAGTGGTGTGACGACGACCATCGACCATTTAAAATAACGATTTTCATGTGAGATGACTCGGGAAAAGAGAGAACAAGCAGAAGTGATCTTCTTTCTCTTTTATATGATAGGACTGCTGCCACTTCCTTATTACCATTTAGACAATCTCCGATCTACGAATACCTTGGGTCAGGAGATTCGTCATTAGTGGAAAATAGCCCGGGATAGATTCACTCCCGGTGAAATAGCAGCTACGCCCCTGGGTTTGGTTTCAGCTCTCTTGTGAGTTAAAATCTTTTCTGTGGTGAGGTTGCATTTCATAAGAAAAGGCGCTTGGCTTCGCTTTCCCTTCTGACTATGCTTTCCGGGGTAGATTGCTTTTCATAGCTTTACCAGGAGAAAGAAGATGTGACCAAGAAGGGCGTCGAGTTGAAAGAATGGCTCCTGCTGAATCAGCCGAGAGTTCAAGAGATGAGGATGAGGATCCGGATTAACTTCTTGCATCGGGACCAGCTTCCTGCACTAGTGGAATAACGGGGCTAGTGGAATCGCAGGGGAAAGCACATCAACTGAAAGGTTCAGACAGGTTGGGGATTGATTTGTCCCCTTGGTGCGGTTTAGTCCTTTCTCTAAGTACATAGCGAAAGAAATTCGTTCATCGAAGCTAGTTCCATACAGGCCGAAAGCCTGATGTGATGCTCGGATCGGTTCGTCATTATAAAGAAGAAGAGCTAAAAGGAAGCGAGTGGAATATACGTAACGAGGCGTTTAGAGACCTCGGTTCGGCCCTTTCTGTAAAATTATTCCCCTTCGTCAGTTTAGTAAAGGGTGAGGAGATTTAATTGGCTCGACAAAGAAGGAGAGGAGCTACTAAAACAAAACTGAACAAGACAGCCAATCCCTCTTCAACAGATAGGGAATCGTTGATGATCCTCTTTAGCCTATATAATATCGGACCATGGGGCTTCGGGGAGGACTCATTTTAAAGGCCTCTCTCAATGGCCTCTTCTAGTTGCACTCCAGTTTTGCAGGTTCTAGCTCAACGCTGCTCTGGCTCCTAATAAGGATCGTAAGCCATCCTTTTCCTTTTGATTTCCCATCGAGTACCGGAACGGAACTACTTCTCATTCCGGCTTCAATCCCATATTCTGGTTTCGGAAATGAAGAACTAAAAAGAAGCAGTTTGAAGCCCGTGATTCCTGTCTCCATTTTCTTCCTTCGAGCACGAATCTGCCGGGGATGCGAAAATGCAGTCAATCCAAGGGGAGAGCTTCCGCCGAGTTCCCCCGGGAGCTCTCTAGTCAGACTAAAAGAAAGAATGAAAGGAAGAAAAGCGACGAATCCAATCAGCTGCGTCATCCGACGAATCCTTCCAGAATGCGCCTAGAAAAATGAGTTTTCATCCACATCCGGGAAATCCAAAGTCCATTCCTGGAGGAAGGGATGAATGAAAGAAGGAAATACAGAGAGAGAAGAGAGTTCTCATAGTCGACTATGCAATCTTAAGGTCGATCAAACTGGAAATCGTTCCTTGTTAGAGATTCGGAGATCGCCCACCGAACTGTAGGAGTGGATGTAGGGGGAAAGGCGGAGAAAGAAAGGAGGATACAGCGGCTGCCCAGGCGTATAGACGTCAGACGTGCTGCCAAAGGGTGGAGGATCACAAGGTTGAAAGTTATCCATCTTTCCCTTCCCTAGACGTGCTCCTTCTTGTATTCATCGGATGAATACCGCACTAACGGTCACCTTTTTTTCCTGTTTTGCTACATATGGCCCGTTGGATAGGCCTCTTTTGGCATTTTTGCTCAAAATTTTTCATCATGATTGATCAGAAAGACCTAAGTGAGACTACCTTCCTTCGTAGGCCACTCTTCTATTGGAATGGAGCCTACATGTCAGGCGAGTCTTCGCCCAACCACTGACGCTCGGAGGATTATAGGCAGACCTGGAGCTGTTTTTCTTTGTCTTGACTGACTTCACCCTGATCTCAACCTAATGCCAAAAGATTGGATGACGTGCTCTCTCTATTCTGTGTACTTACTTTCTTTCTTCACCGCGCTTGCCCAGTTGAAACCATAACCATCCACTGTCTCGCATCCCTCTTCTTTGTTTGCTTGAACCCACTGGTATTCTCCCTGGTCCACATTCCAGGAGGATGAGTGGTCAGGGCCCCCGAGGAATCTGTGGCAAAATGCGAGTCCAACTGTTTCACTAGCCAAAAGAATGGGAAGACGCCGGCCATACCGGTAGCACAGGTCAAGCGAAGAGAGAAAGATATGTTCATTTCGGCGCACAGGAGGATAAGAACTTCATCTTGATCCGTCTCTGACGCCTCTCTCTTCTTTCGAGAGTTTCAATGGTCACGTTTTGAAGCAATTTGCCGGTACCAGATTCCTTCATCTCCAACTAAATGTGATAGGGGAGCCCGTCGGTTCTGACTTTCCTTGTTCAAGGTAGAATGAGCTTCCTCAACCAATGGAAGAGGAAAGGGAAACCGAGTCAAATCCCTTGTTGTCAGCATAGCTGAAGATGGTGACCTCAAGCTAGTAGTGCCCGTGAGACTCAACCAAATTTAGCTACACCTATGTGAACATAGCCACCCCGAGTCCCAGGTGCGCAAAATGAGTCAGTCATGGCCTTAGTTGCACGCATCGCAAACTAATTGGATCTCAACCGTGCAGAAAGAAGTATGATGACGGGATTTACCTTCTGCGTTTGGAACTATAGTCTTCCCCCAATCTCGAAAGACCTCGATGCCCCTTCAATCCCCTCTCTTACTCTGGTGGAATGGTACTTCTTTCCCTCTCATATGTTATTTTATCCAATCTTATTCTTTGACTGCCCACCCATTCTCCGATCGTTCCGACTTCGCTAACGCTCGCCTTTTCTTTCTTGGAAAAAGGCAGAATAAGAAATGAATGAACGGTGGTTTCCCAACCCCCGAGACAAAGATAAAAAAATGCCAGGCTTCCCTTCCGACAGGTTCTTCTGACTGATCCATACAAGGGTTCCCCCGGTCCAGTGCAATAGCACCATTACACGAGGGCCTTATACTACTAGGTATATTACCCAGTTCGTGTCCCGGGAGAACAGGGCTGTGCCATATTGGAGAAGAAATGGCTCGAAGGCTAAAACATAGAGTTTCTTTTCTGGTAGATTCGATTGTTTGAGCAATAGAAGGGTGTCCCTGATCTGCCCTTACAGTCGGAAAAGCTCTTGACATAGTTCCAGGCCTTACCGCAAGCAATAAGTGGCTGGACCTCCGAGTTCAAAGGCCAGGCCAATTGGTCCAAGACGAGCTCGGGCTATACATGTGAGAAAGATGAGGGGGTTCATTTGGACGATTGTACCGCTTGTTCCCCCTCCCTTTCTGAGTACCACTAAAGCGACTACTACCGAACAGCAGTCTGAGGAAGAACCCAAAGCAAAGTCGAAGCATAGAGGATGATCTTTCTTTCCCGTCTCCCTTCATCTAAACCAAAAGGAAATGGGGAAGCCCCACTTACTCACATTCGGTAGGGGAGTCCAAAAAGAAAGAAGGAGAAGCGCTTTTGATATGGGTTCTCAAGGCTCCGCTCCCACACTGATTGCCCAATAGGACCTCGATCCTTTCCTTAAAGCACAGTACAAACAAAGACAAAAATCAGGCACGGAGGCCCATAAAGTCCAGCCTTTCACGTCCAATTCCCGCTCTTCAGAATGACCAAGTCCTTACTACGGCTAGGACCGACCCGAATCTTTCACCTTTTTTGCTCTCCTTTCTTGCTCTGGTATTCGCCTTCGACGTTCTAATGCGTCTTGTGCTGCAGGGTGCATCTTTCTCCAGACCCATGGAGGTTATGTCAGATGTGGGCGTCTCTGCTGCCCGGTTGATGATCCGCTCCTTCTTCCGAACAAAAAAGTCCCTCAGGTGTGACCTTCTCCTTCTATCTTACGATCTCTTGCTAAAATCTAGTGTCTGTTATTCAGGTCATCAGTACCTCTTCCTCACGACCAGAGGAAGTTAGTTATGCAAATAGACGTGGGGGGTCCTGCTCTTTCTTGTTGCTGCAGATGAATTAGCTACGCCCTTGTGTATTCGTTCAATTCTTCTTTGCTATTGAAAATCTCACCCCTTGTTGATACAGGTCACAACTTCATCCAGGCCCGGACATCCTGGACTACCCATCAGATTGCACACGAAGCAAGCAGGCCACAAAGCCCTTCCATAGAGCCAAACGTCGACTATACAGTTACAGACGAGACTGATAGAACTGACCACACGACTACAACGAAGGGAACTCGCCACTCTCTTCTTGCATCTCCACTAGTCACTAAGCCTGACCTCTGTGCCGTACGGCAGGACAGGGCTGTAGTGCGTAGGATCATTGGAATCTGATCCCCACCCGCGAAGACATTCCGTCGAAGGGTCACCACTTCCTATGTGCTTCAGATCACTGGTTCTCACGAATTTTCAAACTAGGGATTTGACACTAGCGTGTCCTAGACTTGTATATAGGCTTCCTACTAACGTAAGCACTGACACGGGAGACACACGACCCGTTCTTTGGAAAAACCAAACTTCCATCGATTTGACTTGGATTCCATCACGTGCCACTGGCGAGCCACCCTTCCTGAAAGAAAGGCAACTTTGACAATCTCCAAACAGCAACTTCCTCTACGCCCGCGCTTGGTTCTCATGCACTAGGTGCACCCGGTCGATTCCGGCGATGGAGGCGCGTTCCGGTACTAAGAGGTTACCTTCCATCTCGCATCCTAAACAGAGCGAGGAAGTGTCGAGGGGTCACTCCTTCGGCAGAGCCCATCTAACGGCATCATGGCCTACAGCAATGACTCAGAGGGAAGTCACCGCGGTTAAGGTACAACGACTTTTTCCGGGTTAGCTAGTTCCTGTCGAATTCCTTACTCGACTTTAACAGAAAGTCCGTCTATATGTTTCCGTTGATTGGATGAGAAGCTTGGCTCCTTTGATCTAGCTACAGTTCTCGGGTCGGGATGGCACGGGAAGGTTCAGTTCATGAGTCTTGCAACTGCTAAGCAGATTATTATAGACTGAAGCATGGAAATCATCCGGAACTCCGTCTTTTAGAACAACTACTAGATACGAGAATGGCTCTTAAGCAAATGTATAGCTCAGCTCGGAATCCAGGGCAGTGGTGGGTGGGCTAGGGCGCACCTAAGCGAGCAAGGGATGGTATGGGGGGACTAGCTTTGCTTGCTTGAATCTAGCTACTTCCATTAAAAGGAATTTTTCACTCTATTCTATATGGTATGGCTACAAACTGAATGAAGAAGTCGGAAGCAGTTCATCGCCTGTGGGAGCTTGCTGATAGTGAGGAAGCCATAATCTATCTATCGGATTGCCAATTTGTCTATTTGTCTGGTGAAGAGAGAATGGAAGATACTCTCAATAGGGCAAGCACCCAATACCTCGTCGAGTCCAAAGCTCCAGCTCAAGCAGTTCAGTCCAAAAAAGAGATGTCTTCCTTCGTTCTCGCTCAAGCTAAAGCTCAGTCTGCTAGCTCAAGTCGCAAGTAAAGTAGTGGAGATCCCCCGCTCCCCTAGAAGTGAGTCTCTTTGGAGAAGAAGGCTCCGACAAGAGTGAGCAGGCACGCTCTTCTGAATGTGGTTCAACATCCAGGGCGCTCTCTATGTCAATACCATATGTTTTAGTCTTTCGTGAACTCAAAGAATAAGAATAGCATCTCGCCACTCTCATTCATAGAAAGTAGCCCGGAAGGGCAAACAATCTCCTCTTTTTATCATATAGGGTATTGTATCTATGGCAATCCAGAGCAGGCATAACTCAACTACAACCGCCGTATTCACTCGTGCTTTGGGGTTCTTTCACTCCTTCAATCAGAGGCCAAATTTCACCGGTTGTGTGGGTGAAGGGAAAGGTTGTTGAAGAGGTTACGAATTCGGGGTGGAGCAAGTACCTCTAGAAAGATCGATTCCTTAAATACTCAATTGGCTTATATATAAATTATCTTTTAAGTAAACCAACCCGGGAAATGAAATTCAAGAATGACAATTTGACCTCACTGAACCAACTTCTTCAATTATCTACTTGCAGGGTTTACAACTAGCTGATTGAATCTTTCGTCTATATTGGGCTAAGACCTCTATCTTGCTATTAGGTAGGAGTAGCTTTCCTTCAGATCTATATATTTCCTTTGGTGCTTTCCCGGGTGGCTAGCCTGCCTTTGCAGTCCATTATTCTACTATATTTTTCGGTTGAAGAACTAGTAGCTTATCACACCGTTCAATTAGCATTACCTTTCGTTGTTAAAGAAGCTAGCACCGAGGCGATAAGCATGCGGAGGTGTGCGCTAAAGAATGGACTTTAGTTGACTTAGTCTTTTTCAATATGGTTTGGAGGTGACTAACTTTAATGGTTGCAAGCAGCCTATTCAACGAGGACCGTGTCCATTTCTTGGTGTTCTTTCCAAGTAAACTTCTACTTTTTGAACTGACCTTTCATGAGGGAACGATATTGATCTTCATTCATGTATATGTATAGCTGCCTTTGAGGGGCTTTCTATAGCGGTCTGCTGCGACGGAGGAATCGGCTCTTTAAAAAAAAAAGAAATCGAAGAAGCTTTTTGCTTTCAAGGGTTAGCCTAGCCCAATTGAATCAATAGTAGTAGCAAAGGAGGAAGGAAGCGGGGAAGGTATCCCAAGCCGACGTTGGAGGAATATGAATATCCGCTCTTGTCTCTTTCTTTTCCCACGGAGGAGCGCTAACTAGAAATTTCTTAAAATAAGATAAGACAGAGAATAGGCTGCTCGAGTGAAGTAGGAGCCTAGCACATGAAACTGAATGCAGCTGTTAGGACGAAGGAAGATGGCATTTTGGACAAAAAGGGAAGACGGGCTCTCGTTTGAAGGAAGGGAATGAGCGGGTGCTCTACTCTAATATGCCCTCTGTTTGAAAGCTACTGGCATAGTTAATGGACGAGTTCGTCACTGTCTTACCTGCTTGAATGTGACGTGGATACGGTTGAGATTCATTCATAGGCTTTAGGTGATTAAGCTGGTCAAGTTGAAGGGGAATAACTTCCCAGTCCGTCCTTGGGGACGGAAGCCTCCGCATCACACGTCCCGGCGATAGGCAGAGACCAAGATTTGACCATCAGCTAGAAGGTTATAGTACCTTTGTTAGCCGGGCCCATGGTTCATATTAATATCTCCACAAGTCTTATAGGCGGTACTAGTACAAGCGTCCTGGCGTCGAGCTTAAGTGAGACATATTGTTTCATACAGCACGTGCCGTTCCTACCGGCTCTGTGACGTTAACCTAAAGCTCTAGTTCTCACTTCGCGCAGCTCCGTTCACTCCCTCTGGGGATTCTTCTTTCATACGTAGTCTTTCAAACAAACTTGATTCAATGGTGTCAAGCGCCGCTAGCGCTACTACTTTGAAAGCCCGC
>Ga0058697_10000884_pt1 | contig 11788 bp, 7 predicted proteins | sample AgamicAsMae_FD_66619 | JGI IMG/M metagenome (GOLD analysis project Ga0058697, IMG submission 66619) | Agave microbial communities from Guanajuato, Mexico - As.Ma.e | ecosystem: Host-associated > Plants > Phyllosphere > Phylloplane/Leaf | place: Guanajuato, Mexico | collected 2012-06-04
TTGGTGTTTTGGATTGAGAAGTCTAAGTGGTGTGATTTGTTGAGTGTGTGAGTCACTGGTATGGATGGCTGATGGCAATGATTCCCGATGACTGGTTGGGTTGATGGTAAGGAGGTGGTGGTGCTTGTTAGTGGTTGTTCGCAGCTTCAGATTGTCGTCGGATGTCAATGACGCTGCTGATCTTACGCTTGGACCCTGAACATGCGGAGAATGGTGCGCTGGATGTGTGAGATTTACAAACTGTTTGATTGAACTTGTGCTCATCTCAGAAATTTCAAAGTATTAGCAAGCCTACATCCTGCTAATGACTAGTATGCCCATGAGATTCATGTACGCTTCAGATCTTGTATCGTATTACTTTTGAGTAGGTAAGGCGATACAGTATGCATATTCCGTACTTGTAGCCTGTCTCCAGAACCAATCGGTGTAGTTCGGTGGTTCGGCGTACATGGAGGGGTCCGCCCCTTCCGACAGCGGGGCAATCGCGTGGGACATGGATTGTTCTCGACGGAGAAGCAGCACCTTGGCACTTCGCCGCCCTACGCCTGCGTGTTTTTCTTGAGTAATAATGCCTTCAATAGGCAGGTGAGTCACTCGAAAGAAGCGCGAACTTCCCTGGCAAATAGATATACTTTTATAAATCTTGGAAACCCAAAGACCCTTTCTGCTTTCCTCTCACGCACATCTTTTGCCTCGATCTTTGTTTCCTCTGCATCTCTCCATCTCACATACATACTTACAATGGCCACCACACTACCCACTACCAATGGCAAGCATGACGGCGCCAATGGCACTGACGGAGTCTCCTCGTTCGCCGTCAAGGCTGGTCTCGCCCGCATGCTGAAGGGCGGTGTCATTATGGACGTCGTGAATGCTGAGCAGGTGCGCTCATGTCCTGTGATCCAATCGCCTCAACATCGCTAACGACCACTCAGGCCCGCATCGCCGAAGAGGCTGGTGCCTGCGCCGTCATGGCCCTCGAGCGTGTCCCCGCCGACATTCGCAAGGACGGTGGTGTTGCCCGCATGTCCGACCCCGCTATGATCAAGGAGATCATGGACACTGTCACCATCCCCGTCATGGCCAAGGCCCGTATCGGTCACATCGTCGAGTGCCAGATTCTTGAAGCCATCGGTGTCGACTACATCGACGAATCCGAGGTCCTTACCCCCGCCGATCCCATCTACCACGTCGAGAAGCACGGATACAAGATTCCCTTCGTCTGCGGCTGCCGTGACCTCGGCGAGGCTCTGCGCCGTATTGCCGAGGGCGCTGCCATGATCCGCACAAAGGGTGAGGCTGGTACCGGCGATGTCATCGAGGCTGTCCGCCACATGCAGACTGTCAACCAGCAGATCGCTCGCGCTGCCGCCATGTCTGAGCCCGAGCTCCGCGCTTTCGGTCGTGAGATTGGTGTCCAGTACGAGCTCCTCAAGGAGACTGTCCAGCTCAAGCGTCTGCCCGTTGTCAACTTCGCCGCCGGTGGTATCGCTACTCCTGCTGATGCTGCCCTCATGATGCAGATGGGCTGCGACGGTGTCTTTGTTGGCTCCGGTATCTTCAAGAGTGGTGACCCCGCTAAGCGCGCCAAGGCCATTGTCCAGGCTGTCACTCACTACAACGACCCCAAGGTTCTGGCAGAGGTCAGCATTGGACTCGGTGAGGCCATCGTTGGCATCAACTGTGGCTCCATGGACCCCAAGGACAAGCTCCAAGGCCGCGGCTGGTAAGCGGTGTCAGCTTATATAGCGATCATCCATGCAAGACAGCATGTTATTTTTTGAGCAAAGAGCAAAGGCGTTCACAAAACGGAAGGTCGGACTTGGGCATTGCGTAGACGCAAGCAAGGCTTTGAAGACACGACCAAAAAAGCAAGGCGTATTAGCGTTCTTGGGAGACTCGCGAGGGAATAGGGCTTTTATAAGGAGTTTTGTACGATAGTAGCCAGCAGTCAAAAAACACGACCGAAATGACAATTTTTTAACATGATCTGACTCAGAAACCCATGACTTGGATATCCAGCTGTATCGACATAAAGCAATGTGTACGGAGTAGGGTTGCACAAGAAACCCATCCCAACAGCATTGCGAGCGGCAGGGTCAACCTATTGGGTAATCTGTTTTCAATCGGAACTAAGACCGCGCGCACCGCGGCGTTTTCGCAACTGCTTCGCGTAAGCATGTGTGACGGACGGCAGGCCGACGAAGCACGTATCTTTCGAATTGAGGAATGCACTTGTGTGGAGTAACTAGAGTACAGATCGTCAACAGTGGGACGGCCGGCGACCGGTCATGTCGCCGGTGGCTGGTCAGGACGACAAGTGTACGGGGACGGTCGCGGTCAAGGCGGAAGATTCAAGGGGAAAGTGTTAAGCGGCACATGACAAAGACCGTCTAAATCCGGGGCAATCGTCGATGGGACAAGGTTTGATACGCCGCAGCCATGCATAGAGCAGGTCCAGGCCATTTTGGGGCGAGGATGTGAAAGGGACGGCAAATCTAACGTTAGCAGAGTCAAGTCTTGCACCTTTGCTCTCGGTCCTCTCTATCCTTGATGCCTCTGTGCAAGGCGTGCGTACGTGAAAATGGCCAAGTCGGAATATGCGCATCCCACACCCAGCGAGACTTCACGTGTCCGTGAGGTGTTTAGGTGATTAGGCTCAGCCCAACCGAGCGTCAGCCAGGCTAACTCGTCGACTTGTGTAGATGCCTAGAGGCCTTTGGCACGACCATCCACCCTCTGCAGCTCAACAATGGCGAGATCAAGGACAGATTAGCCGTCGGCAGCGACGACACGGCTCTGGCTGCATTTGCGCAATTAGGAGCACTTCGGCTCAAGGCGCAGCGCTGTATTATTTCGCTCGTGTCCAAGGACGAGGAATTCGTTCTGGCCGAGTCGACGCGAACCCTTTCCCTGCAGTCGGATCTGGTCCACAACTCGCGCGATGCTCTGTTCTTGGGAACCACACGCTACCCCCGTAAAGAAGGTCTTTCCGTCGCCGGCCTTAGGCAATGGATAACGACCAAGGAGCGCCGCGAGACTCCCAAAGAAGACGAATACTACTACACCGATGGTATCAGTCCACACTGGTACATCATCAGCGACTTGCGAAAGGCCACCGATATACAGGAGCTCATCGTCGTCAAAGCTGCACCTAAATTGAGATTCTACGTTGCGGTACCCATCCGGAATAGCAATGGTCTGGTCGTCGGTTCTTATGCCATCCTGGACGATCGTCCTCGCCTCGGCATCAGTGCTGAAGAAATGGTCTTCATGGAGGATATCGCCGACACTATCATGGGTCATCTCGATGCCAAACACACTGCTTTGCAGAGGCAGCGTGGCGATCGTCTGATCAAGGGCCTGGCTCTGTTCAGCGAAGGCAAGGAGAGTCTACGTGACTGGTGGCTGGATACACATAGTCGCAAACTCCGAGGCGAAGGCCCAAGACGTCGCCGCAATTCTATTGACGACTTAAAATCCCGGAACGACCGTGCCGATGAAGAGTTGGGAATGACATACAATGCCGATCAGATCCCTCACGACCGCAATCCTGCGTCAACCGACACGCCCAGCATTCAGCCCACCAATCAACTACCGAAACCCACTCTTAAATCTGGTCATATGGCTCAGGATAAGCATGAAGGCTTCGATCTCGGCCGCGAAGTCAATGCCGCCTTTGCACGAAGCAGCAATCTCATGCGCGAGGCAATGAGTGCCGAAGGTGTAGCCTTCATTGATGCTGACTTCCATCGTACCAAAGAGTCCACCAAGAATCAAGACTCCTCGACCACCGATGTCGAAACCGACACCGCAACTAGCTCTTCCGGTCCCGAGTCATCAACACCAAAACAGAAAGCTCCAGTCTCTCCTGATGCCCAATGTGCCCTGCTTGGATTCTCTACAAAGGTCAAGTCGACAGTTCGCGGCTTCGATGCTTCTGCAAGACACTCCAGTCTACCAAAGGCTTTCATCCGCAGTCTCATTCGGCGCTACCCCATGGGAAAGGTTTTCAACTTCCACGATGGCAAAGCTCTGTCGAGTTCCTCTGGTACCGATATGTCCGACGACGTCAGTGAAGGCTCCAAGACCAGCAGGTCACGCAAACGTCGCAGCCGCGAATTCGTCGATGCCATGACCTTGGGCGAAGTGTTCTCTAACCCTCGCAGTATCGCTTTCCTACCCTTGTGGGACAGCAGGCGAGAGAGATGGCGATCGGCCTCCTTTGTCTGGAACGCCGCGCCAAACAGATATTTGAACAAGGCCGAGGACATAACATACCTTGCCGCCTTCAGCAACAATCTGATGGCCGAATTGTCACGTCTCGATGCCATTGCCGCTGATCAAGCCAAAGCCACTTTCATCAGCTCTATTTCTCACGAGCTGAGATCCCCGCTACATGGAGTGTTGGCAGGAGTCGAGCTCTTGCAAGAAAGCGAACTCAGCAACTACCAGCAGGAAATGACGACTACTATCAGCATGGCTGGTAAGACGCTTCTGGACACGATCAACAACATCCTCGACTTTACCAAGATCAACAGCTTCTCAGATCTAGAACGAAAAGACAGAAAAGAAACAGACGCCAAGAGGCACCATGGATTCAAGACTGCTGACATGGGAGAAGTCGGCGTTACGAGTGCTGTGGATCTTGCTGTTTTGACAGAGAATGTGGTCGACACAACCGTCACGGCGAAGAGCTTCCAAGCAAGTAAAGCCAAGCAAGAAGACGAAGATGAACTCGCTGCAAAGACACCAAAGCAAGTCGCTGTAGTGTTGAATATTGCTAAGCGAACTAACTGGAACTTGGACATATCACCTGGAAGCTGGACCAGAGTCATCACCAATCTTCTTGGTAACTCGCTCAAGTATACTAAGCAAGGTACGATCACTGTGAGCTTGCAGTACAAGAAGTCGGAGGATCCGGATAAAGCTCTAGTGTCCTTGACCATCGAAGACACGGGTCAAGGTATTGGAAGTGAATATCTTCGCAACCACTTGTATACCCCATTCATGCAAGAAAACACTCATGCCGTTGGTACCGGACTTGGACTTTCGATCGTCAAGCAAATCATCAAAGACTTTGGAGGACACATAAGCTTTGAAAGTGAGCTTGGTAGAGGAACCAAGGTGATCGTGTCATTCCAAGCCAGTTTCGAAGAGGATGCCGAGTCTGATATTTATATACCGAAACGTGCTGATGGAAGCAAGCTCAAAGTCGCGCTTTCCAAATCCTTGGGCAAGACCGATGGGGATCTGGCGCGCGACAAGACAGTCAAAACAAACACTTCCAAGACCTGCAAGGAATGGTTAGACTGTCAGACTGAGCTGGTGTCTGTTTCTGACGGTGCCGATGCCTTTGATGTTTGTATCTTGTCCGAAGGAGATTACGACCAATGGCAAGAGAAAAGGAGAAATTCGAGAAACCCGCGGCCGACACCAATCATTGTGCTAGGATCAATCTCGGCCTCTTCCGTCGTCAGACAGAGCGCAGCCAAGAACGCGATCTTCATCAATCAGCCATTTGGACCAAGAAAAATGTCGAGAGCACTGACAGCTGCTATGCAAAGCCGATCTCAGTCAAATCCAAACTCAGAGAACCAAACCCTAGGCGCCATCGCCACCTCTCCATCCGCTCTACACATCCTCACGAAACCCCCGAACGTCAGCTCAAACAGCGATCCTCCGCCTACATACACCGAATCTAAGCCTCACGTGAATCATGACGTCTCCTCCATGCCTCCGACACCCACAACACCCGCGAAAACCCCGACCTCGCGGGATAGCGAACTCGAGAACTCAAATCTCCGGAAGGTGTTGCTAGTAGAGGACAATTCAATCAACATGAAGCTCCTCGTTGCAACCATGCGCAAGCTGAAACGACCTCATACCTGTGCAGCCAACGGTCTGGAAGCCGTGAGCGCCTACTCAACCGCACCGGCGTCATACGCGCTGATCCTCATGGACATATCAATGCCAGTAATGGATGGCTTCACAGCCACTGAGCTGATACGTAATCTCGAAGAGAAGAACAAATGGGGTCGCTGCGCTGTGATAGCACTTACCGGCGTCGGCGATGCCGAAGCGAAGAAACGCGCCTTCCTCGCTGGCGTCGACGACTTCATGACCAAACCTGTCAGCATGGCCAAACTCGGCGGCATCATCAACGACCTCGAAGGCGGAAGCGACAAGAGCAACAAGGATGCCGACAACGACGAGAACACCGGCAAAAGTAACAAAACGAACGACGAGCGCTCGGAAAAATCTCGTCCAAACAGCCAGCAGCAACAACATCAACATGCGCTTCAGCAACCGGCCTGACATGATCGCCGGAAGCAACAAGATGAACATATCGAAGTAAAGGACTTTGCTCCCGGCACACCAGGTCCTAACCAGCAGCAGCGAGTGTGCAAGAAGAGAAGGAGATCTGACGGCGCAGATGGCTACGACGATGACGAGGACAAGAGAAAAAAATCGATTGTCGAAGATCAAGCCGTTGCTGCCACACCGCAGAGGACGACGAGTAGGAAGAGAGGGGCTTGAAGTTAATGAGACCAACGGCCAAAGCGCACACAGGTATGACTTGATGGAGTTTTTTGTTCTGATGCTATGACTGGCGAGTTGTACATCTAGTTCTTGATTAATTGAAGTGGAAGAGGCGTTTCTGTACAAGCGAATTTATTCACTCTTTCTTTCCCTTTTCAACTCGTCTGGACAGATACCTCTGTGAATTGGTGCATCTCATTGGATACAAGCTGTGATTTGAAGATGATTGTGCATCTGGATAGGTATACTTGGATATACTTGCTTAGACATGAGAGACTCGTGATGCTCTGATCGGAAGGGAATGCAGAAGGTGATGGTCAAACTAAAGGTCAGGGCGAGAGCAAGGCAGAGAGCTTTCCCCACAAGCGCGGACCGAGAAGCGCGTCATGGCGCTGGACAAGAAAGTGAAAAGGAGAAGTAGTCAACATAATTAACTTACAACGAGTCTTGAGGTGCGATTGGCCGGCAATGGACGACAGAGTGTAAGACCAGACCTTAGAGCAGACAAAACAATGACGACGACCATGTCGAAGCGCATCGCTCTCGCCCTCTCCAACCTCTTGATACCCATCGCGGTACTCGTTTTCGCGACGGGCTTCTTTCCCTACAAGCCATTTCTGTCTGGTCTGGCCACGTTTGAGGAAGTCGAAAATGAAGAGCTGGGACTCGGGTTGCTCAAAGGCAATGATCGGACACAGAGGATATTTGACAAGGTCATTTTCATGACCGTGGACGCGTTGAGGAGGTGGGTACGTTCGCCTGTAGAGGCATGCTCAAGGTCGGATTGCTGACGGCATGCCAGTGACTTTGTATATGGCCATGGATCGGGCTTCACCTTTACACAAGATCTCATTCGCTCGGGCGCCGCGCTGCCCTTCACAGCACATGCCACTCCACCGACAATCACCATGCCTAGAGTCAAGGCCTTGACCACTGGCTCCGTACCGTCATTTCTCGATGTCATTCTCAACTTCGCCGAAAGTGACACGACCTCATCTCTGGCTTCTCAGGATACATGGCTCGCTCAAGCCAAGGCAAATCCCGACAACGGCAACCTCGTCTTCTACGGTGACGATACCTGGTTGAAGCTCTTTCCCGATTTCTTTGCCCGACATGATGGCACCAGCTCCTTCTTTGTCTCTGATTTCACCGAGGTCGACAACAACGTTACGCGACATATCCCGAGAGAGCTGGAACAACCTGACTGGGATGTCATGATTATGCATTACCTTGGTCTTGATCACATTGGTCACAAAGCCGGTCCCTTGAGCCCAAATATGCTACCGAAGCAGAAAGAGATGGATGGTATTGTCAAGAAGATATACGAAGCTATGGAGCTCAACAGCCACCTCGATGACACCTTGCTCGTTGTAGCTGGTGATCACGGCATGAACTCCGGTGGTAATCACGGAGGCTCTGCTCCCGGCGAGACTGAGCCTGCTCTCGTCTTCATCTCGCCCAAGTTCATGGATCTGGAGAAGCCAGCATATGCAGCTCCCACCGATCCGAAAGAAGGTACCGAGTTTGAATTCTACCGGAAGGTCGCTCAGAATGATGTCGTTCCCACGCTTTCCGCTCTTTTGGGCATCCCAATCCCTCGCAACAACCTTGGTATCATTCTGCCCGAGTTTCTTGGCTTCTGGAAGACGAAGACTAGTAGTACGGGCTTGAATGCCGCGGCCGAATTGCTTTACAGAAACGCTCTTCAGATGATCAGCATTATCAAGGCCAAATTCGGTGACTCCGAAGCCTGGAAGTACGACCCGAAGATTCAGGGTTCAGTCCAAATGGACTGTCAAAGTTTTGAGGAAGACGAGCAAAGGTTAAAGTGCCGCTGGTTCTTGGTCAGAGACGCACTCTCTCGTAGTCGACAACCGGGGGAGCTGGTCGCGTCGTTAATTCATCTGAACGAGGTCAGCTCAGCATGAACACTCTTTGCGGCTTATACTAACACCTTTCCAGTTCCTTAACGATGCCCAAGATGTTCTAAGTACTACTGCGAGTAGCTACAAGGTTGAACTCTTGGCCAAGGGTGCCGCTATTGCCGGTGTCTCCTTCATACTGGCTGTCAACTCTAGGCAGAGGAATTGGCCACCCACTTCCGCTGGTGTGGGCTTCGTCCTGATCACCGGTCTTTATGGCATAATGATGTTTGCCACCAGCTATGTCGAAGAGGAGCAGCACTTTTGGTACTGGGCTACTGCAGCATGGATGGCTTATCTCCATACCTCAAAGTACGTATGCGTTCTTCGACTAGTAAATTACCGCCTAACAAATTCTATCTAGGACCAAAGTCGTTGGGCTCCAAACATCAGTAGTCTTCTCGGCCTTCGTCCTTCTTGCGCTTCACCGTCTAACGACACGCTGGAACCAAACTGGTCAGAAGCATGCCGGTGACCCTGATGTCGCTCATACCTTCTTCCCCGATCACTTCATCATTCTTTGGATGCTCATCATCACGACATATATTCACCTGGCTTTCCGCATTGGTCGACGTACTTTCGCCGATATTTTGGCTCCCGAGTTCGCAACCATTTCTGCTATCTCTCTGGTCTTGCCTTCTTTTGTGTTCAAGCTCAATTTTACTCAGGCCGATGCGCCAGAACTGGTTGGTGGTCTCGCCGAGACTATCAGAGAGTGGACCTCCGAGTTGGATCTAGTCACCCAAGCCAGAGCTTCCTTTGTGGGACTGGCTATCGCCACTACCGTCGTTCTTGTCATGGTCGTTCTGGGGTATGGACGTGATGAGGAAGCAACGAAGAAGAAGGGCGCGAACATGTTCACAGAATCTCGTCTCCCATCTCGCCTCCACGATCTTTTGACTCTTTTCATCATCACTCAAACGCGCGCTCAGAACATCCCACTCTTCATGTTCTTTGATTTGCAGTCCCAGATTCTGTTCCATCTACTCTCACGCCCAACCACACCCCTCGCCGCCAATTCTCACGCGTACACGAGGCCTCTTCCAATCCTTCCCACCACTGTTTCAGTCCTTCTCATGGCACATACATCCTTCTTTGCTCTTGGCAACTCCAACGCCATCTCCAGCATTGATCTTAGCAATGCATACAATGGTGTCAGTGGATACAACATTGTTGCCGTCGGTGTCCTTCTCTTCGCATCGAATTGGGCGGGCCCGATATACTGGAGTACTTGCGCGGCTGTCATGTTCACCCTGCCTTCCACTGAACAAGAAGAAGCAGCATTCGAACGCTCAGAGCAAGCAGCTGAAAAGCAGCGGACTTTGGGCAACAAGAAGTGGATCCATGAGGAGAGAGATTTGCTGCATCAACAAGCTGTGGCTGTTTCTTCTGCCTCTACGCCTATCCGCCAGACTCAGGATGAGAGCATCTGGCATGAGCACATCAGTATCATGACGATCTTCATCTCTGCAAGCTTAGTGGCTGTGATGGTGGCCTGCACAGTGCTGAGAACGCATCTGTTTATCTGGACGGTATTCAGTCCGAAGTATCTCTACGCCATGGCTTGGGCTGTTGGATGGCATCTTGTTGTGAACATCGGACTGGGGGGACTCTTGTGGATTGTTAGATAAAAGTCTTGATATAGATGTAAGGAAAGGGGCACTGTAATGGCTGTGTGTAATTAGATTTCAGAACAAGGTCAATCAGCGAGTCTGCTTTCACCGAAGTTGATGGTATTCGTTTTGATTCATCGTACATATTTCCGATGCAACTTATGTTACAGAGGCAGGCCCGTCGTATCTCGCAAAGACCGGCTCGGCACATTGACGGCAAGATTTGCCGATCTGTCGGCCGTCAACGACAGGGCGTGGCATCATCTTCATCTCGTTCCAATAATTGAGTGAATCTTTACCTTTGTACTCACTCTTTCCATCATTGGAAAGACTGACCGGGATCACGAAGTACTCGCGAAACAATGGTAGGTTGGAATGTTCCTTATCTTCACGTTGTATGGAAAAGACCACATCTCGATTATCGGGGTTGTTCGGGGCAAATCAATGTCCTTTCAAGATCACAAATCAATTGATGTGTAGATAAAGTCTAGAAGTAAAATGTTTATTCAGACTGACAGTTGGTATAGGCTGCTCCCACAAGAACTTATCTTGCATTCCAGCACAATGCAAAGTTGTACTCCCTGGCAACAGCAGTCCGATCAATACGCTCAGCAACATCATTAGAAGAAGCCAACCAATCTCTATTCAAGCAAGCCAGCGAAGATGACCACGTAGTCATCACCGAACAAACAATCTTCCACCCGCAAGGCGGCGGCCAACCCTCAGACGTAGGCATCATGAAGACCTCCAACAGCACTTTCAACGTCAGCGCCGTACGCATGGATGCAGTTTCCTCAGGCCAAGTCCTGCATTTCGGACGCTTTGAATCTGGACACAACGCTTTCAACGAAGGAGATACAGTCACCCAGGAGATTGACACCGAGAAACGTCTACTCTACTCACGACTTCACACAGCCGGCCACGTCTTGGGAGCTGCAACTCGCAAACTCCTCGAAGACAAAATCGAAGGATTTGACGAATTGAAAGCTTCTCATTTCCCCGATGCTGCGTCCTGCGAATTCGCAGGTTCCATCGAAGGCAAATGGAAAGAAGCGATTCAGAAGAAAGTAGATGAGTACGTGGATGCAGATTTGCCTGTTGAGATTGAATGGTGGAGTGAGGATGACTTCAAAGCAAATGGATTGGAGAGATTGATTACTGAGAACCCGAATGTGGTTAAGGGAGAAAAGTTTAGGGTGGTCAAGATTGTGGGTGCGGATACTTATCCTTGTGGTGGTACGCATGTTGATAGCACGCAAGCTTGTGGGAAGACGACGGTCAGGAAGATTAGCAGGAGTAAGGGGACGAGTAGGGTTTCTTATGCTGTTGCGTAGATGGTATGTGCATATAGATTTGAACAGTATATTGGAAGTGTAGATTCAGAGAGATAGATTTCTGTCAAGTCAACCCTTGGTTTCATTTCCTCGATATGCATCTTGTCTCCTTCCATTGATCTCAATACTGTGTAGTTAGCAAAGCCATATATGTTGCCCCTAGTACTCGATTTGGGCCTTCCAAATGACAGAATCTCTATCTCCATCAAGAAATTCTCACTCCGGTAGTATCACTGTGTCACTGCAGTATCAGATCTCGCGGCGATAACGTCGCCTCTCGGAGTGGTCGCGGCCGGGATCGGTACGAGAGCCCGTGCTACCCGCAACTTTAGCCGCAACGTCGGATATTCTGGAATGACGTGACCGAAAACCACCT
>Ga0058697_10000886_pt1 | contig 11781 bp, 13 predicted proteins | sample AgamicAsMae_FD_66619 | JGI IMG/M metagenome (GOLD analysis project Ga0058697, IMG submission 66619) | Agave microbial communities from Guanajuato, Mexico - As.Ma.e | ecosystem: Host-associated > Plants > Phyllosphere > Phylloplane/Leaf | place: Guanajuato, Mexico | collected 2012-06-04
TCCATGCTGTCATTCCAGATCGTCTTCTTCCAAAAACAAAAAGTGTCACCAAGCAAGTTCGCGGATAACCTAGGCGGAACTACCGATCAGCATTACCTATCTGCGACTACGATATGCCAAACTCTCGGCGCTCACGACCTCGACCGGTTTAGGCGATAGGCGTTTGTCCCGAGTGTTCCTTCACACGGCTCAAAGATAGTGAATGCAGGGCTAATTGCCGACATGGCACCCTCATACATCTATTAATTAGTTCGAATGCCTTGTGCATATATTCGTTATTCCCAGCATCTGTTTCTGTTTGTCATCTTCCGTCTGAGAATGTCAGGACTCGTGAACAGGATCCGCAATGGCATACCCAGGCCTCATCTGCATGCAGCAGGTACGGAGGAGGTCAAGGGCAAAGACATGTGGCTCGACAATGATGATATCAGGTAAGTGGATTCGAAGACACCATACGAGCCTTTACTAAACGTTTCCAGACCACTCAAACTCGCCGATCGAACATGGGATATGAAGGCATACCTGACCTTTTGGTTCAGTGCAGTAGCCACCGTCTCGAACTGGTACGCAGCATCCTCAGCCCAAGCTCTGGGGTTGAGCATGTGGGAGTCCATCGCCACTGCTCTTGGAGGCCAGATACTCATCGCGATTGTCATCGTGTTCAACGGTCGTGCTGGAGCAAAATATCACATTGGTTTTCCCGTGCTGAACAGAGCTGCTTTTGGAGTGTTCGGAGCATGGTGGCCGACGTTCAATCGTGCCGTGATGGCCATTGTGTGGAACGGAGTCAATGGAGTAAGTCAAATATTGATTGTATCACACCCGAACTCTTACTAAGAGTTTACAGGTTCAAGGAGGCCAATGCATCTATGTGATGATCCACGCCTTGACACCCAGAATCACAAAGCTCAAGAACATCATGGGCGAAGGCTCCGCTATCAACTCTGGGGAGTTCATCGGCTGTGTCATCTTCTGGCTGGTCACATGCGCCTTCCTGGTCATTCCAGTGCCTAAGATGAAGTCGCTCATCTACGCCAAGCTTTTTGTCTTTGTCGTGTCAGCCGTTGCTATGTGTGCATGGACTTTGACCAAGGCTGGTGGTGTTGGAGCTATCGCACATCAAAAGGGTACAGCCACAGGTTCAGAAAGAACATGGCTCCTCGTTCGCTTCTTCTTCCTCGGTGCCGCAAATTGTGCGACCTTCGCCAGTAATGCTGCGGATTTTCAACGGTACTCGCGTCGACCCAATGATGTTATCTTGGGTAATCTTGCTGGCTTCCCTCTGAGCAACTTTATTGTCTGTATCATTGGCAATTTGGTTGCATCAGCATCGCAAGCAATCTACGGCGAAGTCATCTGGAATCCCCTTACTTTCCTCGACATGCTACAAACGACTGAGTACAGCTCTGCAAACCGAGCAGGATGCTTCTTCATCGCCGCTTGCTTCGGCTACTCGGCCATTTTCTCATCAATCTTTGAGAATTCTCTTCCCGCTGGCAATGACATCGCGGCACTGTTCCCCAAGTATTTGACCGTACGCAAAGGCTTCTTCATTTGCGCCGCGGTTTCATTCATCATCAACCCTTGGTATCTTCTCGGCAGCGCTGGCATCTTCATCTCCTTCTTGGCTTCATACCAGATTTTCCTCTCCGCCATCACAGGAGTGCTGCTGTGCCATTACTACGTCATTTCCCGCGGTTACCTCAAGATCGACGACCTCTACACCAGCGACAAAGAAGGTGTATACCACTATTTCCACGGCTGGAACTGGCGTGCCTATGCCGCCTACATAATCGGTATCATCCCTAATTTCTACGGCTTTCTCAACAATATGGGTGTGGGTGCGCCGATGGGTGTTACCAAGGCTTATTATTTTGCTTATGAGATTGGATTGATTCTGAGCTTTGGAGTTTATTGGGCTTGTTGCTATTTCTCGCCTCCTGCGCTGGTCATGCCGTTGGGAGAGTGGCATGAGCCCAAGGACTATGTAAGGCCTGAAGAGAGGGCGGAGGTTATTGATGGTATGCCGGCAGAGACTTGGGGTGATGAAGTCGTCGATGTCTCCAAAGTCGCTCGAGAGAACGTCAAGGAGCTTAATTAGCTCCATCAGAACTAGAAACTTCTAAAGGCTCACGTTTCGCGACTTCTCACCTCAGCAAAGATCCCGCTTGTGCGAAAACAGTGAAAGCAAGAGTGCATGATCAACCCCATGTGCAATATCTTTGCGCTTGACCACTTTCATCTTGAAAGCTGTAGCCATGCTGGGGTAGTGCGCAAGTATCAGGGACCAACGAGATATATCGAAACTTCTGGGAAACAGTGTGAATTTGATGGCACCAATCCACAAGATATGTCACAGCCGTTGATACTCACTTTGGCTTCGCTATCAGCACGATGTTAAACCACATTTCCATATCAAACTTCTGCGTACTCAATACGATCTCCCGTACTCGTCGCCGATTTTCTTGTATAGCAGATTTTCCGACGCTTGCTGCGTCACGGGACTCTATACCGCAAACTTGCTCAACCACGACTACATCTGCATCCAAAGCATTCTAACTCATTCTCCCTGTTGCTGCCTGATTATTCCCAGTGATCTCGCTAAAAATCAGAAACAGGTGATGCTGGAACAACCCGAGCGTGATCTCTAGAGCATCCCGGAAACATATATAAACACCCCATCTCTCCCTCTCTTCTTCTCCCCTTCGTTCCACGGAACCATCTTGACAAGTTGCCTCTCCACTCCTCAACACCAAGAAAAGATCCTCTCTCTCAACTTCCATCACTTATCCCTCTCCACAAGATTTGCAAACCATGTCTACCTCTCTCAACGCCCAAGAAGCAATGCCTTCAACCGTTGACGAACCCCAGGCCCGTGGAATCTTCGACATGCAGAATCTTCTCGCAGAGCTAAGTGACATTGAGAAGCAGCCTGCGACCACAAAACAGCAGAGTCTGCAACAAACACAAGCGAGTATGCCTCGTTACTTCCCCCTTTCTCACGCACATCCTCAGCCAAAAAAATTCTTGTTCTGACGGGTGGCGTAAAGTTCTTTGCTACTCTTTTCTCCCGCTGGGTTTTTAATGAGAGTTAAGATGAGATTGTGGTTTTTTTCTTTCTTTTTTTTTTCGAAATGAAATTCTTTGCAAAGTACATCTTTTGTTTTCCACTGGTGATGTGATATTGTGATGTGTGATTTGTGTACTTGAATGTGACTGTGTGTTGTAGTAAAGCTGTTCCGATTTGTGACTCTCGTCGCTCAGATCTAGCCTCTGACTGTTTCGCGAAAGTGCTCAGTGTGACCATCACGAGGAAGTCATGATGCCCAAGGGTTGAGGGCGACGAGCGAGTTTAGGGATTCTTTGGTCTCTGTTCTTGCTTTCGCATTCGAGAAGTTCATGGTCGTTTGTACTTTCCTGGCAATGCGTTATTGGTGATGCTCTTGTTGATGCAACCGTACTAGAGATCAGTAGCTTGAGGAAGTGTCGTCGGAGTTGCACTCCGGTGGGAGGAGCGATCAACGCAACTTCCACAACGATAATCTCAACCGAACTGGTGAACTGCAAATAACGGTGTAAATGTTTTTTGTACGGTCACCATAGAGCGGTAAATATATTTGAAGCGGTTTCATAATGCATAAGAAGTGTACAGACAGATACAAGATAAATGTGGACAAGCTTAGAGCTTAGCCAGCCTCTCCTTGGGACCAGCCAAAGGATCATATGCAGCAATACTGAGAGTATCCGGCGCCACCGCCGCAGTATGAGTGTGCAAACTCCTGACATCCAAAAGCTCAGGAGTCAACTGATCAACGCTGTTGCAGCCAATCAAGCGCATGTTCATCTCCATCTCATCCTTGAGAAGTTGCATCGCACGGTCGACACCAGGTAAACCGTATGCGGACATCGCATACAAGAAAGGTCGACCGATACCCACACCCTTTGCACCAAGACACAAAGCCTTAAGGATATCTGTAGCACGACGAATTCCGCCATCGATGTAAACCTCAATCTTGTCTTCGAGACCCAGGCGACGTAGCTCAGGCATGGTCTCGGCGAGGATCTCGATACCAGATCTGGAGGTGTCGAGTTGGCGACCTCCGTGGTTGGACAGAACGACACCGTCGACGCCTGCGGCAACGGCTCTGATGACATCCTCAACTCTTTGAACACCCTTGAGAAGAATGGGCATCTTGGTGACACTCTTGAACCAGGGAATATCCTTCCAGGACAGGGAGGGATCGATGAAGGAGGAGATGGCTCTTGCGGCACCTTGACTGCGGTCGACGTTGTCACCACCGGTATTCTGAACATTGCTGCCGACGTCTGAGAACTTGGAACGCATGTCTTTCTCGCGACGTCCTAGTTGGGGTGCGTCGACGGTGATGAAGAGGCCCTTGCAACCGCGCTTCTCGGCGTGTTCGATGATGCGTTTTGTGATATCTCTGTTTTTGTTAACCTGCAGATGACTATGTAAGCGCTGATTCTTGTTCTCCGACGGAGGGTCAACATACGTAAAGTTGCAGCCACTGTACTTGATCACCCTCTGCAGCATCCATGATCTCATCGAAAGAGCAAGAAGCCAAAGTAGGAATCATCTGGATAACATTGTGCTTCTTTGCACCGCGGGTCAAGACGACTTCGCCTTCGGGGTTTCCAAGCTTTCCTAGAGCAGTGGCAGTGACGTAGAAAGGCATGCTGACTTTGGTACCCAGCATTGTTGTCGACATGTCGACCTTCTCGACATCGACGAGGATCTTGGGTCGGAACCAGATCTTGTGGAATGCGCTGTGATTTTCACGCATCGTCTGATGAATGGTTAGTGGCAGTCGGGATATGTTGATGATAGCAGACTTACGATCTCGTCGTCAGCACCACTGGAGTAGTATGCCCAGGCCGTCTTCTTCATGACTCTCTTGGCGACGGCTTCAAAGTCCATCAGGTTGTAGCATTGCTCAAGAATTGGCATACGCTTGATTCTTTCTTGTCTCTCGGCCTCATCGGGATCCTCCTCTTTTGTTTCCTGCTGGACAGTGTTCATGTCGACCTCGCCTAGATGCTTGCTCTTGTCCAGGAACTTGTCAAGAGTGTCTGGGGGATGGATGGGTTCGTACTCCTCCGTGGCGTCCTTTCCAGCATACTTGAGGATGATCTTGGGACCGCCAGGATGTTCGGGGAGGAACTCGGTAACATCGTAGGCGCGTCCGTGGACAATGACCCAGCATGAGTCGGCGTTGTTGTGCTTGGCCACCTCTTCGCCAGTCAATTTGACGGCCTGCGTGTTATTGCTAGGGCGATTCATGTTGAGAGCGTGCTCGAGTTCGACCGGGACTTTATTGAGTGGTTCGAGGTAGCGAGGCTGAACGAGAAGGAGTCGATTTGGAGGCGTGAAAGAAGAGAGAAGGAAGAAGTATGCCGGTCGAGCTAAAGACCATCGGCCGACTGTCGCTGTTCTCTCCCTGCTCGGAACAAGGGAATAGAAAAGATGCTGCCGTCGGGGCTTCCCCACACCAGACGGCCCAGAGATGCGGAGATAGCAGGCAACTAACCTTTGACCCTCGGCTCAGCTCCGTCCGAAGCCTTTCTTCGTGCAGTACTCAGTCTGCAACAGATACATGAAAGAGCAACTGCATGGGTATCGACCTCTCTCGTGCTACCAGTCATCATCTTCATATCCATATCAATCCTCTGTCGCGTCAGTCTTGATTGAGCAGGCGTATTGAAGTCTAGCTGAGGCTCTGTAAGGTGTTTTACCCCACACTTTACACGCCAAATCGCCTTTGCCATGATTGGCCAGAACTTTAGCATGACCAGAGACCTTTTCTGATTTGCTGTCCCGACATCGCTCCTTCCTGTGTGTCCTCCCAAACAAGTAATATTAGACGCCCATGTCAAATACACGCAGCTCTGGACCTACTTTCTAGATACTCGATGCACGTTTCCACGGCCGTCCTTCAGATCGTTTGTTTCCGAAGTAGAGCAGACCGCCAGCCCAGAAGCAGGATTGGTTCGATGCGGATGCCAAACTTCATCGTCTGCTTGTACCAGCATCGGCTATAAGTTGAGGGGTAAGTAAATTTGCAAGTCAACTTAAACCCAGTATTGCATGTTAAAGCGTTGTTTCATCATTCTCATTTCCGTTGAACGCCCTGTTCTTTTGACCTGCTGGAGCAACCATATCTTTGGATGTGAATGGCCTGACAAGAATGGCAACCCAGCAACTTCACGTCCATCTTCTCACCTTCAACTCGGGTAGCAATGCCCAAAATGTACTACAATCGCTACCATATCATCCCATAATCAAGGGCAAGCCTCACGGCTGGGTGCACCGGCCTCACCTGCTCGACAAGAACAAACTTCTTGCTCATGTCTGGACTCTATTTCTCGTCACGAAAGAGTCGAACTTGCCAAACGAGGCTTTCAAACACATCCAAGACCACCTGACTATCCCTTTCTCTCTACCAACCGACCAGTTCGAGTAGCTCTTGTCGACCTCCAAACCTCGACCCAAGGCTTCCGAGAAAACACCTCCGTTGCCGCAAGAATGGCAAAAAGGAGGAATACCAAAGTCAGCCATCACTGCCGCGAAAGACGGTCTCCTTGAATCAGGCGAGCTCCACCTCGATCCATTCATGGCCGAATTTCTATCTAATGCTCTACCCGCCGAACTCGCCAACGAACCCGTGAGTCTCTTTAACCTCTTCAAGTACAAAGGCAGCAGTGCCATCCACGATGACTACATGGAAGACTTTAAGAAAGGCTTTGGCAATTCGGCAGGAGCAACAGTGCGTTTCATGGGTCCTGTGACTGGATCTTTGAGATACTCCGATGGTGGAAACGCTGAACAGAGCTGGGATGATGCAAATCTTGTTCAGTATGATACTATCTGGCATTACGCATACATGTTGTCGACTGATTTGTATGCGCCCATGAACAAGAAGAAAGTCTCTGGCTTGAATGATACATGTATTCTTTGCGTCAGCGAGGTGGAGCTTTGGCAATAAAAGAACTCGAACTATATTCTCGGGAAGCTCTAGTAGGATATTATTCTAGCTTCTTGCACATGCATGTAGGACAACCATGAAGAGAGCATGTTTAACAACTTCTCATTGCGACATGGCAACGAATTCTCAGAGTTGGGAAGTGATACTCAATTCATGTTTCATTGTTTTCGTCTCCGTTGGAACGACTAGACCACTATAATATGATGAGTTGAAGAACCTCAGATGTCCATTGTATCGAGATCTCATCCACTTCCATTTTCCCGTAGTCATTTCGAATTTCTCAGTATTCAAACTTTTGACCCGCTCTTCCCTCCGTTCGCAGAGTTTTTCCCACTTCTCCTGCCGTCTTCGTCTAATTTGTTGGCATAGCAACAGTAGTAGGTCTCCTACTAACCCCCCACTCCGTCGTCGTAGGCATCTGCGGCAGCGTACTCATCCTCCACTTCGAACTCTTAGTCGCAAACACCACCGGTGGCGTTTTCTGCCCACAATGTTCATGATCACCATGACCCCAAGGACACGGAGGATCGCTCGTTGTACTATGCCTGCCCGTATTGGTCGGTATCACATACCTCGTCTCCGAGGGCGTGGGAAAGATGGTGCTGATAGTCACGCGGTCGTTGACGGTGAGCAAAGTCGTCAACGGCTTTCCTGGGCCTGCGTAGCCGCGACATAGAGAAGAGGAGAAGGTGTTGTAGAGGGAGATTGCGTGGGCGAAGCTAGAGGGGAAGGCGTCGGCGATGCAGATGGGGAGGTCTTGGTGCCATTTTCCGGTGTTTTTGTCGCAGAAGAGGTCGAGGTGGTCGGGGTAGAAGTGCCAGGCCATGGGCACGTTGAGGTTGATGCAGCGTTGCTGGGTGAGATGTTAGTGATGATGAAGTTGGAGGTGGCAAGGAAATGGCACACTTACGATCTCGTAGGGAAGCGCTGCCATGTCTTCGATGTGGCCAGGTCGGACGTCGTTGAGGTTGGTGATTGGCTGTTCTGTCTCCTGACCGTGGACCGAGACAGCCAGGGTCATGAGTGCGATGCCGATATCTGGGAAGCGCATGTTGGTTAGGAGTCTTATTGTGCTAATGTGGAGCTTTTGCGGTAGCAAGTATCGTAAAGTCGTGTCGAAGTACAAAGCAGTAGTAGGCCCTGGACCGCCATGTTATAAATGTAGAGAATACCATTCGAGTCATCAAGAATGTCGGAGTCACGGTTGGGAGCTCGAAGCTTGGAAAGAGTGAGTTTGAGCAAAATCCATGGCGGTCGAGTGACAAGACTTTGTGACGTAAATTCCACGTGGAAATCGTAACCTGTTCGTACCGAAGAATTTATATGCAAATGTACTGGAAGATAATCTATATGAAATGAGTGTTCGTGAATTCATCGAAACGCATGTGCGCCCAGTCGCCTTGAGAGCGAACGCCTAGCAGTTCTAGCCTAGGTTGAACGCAAACTTGCTCAAGTTTCTGATCTTCTTACCATAGTACCAGAAGATCAGAGGGAAGGGGATAAGTGCGATACACACGAACGCCAACAAAGAAGTGGCCCAATCCACGCCAAGTCCTTCATACATGTATGTAGCGAACATGGGGAAGCCAGCAGCTACTGCTGATCTGATAAAGGTGTTGATGGCAATAGCACTGTTGGCGTTGAGCAGGTACACGTCAACCATGTACGTGACACCGCTCATGAAGATCAAGATGATTCCAAGACCAATGAAGATGCCTGAAACGACTTGAGGCGCCCAATGAATGTCGGGATGCGAGGTCCACGCGAACCAGAATAGACCGATGGGAAGAATCACAGAGCCAGCAATCATGGGTGGAAGTCTGTCTTCGGGGTTGAGTTTGCCAGAGGCGATGAGTCTCTTAGCATACCAAGTTTTACTGAAAGCACCGAGTATGACACAAGCGAGGACTACACCGATGAAGATTGCGATGAAAGGTAGCGAGGCAAGACCAGGAGACCAACCCCGTTCCATCTCGAAGCTGATGGGATATGCCTCAAAGGTCAGATACAAGATTCCGTAAACCAGACTCATGTAGAGTGTCAAGATAATGAGAATTGGCTCTTTGACAACCATGACCAGAGGCTTCATGAGATATTTGTTGACAATGGTATCGTAGTTGAGAGGGTCTTCTTGACTCTTGGAGTGCAGAGCCCAATCTTTCGTCTCATGGCGAAGCCTGTCAGCTTTCCATGCTAGCAAGACGGGTTCGTAAGTCTCCGGTGTCACCAGATAGGCGATGGCGGTGAAAAAGACAGACATAATGAGAGTGATCCAGGCAGTCCATCTCCATCCGAGATAACTATAGGTGATGAAAGAGCCAACAACTGGACCTGCTACTGGGCCTGCGAAGACAGAACCTGCAAAGACACTGGTGGCAACGCCACGGTTGATCGGCTCCATAAAGTCCACAAACATACCGCCAACAATGGCCAGAGGAGCGGAACCAGCAACACCACCAAAGAATCTGCATACGAAGATTGTTTGCAGGTTTTGGGCGACGGCGACAGGGATCTGGAAGATACAGAAGATGATCATTCCAGCGAAGAGTGGACGGGTACGGCCATAGGCTTCAGAAAGCGGTCCCCAGATCAGAGGTCCTGTAAATGCGTTAGCAGTTGGCTTGAGAGGTAGGCATGATGAACGACTTACCGAAAGCGAAACCAAGTACATAGAGCGCAAGACCCAGAATCATGACTTCACTGCTGACGCCAAACAGCTCAGCTGTCACGAACGTGGTAGTCGAAAACACCGAACTGGCAAACGAAACACAGAAAGTCATCAGACCAGTTGAGATGACGATCAACCATTTGCGGAACTCGGGCATGTTCATGGGTTTCTTTGGATCATGTTCACCGTCCCAAGTAACAATTTTGCTGTCCTGCTCCTTTCCTGGCGGAACAATCTGCATGGCTTCCAGTGCAGCTTCCTGGTCCCGGTCAAGGTGCTTGCACTTGGAGCAAAGGCGTTCGGCGTATTTCTGCTGGATCATGTGTTCGCGATTATCTACTTCCTTCTCGGTCATGGAGCTGTAAGAGTGTCGTTTTGTGGTCCTGGAGCTACGGCGGTCATTGTAATCCTCATGTAGTGTAGGCGTTGTTGAGTGCATGCGAGATCTGATAAAGGGTGGTTGCTCTGGCTCGTCGACCATGGCTAACAAGTGATGAAGGCGCGCATGTTCTCCAGGTGTAGGCAGGCCTTCTGATGGTGTCTCTGGTGACGAGTAGCCATTGTCATGCGCTGTGCTAGCCATAATGGCTATTTTTCCAGTATACGTGATCTCCGAGTAGAAACAAGCAAAAAATCCAGTCCGGAATGTTATATTTGTCGCACTTCCAGCAGTTGATCTATGAATATCGCTTTTCCCTCCAGTTCAATCGGCGGTTGGAGAGACGAAATGAATGAAGAGTAGAGCAAGCCGAGAAGAAGGGTAGTCTCACGAGCTTTTGAGCAAAAGGATAGAAAGAAAATAGTGGCCTGCAAAAAGATCTTCGGAGATCTACAACAATGCGTTCGCCAAAGATGGAACAGCCTCAAGATTTTGGTCGTCAGGGATCCACCGAGATAGCGACGAAGTCAGTCGAATCCACTTTTCCGCGCGCAAGACTCGCCCGGCAGCCTTTATGTGCGGAATACCACCATATTGCGTGCGCGTCGCACACCGAGGTCGATGGTAGTACAGAATCCTCCAGTACCATTGTCTAGTAATTGTATGCACATTCTTGGTTCTCAGGCTCAGTAAACGCGGTCATGTTGAGTCAACAAACGCATGAAGCCGAGCTGGCACGGAAGTCCGGCACAGGGTCCGATAGCCATTGATGACGGAAACATGCTTCTTACTCAAGCCTCCCATGACTTCAGATTTGCCAGAATACGGAGGTGGAGGGCTCAAACCCACCGACACGTATCACAAGCAGATCAAGCATGCTCCCGAATAGGTTGAAGCATAGAAGTGGAACAGGATCGTTGGGAGTCTTCAAGGTCAAGGTTGCGGACGGAAGCGCTGATCGGCAATCGGCATGACGCAAGAGGAAAGCAGATCTGTCGAGCACTCAACCTCATCTCTATCACTTCCTACTCGTACCAGCTTGCCTTCCTGATTATCTTGTTTATCACATGGCATTGCACGTTTTTGAGGAAGAACAATTGTTCAAGCACCAATGATGCTGTATTGTGAAGGCTAATAATTCTTTTAGTGAAAACGAGAGCAAAGCTGTTCGAGCCATATCTATCGTGAAGCGAGAGGTCTCTTGCAGTCACGTCTGGTAGCCATGATCTTTCTCATGCAGCAATGCTCCGCAGCAACATCAAATGATGCACTCTTCATCCTTCATGGCATCAATCATCGCGGGAAACTCTTCCCAGCACTGAAAGACCGACCACGACACATCACAGTTCCTCATCGGTGGACTCCACATCCTTTGAGTCTTTGACATCCTCATCACTTTCCGACTCCTCCTTCTTAACGATTCTCGTTCTGACAACTGGCTTGCCTGGGACTTTCTTGCAAAGCTTAGCGATCTCCTCCTTGGTGAAAACAGGGGCAGGAGGTGCACCAGGTGGGAGAGGAACAACCCGGATACGAGCAAAAAGCTCATCAGGGGTGATGTGCTTGAACTCCTTCTGCTTCACTCGGCGCAAGATGTTTGAGGGTACATCGGCACCAATGACGAGCTGGTGGTTCCAGTCGTTGTAGACGGGCAGTGTTTTGTTGACCCTGGCCCCGAAGGTTCTAGCAATCACTTTCAGTTGCTCTTCGCTCCAGTGACTGTGGTGGCC
>Ga0058697_10000890_pt1 | contig 11761 bp, 11 predicted proteins | sample AgamicAsMae_FD_66619 | JGI IMG/M metagenome (GOLD analysis project Ga0058697, IMG submission 66619) | Agave microbial communities from Guanajuato, Mexico - As.Ma.e | ecosystem: Host-associated > Plants > Phyllosphere > Phylloplane/Leaf | place: Guanajuato, Mexico | collected 2012-06-04
GCGCGGAAGGCAGCATTGGGATGGCGTCGAGCAGGTAAATCAATCAGCTTGCTATCAGGCTTGTTCTGAATTAATCGATGAACATAGCCGTCGCCAGCATAGTCCCAAACATGCTGCGAGTTGATGTCCATGGCATAGCAGTGACTTGTGGCTTCCCAATGCGCAAAGGCGTGTGCAGAATCATAGCGACCACAGCCTGTGTTTCCACAAATGAGGCAGATCCATAGGTTCGTGGTGGTTGCGCAGACGGTACAAGCAGGTTCGACTTCAGCCTGAACATCAGAATGGCCAGGTCTGGGGTAAGGGAAGGTGAAGGAGGGGGACTGGGTGTAACGACACACAGGACATCCTGACCCGCGCCACTTTTCAAGACAGGCGCAGTGAAACACATGTTGGCAGAGAATGGTCAAAAGACCGGTGGTCTCATCCATGCGCTCAAGGCATACCGGGCATGTAGGCAATTCGACAAGGGATGGCGTCGGTGGTGCATGGGGTTTGGCAGAAAGTGAGTTGGAAGCTTTGGTGAAAGGGTCCTGGGTATTGTGAGGAAATGCAGCGGGGTCAGATGCATCTGATTCGGGAGTCAGAAATTCGACCGATTTGATGAAGACGACATGACAGTTCTCAGGCTATGATGGTGTCAGCGCACTGCGTACATTCCGGAGCTCCTCGGGGCTTCTCACCTCCATAGCGCTGAACAGCTTTCCGTTCCACAACTTCTGCCATTCTCTGGCCTTCTTGGCCTGTTTGAACTTGATGAGAACCATGTACTTGTTGGCTCGACCAGTTCTTATGAGTCTGAAGTGGCTAACATCTTCTCTTGCCTGGTCTCCAACAAAGCCCAGCAGGTCCGAGGGCATCATCCATGACGGCACAGCCAGAATGCACAGAGTAGTGCATTGTTGTGGATCGAAGTCGACATCGTCTTTGAGATGATTGTGACCCAGCGCTGCCGTCTCTTGCGAATCTCTGTACAGATGTACGACTCCCCAGCCTACATCGGTGGCCTTGGATGTTGACGGCACATATGCTGCCTTGGTATGGAGACCAGTCGAGGGGAGCTTGTTGGTGGCTGGTTCCATGTCGATGCTCTCGATAGTGACAGGGCCGTAACGCCAGTCCCTTGTCGCGGTCTCGCTTGACGCCTTCTTGGGTAGGATGGTAGGTGAGGCAGCGTCTTTCAGGGCGACGTTTCTCTCAGGTAGCAGGAGCGCATCGCCGTGGGCTGAGGCTGGTCGACTCGCAGCTGCGGGGCAGTTGTCCTGTGAGCTTTTCGGCGAATGACGAGTTCGTGACGATTGAGAGATTGTCTTGGAGGTTCGATGCGCAGGAAGATCGGTCTTGAATATGTCTGTAGTTGGTTTTGGACGGTAGACGTGGTTCGTGACAGGTTGCGACGCTGCTGTTGGAGGGTGTGCCCAAGGATACAGCTCCAGCTTGACATGGAAGAAGTAGACCGTCATTACTCACCACAACCACGTCGCTGTTTCGATGATCCGCGATGCCACATCTCTCTCGATATCTGATGGACGAGAAACAGGTCTTTGTCTTCATTGAAACACAGCGAAAAGAATGCCATTCCGTCACGTGCCGGGCCTGAGTCATGCATTATCTCTTCGACAGCCCTACGCTCCATCTCTCACTCACATCTTTCACTTGCGACATTCATATCAAGGCACATGAAAATCAAGAGGCACAGATAGGTGAGGAATGATATTCAGAGCATCAAGTGCCCTTTGGAAGGTTGATTGGCTACGCTAGTCGTAGCAGCCGCATCATTGCTGGCATAGTAAAGGTAATAACAAGCAAATAAACGCCGACCCATCGTCAATAGACATCATCAAGGCTCAGTGCCCTGTCGCTTACTGTCCGCCACGAAGTCTGAGCACCAAGTGCAAGGTCGACTCCTTCTGGATGTTGTAGTCAGAGAGCGTACGACCGTCCTCCAACTGCTTTCCGGCGAAGATGAGACGCTGTTGGTCTGGGGGGATACCCTCCTTGTCCTGAATCTTTGACTTGACGTTGTCGATTGTGTCTGATGATTCGACTTCGAGTGTGATGGTCTTGCCGGTCAGAGTCTTGACGAAGATTTGCATACCACCACGAAGGCGGAGGACGAGATGGAGGGTGGACTCCTTTTGGATGTTGTAGTCGGAGAGAGTGCGGCCATCCTCAAGCTGCTTACCAGCGAAGATCAGGCGCTGTTGGTCTGGGGGAATGCCCTCCTTGTCCTGGATCTTGGACTTGACATTGTCGATGGTGTCGGACGACTCAACCTCAAGAGTGATGGTCTTGCCAGTGAGGGTCTTGACAAAGATCTGCATACCACCACGCAGACGAAGGACAAGGTGAAGAGTCGACTCCTTCTGGATGTTGTAGTCGCTCAAGGTGCGGCCGTCTTCGAGTTGCTTGCCAGCGAAGATGAGGCGCTGCTGATCCGGAGGAATGCCCTCCTTGTCTTGGATCTTGCTCTTGACGTTGTCGATGGTGTCAGAAGACTCAACCTCAAGGGTGATCGTCTTGCCGGTGACTGATAGGCATGTTAGCAACTGATTGCGCGCAGTGGCGGTGAAGCGGGGTCGACGACTACTCACGGGTCTTGACGAAGATCTGCATCTTGAAGGTATGTGTGTGGTGTAGATGTAGTTGTGTGAGAAGATGTGCCTTAATGGGAAGAGGCGGGTTGAAGAAGGGAGATGATAGTTGTGGATGGAGGAAAGGTGGAAGAAGGTGGTCGGGAGGGCTTAAGTACGACGAGCAGGAACGCGCAACGAACGAGTGAGGGCGGCGGCGGGAGTGAGTTGTGGCTGATTGGATGACGCCGAGAGAGGCGGTGTTGTCGCAACCAGTGAGGCAGCAACGGACCTTCGGAACACGCTAGAACCTTCCCAACGTGGCAATAATTGAGTCTTTCTGCGACAACTTTGCTCAGATTATTCTCTTGTTTGCCTCGCCTCTTTTTGATTTGTTAAGCAAGCAGTCTTTCTGTCTCGTTCTTTGACTTGTCCTCAGGAGGGTGGCAAGACAGCCTTCCCCCCGGCTTTGCCCACTTGGGTACATCCTTATCGGCGCTTACCTCCGAAACAGGCATCGCGGGGGCGGCAATAAAGCCACACCCGCGTGACTTCATTGCCTTTTTCATTTCACGTCTCAGTGCAACTGGAACTCTGTCTCAAGAATATTGTGCTATCGGCCGACCGTTGGTTGCTCAGGACCGTCGAGCTCGTTGACACAACAACGATTTATCTGTACGTTCATCTGGTTCGAGATGAATTGGATTAAGCAAAGGTTGGCTTCGAAAGCGGAAGGGGGACCGGCAGGAGTGGTTCGATTGCAAAGCAGATACCTAGGTAGTATGCGATACACACTGGTCGTGTAAAGTACAAACTTGAGCGTGTTCTTGATAAATCTTCAATACGGTTCCTGGAAGGACCAAGACAAACACCCAAAGACTCAATCGCGAAACCTAGCACCTCGGTTTCGTCCTTGAGCGATAGTCGCCTGCCTTGATGCTGCGATAAGAGCGGCAATCATAGCACACCACATCAAAGTCCAACTCCACATGATCCCTGCCCTTCTAGCAGTCAAACTCACACCACAGATCAAACTCATGGCGGAAACCATTGCTCTGTCTGGGACTCTTGTAATTCCAGTTCTCGCACTCGTGCGAGTTCCAGTGCTGCGAACCGTAGTGAAGAGTGAAAGAGTTTCTCCAAGAATCGTTGATCAAGCCACTAGGCAGACTACCATCGATCCAAAGCTCGAGACCTCTGGTGGTACCAATCTTGATCTGGTAGTTGGGGTTTGTAGCTGACCATGTGCCGACATTGGCCCAGTACCAATCCTTACCCATAGCATGGGCAGGTACGTTATTGTCGAGGAGGTCGATGTTGTACTTCGTCGTGCAAGAGTTGCCACAGAGTCCATTGGAAGCTGGTCCCAGTGGTCAGTCTTTTGCAAAAGTTGTGTTCAAGACTGTATTGACTTACAGTCAATGTGAATGTGGGCTTCACACTTGTTGGTGTTCTTGCGACGAACGAGAGTTGAGGTCGAGGATTCCTGGTCGAGGACGGCGGGTGCAGCCATAGCAGCGATAGCAAGGATGCTAGAGATGATGATGTTGTTGAAGACAACCATTGTGAGAGATGGTATTGTTTGTGGACGATGATTGTGAATCAAGAAGAAGAAGCTTGAAGTGTGTGTTTGAACATTCAGAATACACTGGCGAGATGGTCGACTTTATATCTTCCAGGTCCCCAAGCAGCCATTGTATATCTGTGCTCACCTCATGCTGAAGGTTGAGCGAAGGATCTGATATCTCGCCTCGAAAATGTTACATATATTGGTTAGGTTCCAGACAAGGTGAGAAAAATATCTCTGCAGTCGTATATGTTGGTGTTATAGTTGCCAATCTGGGCTAGGGTCATGCTCGTGGCTCTGTGATGTCGTCAAATGTTCCTGATTCAACCCTAGACTCACGCTCATAATCTTCGCATCAGTAAAGCGCGAGCGTGCCGGAGGACAGTTTGAGAATTGCTCGATAGGACCAATGCTTATTGTCGCATACATGCAGATCTCAGACGAGATACTATCGTCCATATCGTCTGCTGTCCTTTGCAAAGGATCATACCATGCGTTCACAGCAATGAACTGGCTGGCGCTATTTCCAGTATACGCCAATCTCCATGTGCTGTCAAAGCCCGTGCAGGCAGGACCAGCTGCAAACTAACAGTATGCACTACTGCTTGTGTGTTGGTATAGACCGTGCAGGAAGGATGAAATGTTGAATATAGCACGCGAGAATTGATCAGGGTCCGAGCAGGCACGTCGCCAAGAGCCATGATACGAGCGTCCAGACCATCAATTAGATAGAGGCGCTCATTAGGACCTTGGCAAAGACAATCAAATCCAGAAGGTGACTGTGGATGGACAATGAGCCACCACCAACTCTCCATCTGCGCAGGTAGCCATCTGTCTGGTATGGAACAGACAGGCACTTACCGAGACTGGAGTCAAGGCCATGAGGTGAAACTTGGGCTTTGCTTAGTACAAATGAGCAGCGACAGCTGTATAGGCTTTTTGTATGATGGATTAGCCGATGTGGGATGCAGACATGAGCATCTGGTGTTGAGGCACAACGAATGTTGCCTGAAGTGTCTGTTTTGACATTATCGTGAAGTTGATCTCTGCATCTCCTCTCTCTGGTTTTTCGCATTGACATCCATGCAACGTTCATTCCCTCGCCTAGTGTGATTCCAGTACTTCCCACGAACGATTGATCCGTTGTCCTTCTCATGCAACTTTCAATTTGCCGTCAAAGGCTTTCTTCCCCAGACGACCGGCATCGGGTAATAGGCGTGAATGCCTCTGTTTTTGACATCGGATGACACCTTGGCGACAAACACGTCAACCTCCTCTTTCTTCCAGCCGAGTCCTCGGGTCATCAGTGCCAGACAGAATCCCTCGAGGCCCTCCAGAATGTTGATCATATTCCAGTTGCCGAGCTCCTTCATGTACTTGTCTTTCGGCCATGTATTTGAAGGCCACATGAAATGTTGCTCTTCTATATCAACAAATCCAGCAGCTTCCATCCACTCTCGATACTTTTCTGACACTTCTGTGCCCATCGGACGGCCGAGTTTGCGAGCAGCTTCACACATCAGTATTCCCCATTTCTCTAGAGATGTGCCGTCTAATGTGTCGTCGACGCTTCTGCAAGGTAGTCCATAGTCCTGGAATTCGAGGTAGCCACCGGGCTCTAGATTACTGGGCGCTGTTATCAGTCGGCATTCGGAGAACGTACTCTGATAAACACACTTACTCGAATGCCTGCTGTATGAGTTTCTCGGGATCTGCGAAGCATCCAGCCATGAGTCTGCAATGAATGTAGTCAAATCTGTGGTCATACACCCAGAGCTCTTCCGCGTCATCGATGATGTATTTCAGATTCGGCGGCACGCTGTGAGACATGAGCATGTTTCTCATGTCCGAGGATATACCATATACTCACAAGGTAGGCTGTCCAGGGCTAAGGTCAATGCCGATCACCTCGCATTTGGGATATTGGTCCGCTGCTTGAGTTAGGAGAAAGCCATGGAAGAAAGATATGGATGTGTTTACCGAAGTCCATAGCCCAGATGCCGGTTCCAGTTCCGATGTCTAGAGCATGCTTAGGTCTATGCAGAGGTGCTAAGTGTAGTCTTCTATACGTCAAATTGCACATGTGATGCTGCAGATCTATTCGCGAGTATCAGCTCTTGTCAAGTCAAGAAGACTTCAGCATCGCTTACCCAGTCGGTCTTGTTCACGCTACGAATAGACATGATATTAATAAGTTGCACAAAGGAACATAGAAGCCTTTCTTACCTCGTCGTTCGGAAGATAGTACTGTCCATCCTTATAAGCTAGCTCCAAGTCAGTATCCAGCGGATTCGGCAACATCTGGAGCATAATAACTGACCATGATATGTGCGACCGTACTCGTGGCGATAGCTGTATATCGACTCGCTTAATGATGTGGTTATGCTTTGACTGTTCATGCCATCAGTTTCCGAACATGCAGCGAACAATCGACGGGGGTTAAGAATAGTAAACTCACGTGTCGTCACCGAGTGCAGAATCATTATCGCTCCACGACTATATGGTACGAAGCGATCAATAAACATCTCGACATCTTGTACTAATCCGGATAATGCTTACATCGGCCTCGAGAGTTTGTTCTCTAGCGTGATTGAGACTGATACTCTCGCCTTCTGACGGAATGTCGGCCATGATGGTTATCCTCTCGGTGCGTGCGCCCACGTGTATTTGACTCGAAGCCCTTGCAGATAAATACACTGCAGGCACTACTATTCTGGTCACCCAAAGGCTCGCGATAAATGGGCGTTTGCGGCTTTATCGATTCCGGCGTGCGTGCATTCAAAAACTCCGGATGATGAGATTCAGAGGAAAAGAAGTTTGCCGCCGTTGGCGATTGGGATGATCAAATGTCTGAGAAAAAGAAGGATGGCAGAAGGATTGCAGAGTTAGCGACTGCCGAAGCTATCACACGATTGTTTGATCTTGACGAAAAGGCTCGCGATAGTGCAGCCCCCGGTGCCTGACTCGCCGGATCCCGTGGACTGCGGGAGCTTCGCCCGCCCCGGAGCGAGCCTTTTGAGACGTTTCGTGCCTTCGAGCCGTGCCGAGTCCCTCTCTCGCGCTTGATGTTAATTAACAAGTGATTGGTGTGAGATTTGGTGCGTGTGAATGATTCGTCCGCTGGAGCAGCGTATGGTATTATTGGCCGCAATGCTGCGAACGTGCTGAGCAGTCGCTGTCGATCAGTTGGTATAGGCGACCCTCAAAATGGCTAAGCAATTTGACACTTGGACTTCCCGCACACCACCTTGACTTCTGGCAGAATCCTTGACTTGATTGTTGTGGACCACTGGACTTGGCACATGCTGGCTCTCGCGCACCTTCAATCCTGCGGGAAGCCGTTTGGACAATCGGACTGGCCTCAGGTCTCGTGTTGTATGTGCAAGCGAGAGTCAAAAGTGCCACGTTCCTCAGCTCGCAACGACAGGCCGTCTGGCCCTGCATCAGCAAGACATGGAGGGCGTGAGCATCCACATAGCCAAACTGGACACTCAGACCATCGAGACCAGTGACAGGGACGATCGCCCGCTTACTGTGCTAGAGCATGCATTGGTGCATGTAAGACCAGCGCCACCGCAGCTAATGATCGGCTCGCCGCAGACATCGCTTCGCGTGCTTCTCTGTTAGCCGACAAGCCACCAGAAGTCATATCGAAAAATCATGGAGTGCGACAGTCGGCTGGCCAAAGGAGTCATCCCGAGGCCCTATGCTTTGCTGGTCGTATATAATCAAGACTAGGCTTGATCGTATGTATACTTGGTGGCTCCCTTCGCGCCGAGATGCTTCAATCCATTTGATCCGACCGCTCTTTGTTTCCTACTTCCAGTGCGTCCCTGCTTCTGTCCCCAACAAAGACGCCGCCGCCGCAAGCACGATCTACGGATTTCGAGGCCTGAATCCTGCAAGGTTAGATAGAGGGAACGTCATTGCTTTGACCTCTCACTGGTCAAGAGGATTCCCAGCGCGGCGGATCTTCTGACACGTAACAGGTGTGTGCACCACGAGACATTTCGGGCTACTGCAGCACGCTCGAAAAGCATACCACAGCACTCGTCCGTAAAACGGGTGTCTCCATTGATCATGCTACCAGTCGCCTTGATTGTAGGCTTAGGTCTCTTTCTTCTCTATGTAGTCCGTACTCTTCAACAGTACTGGGCGTTGAGTGAGTTCAAGGGACCATGGGTAGCAGGGTTCTCAAGGCTGTGGCTGCTAAGGGCCAATGGCTCAGGAAAGATGAATCTCGCATTTACAGAAGTGAATGACAAATATGGTTAGTAGGCATGTCGTCGTCGATTACACTGTTCATGAGTCTTGCCAAAATTTCGTTCTTTGCGTCTCAGAAAAACATGTAGAAATAGCAATGATCGTTACTCAGGAAGACCACATATCGTCCTGTCCAAACGTTTTCGAGAGCGCTTAGCACATATTGCGCTTGCAACCTGTACTATCATGCTGACTGTAGGACAGGACCGATTGCTCGGGTGTCGCCCAACATGCTCATCACTACTGATCCCGAGCTATATAAACGTATGCACGCTGTGCGCAGTCCGTTTGTTCGAAGCGAATGGTACACAGCCTTGCGACTGCATCCCACGAGGGACAACATCACATCTGTGATCGATGAAGGAATTCATGCGGACCTCCGAAACCGCATGTCAACCGGGTACTCTGGCAAGGAGAATCTCCACATGGAAGATGATGTCGATTATCGCCTACTGCAACTCTTCGACCTCGTTGAAACCAAATATCTGTCCTCGGAGAGAGACTACCGTCCTGTCGACATCTCTCGCCTCTACTCCTACTTCACTCTCGATGTCATCTCCAGCATCGCTTTTGGACAAGAATTCGGCTTCCTCAAACATGACGACGACCCCTTCGGCTACATCGACAACCTCCAAGAATTCCTCCCTGCCATCATCGTCTTCGGCGCATACCCCGAACTCCAAAAGATCCTTCGTCTACCTTTGCTCAAACACGTCATGCCCAAATCAACAGACAAACGCGGTTTAGGCCGCGTGATGGGCTTCGCCAAGGAACGCGTAGACGAACGATTCGGCGAGAAGCCAGTTGTGCGCCACGATATGCTGGGCTCATTCATCAAACGCGGACTTACTCAAGAACAACTCGAATCCGAGACTCTGACGCAAATCACTGCTGGAAGCGATAGTACGGCATCTGCCATACGCATGACATTGCATTTCATCTCTACCACGCCACAGGTGCATTCACGCCTCGTGGCCGAGTTCAAGGATGCTTTGGCAAAAGGAAATGTGACTAGACCTGTGATTCGCGATGCCGAGGCTAGAGCATTGCCATATTTGCAAGCTTGTGTCAAGGAGGGTTTGCGTATGTACCCACCTGTCACGGGATTGCTTGCCAAAGCCGTGCCGCCAGAAGGTGCGATGATCGATGGCAAATTCGTCAAGGGTGGAACCCAGATTTCTTGGAACTCGTGGGGTATGCAACGTGACAAGGACATCTATGGCGTGGATCCGGAGATTTTTAGACCAGAGAGATGGCTACTGCGCGATGCGTCCGAGGCAGAGCAAAGACGCGTGGAGAGGATGACAGAGACTGTAACGTTGGTATTCGGATACGGACGTTTCGGATGCTTGGGAAGAGGAGTTGCGATGATGGAATTGAACAAGGGTATCATTGAGGTAAGACATCTTCCTGACTTACTCAACAGCGCTTTGCTAATGCCTCTACAGACACTTGTTCGTTACGAACTCCAGCCCGTCAGTCTCTCCAAACCTTTTGTCGAGCGTTGCGTAGGCTTCTTCTTGCACACTGATATGATGTTCCGCATCACACGACGTCCAGATGCCGATTCTGCAGAGGCCAATGGAGTACACGCTAGCTATGGAAATGTAGCTGCGCTGCCAGGGGCCCCTGACTCTTGAGTGCGGAAGAGTTGACTTGTACATATGTGTTTCTGGTTTGCTTGTAAATATCTTTCTGTTCGTCTCAGTTGCCCAGAGAGGGCTTTAGATTGCTTCGTGTTTACTAGATTGGTAATAATACAGCGAGTTGGCATATTCTGTCAATCGATGGTTTGTTCCTCCCTGTGCTTGAATGTTCTCTGCAGGTTGGCTTTTCAGATGGTATAGGCTCGTTCACACTCCCTATTCGCGGTCTCCATGGAATTTACGATAATCTAGACGAATTACACGATGTCAACATGGTTTTTGTCTTGACTAAGCCACAAGACAAGCGTTGCATCGAAATGAGGCGAGTGGTAAGATGGTGGCGAGAAGCCGTGACAGGGTGATTACAATAGCGTTGTCGACATGGCCGAAGTATACTTTCTTGTCTGGTCCCATAATCGAATCAGCTCTTTGTGGCCAGCTGACCGTCGAAGATCATTGTATGATCTGATTGTCTCGCCAGTATGTATGTGAATTGTAAGAAGATATTACAGGATACTATATAAACATACATGCCTCTATGGAAACAGACCAACCCCATACCGTGGTATCTTTAAAGAAAAGTAGCCTGAAAATGCCCTGACTGTACACAAGACCAGCCGTTCAGATTATGGAAGAAGGGGAGCTATGAACACTTTAAATCAAAATAGTACAACCGCAAGCAGAGACACCATGTAGATGCACGCGCAAGAGACCACATTCGTCGACGCTCCAGATGAAGTAGAAGACGATCTGGAAGACGGACTAGAAGATGAACCCGATCCTTTACGAGCAGAGTGCGACTGCTGTGAAGAGATTACTGCATCACTGCTACTAGTTGGTACCTTCTTGGAAGTGAATGGTATAGTCGATGTCGCGTTGATGACGAATCCCGACAAAGCTAGACTGATGGTCTCGCCTTCCAACACTTGAGGCGGCCCACCGACCGAAATAGTTTGGCCTGCGATGGAGAAGGCATTATCGCCTGCGGTCGCCGTGAACATACGACCGTCGACGTTGAATTCTATGCTGATGCCTGTGGCTCCTGTACCTCTGGTTGGTGTTGCTACGGCAGAAGCGATCGAGCTTGACGCCGCGCTCGATGGGACAACAGATGAAGTAGTTGCGGATGTGATTGATGTGGAAGCCATAGTCTCTGGTAGAGCGGTGTATGAGGTAGCTGCTGGCGACGCAGGAGTGGTGGAGCCTTGACCGCCCCAAGCTGCTGTCGGCGTGGCCACCGTTGTACCTGCGACCAGGGCACGAGGCGGATCAAAGACAAAGTTTGGCAGCGCTGCGTCCCACATGCTACATGTTGACCATGCTGGAACCAAGTTGCGGACTTCTGTGGGCATTGCGAGGATAGGGTTCAGATCTGACCAGATAGTAGAGCACTGTGGAGGCGGCGACCAACTGATCTGAGTGCCATTCATTGTGGTAAAAGACACGTCAGTACTACAACGGTTCATACAGTTGTAGGCACTTGCTGGCCAAGGGAAGTTCAGGTCTGCGTAATTCAAAGGTGTTCCAGGACCCTGAGCAGAGAACCATCCACCACATTGCGTCGAGATAGCGCTGGAAGGTAATGGCAGGATGAAGTCGGTGAAGGCGGGACCAATTCTTCTGCCAAAGCCTTCCTGGAAGGCGTACAACGTCTGGAAAGACAGGTAGACCGAACCGGACGTGAGTGTGGTACCCAATGCCTCGATAACTGT
>Ga0058697_10000891_pt1 | contig 11755 bp, 10 predicted proteins | sample AgamicAsMae_FD_66619 | JGI IMG/M metagenome (GOLD analysis project Ga0058697, IMG submission 66619) | Agave microbial communities from Guanajuato, Mexico - As.Ma.e | ecosystem: Host-associated > Plants > Phyllosphere > Phylloplane/Leaf | place: Guanajuato, Mexico | collected 2012-06-04
GAAACACCTTTTCATAAACATCATACCAATCTCGAATACACATCCTCCGCTCATATATCACGACACAATGGCTTCCAAGATTGTAGCTATTGCTGGAGGAACCGGTAACCTCGGTCAGGCGATCGTCGAACGCATCGTCGCCAGTGGCAAGTTCAAGGTCTTCGTCCTTGCTCGTGAGGTAAGCAGTCGACCCAGCTCTACTGACTACACTGTACATATTCACGGCCATCCATCTCTAATAGCCGAGCAGGCAAGCGAAACTAAATCCAAGGAACTCGGCGCAGATGTGCTCGCAATTGACTATACTGATGTAAACTCCATCGTTGAGGTCCTCGAGGACCACAAGATCGACACCCTCATCTCTACACTTGGTTCTATGTTTGGCCAGGATCCCGAGTTGGCGCTCATCCAAGCCGCGGACAAGTCAAAGTCCACGAAGCGTTACATCCCAAGTGCTTGGGGTATTAAATACACAGCTGAGTAAGTTTTGGCATCATGTCCATATCAATAAAGTGAGCACTTGACTAATTCTTCTCGTGAACCAGAGTTGCCAAGATCTTCCCGATTGCCGGGGACAAGATCGCCTTTCTGACGAGCCTCGACGCGACCTCGCTTGAGTACACTGCCGTCATGAACGGATACTTCCTCGATTATTGGGTTGTGCCTCACATCAAGTCGAGCCTCGGAGGGCCAGCTCCCGCAATAGACATTAGCAACAAAGTTGCCGGGATTCCAGGTTCTGGCGATGTTCCTGTTGTATTCACCCACAGTTCCGACATTGGCAACTTCGTCGCTGCTTTGCTTGCTGAAGCGTTCTGGGGGAAGGAATCCTACATCATTGGCGACAAGGTCACCTGGAACGAATTCCTGACCATAGCTGAGGAAGCCAGAGGAGCCAAATTTGAGACTACTTACGACTCTCTCGAGACCTTGAAAGCAGGGCAGATAACTGAGTTGCCTTCTCATGTGGAGGTGTACCCATTCTTCCCGAAGCCAATGATGCAAGGTTTGTTTGCAACCTTTGGAATCTTATTTGAGCAAGGCGTCTTCGATTTCCAACCTGAGAAGTCTTTGAATGACCAATTCCCCGATATCAAGACCAGAAAGGTTAAGGAGTTAGTAACTGAGGCAAGGAAGGGAAAATAGTTCTAGTGGGTTTCGAGCTTGTTAAATAGGTCATCACAGGTTCACATTGTATTGCAAGGCACAATCATCTCAAGAACCAGTAGATTTTCCATAGCTGTGCGCAAGCTGAACAGGTCTGTTCCAAGTTGTATTGCTTTATTTCGTGCTTGTTGTATTCTTGTCTCCAGCTCCTGAAAGTTGAGACGTCTGAGCGATCAGCAATGGTTTCTGCAAGGCATCTAGATATTCAAATCTCCTCAGATGTTCGTCGTGCAGGAATGGGGTTCAGAGCGGATCAAGCCAGCTTTCGCATCCGTGTTCCAATTTCTACAGCGAAGCCGCTCTCGTTCGAAGAATGATGTGCCCGTTGGCTGCAGCAATGCACAAGGTTCTCCAGAATTCAATGGTGTCCATTGAGATAAGCTGCTTTGCAGGCTCTCTCTAGATAATTCCTGATCTTAAAACCACTGTGCCTTTCTATAGCGAGCATTGCACTCTACCTTGTCGGCTCGAGGGCGGAGACGGTCATCTCTTCCCCACTTACTTTCGAGGCTCACGATCAATTCAGCGTTGATGTCTTGCTCTCCCCAGCAAAAGTAACTCGCGCAGTAGCTGTGCAAATGCACAAGGCTATCGGAAAATATGCCACTGTCCAACGAATGCCAACAACGCTTTGCGGTCTCGGGTGTCACTCTTGAGTATATCTTCCTCCTAACCTCCTCAAAACCTCAGACCATACTAGTTCATCGGTTGTCTCCCGGTATCTAGCTGACAATGTCTTCGAGGATGTGAGTTTTTGCAGTCAATACCAGCACTTCGTGGTATGCATCACGCTTGCAATCTGTACGAAAGGGACCCAAGATACCGGCCTCGGAGCAGAACTGGAGTCCATGTTTGTGAGCAATCAAGAAAAACTATGCATGAAATACACGCATTCCTCGCCACGGACTTTGCACTGCTGGCAAACCGGCTTGCCCCGATCGCAATATCTCTTCTTCTCCCTGCATTTACTGCATGTAATCAGGTTCGCAACCTTTTCACGCGCTTGGCCAGACTTTTCGATCCTTGGCTTACACCCCTCTCTCATCTTCAGACACCTTCCATAAGGAGTCTTACTATCACACTTAGCCTTACGCTCGTTACAATTCTCACAAGCATTCGACACATACTTTGCCCTCTCCTTTGCTGGCTTCTTCTCCACCTCTCCTGTCTCTTCGTTGTCATCCTCCTCCTCCTCCTCCTCCTCCTCCTCCTCCTCATCCCCTCCTCTCTTTCTCTGCCCTCTCCTCTTGATCGTAGGAGATTTACGCTTAGCCACTCTCTTGATCTTCTCATCGTCTTCTTCGTCTGACCTTAAAGTCACTGCGTAGGGTCGAGAACTATCTCTCATCGGGCTATCTCTTCGGAGATGAGATGGAACGTAGCCTGGAGTAACGATATCGGGACGAGTTCCAACCTTACGCCATCTTGTTTTACTCTTCACCGGCTGTATCTCTTCCTATGATTCTCCTCCTCCTCTACTGCCACCTTCTCCTCCTCCTCCTCCAGTAGGCAAGTGGATGTCTAGATCATTGTTAATTTCGCGATATCTTACTGCGAAACTGTTGAACACGTGGCACCTTTCTTCCTTTAAGAAGTCCAGGGTTTCGGAATGACTGTATGATTTGTGCTCCAGACCAATGCTGCATGACTGTCTGAGAGAGTTTGTCTGCAAAAATCTCGAGAGCCGTATGTTGCATCCAAGAGATGTGACGGGTCTCATGGTAGTATGGTGGTGGATCTAGGCGAAGAGCGTCCAGGATTCCATCCCAGCGGTTATGGTCCCAACAAGGGGAGAAAGGAAAAACTCTGTCGTTGATGATATTGAACTCTTGTGTGGCGATTTGGATTTCCTAAGCCTTGGATGCCAGCAAGACTTCTAACTCGTTTTCTGAGATTGGTTTGCAGCCGGGCTCATCGTATGAACGACGACATTCGTTCGAAATTCGTTACGAAGGTCGAGGAATAGGATGGGATTCTGGCCGCCCATTTCTAGAGCTTTGACTATCTTATCGGTCTTGCATTCTTCATCGAATTATGGTTGTCTCCGGGCTCTCTCTGGATACATCTCCGATCCAGACCTCACTGTGGCTTTATATAGCGAGCATTCAGCATGATTGCTTGGGAGGAGAGAGGACGGTAAGAGCAGAATAGTACAATCAGACTTGATTCTCCATCAACGCAAAATCCTTCCTAGTCAAGGATCCCTCGGGTTCGGCAAGGAAAGCCTAGAGGCTAGAACCCTCACAGATATCTTTTATAAAATGCATAATTGTGAAATGCTATTTAGGCAACTAAGTGATGATAAGGGTGCCGCCTATGCAACGGGGTGAGAAGTACACTTGATAATGTACTCTCTCGTAAATCGCCAATGTTGCCATCTAAATGAGCGAATGTAGTCTAGGACGCGCAGGTATAAGACTATAGGAGCATTATCGCTGCAGTATCCTATGGAAAACTTTGGGCGTGGCCCGATCACATCTTCGTGACCTCCCATGCCAGCAACTTTAACAACTATCACACGAAATCACTATCTCTTTTTATGGAATGGCTGTCATTGGATTTGGGACTCAGATTGATCACAGGGATCAAAATGTGATACATTTCAGGTTCAAGAAGAATGGTATATTTCTTCCCTCATTTGTGTGTTTTTGCACAGTAGCGAGCAAGCAAAATCGAGACCATTGTTGTTATTGAGTTTTGAGAAGATATCGACGCTGCAAACCAGACGTATCACTGCGAGTCTGTCGCGTTCATGTCCTCAAGATAAGCTGATATCTTTGCATTCTCCAATTCTGCTCCAGCCATCAACTCTTGAGCTTCTCGCACGCACGCATTCTGGGTGCCGGTGAGCTCCTCGATCAGAGCATCGACCTGCTCGAGCAGGAAAGCCAGAAAAGGCACCTTTGCGACACCCACTTGGTGATTGCGCAACTCTGCCTCGAGGCGCATGTTGGTTTGGTGGAGGGCTTCGACGAGCTTTTCATCATGCAGATTGCCAGCAGGACTTCTGGCATGTACCTCTTCCAGGAACTTGCGATTCGAAGCCAGGCGATCCGCCAAAGGTGATGTATCAGCGTCAAGGGACTCGCAAAAGCGTGAGAAACTCATCAGGAGACGTCTGGCGTGGCCGAGGCTGTGACGTTTGGACTTGATGTTGTCGAGCTTTTCTGAGACTTGATTATAAAGTCGAAGCAGCTGTTGGCAAAGCGATGTGTCTACAAAGTCAGCCGCTTCATTCGTGTCAACAGGCAAGATCGAGGCTGTTTCTTGGACAGTGAGCGGTGTCTTGCGGACCAAGAGAGTGAAGATCATCCGCCAGAGGGCATCATCCATAACAGCGGAAGAGGGCAGAGTCATCTCCACGCTAAGATGTCTAGCGTACAGGAGCACAAAGATTCCAGAATCGTGGTCTTTCTGCTGCTGCGGACATTGAGCAGCGGTGAAGCTCCATTCATCTCGATCCCAGTCAAGATCCATAGCGGCGACGATAGCCTTAGAGGCCTCTTCCAGACCACCAACATCGGTGCGCAGCGGATCGTAAGCGATGACATCAGCTTCGTCGGGTTGGATGTACAACAAGGTCCAGTGATGGTGAGCCGGTCGTTGCAGAACAACGAATAGATCGCGGCAGTCGCCAACATCGGTACGCCAGTCTGGAGGAAGAGCGAAAGAAATCCATGACGGTGGTGTATGAATTGTGAGATGGCGGAATCTTGGGAGAAGCCAGAAGGGTAGGATAGTGTCCATGGCCGAACGATCTAAGCGATTTGAGGATGCGAGCTGGTCCAGAACATGCTGTTGCATCTGGTCAGAAGCGGCAATACCGAGTGCTGAGGCGTTGTCAGATTCGTAGGGCTCGATGACTGGGCAAGGCATTTCGGTAGTGTTGTTGTGCTTGCTGGTCTCAGGGGTGGGGGGAGATCTGTTGTCTTGGCTTGAGTGAGGCGATGGCGTATGGCCATGTGCAGGACTCAAGCCAGTGTTGACGCGAGTCTCAGAAACCTCGTCGGGTGACGAGGAGAAGGCGCCATTAGAGTGGTCTGCAGAAAATTCCCTACGGACGCTCTTCGCCGGCATTTCTCAGAATCACGTTCAGACGAGTTTTCTTCGTGACGGTTTGAGGCTTGTATGGTGTGTCGAGATCGCCAGAATCGCTTTGCTTGCGCTTGTGCCTCTTGTTGGAGCCCCTGGTTTCCTGCTTTTCTTTGACAGACGCGATGATGTCTGCGCCTATGTCTTGGTACCAGGAGTCTGGCAGGATTAACTTTTCCATCTTTCCTTCTCCCAGCAGCCAATTGACTCTCTTGACGTCGCCACTACGATAACCAGGTAGAGGGTTCGAAGTCATCATATGACGATCAAGCATGACGTTCAAAAGCAGATCATGCACAAATTCCCAGGAGTGCGACTGTGCGAAGTCATTGGACAGCTTGCTCAGAGACTCGAGGGACCGATAATATAGGCCGCTTTCCCCGAAGGACTGGACCAGCTTTTCGCGATCGAGACACCAGCCCGATGAGGCAAGTACGTCGAGTAAGCTTTGTTGTGTAGGTTGGTCTTGAGTCATGCTGGAGTTGTCGTCGTCGGCCATCGTTGTGCTTGTTGAGGAGTGATGAATCAGGCGAAGAGGAAAACAATTCGATGTATTGATGTGTTGAGATGTTGACTCGATGATAGATCTGTCAGATATCAGTCGGAGCAAACGCTTGCCGCATAGTGAGGTATCTTACAGTGAGTGAAGAGCTTCCACGATGATCCTCAGGCTGTTCGGATTGTGCGTAGCTTGTTTGCGCTCTTGCACCTCCTCGAACTCTCGACTTTGACCACGGTGAAGTGAATGGAGTTCACTAAGAAAGACTCTGTCAAAGGATGGCAAAGTTTTCGGACGACTCTGGAATTTTCACACACGTCGTTAGGTAGGAGCGGTTCCAGCAGTGTTGAGAGCTGGGATTCGAATTTGTCTGACGCCAGTCAGTCCGGCTACCCAGAGACAAATCTTCGCTGTAGATGATTCACCAGAAATCGAACAAACAGGCTATCAAGGAGAAAGTCGGTCTCTCAATTTCTCACTGGGGCTCAAACAGACACAAAAGCTACTATGCATTTTCACAGCTGATGCCAGCTTGACTTACCCTGTGGCTTGACTTGACTTGCGCTCTACCGGAGATGCGCTCTGACTCGCGCGAGGTGAGCGACTGTTCCATCTACACGTTCCTCTCGTTTCTGTTCTGCGCATGCTCTTTGTGTGTGCTTCTCTTTCTTCCGGCATAGCGCCCTGAGTGTATCTCCTCCACCGATACTGTGTCTACCTCTTCCTATTTCTCTTTCCCTTTCTCTTCGCTCTTTCTCTTTGTCTCTCGTCTTCTCTTTCGTCTTTTCTATCCTCTTGCGTTGCCTCCAGGGGATGATCGGTATCCAAGCAATCACGCTGCTGCTAGAGGCTTCATCTTCTTAGAAGGGGTCGCGCAGTCTTTCATTACGAGAGGTGCTACAGCGTTCGCGGTGCTGTGGCTCGATGGTATTGCATCCTGGAGATGTGACGGACTTCACGTGGAGGTGTGAACGGCACTCAGCGTCAAGCCGTGGGTCGAAGAGGCTGCACCCCATCCAGAAGGATATCCCATCCAGACAGCCATGGAACTGCACGGTAGCTTCACCAGGCTGCTCGATTATCGACGTGGCCGCAGGCAAAGTAGCAGTGACAAGTTGTTCGCTGTTGTTGCTGCCCGGCCTGCTTATCTACTCATCGCGGTCGACACGTTAGGGCACGCAACAGAGTTTCGTCTCGAGGTTGCCAAGGGTCACGTGCTCATCACACACGTCGCCAGAAATGTCTGGCATCTACCCCATGGCCGGCGGCGTTCCGGCCTGGTCCTCTCAATTCCGGCCTCTGAGGAACATCAATATCGTAGCAACATGCTCACGGTAGGTCACACGATGATGGTTGTAGGTCAGGAACTCGACACGTGCTTGCTCAAGATGAATGATGGAGGCTGTCAAAAAGTCGCTTTTGTATGAGTTCTTGTCATACCTATACACCAGCTTGATCTCGTCGACTACAGAACCTCAGTAGGTGGGTCCAGGAGCATACATTCCGGCCTCTGTCCTTATCAACAGGAATCAAAGAGGAATACTTCCGGCCTCAAGAATAAAACAGCTTCGCTTCGCCCACATGTTCCAAAATTCTTTTTCATCACTCAGAAGACCATTTCTGATTTTCTACAAGTTTTTCGCTACCAATCATGCCTGGCATTATTTCTCAGCCCGCTTCTCTTGCTATCCCTCATGATCCTTCTGAGCTCCCTGCTGGCTCCGATCCTTTCCTCATCACGGCTCAGAATGGCTATCTCCCTACCCATCTGCCTCTCCGCAGACTCCCTGCAGCCTTTGACACATTGAGTGACATCCTCGATGACATGCCCATTCTCAAGGAGGATGGTACCGCTGGCTTGCTTGCTACCTTCAAGCTTGGTCCTCTTATCGACTCTGGTGCTCTGCCTGACCTTACTGCCGAGATCGATAATCTTGTCATTGCTGGCACTGGAGAGATTGACATGCCTGCTATCACTGCCGCTTTCCGTGACTACTCGTAAGTGAAGCTTCATTACTACGGGCGTACATAGTGCTGACATTAATAGCTTTGTTGCTTCGTCCTACCTGCTTGAACCCTGCTGGAAGGTGTACAGCAACAACGCTGATGATGGCTATGGTCTTGGTCGTGAGGTCCTGCCCAAGTGCATCGCTGGACCCCTGGTCAAGTGTGCCGAGATGTAAGTTGCTCTCATACCTCATAACACTTTATGTACTGACAGAATATAGCCTCGACATCCCTGCTTTCATGTCGTACGCTGCATCCTATGCTTTGTACAACTACTACCTTGTCGACCCTTCCAAAGGTCACGACGACTACTCTAACCTACGTCTGATCCGTGCTTTCGAGAAGGGTCTCGACCCGAAGTCCTCTGAAGCAGGCTTCATCCTCACTCACATCCACATGGTCGCTCAGACCGGCAAGCTGATTGAAGGTTCCGCGGCCGTCGTCGAAGCCGTCTCTACCGCTCGCACTGAGCAAAAGGATGAACACGCCATCGCTGACGCCAAAGTCGGCCTCACGTCAATCCTCCAAGCCATGACCGTCATTGAAGCCAACATGGAGAAGATGTGGGCAAACTCTCTGCCCAAAGATTACATGACCTACCGCACCTTCATCTACGGCATTACCAACCAATCCATGTTCCCCGATGGTGTTGTCTACGAGGGTCAATACGAAGACAAGCCTCAATTCTTCCGCGGCGAGTCTGGTGCCAACGATAGCATTATCCCTCTTCTCGACCACCTTTGCGAGATCCCCATGCCTGAGAACCCTTTGACTCAGATCTTGCGCGAGTTCAGACAGTACAGACCTAAGCCTCACCGCGAGTTCCTCACAAACATCCGCGAAAAGGCTGCTGATGTCGGCGTCCGCGATTACCTCACTCACTCCGGCGACTTGGGCGCTGTAGTCCTTTATCTGCGCGTCCTCGACCACATCCGTTCCTTTAGATGGCGGCACTGGAACTTCACTCGCGAGTACATTATTAAGCGTACTTCTCACCCCGTGGCAACTGGCGGGTCTCCAATCATCACCTGGTTGCCCAACCAGCTTTCGGCAGTTATGCAGCTCATGGAGGATGTTTGCAAGGGCTCTGGCCTTTGGGCTATCCTTGCCGAGGGAGTCTGGAACGGTGGCGGTCTTGAGGGATCCTTGACCAAGAAGGAGTTTGAGTTGATCAAGGATATCATGGATAATGCGGTGGACCAGAAGAAGAAGTTGGCTAAGGAGGTTGAGAAGTATTGCCAGGATAGAGGTGTGGATGCTAAGGCTATCTAAGGTCTTGTGGTAGTAGTGGTAGTGATGGTGGAGACGGTGTGGTGGTAGAGGTGATCGGGTGGTGGAGGAAAAGGAGTAATGCAGCAGGAGGAGTTTTTCGTTGATCTTTCTTCTTTTGCAAATTTGACAAGTCTTTTGACACATGATACTTCGGCTACCATTTTGATTCTTTCTGACAGTGCCATGATGATGCTGTAAGATTTCTCAATACAACATTTCTTGGTGGACTCGAGCGAGAAATTCGCCCAAGTGCCACTCTCAGTGAATGTCAGTCTCGAAGCGCAAAGTTTTCGTGATCAACTTCAAGAATCTAGGTCCCAGAAGCGAATGTGAAGACCGTTTGTTTCTTCCTTTTGTTTTCAACAAGTGTAAAGGTCTCTCGGCAACAAAGCATCCAAGGAGAGCCGAGAAACCGCCGCGTCTTAATGGACACTGTCTTGTGTATAGCACCTATTGTGCATTCCTCTAGCTTCTCACCTGGAAGCTGTTTGAACGCGGAGAGGATGATAATCATTTTCGTCATTCAACTTGTGAGATTACAGTATTGGAAGAACAACTAGAGACCAGCTTGACGCCGAAACACAATTGCCAACGGAGTCGTCCCGAACACGCCATCCCAACGAAGAATCCTGCAAAAGTAGAAACATACCATCGTACAGGCATGAGACTTCATTAATGAGACGTTCTCGAGAAGATAGCTCGAGCTATCTCCGCAGCGCCTTCCATCATCCCCTTCGGCAGCTCACCAATGGTCGCAAAATAATTATCCGTGTCGAAGATATCCTCAACAATCTGCCAATCATGAACTTTGCCTTCATCAATATCAAGCTCCACATCGACCCCAGCTGCTTTCGCCTGTTTGACAAAAGCCACAGCATCGTCTAGAAGTACATCATTGGAGCCTATACCCACCCATACTTTGCTAGGCAGGATATCTGCCCAAGACTGCTTAGGTCGTGGTAGAGAGAAGTTGATAATGTGTGATGCTGTCGCGTCATGTTTGCGTGGCATGACTTGCTCACCAGCCTTGATGAGCCGATCGCGGAGTAAGTAATCATTGTCCTTGTTGCGAACGTAGGAGCCGTCGTTCGCACAGCGTATGTCAATCCAAGGAGCGATCAGGAATGCACCAGCGCCAGGCTTTGAAAGTGCTTTCTCCTCTGCTAAGACGGAAAGTAGATTGAGCATCAGATGCGCACCTGCAGAATCTCCGACGATGGCAAGCTTGACAGGGTCGATGTGCTGGTCATTGAGCAGGTACCGGTATGCAGCTTCGGCTTGATTGACCTGAGTGGGATACTGTGCTTCGGGAGTAAGAGAGTAGTCCAGTGCAAACACAGCAACTGATATTCCTTGTGTGTCTGCAAGTTCGGCGATACGTAAGAATGGTGCAATAGCAGATGCTGGATGACCGATCTGATAGGCTCCGCCGTGGAGATAGTAAATTACCAAGTCGGCAGCGGACGCTTTGGTTGGCTTTCCCGGACAGCCTTTGCAGATCCAATGGCCAGAGAAATTGTTTCCCGATACTTGTTGGTAAAGCTCAGATCTACTGCTGGCGAACCGTTTGGCTTTTGGAAAACTGGACTCGGGACTGTTGGTAAGATCTCGAAGTATGCTAATTGGCAGGTATGGCTGTGCTCTATACTTTTTGTCAGCGATTGGACATGGTTCATGGTCTGGTTGGAACGCACGCGCGGAGGAACGAGCATATGAAGTCGGCTTTGAAGCTGAGATCTTTTGTGGGCCCGACAAGTCTTTGCAGCGACACTTGAAGACATGTCAAAGGTAGAAGAGGGAGCAGCACGAGGCATTGTAGCTTGTCCAACCAAGACGATGGTCTAACGCTTGTGTTCGGGCTGAAAGTCGATGCCATGTTTGTTATTGGAGTTTTGTTATAGGTCGTTCTCCAATGCTCTCGTGCCAACGACTCGAGGCTTGTTGTATACGCGGACTCTTCTCACATTAAGAGCTCCATGGTTCCAGCATTTAGAGTTTCATCTCCGCTCGACAGCTGTCAGCTGGACCCCTCCATTGTACTTGAAGCTAATACCTCGGTAGAGCTCGGCTTGACCGTTATAAGCCACAAGAACATGTACCGTCAGCAACCAGCAGGGTTCTTGAAGACGCGAGATGTGTGGAGAGCTGGACACGATGATAGAGGGAAAGAATTGCCAGTCCAAATGTTCAAACAGTGTATGCCTCTTGTCTTGACGCGTGGTTGTTTGTTCTGGCAGATCAAGATGGTGGCACAAAAATTGAGCGACCAGCTAGAGCGAGTAGCCTGCCCAGAATTTGCACAGCGGACATGAGTTCTGTGAGTCCGAAGATCGCGCCGAAGAAGTAGGACCCGGCCATCGCCTTGATGAAGTGGTATACAAAGTCAGGATGGGACCACCTGCGCCCCTCCGGACGGAGTTGGAAGACCCTCGCGATTTCGCGCATATGGTATGCCCCTTCAACAAAGACGTACGCGAGGGCTCCCAAGACGGACATACAATAATCGAAATCGACGTCTCGGTTCACAGTACTCGCGCCAGCTATGAGGAGATAGACGACCCCGATTATGATGTATGTCCTGGTGTAAAGCTCTTCGCATGTTATTCTTGTAGACGGCGACATGATGTAAATTGTCCTCGCGAGGTTGCGCTTGTCGGTCGCGTCCGATCGTCTCAGAAATGAAGGTGTCGCATTCGTCTTGCAGATTGTTTGGAATAC
>Ga0058697_10000892_pt1 | contig 11746 bp, 14 predicted proteins | sample AgamicAsMae_FD_66619 | JGI IMG/M metagenome (GOLD analysis project Ga0058697, IMG submission 66619) | Agave microbial communities from Guanajuato, Mexico - As.Ma.e | ecosystem: Host-associated > Plants > Phyllosphere > Phylloplane/Leaf | place: Guanajuato, Mexico | collected 2012-06-04
GAGGTCAGAGAGCGCCGTAAGGGACCAAGTGTGGGCGCGGAGGGACAGGAAGCATCAAAGGCAGAGAGCTCGTCGCAGGCACAAGCTGTTGGAAGCAGTGCAAGTACTTAGACACCTTGAGCGGTACATTCAACGAAGCATTTTTTCGATCACAATTTGGTATGGCATATGTGTCACGGCGTTTCAATCCCGAAGATGGATGAAAAGTCACATGAAACGCTTCGTGGGCTTACCTCGACTGTTTACAGTGTATCGTACTGTGCCTGTGTCAGTTTATCATCACCTTGTCTTACCATCGAATGATCCTTCGGTCTATGGTAGAGTGATAACGCTGTTCTTCTCTACCACTGGAAGTGCTGAATCACGTCGAATCATGAGCAAGACACAGTCCTTGAAGTTCGTGGCGGCCAACGAGCTATACAGTTTCTGGTAAAACTGCATCGATACATGTATGATAATGCTGAACGACTTGATAGTAGACAACTGAGTTGCACTCATATTATATACATGCAATGAACAGCAGGGAGAATTAAAAACGAGAGCCACGGTCACGAACAAGGTGCGGCGCTCAACAAGCTTTGTCCACCAAGACTTCCACAATCCCTCGCATCCACTAGCTCGATGTCTCGATCTGCTTCCCATACGGAGTAAGACAAAATATGATCAGCATCTCTTATCGACTCCATTCATTGCGACTGTCATCACTGGTCATCATACAGTGACTAGTACTTACATGCACAAAGTGAGATCATGAGCGACGATGCATGGACGATCGCGGGAGAGTCCACCGTACACCGATGCTACACGTGCTTGTTCTCTGGTTCAGCACTCGCCAAAGGGATGCATCGGCACACATAATGATGTACGAGGCCGACTTGTGTTTTTGGTTTTATCATTGCTTCTTCAGAGGTGCTCGAGAAAATATATAGAGTTGATATCCTAGTCATTGCGAGAGTGTTTGGATCTTTGATTAGTACAGAAACCTTGAAACTATACACAATCTATACTCTTTCCATCAACCCCAACCTCAAATTGCTTGTCTAAGATGCAGATCCTTTCGATCAGATATGTTCTCGCCCTGGTTTTGGCATTGGTAGCCCTGGCTTCTGCCACACCAGGAGTCCTTGTCGTAGGTCTTCCATGATTGAGTAGCGTATCAAAGCATCCTTTACTGACTTTCGACAACAGGCTCGTGCTAGCAGCAGTGCCAATGCAACCGCAGTATCGGCCTCGTCATCGGCATCGGTATCGGCATCAGCAAGCAGCCAGTCTGCCGCCAGCGCATCTGCCGCTGCCACTGCTTCTGGTGTTCCAGCCACGGGCAGTGGTGGAGGATCCGGTGACACCGGCTCAACCACCCCCAACTCCAACAAGAGTGGTGCAGCAGCCCTTGGTATGTTCTGTCTCGAATCGCATCTGGAATTTCTCTGACATTTGCACAGACTCTACCATGTACACAAGCGGAGCCCTCCTCGCCAGCATCTTCGCTGTCGTTGCGTTCACGTTGTAGGAGAGATGCCGGATGATGAAGCAAGAGATGGAGTAGAAGGATTTATTGGAAAATGATCAACCAGACATGGACTTACGCATACCAGGATAATACTAGCAAATAGACACCAGGACCGCTTTGTATTACTATACTGTACGTTTGGCGGCAGTGCTATGCCTACAGAGGTTCTGCGCCATGACTACTGTGACTGTGTCGTTGTGTGTGTAATGCTCAAATCGTGCAGTGTACGCCGGCACATATCTTCGTGTACATAAGTCAGTGAAGTTGTGTATGTATCTGGCCATGTCTGAGAGATAGGTGCGGATCGACATCCAATGCGTTCAGAATTGAAGAAGGCCTGACTTAATGTAGACACGATAGGTTGAAAGACGAGTTCTCAGCATGGCAGTTAAGTTTGTTGTTGATACTCGTAGTTGACACTATTGTAAAGTCTTTCTGACCGCTGGGTGTCCTACGACTGTATCGCTTGTCAGCCAGATCAGTACACTGAACGACTCTAACATCAGTCGATGCGAGAGAGTCAGAGCCGCATATCACGCATAATGCGAACTTGCGACGTCGTTCAAGGAGCTAGCTACAACTTGCGACTTCGACGACGCAACTTTGTATGTCGCACGTGACTTTCGGAACTACCCGCACACTCCCGCACAACAAGAAATTCGACATGCGAAATCTCACACATCCGCTTCCCATCGACAAATATCGCCAAATAATACCGCCACGATGTCGCTCGTTACGGGAGAGAAGTCGAACTTTCAGTACATCTTGCGTCTGTTGAACACCAACGTGAGCAGTCTCGCTGAAAATAGGAGGATGGCGGATACTGATGGGTGTACGAACAGGTCGATGGCAAGCAGAAGGTCATGTACGCCTTGACTAAGATAAAGGGTGTCGGTCGCCGCTACTCCAACTTGGTCTGCAAGAAGGCCGATGTCGACCTCAACAAGCGGTTCGTCAGATACGAATGGACAGGAATGGCAGAATGAAGGGTTCTAACAATCGAAACAGCGCCGGAGAGCTCACTTCCGAAGAGCTCGAGCGTATCGTCACCATCATCCAGAACCCGACTCAGTACAAGATCCCATCCTGGTTCCTGAACAGACAGCGCGACATTGTCGACGGCAAGGACTTCCAGGTTCTGGCCAACGGTGTCGACTCCAAGCTCCGTGACGATCTCGAGAGACTGAAGAAGATCCGTGCGCACAGAGGTCTCCGACACTACTGGGGTCTCCGTGTCCGTGGTCAGCACTCCAAGACTACCGGCAGAAGGGGTAGGACCGTCGGTGTCAGCAAGAAGAAGGGTTAAAGGTGTGCGAGTGCACAGAGCTGGTCATGGGGTGGATGTGGGTCTAGGAAATGGATGCTTCATGGACATGGCGTCGATATCACACTATTGCGTTGCAGTAGAAATGACAATGCTATTCTGACTTTTCAACGAAACAATACACTGCTGTATGGCGGTGGTGCCACTACGAATGTTTGGGCACTCGACTGCTTCGACCACTATGTGTATTTCCGAACGATCAAGGTCGACCTTTGCACGCATCTGATATGTCACTGCATGTTATGTTACAAGACTCCGGAAATGGACAGGGAAGAAACAGAAGTGGTATTGATATGTCAGATTTGCGATGAGTTGTGGTGATATTTCGCTTGAACGCTATAAACAAGTTCAAAAATCGACAAGGTGCCTTTCAGTCTCCTTCGTGAACGACCGCCATATCCAGCACTTCTGCTCTTGCCCTTCCCTTTGTCTGTCCACTAACGAATTCACTGAGCGGCTTGAAGCTTCCTGGCTCGACAAACCCTACCACCTCCCATTCGTCACTCGCAACATCCTGGCTCTCGATCTGTTCGACGTAACTCAGGATCTTGTCCTTGACTGTACTTTTGGCCTTAGTATCCTCTCCGTCCGCATCCTCATCGGCTTTTGGCGCCGCTTTGACAACCTGCTTGAGCACAGAAGTAGGACATGTGATTCTCAACCTCATCCTGGCTCGCGCAACAGGAATGGGCTGATGAGCGATCAGAGCCTTCATCGCGTCCAGCGCCTGTGACTTGGCCGATCGTGTCGCGCTCACACCTGTCCATATCGGCTTCGGCTTCACTCCGACTTCTCCCTCTACGGGCGTCGCAGTTCCGCTCGCATTCGGTGTGCCCTTTTCGGTAGTGGCGTGCCCTCCTTGACTGCTCAGCTGGTCGAGCGCCTTTTCGATCATACCAGTAGTGTAAACCCTCTTGCTCTTTGGATCGACGAGCTTGCCGGCCACAATGTCGATGACTTCGGCGTGGACTCTGTCGAGTTGTGCATGCCGTTCCTTCTCACCGACTTGTAGCTCACCCTTGTTCAAAATCTCCAGAATGACGTCCTTTTGGGGTGTTTTTGCTCCGAACGCTTTCTGCACATCTTCTTTCGGTGCGACTGCGCCTTTCGATACATTGGTAAAGACGTTTTCGATTTGGAGGACGTTGTCCAGGTCGGTCTCGACGCCAGAGCGCCATTCCATGACTTTGTTCTTGTAGCATGCTATCTCGAAACGTTTCTTGCCTGTCGAGTAATGAGCGTCATTTCCCTCTTTCGCGCATGCCACTGGTCACTCACCTTTCTTCATGCGCACAAGGGATACATTGGTGAGCTTAATTTGATTACTCGGCTGGTTGATACCGGCGGGCATCTTGACGGTGGACTGTTGCTGATTTGTGTGTAGTCGTTTCTTAGAACAATTTACAGAACTTCAAACATTATTATTGCATGCAACATTTCACAAACCGCAAACGATGCGTCACACGCTCCAGCCTGCCCGCACTCTGCAGGCACCAGGCCGTTTGGAAACTAGCGCCAACGATGCGATAACGGATAAGGTTGATCAAGCAGCACATATGGGCACCTTCCCTAAATGGGCGTTCGTTGCTGGGCCCGGATGACGGACGTCGATGGTGCCTGATCTTGTGGCTTCCCCAAGCTCGCATGACCTCTTGTCTCTCGCCCCATCTATTGCCATCTCTCCCTCCTCTTCTTCCTTGATCTTCTTGAGTACTTTCACTCGAGAAACCTCTCGTCTGCTGTCGTTCTTCATCTTCAATTTCATTTGTCTCTCTGTGTTCCTCTTGATTATCGCCAGTCCAGGTCGACTAGGCACCCACATTCGGACTGAGCTCATAGCTAGCCAGCCACCCCATTATCCCACTGTCTATCAAGATGAAGGTCGCAACATCAGCGCTGCTCTTCGGAGCAGCTTCTGCCTCGATTCTTCCTCAACAGGTCTTGAAGGCCCCTCAGCAGGTTTCTGAGGCATGGAGCAACTCCATCCAGGACTTCCAGAACGGACTCCAGTCTCTCACCGGAGAGGCTCGCAAGGTCTGGGATGAGGTCACACTCATGTTCCCCGAAGCTATGGATCACGCAAACTTGCTCTCCCTTCCAAAGCCCCACGTCCGCAAGCATGACGGTGAATGGGACCACATCATGAAGGGTGCCGACATTCAGAGTGTCTGGACCACCAACGCTCAGGGACAGAAAGAGCGTGAGATTGATGGCAAGCTCGAGAACTACAGTCTCCGTACAAAGAAGGTTGACCCGGCATCTCTCAATGTTGACAAGGTCAAGCAGTACAGTGGATACCTCGACGACGATGAGGCAGACAAGCATCTCTTCTATTGTATGTACAGCTCCTGCAGGATTGATCGTGGGCAGAGTTGCTAATACCGCATAGGGTTCTTCGAGTCTCGTAACGACCCCAAGAATGATCCAGTCGTCCTCTGGCTCAACGGCGGACCGGGATGCTCGTCTTTGACCGGTCTTTTCATGGAGCTTGGTCCTTCCTCTGTCAACAAGGAGGGCAAGCTCGTTCACAACCCTATGTCTTGGAACGCCAACGCTTCTGTCATCTTCCTTGACCAGCCAGTCAACGTCGGATACTCCTACAGTGGAAGCACTGTCAGCAACACTGTCGCTGCAGGCAAGGATGTCTATGCTCTTTTGACACTGTTCTTCAAGCAATTCCCCGAGTACGCCAAGCAGCCTTTCCACATCTCCGGTGAATCCTACGCCGGTCACTACATTCCAGTCTTTGCGTCTGAAATTCTTGCCCACAAGAACCGCAACATCAACCTCCAGTCAGTTCTCATTGGTAATGGTCTCACCGACGGTTACACTCAATATGACTCGTACCGCCCAATGGCCTGTGGTGACGGTGGTTGGCCTGCAGTGCTCGATGAGGGCGAGTGTCAATCCATGGACAATGCTCTTCCCCGCTGCAAGTCTCTCATCAAGTCCTGCTACGACAGCGAGAGCGTTTGGTCTTGTGTCCCAGCTTCCATCTACTGCAACAATGCCATGATTGGTCCATACCAGAAGAGTGGCCAGAACCCGTACGACGTTCGCAAGAAGTGTGGCTCGAACAGTCTCTGCTACGATGAGCTAGACTGGATAAGCGAGTACCTCAACCGTAAGGATGTCATGAAAGCTCTCGGTGCCGAGGTCAGCAAATACGACAGCTGCAACTTTGACATCAACCGCAACTTCCTCTTCCAAGGTGATTGGATGCAGCCGTTCCACCGTCTTGTTCCGGGTCTTCTCGAGAAGATTCCTGTTCTCATCTACGCTGGTGACGCCGACTTTATCTGCAATTGGCTCGGCAACCTCGCCTGGACCAACGCTCTTGAATGGCCAGGTCAGAAGGCTTATGCCAAAGCTCCCCTCGAGGATTTCCTCCTTGATGAGGATGGAACAAAGCTTGGCTCTATCAAGAGCAGCGGCAACTTTACCTTTATGAGACTTCACGCCGGCGGTCACATGGTCCCATACGACCAGCCTGTCGCAAGCTTGGAGATGCTCAACAGGTGGCTTGCTGGTGAGTGGACAGCATAGGTTGTGTGACGCTGAGAGGGTAGATATATAGCATCGCAATGGGCACAGGCATACCCACGAGGGGTTTTCTAGATCTCATGCTGTGAGAGCATCGGCTAATCGTTCTTTCATACTTGCATATAATCGAATTTTGTGTTCTTATAGTCTTGATTATCTGTTCACGTGCGAACCCTATCAATGAAAGAAGTCCATCGGTGAGCCATATAGCCACAGCTTTGCGGATAACTGCTCGACAGTAGCCGGCGACGCGTCTGAGGCCGCCGACAATGTCGCCACGTTGGGACAGTGTCGTGAGTGATGTAGGCGTGAGCGGTAGCATGACTTTGGGATCGTGCGGTGTATCTCCTATCACAATATCGCAGCCTGTATTGCGCATTACGTGCGCGTACCGTGTGTCTTTCACATCGGGTATCTTCTTCTGCCAAACTTGGTGTCAGACTTCGGGCTCTTTATGATGGCTGGCAGTGTGTGGTAGGTGTATTAGTGTGATGATGCCTATGACGGTCGAAAATCTCTCTCACGCGCGCAAGCATCTGGACGGTACGCCATCTGCTGCCAGCCTACGATGGAGGCCATGTCATCGACCATCGTGCAGGACGAGGCGCACAGTGAGTGCCGAGGCGCATACATGTATCTGATGGTTATAGAAGCTCCCAGTGCGTGAATACGGTGGAATACGGTGGCTTACCTCGATCTCAGCAAGACAAACATCGGGCCAGAAAGCACTCCATGGAGAAAGCTGAACCTCTTGTTGACTCGAGGATTATAATTAGCATCCGGACGTTCGAGAATCTATGGGGCATGGTATGGAATAAGGTAAGGTAGATCCGGGATCGCCGAGACTCAACGTCCATAGCGGGGACTGGAGACAAGGGAGAGAGTAACAGAGACGTTAGGGCTCTCGAAAAAACTTAAAAATGGCACACAGTAACTGGAGTTTGGCGTCCGAAACAAGTCAAGGATATACACGTTCTTACGGTAGGAAAGTCAATTCCACACGCTGCCGGAAAGGTGGTTCATGTAGCACGAAGCAAGATCTCCATTATGGCTTGGCCTGGATGACAGCCTGCTGCGCTCCGAACATGTACAAACAGTAGGAATTACCTGATGGTGTGGATTAGGGCAACAGGCGAACGCAGCCGGCTGGATCCTACAGTATAACCGACATGTAAAGAATCATATGCAGTACTTAGTCAGCTTTCTTCTAATGCCATCTCTTGGTCGTCTTCGTCGGCGGTCGAGGTCTTGTTGCATCGCAGCATTACCTTTACTGTTCTGACCGAGCATACATGGGCCGTACGTATTATCGACGTGCTAACGTGATATGGACCAGAGATGGGACGGTCCAAGAGGACGGGACTCTTGGCTTAGACAGATGGAGGAAGTGACGTTGTAGAATTCTTTGCAGACTAGCCGATCTGGGTTGTCACTACCGATGGTATGGTCTGCGTTCTGTGGAAAGGAGCCCAAATGACGTACAGTACAGTAGGGCGAGGACCCGTTACGTCTTGCTCTTTCTTCACAGGTTCAGAATTCAATCGCGAAAAGCCAAGACAATAATTCGCTCCGGCGGGGTCGCAGTGTGACTGTGTGAATTCTGCTCGGCGTGATTTTCCCAAAATGAGCGTGCTGGCCGGGTATAAGCTCAAGGTGATACTGTATTGACCGACGGGAGACGGGGAGGCTGTGCTTCTCCCTTTGTTCCAAAAATAGAATTAAACACTACATGCCCTGGGGTCCACCTGCCATGCGTTCGCTTTGTACTGTACACCCGCAGTAGTATCTCTGCATGGCATTATTGAGACATTGTTTTGCTTGCATTGACACGCTTTGTTAGTCGGCACGAGTCACTAGTGGCATAAACAATACTCGGTAGTTTGTCTCGTCGACGAAGATGTTTTGATCATCAAGGTACCCGACAGTACCTTAGTAGCTCTTTCGGCTTCTGATGCAACATGACGAGCGTTACAGCGCCGTCTCACTCTCACCTAGTTGGTCCTTGAGCACACCGTAACTGTGCTGATATTCCTACTCTGACCGAATTCTCTCACACTATCGAGCTATTGCAGCCACGGCAAGCTGGTGTGAATCTGTGACTATCGACTGCTTAGTGTATGTCATCGAGACAGAAATGGATACCGTATTCGACCAGCTGAAGGTCAGTTTGTTTCTTGACAATCGACTACCGGATAAGGTTGTTCCAGAGCTCCCACACTAGGTACATGTACCTTCCATGTAGCATAAGGTACCGTACCTTAAGGTAGCCAAACGTCGGGCCCGGGCGCCGTGAGTACCAGACGCGCACGCACAGCATTATACATTATTATTAATGGTTGTCACTGTGACTGTGAACGATTTATCACGCGACTGAACATTACCTATTTACTTGTATACGCGTGCTCCATTCTTGCTCCGACGGATGTGGTGTCGTCGATTGTCGTACACCCACCAGTAACGGACTGCACATGGCAATCATTCGTGATCGTAGCTGCAGGATCTAACTACCTCCGTCCGGTACGACAGAGGACCCAATACTCTGGGTAGATATTGACTACCGCCTTGTAGATCTGCGGAAGGATTCAGTCAACTTCGATTATTACCTCCTAGTAGAAAGATAGAAAGAAATCGTGACATGTCCGACTGACCTCGAATTGCAATCGTGTGCACATTTAGTCCTCCGTCTATACCTGCTGCCTATATCCAATATCTGGTGCGTCTACTATGGTAACTGTTACAGGCTACTTGCTCGTTCCCCCCCTGGCCTCTCCGTATTACCGTATTCCTTCAGATTTTCAAGATCCATCACAAGTGCTGAAGTGAGGTGGGCTGTGCAGTGGGTACCTTACTCAGTCGACGGATTCTATTGGTCTGACATTCGCTTGCGATATGCAATATTCAGCTGCGCATCAAAATAAGGTTATTATTGTGCACATTCTCTTCCCTGCGGTCCCCCACCGCGGTCCCTTTGCGGCGCACATAATTCCTAAATAGGCAAGAAGCCAAGGATTCTTCGTCAAAAAAGTCCCGGAAAGACTTTTGAATCCGTGGATTGCTGGTTCCCGCTGGGCCGGTGCTTTTGCGGCTGCTTTTGCTCGCGCCGAGCTTGGCTTGGCTTGAATTGAATTTTTGTGTAAGCCGAGACGATATGACCAAAAACCTCACCAGAGTCACCACACTTCTTCCACCGTCTCGCGCCAATTCGCCACGGCTGACGATCGATCGCTTCATGGCTCGTGGTCTTACCTTACTTACCGTCTGCCTCTTGGCTACATCCGCATGGCGCTATCTGATGCAAGAGTTTCGCACTTGTCCCTGGCTGATTCCAATGTATGCGAGTGCACGGTGAATCGTCAACCGTGGGACCGTGGGACCGTGGGTGTTACAGTACAACGACCTCACCTTTGTGTACAGTAGGTAAGGTACAGTACTGTAGGAGGTACATCAGCTAGGTACCGTATGTATGCAGTACCCCGACCCGCCGGTGATGCGCAGTTCTCATCGCTGTAACCTTGCGACGGTAAGGTTCCTTTGACACTGGCTCCCTTGCCCTGCGCGGCCTCCAACGGCAGGGATAATTTTAGGCACACCAAGCATCTCTCCTCAAACCGTAAATCGCCGGATGCTCTTTTTAAACATCTGACATATCTTCGTCATATATCCTCCATGCTTTCCATCCTCTTTGTCTCTCCACTGCACCATCTCACCACATCTCCTCTTGCGAAAGACACACTCACAGTCGCTACTAATTTCGTCTTCTGCGCATCATACTCGCTCAACTTTGGCTGTTCTCTGTGATCAACTTGTTCCTCGACACCACCCTTCAGCCCTATACTACTGCCAGGGTCCGCACTACACGCACTACTAATCTTCATCATCAACATCATCAACAACAACAACAACATCCATCCCGCTAATACCTGTCGAAACTGGCTTTCTATTACTCGTCACTAAAAAAGACTCGTCTGCCCATCCCACCTTTCGGCTTTCATCTTTGACGATCATATCTACAACTTGATACCAAGGCTGCTTGGATCGACGTCGAGACCTGTTGCAGATCATTCCACTCTTTGTATCCTTGGGTCTCGCCTCCGTCTGCAAACACAACTCCTGCATACTACTAATCACAATGGCCAATCGTGGTGCCGGTCCCTCGAGGCGCAGTCACACCAAGAGTCGTAAAGGCTGCAAGACCTGCAAACGCAGGCACATTCGCTGCGACGAGACATTCCCGCAATGGTAGGTCGTAATGCCTGCTATCCATCTTCTCTGATGCTGACTTGTGCTGTTCCTAGTCGAAATTGCACCAAGCACCAGGTGCGCTGTGATTATATGGACGCTACTCCCTCGGATTCCGAGACTCCAGATCCTGCTTCTCCTGAACGATCCCTGGGACGACTTTCTCCTAGGACAGATGAACCACAGCCATCCGACGCTCTCACCTACCAGGACTTTAACATTGACCTCGACGCTCAGAGCCGAGATTTACCTAGCACAGAAATGCAATTCCTACATCAGGTCTCATCTCTGACCAATTCACTGACGGCCAAGGGAGTAGATGGTCTGACTCTATGGACGGTGTCGATTTCGCGCTTCATGGGCCAGGGTGAGCTTCACCCTTTCGTGATGGAGGCTCTGAATGCATGGTCGGCTACTCTCATCGCATGGTCGTCCGGATCTGCCGAAACCCGCAAGCTCTCAATGCGCTATGGCACGCTCGCTCTCCGAGGTCTGCATGACGCCATTGGCAATTTCACGCAGGCCAATTCTGACGCTGTATTTGCTGCCTCACTTCTCCTCATCGCTCAAGCCACCGATTGGCGAAGCTGGTCTTCTCTCGACGCCGGCCTTCAATCTGTCATGGCCACAATGGAGCCTTGGAGATATGAGTCGGCCTTTTCGGACTTTCTGTCTGTGTGCTATATCCAAAATCAACCATCACAGCAACCGAGGCGAGAACCGGTCAGTCTGCAAGGGCGCTACTATCTGTTACAAAACACCTGCGTTGCACTACAAAATCTACGCTCAAGGGTTGTATCCCGACCTGTCGAGCTGGGTTGCCTTGATCGCCTGATTGATTACGTACTAAGACTCCAGGCATCTGAGCCTGCTCGGACACCAGAAGAGCAATTCAACCATCTCTACGTCTTGAGGAAGTGGTTGCAATTGGTACCAGTGCAGATCCTTGATCAATCGCCGTGTGACGCCATCTCACTGGCAGTCATCGGCCATTTCTACGCGACCGCCCTGGCCCTGGATCCTATTTTTCCTGATGTTGGAACTCGCTTCTTGGCCATGTGGGTTATGCTGCCGCTGAATGAGGTGCTCCAGCGCGCTTCCCTGGTACAGTCCCAGGACGTGTTTTTCCA
>Ga0058697_10000894_pt1 | contig 11737 bp, 12 predicted proteins | sample AgamicAsMae_FD_66619 | JGI IMG/M metagenome (GOLD analysis project Ga0058697, IMG submission 66619) | Agave microbial communities from Guanajuato, Mexico - As.Ma.e | ecosystem: Host-associated > Plants > Phyllosphere > Phylloplane/Leaf | place: Guanajuato, Mexico | collected 2012-06-04
GTGGTGTTGTTGTGTTCGAGGGCGGGGAGTTATGTGAATGGCGCTGATTTTGTTGTTGATGGTGGTGCTACGGTTTTCTGAGCAGCTGATCGAGGAGGCCTGTCGTAGGTGAGCCGCTCATACGCTGGTCCGCATGTGAGAGTCTACCGCTTCCTCATCATCAATCATAAGCTCTGAACACGAAAGAGCTGGCTTCATTGTGCCCTAGTCATGATTTGTCGTGCGCTGATTGGCAGCTCGAAGCAAAAAGGCAAGCTTGATCAGCTTCACACTCAAGCGGTCGTTGCTCTTCCAGAATGGTCATGACTTCTTTGTCATACAAGGAATGGTTGTGGTTTCCGCTTTTGGCTCGACGTGAACAAAGAAGGCGTTTTGGTATGCCAGTCCTCGCACTTTCTTTGTCAACAACACAAACGAGCGATCATTGACGGCCGGTTGCGACCACCAATCAACAGTTTTGAGCACATGCCGATGGTCAATCAATTTTTCCCACCTCAGTCGACTCGAACACTATCGGCCAAACAATAAGCACATCAGCTCATCGACAGACAACCCAAGCTAGCATCCTTATCGAACATAACAACATGTTCTCAGATCTATCGTTAACCGATCGTCCGGTCAGAAGTAGTCCTTCGCCACAGCTTACCAACTTCACCTCTTTCTCAAAGCTTCCCACGGAGCTCCAGGTCCTCATCTGCAAACATGCAGTGACACAACCCAAGCCCATCGACCTCAGTAGAAGATCCAACCAGTTACCTCCAGGGATCACCCAAGTGTCCAGTCTATTCCACAACGAAGGCGGTAAGCTATACTATCGCGAGAACACCTTCCTGCTTCCCCTACCCAGTCGGTTGAGTCGTGAGCAAAATCTCCACCTGGATCAATGGCTTTGTATGCCTTCCACCACCGAGCTTTGCAAAAAGATGGGCAAGATCGTGGTCCAAGTATCACTGCCGCCGGATCGATCAAGTCTCGCCAATCTCCTCCTGCTGGCTACGCACTTCAGCGATATGTCTAGCGAGCAAGCCAAGAAGACGATCAAACTCCAACCCTTCTTCACCGTACCCGCCGAGCTTGAACCTATCATGCCCGTCACCCCTGTGGCAACTGAACTGGAAGCGCGTATCTCCAAGGCCTTTTGGAGTGTGTATGATAGCAGCTTGCGAGACCTTGCTTGTGGTACATACAAGATTGACTGGATTGATGAGGAAGAAATGGAGATGAATCGCGGTGTACCTGTGCTCGAGAGATCTGTTGCCCTTGGTCGAATCTGCGAAGAGTTGTGGCTGGCCATCATGAACGTGTGGCACCCGGACCCGCAACAATAGTGCAACGTTAGAAGCATCGAATCCTGACTCTTTGTTGCTCTGCTCTGGGACTGGACGCCCTTTGACTCTAGCGAGCCTGTACTTTTCCAAGGGCCGGATCCGGACATTGCTTTGTTATCGGCAGTCAGTACTCAGTGGGAACGAAATCATGGTGTTTCTACTCGTATGTGATCACGACTGGTCAGATTCGATATCCAGTACATCTTGACCATGGCTTCTACCATTCCGCACTTGAGGTTCCATCTGCACATGATCGGGACTCTGATTGAGTATGACTTCCTCGTTTCCCACAATCCCGCTACCTTGAATCTGGAGCAACAAGAGTATCTGAGAGAAAGGGTCGAGACACTCGAGTTGGAAGCTAGAATCAGATCCACTCTACCATACGATGTGCACCGACAGATACATCGCCATGTACTTCGCGACGCCGAGCCGATCGACATTACCAGCACTGTGAGTCGTGTGGCTCCATCATACTATACTGATCGGCATGCCGAGTTCGACTACTGGAGATTCACGCCATTCGTGTATCGTACCGACAATGTCCATGATTCTGTCGTAAGCATGAATGCGCTCGAGTTCGTCGACGGCGTTCTTCTCAATTGCAATCACATGGCTCGTTTCCACGCTATGAAGCCACTGAAGCAGATCACTTTTGAGATTCTCATCCGTTGGGACTTTGTACCGAATTTCTTGCCCGAGATATCCTTGCCAAATATCGATGCGCTTTTCGACTTACTCGGTGTCTTGGATGGTGATGTGAATCGCATCAGACTTGAGTTCTTATTCAAGGACTCAAGAATAGTCTACAGCAGAGACCCTACTACGAAGGAGGAGATTGCACCAAACAATTTCGGCCCACTTCGCATCATGAAAGCCAAGATACTGGATCTACTCCAGACAGCCATGGCAGCATACCGCGACTTCTTTCACGCACCGCACAGAGTCACATCCGCGACTGCATTTGGACTCCATATGAACACTTACCGCATCACCAATCCGATGGCAACAAATGATATCTTACACATGAGAGCCAGAGATTGGTTGGCAGATCACTGTTGCGATCTGTTTGACGGTATGTGGGATACGTATAGACGCAGATCTGGATTCGTCAAGTATCATATGTTGCAAGCTTTTAGGATGGATCAGGTGTACTATGATAGGGATTTGGATGTTCAGGAGTATATTCAGAGGGGGCTGGGGATACCGTTTTTGCCGATGCCCAAGGATATTTACTTCTAGTCAAGATGTTTTTGAATACCTTGCTCGAGACTGTGTCAAATCAATGTAGTTGTTTTGCAAGTTTGTCGGGTCTTTGCTGTTCAGATTTTTCTCTGCTTGACTCGATGGATTCAAATTCTTGAGATGCGGCACATTATGCATACACGTGATATCGAGGCGGTGTGTCAATTATGATGCAGGGCCCCCTGCACCTGCAAAGTCTTGAAAAGCGAAATGAGTCACGATTTACCTCGACTTCAAAGCCAAGCCTTCGTCAAATCATCACTCAGCATCGAAAACTAATTGACTGTGATCAGGAAGCTGGACGGGAGATGGAATATACAGCGCCTCCGAAACTACTGAGCTCACACTCTGGACGAGTCATCCTGCTGAACGGGTTTCCAGGCGTAGGCAAATTCTCGATTGGGCGAAGTTTGTTCGGCATGTTCGACCCCAAACATGCTCGATTCATCGACAACCATCTTCTTATTGACCCCGTACAAGCCATCATACCTGGACGAGGAGCAGACCACAAGGTACTCCGCCGTACATTCCGCCAGGTTGCCTTTGACGCTTTGACCACTATCGAAGATGCAAGCACTACCCTCATCTTCACCAGCTGCCTGAGCTCTTCGAAAGAGGACCAGCAGGTCTTTGAGGAGTACCTGGCTATTGCTTCTCAACGCCGAGTGCCTCTCTATCTGTTCAACATCTCTTGCGATAGAAGGGAACATCACAGCAGGCTTGTCACGACTGAACGATCTACAGGATCGAAGACAAAGCTGGTCAGTCCGGAAATTCTGGACGATATGCTTGATGAACATCAACTCGTCAAGATAGCTCAAAATGAGACGACCTTCCCAGAGTTTTCGGCTAGATATATGTTTGAGCTTGAATCGACATATGATTCTATCGAAGAAACCGCTTCCAAGATCCATCGAATCGTCACACAGGATCTGGATTTAACTAGCACAGAAACTCCTGACATAGATGACAATGTTCCAGAGGACGAACAAAGCCATCGGTAGTGCTCATATGATAGTGTTGGGGAGAGTCAGAGCCCGAGTGGCATCTCTCTGACAATGAAATCCGGCATTCGAAGCCAGTAACACAAAGCGCTCGCTTGCGATGGATGTTTCGAGGACCTTTCCTTTGATCATTTGTGCAATCCAGATATCCGCAAGCGGCATCATGAACAAGATAACGATACCAATAACGAGATCACGATGAGGTCAAAGGACTCCTCTTCCGGACATCGAGCGACTCGCAAAACTCTTTGTCATCGACAACTGCCTGCAAGCTGTTGTTTCCATGTCACAGCAGAGCCCTTGGTCGACAATCGATATTGAAGGTATCTTCCCGCATCAGAGCATTGATCATACAGAAGTTTCGACGGTATGAGTGTTCCGCGCCCAGATCTGGATCATCTTCCCATGGAGCTTTACGTCGACGTCTACAAGAGAGTCTTCCAATCACACGAATATGATGTCGACCTTACTCGCCTCAGTTGCAGGAAAACTCCAGACTGGGTGAATACGCTTACCTTATGGCAACTCTACTGGGCAACTGTTCGATTGCACGTCCCCGGCGAGACATGGTATAGAGTCGATCGTACGAGACTGATTGCTGGTGGCGTGTATCTACAACCATGGCGCAGATCTTTGGAACGCGTGTTGAAGTTCTCTCATCGCTTGTTCTGCTATCCCGAGCAAGAGCCAGAGAACCCAATGGCAGGTCGAGAGGAATCTCCTCATCCTGCCAGGCTTCGCGATGTGATGCCACCAAAATCGATTGAGTTTGAGGTCTTGTGCCATTTTGACCATAGAGGCATCATCGGACATGCGAACAGATCTATCTTCAGATCCAAGGAAGAGATCATCAATATTCGCGCTATGCTGTGGCTATTCAAAGTATTGAAATGCCACCGTCCAGAAAACAGACATCGCCTAAATATCGTCCTGAAGTGGAAGGATATCAGATACACCAAACCAAAAGTCGAAGCTCTCGAATGCTATGGCGCCTCAGAAAACATTTACACCTACCAAGAAGACCCCGATCATCCTACCAAAGCCGAAATTCCAGATGGCCTCGGTATCAAAGAACGATACATGCAAGTCATCGAAGAAGGCTTAACCATGTGGTCCGGCTACTGCCTCGAGCGAGAAACCCGCGAATCCCTGACAGAGGCCCAAAAATCCGAAACTATGAGAAGCCTGTACTGGGCACCGTGTCCGCACGACGCCCCCTCTACATTCAAGATCGGTATGTGGTGTGCTCGCCACTTGATCCATTCAAGGAACTTCGCCAACCAACTCGCGATCAATATTTGCAAGAACCTGCGCACCAAAGTTTTTGATCACAATAATCGTGTGCAATTAGCTCATCTTGAGTTCTGGCAGCGTGTGGGTCTCAATACTGCTCCGCCGTTGCCTGGAGATGAATATTGGCAGAGCATCACGCCGGAGTTTTTGGCTTATCTGAATTCGCATGTCAAGTACAGTGGACCAGCGATTTGGGACTTCAGCACGGGTCCAAGGTTGTTTGTGAAGACGCATAAGGTGGAACCTCAGGGCCAACACTTGTTTGGGAGTCCGCTTGCTTGCGATTGGAATGTGTATGACTTTGTGGATTTGGGGAGAGAAGCTCGTAGACCTTGGAACGATGATACCGAGTCTGATGGTAGTTGATTCAATATCGGGGTTCTGAGGTTTCTGGTATCTTAGTCATGATCAATCATCGATGTCGAGAATAGATTTTCGCCAGAACAAGAATCCCAGATCTGTCTGCTCTTCTGTTCGGTTTGAGATCTACGTAGAGAGCTCTAGATGGTGCATTTTCATGTTCGACTCCAGCCTCGAGATGATACTTTCATTCGATCGAAGCTTTTCTGACTTCATGACCTTCGTTGTCACCAAGTAGTCCTGGCTGAATAGCTATATTTGTGTCCAACGCGACAAGACGGGTGTATGAGAGATTGTTGCTTTCTGTATACAGTCTCGTATCGAGTGAAGTCCGTCGTGTGTGTGAAGCTCTTTGTCCAACATACCCCGATTTCACTTCGGCCATACTTCAGCCCTAGTCAAAGGTTCCCAGGAATTGCAAAGGCTTGTCCAATCTTCCGCTCAAGGATCTCAAGGATGTGCTTGAGACATATTCAAGGGAGATGAGCCCAGCGATAAATTAGGACGTGTTGTCGAGTGCTTTCCGAAGAGATGGCTGTAATCTTGGCGTCACGTGAACGCGCGACGCATCACAGCTCGAGGCAGCGACGACAGGACTGGGCCGGTCGTGGCCAGTTCATCACACACTTGTGCGTATCTGACCTCGACCTCGCAATCGTAATAGTGTCACTACGTTCAGACCGCTGTTACATGCGACTACCACCGCGCGGAGTAACGAGTCAGTCGAGCCTGTCACCTGTAACGCTCAACCGCGAGCGCGCCATCCTTGTCTTGACATTAGGGGCTTCTATCCTGGAGGCCGCTCAGCATGCAAAAATATGTGGATATACCAGGGATAGCTAGGAGCCGAACACAAGGATATACCAGACAGAGAAAGTCTAGCTCTGCAGAGTTTGAAAGAATTACAGACCTTGTTTGCACCGAAGCCCCCTTCACCCTATGAGCCAGATATTGTACTAGATTCTGCGCCCATGCCCCCAGCTGCAGACGAGTTGCCTTCTCTACCATCAGCTGTTGCCACTGTGTCTCAGCAAGGGGTACCAGATCTGCCAGCGACGACACGTCCGCCCGGCAGTACATATGAACACTCATCTACACATCATCTCTTTTGCCAGCGGTAAGTCAAGCCTGTATACGATATGGTGTAGGGCTACTGCAGGATGGTCCGAACGATCTTGTCTCGAAGACGCTACGAGAAGCAAGAAGTAATATCTAGTATACTGTCATATACAAGTCATACCCATCTTCATTTTGAGGCTACTCTCATGCGCCGCTTCTTGACAGTTTCGGACTACGACGCCATACTCCATACAATCGCAACCCACGACAGGCTCACGGTCCAGATCTGCCGAAGTTCAAGAGACGGCTCTTTCAAACACGACGATTTTCTTTGTGAGAACCATCTTGCACCGACGATGGGGAGATTTTTTCCGCTTTATTCTGTCTTTGAGCTTGACAATACCTCGACCGGATGCGGCGATGACACAGGTATTTCTGTCAGTGCACACACGCACCCGAGCCTTGCTGTACCTTGTCCATACCATCGCAAACCGAGCCTCTTGCTATCAAGATTCAATCACAGTTATCATGTCGGATTCTGATTCCTCTGGCAGAGTCGATACTCCTTCCACCACCTCAACACTGGCTGATGATGCTGATCGCCCTTATCGCAATACCGATCTCAATGCTCGGCTCGAGGTGACATACGATGTCCGGCCGTCTCTGCGGGACAGACGCAGGGTGGTAGACATAACAGACCGCCAATCTCATCTGACTCCTGATGTGATTCGCGACGGAGGAGACGAAGAATGGTTGCGTTATTACTGGACCACCATCAGCTTGGTAGTCCCAGGCGAGAAAACACTCATCGACCCCAGACAGAATTTGCACCCTGATGGAGTACTCGATGGAGTCACAGAAAATTGGGCCTGCGCAAACTTCAATGCCACACTTTTCATCGACGCTTTCTTCGATCCAAGAGATGCCATGCCACAGTTTATGATCAACAGTCGACAGTTTCAGCGCTGGCTATATCAATGGAGACGTGCAGCTATGCAAGCGACTCACACAGCAGAAGAGACTGCCTTACACTCCGTACCCACCAGACACGAACTTGCTGCCTTCAGAAATTGGCGAGAGCGCCACAATTTCAATCACGAAGTCCGATTCTTCTCAGAGACGCAGGTCACCTATGAGATCCTCATCATGTGGGACTTCAACTCAACCGTGCCAGAAGGCGAGATCACGATCCCCAGAGTCTCGGTCCACAACATCCGTTTCCTCTTCGACGTCTTTGATGCTTTCCCTCGCGAACTGACTCATCTTTTGGTGACCAAATTTGTCTTCAAAGATGTCCGAACTGGTCGCTACACGCATGACGCCAGCTCCAAACGCTACTTTGACAATGATAGCAGGCTTGGCCGCGCATGGAAATTGATCATCAGGGATACCCTCAGGCAGGTGAGAACACTGCGCGATAACCTTGTCGCAGCCGGACATGAATACGGCGACACCGTGGAAAGCTTGCAAGCGAAGTCAGACCTTGCACATCAGGTACAGAGACAGATCCAACGTACGTGGACGGGCGAGGAGAGATTGTTCAACCGAGGACAGTTGAAGTTTTTTATGTTTGATGCTTTCAAGGAGTCGAGACGTCTGAGAAGAAGGGACGAGGATGTCAGGAGGTGGTTGATGATTGTCTGAGGTGGGTGTTTCCAGTTCTTGCTGTCTTGACAGGCGGAGTCTTGTGTTTCGCTCTCGCTTGACATCTTGCGAGATGTCTCTTGGCAGTAGGTACTTGATTTTTCTTGTACGTATTTTGTCGATAGTTGTTGTTTATATCTTTTCGGCTCTGCTTCTGCACTCTGTTCATGCTGGCTCATCTGATCGTATCGGTTCACCAACGAAATCGTGCTCTGAGCACTGATCACCTCCGATCTTCTGCAACATCGGATTCTTTCGCTAACATGATTATACAAGAGCTACCAAGCGACATGATATCTTGAAGTTAAACACCACGATCCATAGCTTCGATATGGCTCCGCGAGGCTGGAAGCCAATCTAGATCCAACCTTTGTTGTACAAATGCAGCTGAACAGCGTTTCCCTGTACCGCATCTGGAAAGTGAAGCTCTTTGTCCTCGAGCGAAGATATCCCTGCAGTAAGAGGATCTCGTTACTGTAGATTCTCATCATGCCGGCTCACACGTATACCTACGCGTCGAAACTTTGATCTTGATATTCTACAATGGACGAGAGCGAGGATGATATTTTGCGACTGCTCGGGCCACCACCATATCGAATAGACGTGGAGCATGTGAGGAGAATCTTTGCAAACTACATGCCTCGGGACATCACCATTGGACGACTTGTAGATGCTCCACCGTGGATCGAGCGCATGGGTCGGGGATCACAACTCTACAAATTATTCTGGAAGAATGTCCCATTGATCATCCCAGCAGAGACGCACCGAAGCCCACCGCCAGAAGTCACAGGAAACGTCGTGGCCGAGCTCAAGTTACTGGGAGCCGAAGTGCCATCAGAAGTTGCGTGGGACAACGTAACTCATTTCATCGAAACCTACTTTCAAGACCCAAGTTACAGCTGGTTGGCTGATGCGAACACCATTATCTACGAGATTCCATTGGAATGGGATTTTGAAGACGGAGTCGAGGGAGTGAAAGACACGTACCCCAAGATCGACAAACATTGCCTTCTTTGTTTGTTCGACATCTACGAGAGGCTCCAATGCCACAGGCATCCGAATCGCCTCACCCCTGTGTTCATCTGGAAGGACTGCCGTGAAGGCAAGATCTACTCGAAGCAGCCAAGCACCAAGCGCAACATCCGTCAAGAGCTAGGTATCTCTCAACCTATGCACGATATCCTCAATCAGGGCTTGGAATGGTGGGGGAAGTATTTGAGGAAAGAGGTCGGTGCCAACGCGGACACCGATACTTTCCAGGACTATCTGTGCGAGTACGTCCAAGACTATATTCACGCTCTATACGATGATGACGCAGCCAAACGTGGGTATTTAAAATTCTATATGGCTCATACTTTCGACGCGTTTCGGAGACATATGGATACCGACATGAACAGTTGGGTGGCACTTTCCAATCATGACATGGTACTGCCCACGCCTGATCTTATCAGGCCGGCATCGGACAGGAAGCTCTCTTTTGGTTTTTCAATTGAGGGTGAGGGCGAGGATAAGGATGGGAAGGATGCAGAAGTTGAGGGTAGAGATGAGGAGATGTCGGGAATGGAGGAGGACGAGTAGATGGAGGAAAGCGGTCAGCCTACGAAGACCCAAGGAGGCAAGATGAATACGATAACTATTGGAATGCTTCGACGAGGTCTTTCATCAGTGTAGAACATCAACAACAAACGCAAGTGATAAATTGAGAGCAGCCGGGCTGCAGTCACCTTAGGCGTCCTCAGAAGTGAAGTAAGGGCAAACCACCCCAACAAGCACACCCTCAGTATCATACCTTAACGGATCTCCCATATCAAACATCGAGCGGTGGTATGGCGCAGCGGTCAAGGTAGTGTTCCCTTCCGCTTAGCTAGCCCAAGACCACCGTTCGATCCTCGGCAAGGCCGATCTTTAATGCCATACGACAAAAATAAGGAAGAAAACCTCGTGCGTTTTCTCTTGACCAATCTAGCAATACGGCGGCTAGGGGGTTTCGGTTTTGCTAGACTATTTTGCTACTTGATGTTTGCTGTCTTTGTTTGATTCTCTCACGCCACCTGTCGTATTCCATAGCGTGACGACTCGGCGTCGAATTTTCTTTGTGCAGTCAGACTCACTTTCCCCAGCTGAGATGCTTCTCGCATCCGAATGCGGTTCGGCTTTTGGAACAAAGAAAGTTGTCTCGCCTGAGTCGCTTGTCAACATTGTACAGACAGAATCCTGATGCTTTTGCATCCTCAAACAAGCATTTGCGTACTCCACAATGGCTTCCAAGAATCCATCTGATACCAACCTGCAGAAAATCATTCAGGAGGTGGACGATCTGCAGCTCCCAGAATCTGCCAGGGCATACTTCACCGAGGTGAGCGAGGTTGGTTTGACACTGTCATCCCAGACTGACTTTGCGTAGCTACTCAAACACATCGATACCCGTGACCGTGAGTGGGCCAAAGTGGTCAAGAAGTGGGAGCATTACGAAGCCCACTCAAAGAGTTTCAACAGGGAAATGGTTGGGATCATGAGTAATGTGCAGGACATCTTTCTGAAGGACGATGCTTTCCTCAAGCAATTGTACAAAGGCCGCATGGAAGAGACTGGGGCTACGTCGAAGGATGATTCTGCATGATGTTGGCTATTGGTACAACCCGAGGCAATGAGCTTTGTAGTCCCACCTAGCAAACAGTAAAAATGAGACATTAAATTGAATCGATCAGACCTAAAATCAGCTTGTATGAATGCTAAGCAGTGACACACCCTTTCCACAATTCTTCGGACTGAATGTCCTCGCTTGCTGATATTCGACAAACAAATCGTACAGCATTATCGCATGTGCTTTTATAGACCAGCGGCGCGACATGATCATGAATGAGTTCTCTTGCAATGGAATCAAACACTCAAACTTGCTGTAGGAAAATCTGAGATACAGATATGACGCCCTTCTGTCTGACACTGATATCCATTTTCAATCCAGCAAGAACCACTGCTCTGTCATCTCTACGCCATGTCTGATCTACAATTCGTGTTCGTACAATTTATCCAAGATGTTATTCATTCTGACCATTCCCAGCATCGACAGCATCGACGAATCGCACACCTCTGCTTCTGGCCCCCCATCTGAACAAGACTCAGTCATCCAGAAAGCATCTCTCGAAGGACGCATGAGACAGGTAAACTCAGCTCGACCAGAATACAACTCTCATCGAGCTAAGAGTAACCTCCACAGATCTGCGAATACATCCAAACCAAGAGATATTACGTCGACTTCCTCAGCGACTACGCTGCCCTTCGTGTCGACGAAAACAAACATCTCGACAAATTGATCAAAGACTATCAACTCCACTCACCACACCTCGATGGTTCGATCGTAGAGATTCTGGAAAGAGTTGCAGACATGACTGACAACGGCAATGTGTTTCTTACTCATTTAGCCGAGCGTGAGAAGACTGAAGTCGACATGCTCATTGCTCAGGTCAAAGAGGTGTATAAGCAGTGGTTGCCATTGATGCTCAAGAAGCTAAAGGAGAAAAGCCAACAGTCTGAGTCTGGAAAGTCGAAGGTGTGCAAAGAGGACACCAAACTTGAGTCATGAGAACAATTCTCAGGTCGAAGGCCAGAAAGTCGCGAGCGAAAGTGGATAACAGCAAGATGACGGGAGTTTGATGAACTGCGATGAGAGAGGGAGAGAAGACATAGAGGAGATTAATGTTGCCAGGCAATACTATGCTATCGGCAATACAACCGCAGTTTTGTCTCTATACTGAAGTCATTTCCATGAGTGAGGCCGTGGTGTTAGCTGACGCTGCCGAATCG
>Ga0058697_10000895_pt1 | contig 11720 bp, 13 predicted proteins | sample AgamicAsMae_FD_66619 | JGI IMG/M metagenome (GOLD analysis project Ga0058697, IMG submission 66619) | Agave microbial communities from Guanajuato, Mexico - As.Ma.e | ecosystem: Host-associated > Plants > Phyllosphere > Phylloplane/Leaf | place: Guanajuato, Mexico | collected 2012-06-04
ATTGTAGCAAGAAGTGGACATTGGACAGCCGAGGAGAATCCGGCGAGTTTTGTGGATGGCGTTGTTTCATTTATCAAGAAGCACGATTAGTACGATATCAAGCATCGCATCAAATCAAATTATTGTACAATTGCATTTCTATTTCTCGTCATGATCTAGTCTTGAAGCAAAGCTCACAGTGTGTACGCACTTTTCTAACCACCTCTCATTTTCTGCATAAATGCAGCCGACTCGGCGGCAAACTTGCACTTTTCACGGATTCTGGGGCCGAACTTATAGAACAAGAACTGTCTTTGAGTCAGTGATGATCTGGTCGAGCGGGTTGAGATAAATACTGACCGGCATAGGCACACACATGAGCGAGAGAAAGGCTGGAATAGTGCTGGCCCAGTGGATGCCGAGATTGGCATACATGTAAGAGGTAAACAGCGGAAACGCCATGCCGAACAGACTTCTCAACACCGAGTTTGCAGCGAGAGCGCTGGCCGCATAGATCGTGTAGGCATCGATGAGATAGTTCATCACGCCCAAGAAAACCAGAATCATACCAAAGCCGAACGGTGCGCCTGCGGCTATCGAGGCCATCCAATGGATGCTCGGGCTGTTGGTCCATGCGAACCAGAAAAGACCGATGGGAAGTGCGCAGGCTCCTACCATGGACATGGGCAGACGAGCTTCCGGGGGAGCAAATCCGCCGCAGGAGGCTGCGACTCGCTTGTATCGTTTGTTGTCCCAGAGGCAGTAGACGATGGCGATGAGCATGCCTACCGCGACACCAAGGAATGCAAGACCGCCAATGCCTGGAGACCATCCGCGCTTCTGCTGATAGACGATGGGAAATGCAGCGAAGAGCAAGTAAAGTGTTCCGTAGATGATTGCCCTGCAAACGGAGAACATATTAGATACCGGAGCAGTGAAAAGAGACTGGAAGGCTTACATGTAAATGCTGAGAAGAAGAACGATCGGCTCCCCGAACAACAGCTTCCAAGGTCGGATGAGTGCGGTGCTAAAGACTTTTGAGAATTGGGTAGGTCCAGATGTGATCTCCGCTCCGGACTTGTACACTTTTCCTGGATTGGCCTTCTCGAGAGCGCGTGCTCGCTTGCGGAGAAGAACCGGAGCGTATGTCTCAGGTATGAGGAAAGAGCCCACGATCCAAAGAACACCGGTAAAGATTGCCATGATGCCCTCGACCCAACGCCAGCCGATGGTCTCTCCAGCAAAACCGCCCACGATGGGACCAATGACGGGACCCAGAAAAGGTGCGGAAGCAAAGAAGGTCATAGCCAAGCCACGTTGATCGGCGTCGAACATATCTGCGATGATGCCTCCAGCATTCTGTCATGGTCAGAGAAGAGAACAGAGCTCCAAACAAGGATTCGGTTGCTTACAGTCAACGGCGACGAACCGAAAGAACCCGCAAAGAATCGCATGAGCAGAAGCGTCGTGATATTCTGCGCTCCGGCAGCTCCGGCGTTGAAAGCCGTGAGAGCAGCATACGTTCCAATAAACAGTACTTGTCGGCCAAAGATTTCCGACATGGGCGCCCACATGAGAGGACCAATAGCGAAACCGAGAACGAAAAGTGACACGCCCAGAGTCACGATCAACTCGCTTGTGTGGAACTGCGCGATGACCTCGCTCAACCCTCCAGTATAGGCACTCGACACGAACGCCACAGCCAGAGTGGCGATGGAGACTAGAGCGACGAGGCACCACTTCTTCCAATCCGCCCATGTCATGGGATTGCGAGGATCGTTGTCTATCCAAACGACGACATATGGATCCTCTTCTGTGCCGGAACCTGCATATGGCCAGTCCAGAACGGCGGGAGTGACCAGAGCCTGATCGCGGACTAGGCGGAACCAAGACACGGAATGGGAGCTGTTGTACTGTGGTTGGCTATCGATGCCATTTTCCAGATCCGATCGGGTCGACTTTTCAGACATGATGATGAATGGATATCATGGAGGAGCCAAGAAATTTACTTGAACAGGACATGGTGAGGATGGGAGGGGTTGATGGGTTTTGTAAGTTAGCATGACGGGTGTCGATATGCCCGAGCATTTCATAAGAGTCGGTGCATCGAACCCGACAAAGATGCCGATCATTCCTTGAGAGCCTTTGCAGATAGGCTGCAGCCCTGATCTTGAGCTGTTTATCCTAATGGTTGGAGGATGGTTATGGAGGCTGTGGTGTGTTGTCAACGGAGCTCTGTAAAGCCGAGGACAGTTTATGCAAGTTTTGTGCAGCAATCGATCTCTCGGCTCGCTGAAGGCGCCGAATTCGTCGCACAACCACGCACCTTCCTCTCGCATTCTGAAGCGCCGCAGCGTCGGAAGTCGCTGTGAGCCATGCCCGAGGGAAGTCAATACTTGTTGAGGCGACCTTTGAAATCACAGGAGCGGCAGTCTGCTGGCGAGAAGAATGTATCTAAGGATGCACAAATAGACTTTCCGGATGAGCTTGGAACCGCCTGAGCGAAGATTGGCAGTTGGCATCATAACAGTCAAGTAGGTCTCAGCCCTCAGAGGATTGGCGATTAGTAGGTGTTTCTCATCGTCTGTTGCCTTGCTTCTTGTCCATCGGTCACAGCGACTCGAGGGCTGCTACACCTAATCGTCAGCAGGTCGACCGCGCCATCCAGTCCGCCGCGACCGCCAGAGCTACCTGCGAGCGTCAGACGTCGCAAGCATCGACAATGTCATCTGGACGTGAGCGCAGTGGCTCAACCATGTCAGTCGAAAGAGAGCCCAGCGCCTCGACACAGGAGAAAGAGTCGCACAATGGCAACTCGCCAACGCTGCAGAAGACCAACACAACCGCGGCCACGCCCGCACCTGCCAACAAGAAGAGGAAACTGCCGCCATTTCTGGACCACTTCAATGCGCGCGACCTCAAGATTCTCTTCCGCTGCTCGGTTGCCTTCTGGGTTGCCTCGCTACTCATCGTCATCGAGCCCACGTTGCAGACTTTCGGCAATGCCACCTTCTTTGGCTGTATCGTCGTCGTCTTCTTGCCGCCGTCTGGTGTCGTGCTGGTCTTCCTCCTAGGCGCCTTTACCATGATCCTGGGAATGGGTCTAGCATGGGCATGGGGTGTCATCGCCATGAAAGCCGCCCAAGCGACGAGACCACAAGCCGAGACACAAGCCAGATTGCAGGCCTTGGGAATACAGGCCGCAAAGAACACGGGCGCTACCACGTACTCTCCTGCCAGTGTCTTGGTATACGATGGCTTCATGCTCGACACCAGAGTCACCGTCACCTTCTTCTGCATGTTGTCGCTCTTCATCTACTTCATGGCCAGACTCCGCATCAAAGCGCCCAAACTCGCTCTGACTGCCATCTTTGCCTGGATTGTTACCGACGTCTTCCTAACCATCGGTCCTCTGCTTCCTTCGTTCCAAGGCACCATCCCTCAAGTCCTGATCAAACCCGCCGCCGCCGCCATCGCCATCAGTCTTGCCTGTTCGATGCTCATCTTCCCCGAGTCGACTTCCCATATGACCTTGTTCGGCATGCACAAGCTCGTCACGTCCATGGCCAGCTCTCTCGATCTCACCAGGAGCTTCCTCAAGAACTATCCCGACACATCCCACATGGAATCAATGCAGGCTCTGAGGGCTGGCGTCCTTGGTGGTTGGGCTGCTCTGGAGCCGGCATTTGGCTTCCTATCCTTTGACCTCTCCTTCGGCCATTGGAGTGCTCAAGACATTGCCTCGCTACGGGAGCCTGTCCGTCGTGTCATGATTGGCTCCATGAGTCTGCTTGCTTTCGAGATTCTCCAAGGCCGATCGCGGGAGAGGATGAAGCAGCTTGCATCCAACGACATCAGGACTCAAGAGCTGGCAGAAAAAGAAGACAAGGAGAAGAAGCACACATATGGGAGACACCAGGTCATGCAGAGTCTCAACCTCATCGATGCGCTCGGCGAACCAGAAGCTGTCCAGTCAGTCTCGGATTCGTACCAAGCATTATCAAGAGCGAGTGATCCGCTACTCGAAGCTTGTAAGAGCTCGTTCCAAGCCATGGCCCATAGCATCCACGAGAACAACAGTAGAAGATGGTTTGGCAGGATGTCTGCTGAGCAATTCGCCGAGATGAGGCAGTCACATGTCGATGTGCTCGAACGCTTGCGTGAGGAGAGGGCCAAGTTTCCTGACGTCGCCAACGAAGCGCTATTCGCGTCTCACCAACATCTGTTCGATGAGAATGGTAGGTTCCACGGACAGATTTCGGAAAGGCGCAAGCTGGGTGGCATGTTTTTCGGCTTCAACTTCGAGGACCGCCTCCTGATCTTGGCTGCGGCGCTTGAGCGAGCTCTGGAACAGATCACCCTTCTCGAAAAAGAGCGTACTAAAGTGCGAGTCTGGTTTCCGACAGGTCTACGCAAGTTCGGGGCCTGGGCATTCGGTGGCTCGCGTGCACCAGCCATCGGTGCTCCGTCGATCGATGACATGCCTCAAGCAGACAAGGCAACCATCGAAGAGTTACAGCAGAGTTTCAAGCGAGTGCATAAGCCGACAAGAAAGCGCAACAAGATCGCCTCGGTCATTCTCGGCTTTGGGCAATGGTTGAGAAACGATGAGGGCATCTTTGCTCTGCGAGTACTTGTTGCCACTCTTGCAGCAGCTATACCTGCAGTGTGTACCACATCGGCTGGTTTCTACTATCGCGAGAAGGGACTGTGGGCACTAATCATGGCCCAAACCGGCACGGCTTCCTTCTCAGCTGAGTTCAACTTTGCACTCACGACTAGAATGTTCGGCACCATCGCAGGAGGTGTACTAGGCATGCTTGGGTGGTAAGTTTCAACACTCTTTCACGGATACCAAACGCTAACAAACTAAGGTATATTGGAAGCGGCAGTGGTACTGGAAATCCTTATGGCTTGGGGGCTGTCCTCGCTGTCTATGCTGTGATACTGATGTGGTTCCGCCTCTATACCCCACCTCAGCTACTCCAGGCAGTGATGATTGGTGGTGCTACGGTCATTCTGGTCATCGGCTATGGCTATATTGACACCCACATTCCTACTTACGGCAACCCAGGATGGGGCTACGAGGTTTTCTGGCGGCGTACAGTCCTCGTCCTCGTTGGATTCGCCATCTCGTTCATCGTGACTTTGCTTCCCTGGCCTTCGTCACTCTCAAGGAACATTGCCCACAAGCTTTCTGGTGTACTCGACAACGAGGCCGATCACTACGCCGCACTGCTGTCTTCGTGGTCCGATCTCGATTCTCACAATAAACATACTGTTGCTGTCGAGGCGGTAACCATCCAGCTCGCCGAGCAACTGAATGCCTTGAGCGGTCCTATTGGAAGTCTCAAGTTCGAGCTGTCGTCCAGTGCCTTTGACTCGACGACCTGCGGGCGCATCAAGTCAATCGCAGAATTTATCAACTACCAACTCGCACATTTGCACATTCGCGCCGCCACACTGACACCCGAGCTGCGTCACCGCTTCGCCATCGCATCTGGAATCCTCGATCATCGTTCCATCGCAGACGTCATGGTCGTGATGGGCATTGTCGCTCAGAGCTTGAAGACCGGCGATCCATTGCCCGCGCGACTACCGACGCCACTGCTGAAGAAGTGTCTAGAGCACGGGCATGGAGCAGCTGTCGAGAATTTGACCATTGATGTATTGAAGAAAGAGGGCGTGAGAGGATATACTGTCTGCATGAGCGCATATCTTGGATTCTTGTCGGGTGTTGACGAGCTCGTACTTGCGCTGAAAGAGGCAGTCGGTGAAACGCATCATATTCCTGATGATCTCAAACTTGCTTGATAGCGCTACTACCATGTTAATCGCATTATCTCTGACATTTCCAAGATCTACTTGTCCCGGTTGTGATTGACTTGTCTCGGATTTTACTACCTACTGCCAAAAGTTATAAAGAGCCAAGCCGCAATCATTTTCCAACATATCCCGTAAAGCCTTGTATCTGCTACTCTTGCCATCCTCGGGGTGTGCATAGTATTCTTCGATCCACTCTCGCCATTCTGGACCTAGCAACGGTAGGCCCGTCCATAGTTCAATGTCTCTGTTCCAGATATGCAATGTCTGCACTTTTAGCTTGCGCAATTCGACTATCCAGTCAACCAATCGTTGCATAGCAGGGTGTTCGGCAGGAATCTGCTTGATGAAATTGAAAAACTCGGACCAGACTGTCCAGAGAGCTGCGTACGAATGTTGTTCAGCCCGTTGTGGGGGCGCATCTGAAGTCATGGATTGATAGAGGGCGTTCGTGGCTTGTGCAGCTGACGAGGCAGATGCGTTGCGACTCTGAGGATTGTCATCAGTTTTGCGATTTCACGAAAGTCGATCTGGGCACGTTTGTACATAATCTTCGACTGGTACATCAAGCAAGGTGACCAGTATGTTAAACATTGTCCTCTCGTGCGGCAAGGCATCGTCGTCCCGAGAATGAACTGGAATCGAGGGCGTCCCACAAACTGCTGTCAAAGCTGCATTCGTCATGTCAAACTTGGGTGCTTGTCGTCGCATTCTATCTGCCAGACTCTCGTCTTCGTGAAAGATGCTGTCATCTAATAGAAGAAGGTCGTCCATGGTCTAGTATAAGATCTTTAACATAGGTGCGAGGCAAAAGTATCGAAGTTTCGAAAAGGCAGGGTCGTTATCACAACAAGCTGCCAAGGTTTTGTGATCCTTCGATGGCGGCGTTGCCATCAAGCAAGCGTTAGCAACACTGATCTACAGGACGTTCTACATTTGTTTCCCAACACTTCTCATCAATTGTTTCCCAACACTTGACCACTAAACTCTACACAACCGCGACATCCAATATAGCACCCACTTTCTCTTGCAATACCATCTTTACCGCATCTTGGAGCGCTGAACACAGCTCCTGCTCGCGCTCGACTCTGACACCCCACATGCTATTGCCTGATGCTGCTTTCGCAATGCCAACGTGGTTAGGACGGACGGTTTTGAGATGGTTCTTGTATAAGCCATCCTGATTGCTAGCTGCTACACCTTGAGGGTGTACATCATCGACGCACATCCTGGTAGCATTCCATCCACCGTTGTTGATGACAACTGTCAGAAAGGGCGTTTCGTGTCCGGTCGCGTCCAAGAATGCGACAGCAGGATTCGAAAACATGTAGGCACCGTCACCGATCACGCAACAAACCAGAGGGCCATCGGACTCTGAGGTATTATCTTCCGGTATCAGAGCGATCGAGTTGTTGCGCGATCTCAGAGCGAGCTTCATACCAATTGATGCTCCAACAGCCCACCCAAGACCACTGCCACCCTTGGTGAAGAATGTGCCTGGCGCATTGAGTTGAAGCTGCTCCAGTAAGCGGCTCTGGTTTGTGACGGCATCGGCTACGAAGATTGTGTCTTTCGGAAGAACATCGCGCAGGGTTGCAAATAGCAAATCAGGATGAATGGTGTTGTCCCCCTTCGTGAGCGCAAGATCATGAAGGGTCTCGAAGCCTTTTGCGTGACTACTCTCGCGGCCTTCCGCGCTTGCCTGGTGTTCTGACTGGATTGCGGCCTGATGATCTCCAGTCTCGATCTTGTCGCAGATCGACTCCAAAGCGAACTTGCACTCGGCATGCAGTGTAAAATCAACTGCAAAACCGAACCGCTGCATAAACTCCTTGCGGGCATCGAAGTCAAGGTGCCAGATGGTAGCTGTCTGCGGTGGGCAAATCTTTGATGGTATCCACGGTACGTCGCAGTCGAGGATGAGTATGAGGTCGGCAGAGGCAATGGCTGATCTCGCGCCCGTTCTCGGTGATATCCAGGCCGGATTCGAGGCTGGGAACGACATGTATCTGGCTTCCGAGTCGAACACTCGCAATGACGGTACCAACTTTGTAAGTCTCTGCAGTTGGAGGACGGCATCGTGGTCGCGGCCGAGATATCCAGTCACGACGAGAGGACTTCTCGCTTTGATAAGAGTGCGAGCCAGATGTCTCGCATGCTGGTCCAGAAGCTCTCCTGCGCGATAGTTTGCAATGGACTTGTGTACTGTATTCGCAGGTCTGGAGACTTTTGCTGCCAAAACTTCCCTCGAGGCTGTTAGATAGACAGGTCCAGGTACACCTGTTGTGGCCATGAGTCTGGCTCGCGATACGACCCTCCCGATGTCATCATGAGCCGCCAGACTGCAGGTGTATCTGCTGTAAGGCTTCACGAGATCTCCTTGACCATGAACATCTTGGTACCACTGGACTGGCTCCGAACGACAGCCTTGAACGCCACTTAGTGTAGTTGGCGCTTCACCAGCTATGATTATCATGGGGACCTTGCCGCTCGAAGCATTGTGCAGACCTTGACCGAGTGCTGCGGTCCCAACATCAACATGTACAAGGACACATTGCGCTCTGCCAGTCTTTCGTGTGTAGCCATCCGCAGCAGATATGGCGAGGAACTATCGCTTGGTCAGCCCATTCTCATCGCAGTATCATTGGAGACACTCACCTCGTGGTTGAATACAAGTAGTTCAGGCGAGTTCTTGCCGTCCTTCTGGCGTTTGTGGAAAGCCTCGATCAGACTGGGGTGATCGGAGCCCAGGACCGAGAACACATAGTCCACTCCTTCCTAACGACATGTCAGACTTGATGAGTGGTGTTCACATCGAGGCATACCGTCTCCAGACTTTCCAGGATGAGATCCGCGTTAGTAATGCTCATGTTGAACGAAGGGTATCAGAGGCCTCGAAATGCTAGTCTAGGAATTTGCGACTATTATTATGTCGTACGGAAAACGGCACGGTTGCTATGCGTGACGCATTCGGGACCGCAGGCTTGCGAAGATCCTTAGATATGCATTGGTCATTGGCTGAGTGACCGGTGTAGAATTGTTGATCCCTCTGTTGAACTGCATAATCGGTTCGGAGCCGAAGGCAACCAGGCTTGAGGTCGACAAACTTTTCGATTGATCAAAACACTGTCCGCAACGAACGTCCAATTGGTTTCCCGACTGGTCAGACTGGTATCAAAATCAGCGGACCGCACGATGAGATTCGGGATTTCCGACGCGAGACAAGATTACGCCCTTCCAGTTTTTGTTAATAATGCGAGTTTGATATGCTCCTCGTATTAAGCAGAAAAGAACGCATATGGTTCTTGTCTACCGTTGATGCGATCTTTGATTTGCAATGGAGGCTAGAGAATCCTGTGCGACTATCGGGGGCGTACTCTAGACCAACCCCTCAATGATTAGTGAACGACAACCGGTGAGAACAATTGCCTGCATGCGTGATAATACCCGCGCATAAGGCTTGACTAATCAAAACGCGACGTCAAGCACACGGGTGCAGGTTGGAGTTATTCTGGGGCACCCACATTTACATATGCATGCCGACTGCACAGTCTGGCGCAGCGAAGCAGAGTCGCATAGGCGACGATCTTCACACCGTGTGACCCATGGCAAGATCAAAAAGCCATCTGCCAGCCGCTCGTCTGCAGAGAGTGCAGCAAATCCTACTCTCGGAGGCTTGAGAATCAGCTTCAAGATTAATTGCCCGTCGCACCAGCTGACTTTGTTTTGTCCGACTTTCTTCACAATCCCCCCAGCTCCACGGAAGATCTCGAGACAATTCGCAAGACCGAAACCATGTCGGCGGTTCCCTCTCAGCACGAACTGATAGACTCCGCGCCCGACATTGGACGCCGCGTGCGACGTCAACTCGATTACAAGATTCTGCCCATGATATGCTTTTCCATGTTCGTATCCTTCTTGGATCGCGGCAACATAGGGAATGCGAAGATTCAGGGTATGACAAAGGAGCTGCATATGAGAGGAAACGACTACAACATAGCTGTCATGCTCTTTACTGTCGCGTACATCATCTTCGGGCTGCCTGCGAGCTTGATCTTCAAGAAGACTGGACCACAAAGTCTGAGTGTCATGATGTTCCTATGGGGTATTGCTCCCAGACTGCGGGCGTATGCCGGTAGATATGCAAGCTGATATTGCCACAGGAGTATGTGTTGTTGGCGAGGGACTGGTCAAGACCTCGGGGCAACTCCAGGCGCTTCGCTTCCTGATGGGCATGTTCGAATCTGGCTTCGTCCCTGGCTGTGCCTACCTGATCAGTTCCTACTACACGGAGGATGAGTTCCTGCTGAGGTATTGTCTGTTTTTCAGCATGGCTATCCTGGCGGGAGCTTTCAACGGTGTGAGTAATCCAAAGTAGAGGCTCAGCTTCCAAGCTATTCCTGACGTATGTAACACAGCTTCTTGCGACAGTTTTCTCGTTAATGAAGGGATTGGGTGGCTACTCTGGTATACATGGGCTTCCGCTCTCATCTGGAAGCTTTGCTGACGGTGTTTCAGGCTGGCGCTGGATCTTCATCATGGAAGGTCTACTGACTATATTGGCAAGTATCTTGAGTGTCCTGTTCCTCGTTCCCTTCCCAGAGCAGAATAAAGCGTTCTCAGAGAAAGAGAAGGCATGTGTTCTGGCGCGCAAAGCAGATGATGAGGCGGAGAAGAGCGATGATCCTGTATGGAAGCATACACTCGCAGCTTGTCGCGATCCCAAGGTGTGGCTATCGTAAGTCTAAAATCTTGTTTCTAACAGTCGAATTCTCATTGCGCCTCAGAATCCTCATTTACTTCGGAGCCGAAGAGAACGCTTCTGGAACAGTTGCCTTTCAACCGACTGTCTTGCAAGGGCTTGGCTACTCATCGACTTCTGCCCAGGTACACTCCATTCCAATTTACATGACGGCATGGGCTATCATGCTCGTTTGTAGCATGATCAGTATGCGAGTTGGACGACGATATATGTTCATCTTGTTTGGCTGTATGCTCAACATGGTAGGCTTGGCCATTGAAATCGCTCAACCACGGAAAGAAGGCGTTAAGTACCTTGGGCTGTTTTTCCTGACCACCGGAAGCTACATTGTCATGCCAATCACGGTGGTGCTGCTTTCTCTCAACGTCAAGAAAGGGTATCAGCGAGCGGCTGCCCTTGGGCTGCTTGCTCCAGTTGGCAACTGTGGTGCCATCTTGAGTTCCAACGTCTTTATTACAGGAGAGGCTCCCATCTACCATACTGGCTTTGCGACAGGTCTTGGGGTCAATTGTGTCAGTCTGGTTGGGATCATCATACTCGTCTTGTATCTGTCCATGAAGAATCGAAAGTTGGCTGGCAAGAGATTTTACATCTGAATCCAGGGAATATCGCATGTCACCGGTGGTCCGCCGATGCCCCTGCGACAGAATCATCGCTGATGGAGCAGATGCAGGATTGTGCTATTCACTAAATCCACTCATGAGGTCCGGATCGAGCGTAGCTGCAGAATCAATAAATTTTCTGCAAGATATTGGCCTACAGTCTGTCTAGCCTTTTTCCAACGTGGGGGTAATCAAGAGATCATGTAGACATGGTAGATGGTATCCTCCACAGCGTGTGTGATGCTTGGTTGCCTTTGACATGATGACCACTGATGGTACAGAGACTGGGAGCAACGGAAGGAAGGCAGATCAATGTCTCGTTAGAGCTCTAATACGTATGCCCTTGAGATCATGAAGAAAATCCAGAATCCAACAAGTGAGGCCCCGCCCGGGTCGTTTTGTTCATCTCCGGACGTGGATTTTCAACTGTTTCGTCGATCGTGAATGACGAAAAGCAGCAAACTCAGGCATTCTCGGAGCTATTGTCTCAGGCGTGGCTGGCGCAGTCGCCGACGTCGTTGCAGGTGTTGCGAGTGCTGTTGACTATCTTTCTG
>Ga0058697_10000898_pt1 | contig 11688 bp, 12 predicted proteins | sample AgamicAsMae_FD_66619 | JGI IMG/M metagenome (GOLD analysis project Ga0058697, IMG submission 66619) | Agave microbial communities from Guanajuato, Mexico - As.Ma.e | ecosystem: Host-associated > Plants > Phyllosphere > Phylloplane/Leaf | place: Guanajuato, Mexico | collected 2012-06-04
AAAAAGGTGCAACAAAAGATAGCGACCTTATGCGTCTCGTATCATGGGCTGGAAGTTTACACAAGTATGAGAATACACCGTCAACTGTCGCTCTTCTTGACAGAATCCTCGGACGTGACGCACGAAGATTTGAGCTCAGCGGAGCGACAACAAAAAGGTGCAACAAAAGATAGCGACCTCATACGTCTCGTATCATGGGCTGGAAGTTTACACAAGTATGAGGATATATCGCCAGTTCTCCTTCTTCCCGACGTTTTCCTCGGACGTGACGCACGAAGGTTTGAGCGCAGCAGAGTGACAGAAAAGGGGCTACAAGTGGCATCGACCTCATGCGTTTCGTCTCATGAACCTACGATCTACAAGGGGAGGTGACAGAAAAATTGGTTCCAAGGCATCATTCTTTGATTGTATTGCTTCTGGGAGCTAGCTCTGTGCGTCTTCTCCAGCCCATCCTATGCTTGTGGATGGATCTCTTCTTGATTCTCTTCTTTACCCGGCAGGTACCTTTCTTCGTTTGCTCCCATGATCATGTACTGTTTGCCTCATTCCGACTCCTTGATCATTTTGATGATAGCCTTTGTACTGCGAGAAAACTCCGTAACCTGGCCTCTCAGCTCTCCCTCGACTGCACTAGCCAGAGCTTCTTTGACTGCAGGGCGGACACCATTAGCTTTGATTTTTGCCGTCTTCATCTCGTTAACTCTCTTCATGGCCTCCTCCATCCATCTTTCGCGTGTCTTGGGCGCTTGATCAGGAGAATTGAAGAGATAGTAGCCGTAGACACGAGACTGCTTTTCGAGACCGGAGTTCTTGGAGAAGTCCAGAGCATTTTCTTGTCTTTCCATCTCCTGTCTGACAAGATCCTCAAGAGATTTGTTGAAGGAATCTTGAGCGCTGGAACAAGGAGTCAGTAAACGCTGATGCGAATTAATCTAAAATGCGCCAGTACAACTTACTCTTGGGTACTGGCTGGTCCTGCTGGGGTAGACTGTGCGTTGATACGCTGTTTCTTACGAGGGGAACCCATGTCGGTGGTGGAGGGCGACGAGAGAAGTCTGCTGTAGATAGGATCTTGAGGCATCTGGTAGGTTCCAGCGGGCGCGCGGATCGGGTCGACATTCTTGGCCTTGCTGAGAGGACCCTTTCTGATTCTGAGAGTGAGCTGAGGTCGGTCCTCGTGCTCAGCGACCGGCTCCTCATGGTCGGAGTCGGAGCGCGGCATTGGGGCTTTGCCCTTTCCTTTCTTGGGGGGCATGATGGCTGCTTATGAAGAAGTGTTCGTCAGTAACAGTAGAGACAAGAAGACGACACGCTGAGTGCTTACCGGGTCTCTTGGTCATGTTGATGTATGAGAGAGAAGGTGTCCGGGTCGAGAAAGAAGGGAGAAAAGGGGGCACCTGTGAGGCAGCAGGCGCGAGAGTGAATGGAACAAACGAGGACGCTCAGTTCGAGTGAACTGAAGAGACAATCACTCGTGAATGCCGACGGCTTCTCGTCGAGGGTATCGGGCCTGTTGGGAGAATCGTCGAGAGAACCGTCGAGAGTACCGTTGGGGTCACACCATTTGTACTCTCCCGATGGACAAGGGTGTCAGCATATAGCTATAGAAAGGCACAGTGCTCTGGAGGAACAGAGCAGTGCCCAAAGAGATCCATTGTCTTACGGGCTTTCTTTGGATATGTGTGAGATGCCTAACAGTATCCTGCAGTTTGATAGCTTGCAATCGTGCTCATTTTGGTATGAGATATCCTTGAAAGCAGTGATCTCATATCCTCACACCCATCGTATCACAGCTATAAAAAGGCAGAGTACTTTGGGGGGACAGTACAGTGTCCAAAAAGACCCCTTAACTTACAGGCTCTCTTTGGATATGTGCGAGATGTCGGACAGTACCTTGCAATTTCATGGCTCATGCAACGGGTCCTGTTGGTATGAGATACTCTTGAGAGTGGTCTTCCCATATGCTCACACCCATCGCGGTATAGCCATAGAAATGCATGATGCTTTTCCAGCATGGGGTGTGGCCAGAGAAACCAGTCGTTTCACAGGCTCTCTTTGGACATGTGTGCGATTTTCGAGTGTTTTGTGCATTTTGATGGCGTTAAGATTCCCCCGAGTTGGTAAGAGATGTTCTACCTTGGTGGCTTTCTCTGGATATATCAGAAACCAGGAGTTCTTTTTGCATTTTCATGGGCTACTTCAAGCCTCACATGACCGTGGGAGAGTAGATGCAGGAATGAATTGAGAGTTCTCCGGTGTACACATGTATCGCATATGCATCTATAAAACTGCATGGATATGTGTGGAAACAGCATGAGTCCAAAGAAGGCCTGGTTTTTCGTGGATCTCGGTGGATATAGCTTTGTTTGTTGAACACATTATGCGTTTGTATAGATTGGTTCCAAGGCTTTTGTTGCTGTAGGAGTATAAACATGAAGGAAGTTTGAGAGGTCTCAAACGCACAGATGTATCATATGTGTCTATCCAAATGCATAGATATGTATGAACCCAAGGTGAGTCCAGAGAAAGCCCCATAATCCATGCTTTTCAATGGACGAGGCCTTATTTCTTGAGGACATTGTGCATATCTATAGTTCAGGTATCATGTGTAATTTGCTGGGGGAAGGAGAGGAAGCTTTGTTTGCTATCCTGTTTGTAAGATTTCCGTGGGTAAATTTATTTCTCTGCAGCAACACAAACTGTCTGCCAGGCAAGGCATGCAAGTACGCACGTGAATTTGATGTTGATTCAGGCTGGTAACCATTTGTATTGCTTCAAGGCTACCAAAAAAAGACTGCAAAACTCCATCCCGGCATTACTCTTCCTCTCTACTGCAACGACTGCAACATGGCAGCGTATTCGGCCTCCTCCTCTTCCTTGACAAGGTCCACCTGCTCAATGCAGGTCTCGGTGAAGGCCTGCAAGACCTCAGCTCTGATGGCAGCCGCAGAGCCTGGCCACTGGTCGCGGGTGATCTTGGAGAAGCACTTGCCCCTCCACATCTCCATAGAAATGTGGAGACGACCAGGTCCCCAGATCTTGCGCCAGGAGGTCTGGACTGCCATCTCGGCTTCCTTCTCGGCGGCGACGGCGGCGATCTGCTCTGCCATGATGGCGCGCATGGCGTTCATGACCATGTCAACTGCGTCATCAGAGGAGCCGTTGACACGAGATCCTCTGGGGGTCTCTTCGTCGTCGACACCCTCCTCTGCAGATTGACGGCCTCTGTTGGAGGCGAGGGCGGCGGCGAGGAAGGCAGAGGGCCTAGGTGTGGCCATGCCATGGCCCGAGAGCGAGCCGAGGGAGGGGCTGGGAGAGGTTCTCATGGGCCTGTACGTGTAGATTTGTCAGTATCAAAATGCGCAATACTTTGTCATACGAGGATGTATCCGCAGAGAGCGGTGTGGGACCAGAAGACATACCTCTCAGGCTCAGCATTGCTGACCTCATCTCTCTCGGCGGCAGAACTATGATAATGTTAGCATCAGAATGCATAGTCGAGTAGGGCTTCCCTAGTGTATCCACTGAGGGCCTTGACCACTGAGTAGGTGACTACATGACATACCTTTCTGCGCCAGAAGTACTGGCACTAGCACCATTGATGGAGGCAGCGACGCTGCTAGGAGCAGGGGCGGTAGTGGTGATAGTAGGGGCCGCGGTAGGAGCAGAGGCGGCGATGGTAGGAGCAGTGGTAGCCATAGGAGCAAGGACAGTACCAGCCTGTCTAGCTCTACGGCGCTCCTTAGCCAGCCAATCACCCATATCCTTCCATTCCCACCTAATCTGCCTCTCTAGACGGTCCGCATACTTCTCGATAAAGGCCTTGTCGTCATGGTTGTAGAGACGGCAGTTGCTGACAATTAGATCGAAGTCTGCCTTAAAGGCTGCGGCATCCGCGTAGAGCCCGTTTGCGAGCTTAGTGGCCATGGTGTCGAGGTCCATGGGGTCTTTGATGGTGCTGTAGTAATCCGGGGCATTGTTTTCTACCTCGTCGACGGGCTGAAGGAAGGCTCTTAAGAATGGAGCCTTGCCGTCACGCTCGAAGCCGAGGAGCTTTTGCAGAAGGTGGTTGCAAAAATCAAGCTCAGTAGCCATTGTAGCGGTATTTGTGGTGGGTATGAAGATCTAGGGCCTAGCAGCATGGTAGTGTAAGCTAATAGTAAGATACAATGTCTCTAGACAGCGCAGCAGTAGAGCAAAGAGCGCGCAGAGGGCTATCCATGTGACTTACGAGGGTGTCTAATCAGCCGCTATGGTACGCGCAGGCTTAGATCTATATACTGAAAGGAACCAGGTGGTCTTCGATCCAGAAAGGCAAGAATATCTGTATAGTTGGTGTGCTGGAAGGCGGAGAGGACGTAGGAGACACTGGACAAGTCACGGAAGGCGCGAAGAGAGCTTTTCCGGTGTGTGACACTAGCAGGCGCACCCAAATGCTGGCCAAGAGTCCATGATACTACCCCGGATCTACGTAACACTACTCCTGTGCCGTGGTTGCCCTCGAGTCTCTCTATACCACTTAATTCCTACCCAGGAGCATCTCACGTGATCACTAGCGACAGAACATCCCTTGCTTCACTAGTTTCCATCGCTGTCAGCTGACCTGCTCAATCATACACCATTTAATCCGAGACTGGGCTGATCTGTCAGCAGGTGCTACGAAAAGGGCATACATGAGCATCAAGGTACACTACAAGGCCAGAAGAACCAGGATTACTGGCGTGATACAAACCACGTTGGCCGACAATAAGCTATGGCATGGCAAAGAGGCTAACAACCAGACATGATAGCAACATCTAAATTATATCAAGAGCCTGACCAACGCGAGTACCTTCTTGTACGTCATCTACATCAGCAGGAAAGAGCTCTGGAACAATCTTTGTGGCTTTTATGGAAGGAAGTTGTAGCCTGGCTAAGCTTCGGCCCGAGCAGCCACGCCTTCCTTCTTTCCTACTATGTCTGGGACTGCTGGAAGAGACGATCAAGAGCATTGCTTCCCATCCATAACACCAATTGCCAGAATGTTTGTTATGATGAGCTTGATTCATCATCAGCCAAACAGCTTATCGACTATTCTGGCAGTATACAAGCCTAGAGCTATGCCAAGTCCCTCTGGATCTGTCTATCGCGTTTGCTCCATGGTCTGGATGGCCTTCTCGGGCTACTCTACTTTTGGACGACTGAGCACTATTCATCAGCAAAGTAGATCCTTGAAGTAACGCAGAGGATGTTTGCTTGCATATACCCGAAGCGCGATGCTTGCGTCCACCCACATATACCTGGCGCTCGATATCTGCACTTGATTGCTGCTATTCAACCGCGAGCTCTGCTCGAGCATTGACAGGATCCAGATTGTTTTCCTCGTGCGTTGGATCAACATCAACCCTGAGGCATCATGGTCGTCTATCACACGAAGGATTGACTGGCCCTGAGTCGTGGTCTCCCAATTGTACATTTTTACACTACTTCAACTTCCGCGTATCGCTCTGTGCCATCTAGATGGTGTCAGCGTGTACAAACAACAGTCCCGCGGAGCAGAGAGTACTTGAGCTCGCGTGCCCGAGGCACGTTGTTTGTGGTTACTTGCTACAGCTTCATCTGGCCTCTGCTCGTACATCAAGATCGTCCGAGTTATTTTTCTCGTGCATACACTCAGCATATACTGCATGATACCACCAGCCCTACGCGATGCCTGAAGTGGGTTGGGCCCGAGTCGTGGCCTTCCATGTTACTGGACATTTCCGAAGCTTTTCACCTGTTTTGTGTTCCTTTCTATGGTCTTTGTGCATCTTCAGCGGACAGCTACTCTCTGGGCCGTTCTCTGGCAAGGTAGTGGCAGTGGATCTTCACTTATGCGTGCCCGACGCGCGGTGTGTGCGTTTCTCTGCCACAACTCGGTTCGTCCTCTGCTCGAGCGACGAGATCTTACAAGTCGTTATACTCGTGCATTTACTCAAAGTACAGTCCAGGATACTGCCTTCTTGCGTGGCGCATAGACTCGGCGGAGCCCGAGTTGAGGCCGTCCATGTTGCGGTACGTTTTCCTACCGTTCCGCCTTCTGCGCGTCCCTTTCTGTGATCTTTATGCGTCATGAGCGTGAATTTGCCTCTTCCAGCACAGCAGACTGCTATGAGCTGAGTGCATTCACTCACACGTGCCCGATGCGGGATATCTTCAGTTGCTTATCACAACTCCACGGTAAGTTCTGTTCATCTGTCGAACTTGTTCAACTTGTCACCCTCGTGCGTTCACTCAGCTTATGCTCCACGGCACTGCCGTCTCGCGCGATGTATGTGTTTGGTTGGACCCGAGTCGCGACCTGCCATGCCGCTGTACATTTCCATACTGCTCCCATTTCTGCTTGACCCGCTCCGTGACCTTGGTGCGGTCTTCTTGTGCCTACTACATAGCAGGGTACTACAACCGGAGAATGTACACTAACACGTACCTGAGATACAGTTCTGTCATACTTGCTCCAACGCTATTGTTGATCTCTTTCCACCTTGTGAGCGTTGTCTTCGTGCATCTGCACCGGATCCTTACCTGATTGTGGCATTGGGTACTCCTGAGAGTTGGAGAAAACTCATTACTAACCCGGCTTCTGCCAGCTCAGGCCAATAGTCCACGCCTCTATCTTTCCTCATATGTCGTCTTATCTATCGCCATCGTGCGTGGCTTCGTTGTCTCCATCTCGTACTTGTCTGTATGCGACGCGAGAGAGTGATATTTCATCAACAGCCCGGTACGCGACTTGCTCTGCCGCGGATAGTTCTGACGTTTGCTCTAGCCCTTTCCGTTATTGTAACTGGACTCTTCGTGCGTCAGTGCCGTAGTTTGGCACAATCGTGGCGCGTACAGTGGTCCTTATCCTGATCTGTCACTCCTGTGCATTGACTCAATGCTTCCCACAACAAACTCCATTCTGCATGTGACATATGAGAGGCCGATCTTTGTTCAACTACCCGAGACGCACTCTTACCTTTCCCATTCAATAATCAAGTTTGCTCTAACACCTCTCTCACCTTCTCCACGTCTTCTTTATGCGTCAGTACCGCATGAACTACTCAGTCGCGCAAATGGCTCTACTCTAACCCATCACCCTCGTGCGTTAACGCAATGTCTACCACAAGATCCCGCGTCCATATGCGATATGCGAACACCAACACCCGTCGACGACCCGAAGCGCGGTCCTGCCTTCCCTATCGGTGCTTGGGAGTGCCTCTCTGGTCATGTGGAGAGCTTGTCTGGCGTCGACGATCCTGACGATCTCGTCAACAGGGTTGTTGGTTGTAGTAGAAACTGTTGAATCGACTTGGAAAAGTCTACTCTAATATCAGTCACCGTTTGATGTCAGTTCCTACTGGTGACGAAACCCATCCATCGCACTTGTCCAGATGTCTTCCTTTGTGCCTCGGAGCCCGCTGTCTGAAGCACCGATTGTCGCACACTCTACTGCAGACACGAGAACACAAACAACAAACATCGCACTTGACTTCTTTGACAGTGCAAAACATTTTTCGATTCGCTAGACTCAGTACTACGATCGCCCACTCTATCTAAAGATATACACAGCACCCGAGCGATCCGCAGAAACAATCATGCCAAACGGATACTCCAGCAATGCAACCGCAGTAACAGTATCCTTATGCCCCTTGAGCAACTGATTCGCCGATTTGCGAATAACTTCATACCTAGCGACCTTTCCCTCCCTCTCTCTCTTCTTGCCTTTCGGAGCAGTACTTCCTCTTTCGCTCTCTGCATCGTTGGACACAGGTGATGATCGTCCAGGAGCAGGGCTAGAGGAGTATTTTTCTTTCTCAGAGGCACTGTCGCTGAGGGATTGTTCGGTGTAGGCGGAAATGTCGTTGCCGAATTTAGAAGCTGTGTAGGTGGCCTTGTCGTCTTTGTCGTTGATAATCATGGATGAGGAAATGCGATCGGTGTCCCAGAAGCGGATCTTCCAGTCTGGGCCTGTGGTGACCAGGAAAGGGTGGCGAGGTTCTGAGCTGTCCGGTGAAGTGTGCATGGACATGGTGAATGCTTTGACAGCGCCTGCACTGCCGCCCGAGCCCCCTCCTGATTTGTCCTTACCATTATCAGATGGGCGAGCACTGAGGTGTGGATCTGTTGCTAGGGATCCGAGGATGCGAGATGGCATGGCGCCAGACTTGTCTTCATCGACATTGAGGAGTTCGAAGTCTCTCGCTTTGAGTCCGCTTCTGCCATCGCTCTGATCAACGTGATATACTTCAAGACAGACGAGCTTCTCCAAATCCCACACGGACACGTGACTTGGAGATGTCAGACCAGCAACACAAATCTTGACTCGCTTGCTATCCTTCCTGCTAGGGTGTAATGTAAGTCGTGTGATGGGTGCTGGACGTGGCACAGTCCAAGCACGAAGTCGAAGCCGGAAGCGAAGATCCCAGATGTCGAGAACGCCGTGCGATGTGCCCACCAATAGCCATTGCCATCGTTTCGAGATGCAGAATGTTGTCGGTGTGCCGTGTTGTATCGGATTGACAAGCTCATACATCACGTCCATCGAGTAGATGTCGATGAACAGGATGCGGCAGAGGTTTGTGACTATCACGCAAACCGATTTACCGTCCATCTTTCCGTGTTCGACGCCAATGGCATACTCCTTCTGCCCAGGCTTGGTAGGTATCACCCAGCTACGCAACACCTGGAGTTTACCATAGCGTAAAGAGCCATTTGCCTCGGTCACTTCTACCTTGACGATGTCGACTGTGCCATCAGAAGCGGTCGAAATGAAGCTGTGCGTAGACTCCACAAAGCAGATACTGGTAATTGGTGCTCCAGAAGCATGTCTATGGGCTTGACGCGACCTATACGCCATATTGCGTTCGAAGCGGCTGGTGTCCCATACTCTTACTGAACCATCATCGGATCCGGTGAGGAAGAACACCTGATCTGGCGAAACGGCAATGCAATTGACTTGTGCTTCATGTTCCTCGAGAACAGCAGTCAATTGTCCTTCGGGTTTCCAATATCCTTGCGATTGTTGGTTGGGAGCATCCTTGGTTGTCACACGAGCACGAGGTCGTGTTGAGACTTTGGGGCCAAACTCGCGGTCACTACCAGGATTGGTCCCAGTATAGACTGTGTCTAGTAACTTCAGGACAGTCGGATCACCGCCATGGTAAGAGTGCGTTGCAGATATCTTAGGTCGTGCTGGCTTCAGGGTAGGAGTTGCTTGACCAGAAGGTAATGGCAGAGCAGACGCTTGGTTCGCGGGAACATCAAGTTTGCCAGTAGCAGTGATGGAATCTGTGCCTGTTTCTGCGTATGCCTTTGTCTGTTCTGTGCGTTTCATGAGGTTCATCGCGCTTGATTTTGAACGAAGAGCATGGTTGTGTCCACTTCTCACAGACATTGTCGATGCTGGAGATGTCGACAGATATGTAGGAGCATCAATACTTGCCATCTGTTTACGATGGTTGGGTACTTTACTGTTGATGGGTGTGGCATTTGATGGTCCATCTGCGCTTGATGCTTGCTGCGAGGTCGAAGGATATGGCTTGCCTCTTGCCGGATTGAAGAGATTCTTGTCCTGTTCTGCGGGCGTAGCAGCATCGCGTAGAGCCTCCTCGAGCGAAGTCTTCACATCTGGCTGTATTGTGTTGGCTGGAGGGCGGTATGTCTGGTAAGACGTCGTGTCCGCTTCGAAGAAAATGTTCTGTAACGGTACTTGTATAGCACTTAGAGAAACAATCTGGTTGAGCTGAGAGTCATTCTGCCTGCCACCTTCTTTGTCAGAGCGCATAGTGGTTCGCCAGATATAGTCTCTTAGCGCAAGAAGCTTGGGTTCATCTTCTGTGCGCATCCCTGCAACGCGAAGCTTTGCGAGCCACTGCTCATCATCTTCGTTCTTCATTGCCTTGCTCAGCACACGAGAGTCGCCATCATGGTAAAAGTCTGACAGAGTCCTGTTGCTGCCTGCTTCGAAAGCGAAGCTCTTCACTTGTTGTGCATGCTTCCAGAAGATACTCTTGTCAGCCTTTTCAGCCCAAGTCTTCGCGAGATCATATGCTGGGCGAGGGAAGGGTTTCTGAAGAGCATCGAGAAGTTCATACTCCGAAAGACCTGCTGATGGCATCTTCAACACAGGCTTTAGTAGCGGCATGATCATACTCCACACATCTGCATCAGAGAGATGTGTGGAAGATGCTTCGATGAACTGTACAGCAGCTTCACGGATCCACACATTTGGATGTAGAGTGAAGCGTGATACAATAAGGACCAGCTCCACTGTCGTCCACCGCTGGAACAGTCCAAGATGTGCCATGCTTGAGAGTGATCTTATCACTTGTTCAGTCACAGTCTCTTCAGGATCAGTCAGTGCTTGAACCATCAGCGGCAGGATAAAGTCCTCCAGACTAGGACCGCCAATGAAAGCAGCAACGCCAACTATGGTCTCGAAGAAAGCACACTTGAGCGTCCAATCCTCCTCATTCAGATATGTGTTCAAATGAGTCAGAATCAAATCGCTTGCGATGTTCTCGCCGAAGAATACGCAGAGGCTGGTGACAGAGCCTAGGAAGGCTCGCTTGACCGAAGGGTCATCGTCTTGCAGGAACAGCTTAGTCTGGGCTTCGAAATGCTGGATGAGGTCTTCGCGAGTGGTGTCATAGGTGTTCTGATACGCAGCATATGATGTAATGTCGTCTTCTGCTTCTGGGTCGGTAGAAGGCAGAGAGCCATCAGCACGCAATGCTTGCATCATGTCCAAGAACCTAGCGGCTGTCGTGGCTAATTTCGCAAGACAAGTTGCATAAGTCGCTCTGAGTGGTCCTGACTTGCGGAACATGGGGCTTGCAACGAATTTCTGGAGACGCGGCAGCAGATAGTTGGGGAAAATAAAGACGTTCATAGGTGACAACACACTGACGATGGCCAGTAGCTGGGTGATAGTCCTTAGCGCAGCCATTCGAACGCTTTCTGACTCGTCTTCTAGCAGAGCAACGGCAAAAGGAAGCACTCTGTCGAGCTTCGCTTCATCAGTCAGCCGTTCTCCTAGAGCGAGAAGGAGTTCGCAGCCTCTGATCTTGGAACTTGCACGAGCAGTCGTCCTCAAAGCCGAGATCACGACGTTGAGGAAGAGAAGGGCTCCGTTATCTTGAACACTTCCAGCACGGTCTGCCGCATCGTGTCTGTTGTTTGGTAGATCCACTTGGAGAGGGAAAAGATCAAGGCCTGAGGTGATTGGTGCTCGAGTAGACTTCTCCAGCTTCTCCACGTCGGAGAATCCAAGGAAGTACGAGATTTTGTCAAAGTCGGCATTGATACGCTCAATGCGATCATCCGAACCTCCTGAGTTTTTCGCTCCAAAGGTTACCGGCTTTCTACCAGAAGTTGGGTCGGTTATGAGATGCATGTATTGGTGCAAGAATGTGTAGAAGTAGTCTGGGAAGCACTTGCCTCGCCAGAACTGTAGATAGTCTTCGGCACTGTAACGTTTTGCCGGATCAAGTTGGATCATGTGAGCAACCATTTCTCTGATATTCTCATCTTTGATATTGTTCAGGATAGTGTGTGTCGGGTCGTAGTCTCCGCGGCGATACTTGAACAGTTGACTGAGCGTAAAGGTGGGCTTCTCGGTGAAGAGCTCGGCTATGACACATCCCACGCTGAAGATATCCATCGGCCAAGTGACTTCATGCCAAT
>Ga0058697_10000900_pt1 | contig 11679 bp, 12 predicted proteins | sample AgamicAsMae_FD_66619 | JGI IMG/M metagenome (GOLD analysis project Ga0058697, IMG submission 66619) | Agave microbial communities from Guanajuato, Mexico - As.Ma.e | ecosystem: Host-associated > Plants > Phyllosphere > Phylloplane/Leaf | place: Guanajuato, Mexico | collected 2012-06-04
ATGCTGATTGTCGTCTTCAACACCTCGGTCCGCGACGCAACTTACATCCTCAACATCTACACCATTGGCGCTACCTTCTGGTGTCTGGTTGTTGGCGTGGTGATTCGCTATAATGGCCGCTTGAAGTGGATCGCACTTTACTTTGGCGTACCCGTCAACATTCTAGGCGTGGGACTACTCATCTATTTCCGTCACCCAAACACCAACGTCGGATTTATCGTCATGTCTCAGATTTTTATTGCTTTCGGCGGTGGCACCCTGGTCATCTGCGAACAAATGACCGTCATGGCTGTCTCCACCCAACAAAACATCCCCGCCATCCTCGCCTTCGAATTCATGATCGCCAACATCGGCTCCTCAATCGGCTCAGCAATCGCCGCAGCAATGTGGACAGGCCTCTTCCCCGGCAACCTCGCCAAATACCTTCCTGCCTCCGCTTTACCTGACCTTCAAACCATCTATGGAGATTTGACGGTGCAGAGTTCATATGCGATTGGGAGCCCGGAAAGAGATGGGATTAATAAGGCGTATGGGGAGACGCAGAAACTGATGTGTGTGGCTGCTACTTGTTTGTATGCTACTATTATTGTGTGGGTGAGTTTGTGGAGGGAGATTAATGTCAAGGGGATGAAGCAGACTAAGGGGTTGACTATGTAGAGGGATGTAGTCGGCTGTCTTGGATAGTGGTGGTGCTTTAGGGTGATGGATAAAAGTTAATATTGATGAAATGATGTGTGGGTTATACTTCTTTTCCTTTCCAAACTTTAGGTTCCATTGCTTGTGATGCCATCTTGTCTCCATGGTGATCTTGATGCGTGTTTCACTCGGCCTTGAACAGGCACATCCCTTGGTTTTCTGGCATCTACATCACTTCTATCTTATATCTTCATTCCTGTACCCTTCGTCATCATACCTCCTTTCCTCTCGGCCTGCCTCATCAGTGTTCGGCTGCCGTGTCCCTCTTTGCTATATTCTAATCCTACGCTCTCGTCTCGCCTTCCACCGTACCGATACTCTCTTTCTACAATCTTGCTAGGACAAGTATGCAGCTGCTTCTTGCCTCCATGACAGGAACGAACATGTCGCTAGAAGTGTACAAAGCTGTTATCTAGCTCATTTGATTCTTTGTTCCGCCACGAAACACCATATCTTGCCATTCTTGCCAACTGATCGTTTCACAAGGTCACAGCGATATACACACCCCAAGCAGTCACGCCTCAGTCACGCCTCAATGCATGACAATCTTATACAAGACCATCGCCCAAATCACCCACTTCTACTTATAGAAACAAAAATAACTCTTACCAACTATCTTGGTAAGACCAAGAACTCATTCCAACACTTTTGTTTTCCTCCAAAAGCTCCGCCTCAAGGCTACCGCAAGCAGTTTATAGCTTTACATTCGATGTGAGCAACATCGGTAGCACATCGCAGGGCAGTTGTTGCAGTATAGAATTGACGTAGAAGTGTTTGGAGGATTTGCACAGATGGCTGTAATGCAGAATCGCGACCGTATTGCTGAAACGCGGTTCTGAATTACTGTTTATGATGTATATGATGTGTGTGGCTATTCTGGAATGTGGAAGAGGCAAGCCATCGATGGGTAGGCGGGAAGGATAAAGAGTTACATCACGCGCAAGGCTTATACGCAACGACGATCGAAGAAGAGACGATGCTTTATACTCATCAAGCCCTGAGGGCATTGCAACATCATGATCGAGAAAGACCACAGTTTAAAATCGATGTCATGTGTCAATGAATAGCATTCCCAATCCCCATAAACCTCCCAAACCTCTGGTCATCGCAGCGCCAACACAGAGGGCGTATTGAAAAATAATGCATACCCATCCTTTCCCAGCTCTCAGCCATCCCCCCTTTCGAAAAATGCAAATCCTCGAAACCCTCCCAATCTCTACCAATCCTTGACCTCAAAACACCCATTCTTCTCCCTATGCGCAATCCACCTATCCGCCCACCCCTTCATCCTCTCCCTACCCTTCGCACTCCCAACATTAACAGTAGGAATGATCTTTTCGATCCTCAACGCCGTACAAAACATGCTCAACTCTCTGAAACTCGAGTGTTCGGAGTAGGGCACTCCAAAACACTTTGCTCTGTTGGTGCTACCTCGTTGAGGAGACAGGTCTTTGATGCAATATGATGATTTCCACGAGGTGGAGTAGAGGATGTTGGCGACATTGGGGGTATCGAGACGCGAAGAGGGTGGTTTGTAGTTCCAGCCGCTAGGGCGGAATCCGATGCAGCGGTCAAAGTGGTCGGCGTAGCCTTGGCGATAATCGTCGAGGGTGTCGGCGCGAATCTCAAAGATAGGTGTCATGTGTACTTGAGCTTCTCTGGGGTCGGTAGTGAGCAAACCACTCAACTCTGGATCCTCAAGGGCGCGACAAATACGCTGTTTAGCCGGCGGAGCGTAGATTTTGGACTTGAGTGCTTTGGCGATGCCGATGCAGATGCGTTCCTTGCCGATTGAGTAGGTGCCTACCACTACTAGCAACCGAGCGGCTTTTGTGCTTGTCAGCTTGCCATTGTTGTGGAGTCTCAGTTCTGTCGTGTCTGAAGGTTCTTGCTTGATGGCGAGATCGGAGTCTTCTTGCTTGAGTGATGGCTGGGAGTCTTTGCGGACAAAGTTTGCCATGCCTGCACTTTCTGACTTGAGGGTGTCGAGGACTAGAGGGTCGTCGTTGTATCTCACACACATGTCTGCGCATGCTTTGATAACGTCTTCCTGCTCGGGAAACGCGTATTTGGGGTTCAGGTAGGTCGTGTCGAGGTAGCAGACGTCGATCTTCTGCTCTTTGTCCTTGCCTGTGATGTGGTCTTGCACGTCTGGTCGAAGCAGAGGATGTTGCAGATGCATGCGACACGCTCTGAAATCACCGCAATGCAAGATGCGCTGTAGCTTCGGGTCCGGTCCTTTACTCAGGGGCTTCTCGAACAGATATAACGATGAGCCAGGGCAGTGGTTTGCTGAGATCATAGTCACCATGACACCAGGTGTACCTGGCACTTCTGTCGGTTTCTCCCAGTCTAGAGCAATGACATACTCTGGATTGACTCGGAGTTGCTGTTTGACCAGATTTGCGGTCACCTTACTGCAATAGATAGGGCCATGTGTCCAGGTACTCGTGAGACCAACATAGTGATCACTGTGGAAATGACTCAGGAAGTAGGCGTTGCAACCAGCGACAGCGCCGTATCTAAAAGCATCGACAGCGATATTGGTGCCAGGTAAAATCTTGTAGAAAGGACATGTGCGTGTGTAACTTGGTTTTCCTCGAGAGGCATTCTCGGCAGCGGCAGCATTGGCCCATGCCATGTCTTCGGATCGGCTGGTCATGAGTTTTGAGAAGGCAGAACTTGAGGTATGGGCGCCGAGGGGTTGTGACTGAGCAGGCTTTGCTGGCCGGACAGGCTTCTTGAAGTGTGCTGAGGAAATGGTGACTGGCGAGGGCTTCTCCTTCTTCTCGGGCAATGGTGTGGGATTGCCATCGAGGCAGTTGTTAACATGGACGCCAGCATCTGCTTCAGCGACTCCAGCCAGGCTAACACTGCAGATAGGACATGTAGGAGCGTTCTCCTCCAGATTCTCGATGCTGTCATCCTGAAAGCTGTCGTCTTGAAAACTGTCGTCTTCTCCGTCTTCTTGCTTGAGTTGCTCTTGCTCCATCCACAGTCTCTCGACGTATTCTTCGCCTTCATCATAAACATCATCTTCAAAGTCGTCAGTTCCCTCCAAGTCGCCAAAGTTGTCTTGATCTGCTACTGACGCGGATGTCGGTTGGTGTATTAACGGTGGTGGTTGTTTGAATTCTGTCTTGATGGTCGGTGTGAGAGGTACATCGCTGGGTTTGGTGTCGTCGACCTCTTCGTCCTCGCTATCTGACTCCTCCATGAATGGGCCACTAGCAGCCTTGATAATAGGTAGGCACTTGACCTCATCGGTCGGTGTAGGAGCCGGAAGTGTAGGCGCGGGCTCGTCCGGTGATAGCTTCCGTCTCTTGACAGGACCGTCCTCCTCGTTAAAGCGTGTCTCTTGCTCTTCCTCGATCTCGACTTCGTCCACCACTTCCTGACTCTTCAAAGGCGAGGATCCAGGATTGGCAACAAACAGACCATCATCCTTCTTGAAGAAAGACAAGATACTGGCGTTTGGTTTGGCAGGTGCTTTGACGTTCTTGGCTGGTGTCGTCTTCTTCGCGTTGGCATTTGCTTTTGCTGTGGTAGCAGGTTTCGGTTGTTTTGAGCCACTGGAAGATCGGGGTGGCATTGTCCTGGTAGCCATGGGTGGCAATCGAGTCGTCGGTATAGTGGGTGGCGGCTTGGTAGAAGGAGTGGTGGCGGTGGTATTTGGTGGCGACGGCGGTCTGCCTACTGATGGAAGCACATGCGTTCCTGACGATACTGAAATGTTCTCTCGTGGGTTTCGAAACATCGAAGAGGGTGCGTTTTTGCTCAATCGACCTGTGCCTAGACAAAAGTCGCTGATGACGCCGTGCCGAGGTCGTGTCAAAGCGCGTAGATTGATTTTGGTTTCGTGACGCCAAGACTGACTTCAATCAAAGAAATGCCACATCAACAACACAAATGTCACGTCTGCATGAGAAGACCATGTTCAATATGATTATGCTTCTTTGCATTTGGTCTATGTGGCAAGAACAACTCCCCCAGTCTGTCACCAACGTCCGCTTTCCTTGATCCCACCAACCATGCTCCGTGTTTGCCATTCGCACAACCACTAACCACCCGATTCTGTCAAAGAGCCTCGGGCATTACTACTAGGAGATAAGACGAGAACGAAGGGCAAAGCTAAACAATCATGACTGAGTGCCTATCCATCTAGAGTGCCGAAAAAACAAAGAGCTGCGACGTGCCGCGTCAGTCATGCCATGAGGAAGACTGTCGAGTCAGGATACTCACATTGTTGGTTGCAGCAATTGCAATGCTGTCCTCGAACGGATGCCAGCTCATGTGCAATATCTTCTTGTTAAAGTCGATTGCATCGGCATCCGTCTCCTTGCGCATTCTGCTACCCTGGCCCGCTGGGCTGTTGGCCCTGCTGTTGCCCTTCTTGTCCTTGGCTCCATTCATCGGTGTTGGGATTCCAACCTTCTTGGCCTTGAATGCGCTCTTGTCCGCTTGCAGCACCACTTCAGTGTCCTTGCCCGCTTCTGATGGGTAGATCATGAAGTTGTTGTTGTAAGATCCCGTCATGACATTCTTGGCATCGCCCGAGAAGACCACCTCGAACTTGTCGAAGATGCTGTCATTCTCATATGTATCGCACAGGCGTGGTCGGAGGTGTTCGTGGATAGGGATCGTCTTTACTGGTTGTCTTTCCATGTTCACATCCCAGATCTTGACCGTCAGATAGTCGCGAGACAAAATGTAACGACCGTCATGTGAGAAGCGGACGTCCGAGATGGATGAGATGATTTCAGAGAAGAACGATCTGGATGAGGGATCCTCTTCTTGCTCAAATTCTGCCAGCTGTCAGTCTGCTTGTCTGTCTGTTCCTTGTCAACAGGTACTTACGCTTGGCATGTGAATCGCACAGAGCTCTCTCACGCATGTCAGCCAACTTGATGGTTCCCTTGCTGCTGGCATACATGAACCAATTGCAGCTGAGTGGGTGGAACTCTGCGGCAGTAATGACCTCGGTCAACTCCTCCATGTTTGCAGGCTTGATATCAACGATATTGAAGCTCTGATCTTGAATGTTGAGGTTCCACAGGTTGATGCGCAAGTCATCACTGCTGATGTATGTTTCGCCATCGCTGTTGACAGAAATGCTATTGATGTGGTAAGCGTGGGCGTTGGCATACACGCGACGAGGCACGGCGGCGATGACTGTGTCGTGGTGTGTCATGCGAGGGAAGCTGAGGTCGGCGGTGCTGCGGAAGTGTTTGTTGGGAGCTCTGACAGGACCGCCGCCAACAGCACCACCCGCACCGGCAGGAGTGAGATCTTGTGACAGGTTGTTCTCGGCCACGACTTTGAGGGATTTCTCAAAGACCTTCCATAACTTGATAGTCTTGTCGTTGGTCGACAGCAAGTAATGCGAGGCGTTTTGTCTCCTACACCACTTGATCTTGTTGATCTTTTCCTCGATTTCAAGCGATTTCAGATAGTCAAACTCGGGCTCATGTGATTGGAACTCGGTGTGGAACTTGTACTCGCATGTTTTTTTCTTGCCTGTGTCAGCAGCGGAAGGCCTTTCGTCGGGGGCGGGGATGGCTGGTACCGTCTCATTACGTTCGAAAAGAACAACGCGGCCACCCTTGTCGCCAGTGGCCAGGTAGTTACCCGTCTGGTCGAATTCGACCGTTGAGATGATGTCGGCTGCGTCAAGTCAGCGGCGCTGCAGATGGAGGGGCAGGTCGGCAACGACAAACCTTCTGTGATATCCTCGACGTCTCCCTTGTCACCAAAGCACCTGTGCGTCAAATGTCAGCCTGAAGGTCGTTGCAATTGTGTCGCCGAGTCTTGGTTGAGTCGTTGGTGGGAGTGGACAGTGTTTTCCGACAACAGCACGTGCAGGACCGGTAACAGCGGTCGTGCGTCCAGGAGCAAGAAGAATGCGACAAACAAGGCATGCAAGATCAAAGGCAGGACAGGGGACACGGAGAGACTCACTGGGTGAACTTCCATGTCGGAGGCTGCTGCGAGTCTCCGTCGACCATGATTCCTGCTTGTACTGGAGCAGATGCAGGAGAGTGTCCGGGAATTGGCTATGTAGCTGAGGCTGGCCAAGTGTCGCTAGGTGTTCCTGGCAAGATGGAGGGCTGGCTTCTAGCAGGGGTGTAGAATTGAAGGGATGGAATATGGATGGGATGCGAGCTTCAGCTTCGGATGATGTCAGGTCGGCCAAGGCAGAGAAGCAGCAGCTGTTGTTGCGGATTGACGGCGCGGCGCAGCGGCGAGAGGAGCGAGACGGCGAGGGTGGGCGAACGAACAGAGGCGAGTATCGACAAAGGACGACTGAAGTGCGGATTGAAGGATGGTTTGCTGTTTGGAGAGGGTAAGATGGTGGGTTTGGGACTGCGTGGACCACGAATGTCAAGGGATGGCGCTTTTCGAGCGCGGGGCTTTTTCCACCCAGTGACTGCCAGACCGCCAAGAAGCCCTGTCTGTACCTTCACTCGATCCGTTTCTTGTCTTCAAATACACCCTGTCTAGACTGCCACTCGGCTTGTTTTTGCTTGGACACTGTTGTTCTAAAGTGGTGTTTTGTTCCTGACCAGAGTCTGTCATAGAAACATTGCACCTTGTTCGTGCAGCTCATCTCAACTTCTTTGTCCCGATCCGTCCAGCTTGCTGTTTCAGACCAAACTTGCCATTACACACACCGCGATCGAGAAGCTTGAGACCATCGCGCTATATATGCTTGTATTTTCATGCATGCCCTACTTTGTTATTGTGTCAATCGACCAAAGTCACCGTTATAGTCTTCCCATCATGCGTTACTGCTACGACGTCAAGTTGACCAGCAATTCTAAGGATGCCATAATCCTTTGTCTTTTATCTACTCGGCGGTTGTCGCTCTCTTGCTGCCTTTGAGCTTCGCCTGAATGGCGCATTCCCAAGTCTAGATCAGGCCATTTCAATTGTTTGCTTTGACTCAAGCCACGCTGCAGAGGCAACTACTGTCACAGCTCTGGAAGCCTGAGCATGACCTTCTGCTACCAAGATACGTTTGGATGTATATCGACAAAGGCAACAAAGCATTGTGCAGGCGATGGGTACTGATGAGCCTGAGGTATCTTCTTCACCTTCTACTCAGGATAACGCAAAGCTTGGAGAGAAATCCAATAGGACACTGATAACCCGCGCATTTCCTGTGGGAACTGGCTTCGACACTGTAGGGTCAGAGTTGAGATGGATCTTGAAAGCTGCTGTGGTTGTTCAGCTGCTCTGCGCACGAGTGGAAATGTTTCAGGCCGCAGCTTTACTCCTTCCCTATTGACCGTCAAAGCCAAGTTTGCAGGCAGTCACCTCTTGCTTTCTGTTCCGAGGCGCTTTGAGAATGGGAGAATATCCACAGTGACAGCACTTCTTCGTCGCCCCATGATGACTATATAAAATGTCAAGGCATGTCAATCGGCAAGTGTCGACAGAGGCCGGGACGTGTCTAGCGCGATGTACCCGAGGTTATGACTTTTGGTGAACGCTGATTGGCCAGATCTGCGGCGCGACTCGAATAGCTCAAGAGATCTGGGTTGCTCTCCACGACGTTTGCCCCGTCGCCGGCCGAGCCCTCGAGTGTCGTCCCTTTGCCATCGCTGTCCTTCTTACACACTCCTCTCTTCAGCCTTGTTTGTCCTGCTGCCGTCTTAGTATCGGCTTTTCCTAATTCACAATCGCAATCATGAGTTCATTCGGTTTGCGACAGGTCGCCGCTTCTTCAAGGGTGTGTCCTGCTCGAAAATGCCTCTAGAAAATTGGTAACTGACAGCAGCATTGCAGTTCTCCCAGGGCCTTAGAAGACAGCAGGCTCGCGCCTTCTCTCGCAGCGCCCCGGCCGCTCGCATCATCACAAACCAGCCCCTTCGCGCAAAGGAGGCCTCGCCTTTCCTCAGCAACAAGTACCCCGTCATTGACCACGAATACGATGCTCTCGTTGTCGGTGCTGGTGGTGCCGGTCTGAGAGCTGCCTTCGGCCTCGCTGAGGCTGGCTTCAACACTGCCTGTATCTCTAAGCTGTTCCCCACCAGATCGCACACCGTCGCCGCCCAGGGTGGTATCAACGCCGCTCTTGGAAAGTGAGTGACGACATTTTGAGGCAATATAAAGAGTCGGAACTGACACACGGACAACAGCATGCACGAGGATGACTGGAGATGGCACATGTACGACACCGTCAAGGGTTCAGATTGGTTGGGTGACCAGGACGCTATCCACTACATGACCCGTGAGGCTCCCGCCTCGGTCATTGAGCTCGAGAACTACGGTTGCCCCTTCTCGCGTACCGACGACGGAAAGATGTCAGTACAATCGTAAACTTGTCCTCGAGCGAAGTGGCATACTGACATTCGGCAGCTACCAGAGAGCCTTCGGTGGACAGTCCAAGGAGTACGGCAAGGGTGGTCAGGCCTACAGATGCTGCGCCGCCGCTGACAGAACCGGACACGCCCTTCTTCACACCCTCTACGGACAGTCGCTCCGCCACAACACCAACTACTTCATCGAGTACTTCGCCACCGACCTGATCATGGAGAACGGCGAGTGCAAGGGTGTCATTGCTTACAACCAGGAGGACGGTACCATCCACAGATTCCGCGCCCAGAACACCGTCTTGGCCACTGGTGGTTACGGACGTGCTTACTTCTCGTGTACCTCTGCTCACACTTGCACTGGTGACGGTATGGCTATGGTCGCCCGTGCTGGTCTTCCTAACCAGGATCTGGAGTTCGTTCAGTTCCACCCTACTGGTATCTACGGCGCTGGATGTCTGATCACCGAGGGTTCTCGTGGTGAGGGTGGTTACCTCCTCAACTCCGAGGGTGAGCGATTCATGGAGCGTTACGCTCCTACCGCCAAGGATCTTGCCTCGCGTGACGTTGTCTCGCGTTCCATGACCATGGAGATTCGCGAGGGCCGTGGTGTCGGTCCCGACAAGGACCACATCTACCTCCAGCTTTCTCACTTGCCCGCCGAGGTCCTTCACGAGCGTCTGCCCGGTATCTCCGAGACCGCCTCCATTTTCGCCGGTGTCGATGTCCGCAAGCAGCCCATCCCCGTTCTTCCCACCGTCCACTACAACATGGGTGGTATTCCCACCAAGTACACTGGTGAGGTCATCACTCAGGATGCTCAGGGCAACGACCAGGTTGTCCCCGGTCTCTTCGCTTGCGGTGAGGCCGCCTGTGTCTCCGTCCACGGTGCTAACCGTCTTGGTGCCAACTCCCTCCTCGATTTGGTCGTCTTCGGTCGTGCTGTTTCTCACACTATCCGTGACAACTTCACTCCCGGACAGAAGCAGCAGGAGATCCCCGCCGACGCTGGTGCCGAGGCTATCAACGTCATCGACCAGGTCCGCACTGCCGAGGGTCCCAAGACCACCCACGAGGTTCGCCTCGCCATGCAGAAGGTCATGCAAACCGATGTTTCCGTCTTCCGTACCCAGGAGTCGCTCGACGAGGGTGTCAAGAAGATCCGCGACGTCGACCAGCAGTTCGCCCAGGTCGGCACCAAGGACCGCAGCATGATCTGGAACTCGGATCTTGTTGAGACTCTTGAGCTTCGTAACCTCTTGACTTGCGCCGTCCAAACCGCCGAAGCTGCCGCTGAGAGAAAGGAGTCCCGTGGTGCTCACGCCCGTGAGGACTTCCCCGACCGTGACGACAAGAACTGGATGAAGCACTCCCTGACATGGCAGAAGCAGCCCCACGGCAAGGTTGAGCTCGGTTACCGCAAGGTCACCGGCACCACCCTTGACGAGGCTGAGTGCAAGGCCGTTCCTCCTTTCGCCAGAAAGTACTAAGCAATCACTTGCGAACATGTGCTTTTTATGAGATACCATTAGATGCGAAGGAGATGATCGAAAAAGTCATTGCTCGGGTGTGAGATGTCCAGGCTAGCGCAATAGCAACGTCGAGACACTGAACAACCTCAACGATCAGAGACAAGGAGTTTGACGTTAAATTCGGAGCGATGGGTATTGCTTCTTTCTTGTGTGTATGTAAAGCCTTTTTGAATAGTTATCTTTTTTTTTCTTTCCCTTGCTTGTGTCTCCTCTTCCACATTGCTTTTTGTGAACATGCTTCATCGAGTGTCTTTCTGGATGTAGTCTCGAATGTCCGTGAGATATTCGGACAGATTCGATCATAGAAAACGTGGGTGCTGGTAGGAGTGACAAGGTATCATGTCTCTCGGTCCTGTCTTTTCGCTTCAGCGTCGAAATATTGATATTCTAAAAGCACAAGTACTCCAAACTAATAGATCCGACATTATCCATCGCCGTTCAATGCTGAATGGACTGTTCGGTTGGTATAAGTCGTCGTTGACAGATTTTGTGATTGTAGAAATATTGAGCCAGGGTCATATCCCGTACAGCTTTGACTTGACAAGAAAAACAAATGAATAACAGCTACTTTACACAATCTGCTGGAACTGTTGTGGGGAGGGACAGAGTATTGGTGTCAATACGAACGAGCAATCAACACCAAGTGCCATGGTTCTGGAAGCGCCATAGTATCTGCCCTTTCTCATGTCCCGATGCTTCCTTTTGCATGCTCTGATACACGTCTAAAACCCTTCTCATCCATCCCCAGCAAAAGCTTCAAAGCCTCATGTCCAATGACCCATCTCAACACCCATCACTACACTTTCTTCTCCTTTCCTCCCTTCTGCCCCTTCTTCCTCATCATAGGAATCCTCCAACTAGTCTCCCAGCCATACAGCGCACCAGCCCCAAACACCAGTGCCGCCCCCACCATCATCATCCCACTCAACCTATGTCCAAACAACCACGTGGACGCCACAAAACTAACAAGCTTCCTCACATTCAACACAATCGTAACCGTAACCGCCGACGCCTGTGCTGAAAGCAGGTTAACGCCAGTAATACATGCGATTTGCGTTGCAGAGTTGAGAAGCAAAAACGCAATTCCCTGGGTCAGATTTGCGGATTTGAGGACGGGGAGGGAGTCGGGGACGGAG
>Ga0058697_10000901_pt1 | contig 11662 bp, 13 predicted proteins | sample AgamicAsMae_FD_66619 | JGI IMG/M metagenome (GOLD analysis project Ga0058697, IMG submission 66619) | Agave microbial communities from Guanajuato, Mexico - As.Ma.e | ecosystem: Host-associated > Plants > Phyllosphere > Phylloplane/Leaf | place: Guanajuato, Mexico | collected 2012-06-04
GAGTGGACGAGGATGCTGAGGGTGGGAGTGAATATGGAGATGTTGATATCACGAGTACCGGTGCAGCAGCAGCATCAACTACACCCACCACTGAAGTCGTCCTCACGCCAACCAGCACTGCCAACCAAGAATCCACGACTTCCTCGACTGCAACCGAGACCCCCACTAGCACAACTCCTTCCCAAACCACATTTTCCTCCAGTTCCATCACTTCCACCTCCACAAACTACGCTGCTGGATCTACCACAAACACATCGGATTCGTCTTCTTGGTCTGCTGTAACGACAGAGAGTCTGAGTATGAGTAGATCGTGGGTCAAGACCGTTCCTACCTTTACCAAAGCTGCCGCTGCTGATGGCGATGTCCATAGGGCGGGTATGACTAAATCTGCTTCTGCATCTTTGGTCGCATCTACCGGTGCAGCAGCTGGAAAAGTTAGTGTGATTAGTGGCGCAGGTGTTGTTGCGGCCTTGTTAGGGGCTTTGGCTGCGCTGTAAGAGCAGATAGAATCGCATTTTTGAAAAGCTACCAGAGCGAGTGTCTGTCTTCGTCTACCTCGTGAACCTATGCCCTTACTGTGACGACTGCCTGCACTATTTCTCAGCAGGAAACACCACAATCTTATCCAAATCCGCCCCTTTGACATCAATACCGTTATCCAACCCTCCCACTTCCACAGTATTACTTCCATTCCTCAACCACACCTTCAAAGGCGTACTCATGATAATTCCCTTGTGTGTATCCCTCTGATACAACGTTTGCATATTTTCCTTTTCTCCATTGACAATTACAGAAGAGATACGACGTAATGCCCAAGGTGTCTTGATGCGATCGGGTGTGCCACCGGGTTGATCGCCATAGCCCATGTCATCGGTGTTTTGGTAGTGGAAGGATAGCCAGTGGTAGGCTCCTGAGCCGATGATGCAAGGGAAAGTCAGGGTGGAGGTGTTGGAATAGATGTTTGTGATGATGGTGTTGTTGTTGCTTGCGAAGTTCTGTTTGAAAGAGGACGACGGTGTTAGAAAGGAGAGGGGGAAGGGAGATGGGGGAGTAGATACTTACGGCTTCTTGGGCGTATGCTGAGCCCTTGGTGATGCCGGTGTTGGCGTAGTATGTCGTGCCGTTCACTGGTTTGTACTCGCCTGTCTTGCTATCATTTCGAATATCAGTATCTGTTCTTCCTGCTCTAAGAGCTCAATTGCAGTTAACGTCGAGAAGAGAGGTGAAACTCACACATCCAAGTCATAGACATCATACCACTCCAGCTCCAACTTTTTCTTCTCGTCATCAATCCCCACCGGCAACCAAATATACCTGCTCTCCCACAGACTATTCGAATCCCATTGATCGCCCATATACAACCAAGTAGTCTTCTTCGTCCCATTGATCCTCAACGCAAACCCAGATTGAGAATTATACGTTCGAGTATATGGCGGCGCAACAAAGAAGGGCTGACTCCAAGGTCCTTCTAGCTTATCAGCGCGAAAGGCAACGACATTGTTAGGTCGATATCCAGTCTTGTGGCTCATAAGCGCATAGTAGGACTTTTCCGTTTGAATGATGGATGGGGCTTCTAAATCGTATTTGTCGAATCTGTGTACGATGTTTGATAAAGCGGTGTTGGAGGTATCGTAAGCGGCGATGTAGACATCTCGTGCTTCTTTTCTGTCGCCGTTGCTGTACATGGCGTAGGATTGCTGAGTCTTGTAGTCGGTAAAGGTGCCAAAGTCCTGCGACCAGTTTCCGAATGGCGCGGTGGCGTTGAGGAAAGTGTAGGGGCCGGTTATGTTGGGGGAGGTAGCTAGGCCTTGGAGCAGCCAGCCGTAGGTACTGTTGTCGGCGTGCCAGTGCATCTGGAATTGAGCTTAGAAGGTAATGTAGACCAGTGAGAGCGGAAGGGGGAGGGTTACGTGGTATTGATCATTGATAGCATTGTACAAAACCTTTGGCCTCTGAATGATTTTGTCAGGAGCAATGTATGGGTGTCCCTCGATAGGCTCTGGATCTTATTAGCATCTCTTGAATGACCATGGTCTTAGCACGACAACCTACCTAGAGCCAAACCATGAGAAGTCCAAGTGGCGAGATCATCACTGCTATAAACACTGACGCCACCTCCTTCCGTTTGTCCTTGGATCTTGTACTCGCCAAACAGATAGAACTTGCTATCCTTGCCCACAATCACATTACCGGCATGTGCATTGACGAGATTTCCATCCGTGTCTGTCCATCTACCTCCCGGAACGATATACCTGGCTTGCACCACTGCAGCGAGCAACAAGCACGGAAGTGAGGTTTTGCCAAACATGATGGTAAGCATGCTGCAGAAGGGATTCCTGATTAAAGCATTCTGCAGGTTGGTTTTATACAACTTGCCAAGAAAGAGGTCCGGTGTCGATTGTCCCGAGTGCGATACGAGGAGGATGCATGGGGACTATACCAAGGTTTGCGGGGTATGTCTTTGGATGGTTGTTGATGTTCATGATAATTTATCCGTCTGTGATGACGCCAAGGGAGATGTGCATGATCCAAGGAAGGTGGGGAGGAGTTGGAGATGATCGTTTCTCAAAGGTGCCTACAACAGTCAGTCACTTTGACCCGAACACCGAGTGGTTTTCTACATCAATGTCAGAGTTCGCCTGAGTGTCAAAGTCCAAGTTGAAGATCGTAATTCAATATTCATTTCGCTGGTTGTCGTATCTATATCCTTGCTTTTTGTATTCCTTCGTGAATTGTGGCATATACATTTCTTTTTACTTCTTAAGGAGCTTGGCCAACTCGCTGGCGACGGCATCACCGACCTCTGCGGTCTTTGCCTTGCCGCCGATGTCGCCGGTCTTGATTCCTTGCTCGATGACAATCTTGACGGCCTCGTCGACTGACTTTGCGAGTTCGGGCTCTTGAAGGGAGTACTTGAGCATCATGCCGACCGAGAGGAGCATGGCGACGGGGTTGACGATACCCTTGCCGGAGATGTCGGGTGCGGAGCCTACGGAAAATTGTCAGTGAGAGTTGATGTAGAGAGAGTCGAGAGGCATACCGTGGATGGGCTCGTAGATACCGTTGCACTTGCTCTTGCCGTCAGGGACACCACTGAGCGAAGCGCTGGGCAACAGACCCAAGCTGCCGGGGATGACGGAAGCCTCGTCCGAGATGATGTCGCCGAACAAGTTGCTGGTGACAACAACACCGTTCAAAGCACGAGGGTTCTTGACCAAGATCATGGCAGCGCTGTCGATGAGCTGGTGACCAATCTGCAATTGAGGGAACTCCTTCTCCATGATCTCGGTGACGACCTTTCTCCACAGTCTGCTGGTGGCGAGCACGTTGGCCTTGTCCAAACTCCAGACGGGAGCTGGGGGGTTCTCGGCGAGAGCGAGGTTGGCGGCGAGACGAGTGATGCGTTCAATCTCATGGCGCGAGTAGGGCTCAGTGTCCATGGCGTAACCCGAACCATCGTCCTCGGTGCGGTCACCGAAGTAGATACCACCGGTCAATTCGCGGACAATGTTGATGTTGACGCCACGGCAGACTTCGGCCTTGAGTGGTGAGCCCTCGACGAGTGAGTCGGAGGCGAAAAAGCAGGGTCTGAGGTTGCCGAATGTGCCCATCTCCTTGCGCAACTTGAGAAGACCCTGTTCGGGGCGAACCGCTCCAGTTCCCCATTTCTGTTGTATCGTGTCAGACCAGGCCAACCATATTTTTCGGACAACGTACAGGACCACCGATGGCACCGAGAAGAACGGCATCGGCCGACTTTGCGGCGCTGAGGGCCTCGTCGGTAAGAGGAATGCCGTGTGCGTCAATTGAGGCCTATAAATGATCAGCTTTGGACATGGACAAGTCTGAGTGAGGAGACGTACACCACCGAGCGGTTGCTCGTTGAAGTTGAAGGAAATGTCCTTGGCCTCCTTCTCAATCACCTTGAGGATCTGTGGGGCGCGTGAGTTGACTGTCCATGTATCTTTGCATGTCCATGGCTGGGTACCTTGATAGCCTCAGCTGTGACCTGTGTGCGACTGTGTGTAAGTAAATTTGGACAGCGGTTATGTCATAGGTGCAGTCGTACCTCAGGACCGCAGTGGTCACCTATCGGAAGTCAGCCTGGTTCAATGCCCTGCCCTCTGGTGTTGCTGAGACTTACCGCCGAAGACGACAATGTTATATGAAGGCATGTTGATGTGTGTGTGTTGTTGTATGAGTGTGAATGATCAAGTCCAACTTTCGTCCAGACACTTTCCCACACGACAGTGGGGAGCCCACAGCTTCTCCGATGTCGGCTCCTGCCCACCAACACTCTCCACATCGGCCCGCATCCGCTTATGAGCTCTCTCCACCGAACATCCAATCTACCGAAGACCTTCACAGAGATCAAGGCAACGAGTCGAACCAGTCTCGAGAGAGTGTCTGTCACAATCCAGAGCATCCACTCTCGTCAAGCCGCGAGATTGATCTGCTGCAAGTCTAGACTTGAGTCAGAAGCAGATCTTGCAGTTCTAAAGGCGCAGATTGTTCTAGGATGTATATCTTGGGTAAATATGTTTCGTGTTCTTCGTGATATGAGTGAGCAAAGTCTACTGCTCTCTCTCGTTCCGTAGAGATGTAGTGACTCCGGCATCTCTTTCTCTTCTACCGACTCCTCTATCCCCAGCAAATGCAATGCAGTTCTTCTTCTGTGGCCTCATGCTTCATCTCTTTCTCAGACCCAGACCTCCCAAACCTCTCTTCTTTCCACCACTCTTCTGACCACCATCATCCACCTCCATAGCATCAACCTCAATCGCCTGATCCTTGCCTGGCAAACCCTCAGCCCTTTGTACTTGCTCCGCACGCACAGCCTCCTCATGAGACCTCTTCTCGGCAGCATCCATCACACTCTTCATCTGCACCTCCAACTCCTTGAGCACATCATCGCAAGTATTGCTCCATGTATCCAGGGATGCCATCATGCGCGTCACGCTACCAGGATTGAGATCGCGTAGGGCGGCAACACTGCTGATGGCGACGATGCCTTGTGCGGGGTTCAAGGTGGCGGTGAGGAGGTCTGCGTAGATGGCGTCGGTGACTAGGCGTTCGAGGGCCAAAGGCGAATCAAGGGAGAGTGCGATTTGCAGGTTTGCGTATGTGAGTGGGGTGGTGGGTGTTGTGTTTGCGGCGAGGGTGAGCAGTGTGAGAAGTTGGAGTTTGTGTTGTTGGACTGGTGATAGCGAGGGCAGTGTTGAGGCTAGAGCTGTGATTGGGAAATCGTCAGTCTTTGGTCTGCAGTGAGGAGACTAGAGGAAGAAACATACCTTGGTATTCAGCCCATGTGCCCCAGGCGAACAGCTCGAGCAGCGTGTAGTGGTTGCGGTATTGAGCATCGTCGCGCAGACTCTGGATGTTCGGCGTCTGGAGCAGCTCGCCAAAGACATAGGTGTGAGTGGCTGAGGTAGCCTGGGTGACCAGATCGGCAGCTGCGCGAGCTGATGTAGCCGACTTTGATAAAGCGAGGAAAGGTGCCAGCGCGTTGATTGCTCGGCTTTGTTCCATGATGAGTCGTGTGATGTGATGTGCTGATGGATAAAGAGTTGAACGCGGCGGTCTGGTGTGGGCGAAAAGGCGAGTGAGAGAATTCTAGTTGTCAAGGTGAATGTTTGTGGTTGGCGTGTTTGTACTGTACGAAGGGAAGGTGCTTTCGGTTTGATCATCGTCATTGTCGTTGTGTCCAAAGTCCGACCTCCGACTGCCGCTCTCACCGCCTTCGCCTATAACATAACCATCAACTCTCTCTTGATGCAACTCATGTGTGCACCCATATCTAGTCTGTCTATGTTTGACGATCCAATCCTCAGCATATCCCATCCACATCCAACAAATTCTGCCTACTCGTCATGGGCTCAGCCCGCCACTTCACCATCGACTCTGCCCCCTCAGCACTAGTCTCCTCTGTCTCCCTAACAACCTCAGCATCAATATCCCTAACAATACCACGATACCTCCTACGCATCTCTTCCCCATAGCTCTCCAAGTCCGGTATAGTCCACTGATCATACAATCTCCCATGCGTATTGACCACAGCGAAGCCCCCATGAGCAACCAGAAACCTCCAGCAGAGATAGCAGAGCCATTTCGACGTTCCTATCACTCGAGGAGTGAGGAATGTAGATATTGAGGGCGTGTTGTGTTGGTCGAGCAAATCGTAATGCACAGCCAATTGCACTTCTGCGTGTACATGACATGATTTCGCCCAGGCCTCGTGTCCGATATCTGTAGCCACAGCCTCATATGGCGTCAAGAATGCCAATTGCAGATTTGACCCAAACAAAGTTGGATATTGTGTGCCGTGTGCAATCAGAGATGTGGTGACGCGCCAGTATGCCCCAATCTTCTCTACTTGACGCAGACACTTGATGGCAGAAGCAACTTTGGGCGTCGGCGATGCAGTGATGCTGTTTTCCAATCGTTGTGCAAAGTCGGCAATATTCTTTGTTTTGCAAAAGTCATAACTCGCTTTGATCAGTTCGTGAAGATGGTGTTTCTCGCCCTGAGATGCTGCTTCGACTGCCTCAAAGCTTTCATAGATGGCAGCGAGTTGTTGCACTTGAGCTTCCACTGAACGTCTCAACACCGCTTCCTTCTTGGTATAGACAAACTGCACCCGGTGGAGCAGATTCGCAAAGTCCTGCCAAAGAGGCTTTTTGTGTTGTTTAGCCAGATACTTTGGCTTCTCCCACTTCGTCGATCTCAGTCGTGCGAGCAGTCTTCGGAAATGTAAGTCCACGATTTGTGAAAACAGCTTCTCTGTACGTGCTGAATCATCGGTCTCAGATACTGTACTGAGGGTGTGCGTTATCGAATTCAGGGCATCTTGGACCTGATCGTTCAGCGAAAGGTCCAGCGCTGCAAACTGCACGACGAGCCGAGCAGGTTGAATGTGCTCTTCCAAACACACAGCTGCAACACTTTGAGCCCCTTCTTCGATGGCAGCCAAGAATGCAAAGTCATCTGCGATTTGCTGCTCTACACTCAATGGCAAAGTGTAATTGTCCTTCGTTTCATCGCTTTGAACAAGAGGAAAAGTCTGTGGTTCGACTGGCACCGAGTTTGTAATTTTTTCAAGGTCCACTAGGTGTTGTCGAAATGTATTTTCCGGAAGATCGCGCCATATCGAGGGTTCTGGATTCGCTGTCCGGGTCTGCAGTCGTGACATTCTTATATCGGGGAGGTTTTCGAGAGGTGGTGGTTTACCAAATTCGATAGGATTTATCGAGATTATGCATTTGTGCAAGTATTATGCACTTGATTATATATATATGCATCACTACAACGACTTGTCGTACTTCTACTGTCAGGGTAAACGCAACGAAATGTATCTCAAGGTTTCATGCAATAGCTTTGAGCATATGGATAATTCACTGTAAAGGGACGCTCGTAGAGTATAACGAATCAGAGTCAGCGAAGTATAGTATCCAGTGTTTGTAATAGATGTTTTACTGTTGGAAAGACTCGCTCATAGATTTGTGGTGGTCCTGTGACAGGACCCGTATGCGATGGGGTATAAGAGAAGAAAAACGGGGGAGGCGATAACAATGCGCCGGCGATGAACAAGAACGAAATATGCAAGATTCCCGAGTAACACCACACAAAACTATCTCTCTCTCAATCAGGAGCACGAGGTGTCTTTGATGATCCTCTCCCCTTCGTCAAACGCCTGTTGAAAACTCGAAGAACAGATCTAACGCCGCGCCATATAGAAAAGTGAACAGAGCCTCTCATCTCCACAATCAAGAGCTGTTGGATCGCATGAGCATTTCCTACAAAGTTACACTGTTAGCATGATGTCCACATATAAGTGCATACAGAAACACTTACCCGCTCAATAGGATCGGAGAGGTCTGCCGTCACAATCGAAGGACTCTTAGTCGGGTTGGTCGGCGAGTCTGTGTATCCACGAATATCCAAGACCGGTCTCCTGGGTGTGCTGACTTTGCTGCTACTGCCTGTGCTATCCTCTTGCTTGCCATCGTCACCTTGTGTGAGAGTCATCCTCTGGTCCTTGTTGCGTTCGAGCAATGCTCCGCCCATGGTCGCACACTTGAGTAACGTCTGAATGAGCTGGTTAGGCTTCAAAGGCTTGGAGAGATACTCGTCCATCTGGGCTTGGATACACTTCTCGCGATCTCCCAACATGGCGTGTGCAGTGAGAGCGATAATAGGCGAGCGGGTGAGCTGGTTCTCGCGCTCGTATTGACGGATGTTGGCAGTGGCTTCGAAACCTCCCATGATAGGCATTTGCACATCCATAAGCACAACATCGTAGCGCTTCTTCTTGATGGCTTCGAATGCTTCGAGACCGTTGTTGGCCACTGTGACTGTATGATGGTGCTTCTGCAGAATTCTGACAGCCAGTCTTTGATTGACAGCATTATCCTCCGCGAGTAGAATATCGAATTTCATGGACGGATCGGCAGATGTCGGCGCTGCGCGTCCCTCCAATGCCGGGATGAGCGCATTGCCCAGATCGATGGACAGACAAGGCGTGGTCATGTAGCTCGCGATACCGTCCTCAAGTGCAGACTTGAAACTCATACTGATAACAGGAGCAAGCATGACGATGGGGATGTACTTAAAGTCCTCAACGTTGCGAAGTTTGCGAGCGGTCTCCCTGGAATCAACGAGAATACAGTCGTAAGCCTTTCCAGCGGCGATGGCTGCCTGTGGCGAAGGTACTTCTGCCTCGGTGTGAACAACCATAGGCATCAGCTGAAGGTTGACAAGGTGCTGCGCGATCTCTTCGGAGCAACCGGTTTTACCAGTGTCGATGAAGAGCACATGGTGCTTACGATAAGCTCTGAGCTGCTTGTCGATGGCCGCAACATCTGGGTCGCCGACCTTGAACTTGACAGTAAAGTAGAAGCAACTGCCTTGACCGAAGTCGGATTCCACCCACATCCTTCCGTTCATGAGCGAAACAAGTCTTCTTGAAATGGACAAGCCGAGACCAGTGCCTCCGAAGCGGCGCGTGGTTGATCCATCTGCTTGCTGGAAGGTATCGAAGATAAGATCAAGCTTGTTGCTCGGTATACCAATGCCAGTATCGCGAACGGCAAACTGAACTGCGTATTCACCATCCTCGCATCCAAGCTGGTCTGCCGCGGAGATAGAGATTCTGACCTCACCCTTGTCGGTGAACTTGATGGCATTGCCAACTAGATTCAAAATGATTTGACGCAGTCTGAACGAGTCTCCAATGACATAGTCTGGTACTGAGCTGTCCACATAGTAGGCAAGATCCAAGTGCTTCTCGTTGGCCTTGACTGCCAGACCCTTAAGGCCATTGAAGACTTGGCCACGGAGAGAGAATGGAATCTCCTCAACAACCATACGGTTGGCTTCAATCTTGGAAATGTCGAGAATGTCGTCAATGATGGTCAGCAGACTGTTAGCCAGGTTAAATACCAGGTTGAGCATCTCTCGCTGATTTTGATTCAAATCAGTGTCAAGGGTGAGTTGAGTCATGCCGATGATACCGTTCATGGGGGTTCTGATCTCGTGAGACATGTTGGCGAGGAACTCTGACTTGGTCTTGTTGGCCAGTTCAGCGGCTTCTCTTGCAGCAGTGTTCTTTTGAATACTTTCACGCAGACCAGTAACCATCTTGTTGATCTTGTTCTTGAGCTCGTTCATCTCACCTGATGCTTCGACAGTGATCATCTTGGTGAAATCGCCATCCATGGCAGCATTCGTGATGTCACCGAATGCTCGGACTTGGGAAGTCAGATTTTGAGCCATGGTGTTGACGTCGGAAGTGATTTCCTTCCAGCGACCAGAAATTCCTTCAACTTCAGCTTGGCCGCCCATCTTGCCGTCGACACCGACGTCGCGAGCGACGCGCTTGACAGCAAGAGACCAGTTGTCGAGACGGCCAACCATGTCGTTGATGGTGTTCTTCAGGAGCAGAATCTCTCCTTGAGCATGGACCTTGATGACTTGGGTCATGTCTCCACGAGCAATAGCCTGTGTGACATCGGAGATGTTGCGGACCTGGTTGGTCAGGTTGTTGGCCATGGTGTTGACGTTGTCAGTCAAATCCTTCCATTTGCCTTCGACGTTCTCGACTTGAGCTTGGCCACCCAGTACACCTTCGGTGCCGACTTCTCTTGCTACCTTACTGACCTCGAAGGCGAAGGTGCTCAGACGGTCAACCATCGTGTTGATGGTGACCTTCAACTCGAGAATCTCACCCTTGACCTCAGCTCCAACCTTCTTGCTGAGATCACCTCTGGCAACAGCCTTTGTAACGTGAGCGATCTCACGCACTTGAGTGGTGAGATTGTTGGCCATGCCGTTGACATTTTCGGTGAGGTCTTTCCATGTGCCTTCGACTCCGTGTACAGTTGCTTGCCCACCAAGTCTTCCTTCTGTTCCGACTTCTCTGGCAATTTTTGTGACTTCGTGAGCGAATTGCCTGAGTTGGTCGACCATGGAGTTGATGGTTGACTTGAGCTCCAGAATCTCGCCCTTGCACTCGGCCTTGACTTTTTGCGTGAGATCACCCCGTGCGACGGCTGTGGTGACCTCAGCAATGTCTCGTACTTGGGTAGTGAGATTGTTGGCCATGGCGTTGACATTGACAGTCAGGTCATTCCACATGCCCTGAACACCCTCAATCTGGGCTTGACCTCCGAGTACACCCTCGGTACCGACATCGCGAGACACGCGGGTGACTTCTGTTGCAAAGGTGCGCAACTGATCGACCATACCGTTGATAGTCTGTTGGAGTTGTAGTATTTCACCACGAGCGGGACGTTGAATCTTGCGACTGAGATCGCCCTGAGCGACTGCGGTGGTAACGACGGCGATTTCTCGTACTTGGTTGGTCAAATTGTCGGCCATTATGTTTACTGCAGATGGTCAGTCGTTGGATAATCAGACGGTAGAAGCAATCCTGCATACCGTTTTGAGTAAGTTCAGCCCAGATGCCACTGACACCAGGCAAGACAGCTTGTCCTCCGAGTCTTCCCTCGGTACCGACCTCACGAGCGAGGTGTGTGACTTGACTGGCGAAATCTTGTAGTTGATCGACCATCTTGTTGATTGTGCGTTTGAAGGTAGCGATTTCGGGATCACGCTCTTTGGCGCTGATGAGCACCTTTTTGCTCAGATCACCATTAGCGACGGCAGTGACGATACTGCCAATCTCGCGGAGGACTTTTTGGTAGGTTGCGTTGATTTGTTGATTCTTAGACAGCTCACGCTTGAGTGTCTCGACATCGTCCATGGAGCTCTCGATACCGCCGAGAGCCTGCTCGGTGGCCTGACGCTGTTGTTGCAGCGTCTCATTGATGCTGTCGATGTATTCTCTCTGGGCCTTAATCTCTTCGCTTTGGCGATCGACGTGGTCACGAAGGACTCCAAGCTCTTCTTCGGTCAGCTGACGCGGTACGGCAGTGCCCTTGGGACTCTCCGACTTGGCCAGCAGACTGTTCACCAAAGATGCAGAGCGAGGCCGTGAGGACAGAACACGGGCAGCTGTGGGAGAGCTATCTGTCGAGAAAGCAGATTGCAGAGGCTCGTTAGGAGTGATGGGGTAGACGGTCGAGGCCGAAGAAGCGACCCTGTTCTCAAGGTATTGTACGCGGCTGGCCAGAGCAGCGACCTCGCGCTCGAGTTGTTGTTTGGC
>Ga0058697_10000902_pt1 | contig 11652 bp, 7 predicted proteins | sample AgamicAsMae_FD_66619 | JGI IMG/M metagenome (GOLD analysis project Ga0058697, IMG submission 66619) | Agave microbial communities from Guanajuato, Mexico - As.Ma.e | ecosystem: Host-associated > Plants > Phyllosphere > Phylloplane/Leaf | place: Guanajuato, Mexico | collected 2012-06-04
AAGAAGATCCCTGCAGGATGACGCTGGCGGCACTGGACCAAGAGCAAGCAAAACATGAATTGATTATGAGGTATTGATCAAGACACAATAGCCTGAATCATACTGCCTACTTGTCGTGCCTTGATTCTGCTAGCACATTCTATTGTCAGACGTGTCATACAGCACACTCACTGTACAGACATTTGTGCGACGACCCAGCATGGTTCTGGCCATCGCTTCGGCGCGTCGACGTCTGCGCGTCGACTTTTAGGAGACAACGGAAATTGCACTTGTGGTGGCAGAGTCGACGACAGATGATATTCCCAGCCACCGTTTGCGGTCCGTGAAACTCTAAATATCCTGCTTCGTTTCAGACGACAACGGGTCAAAGCGATTTGGTCAGAATCATCGAGTCTGCCGTCTTCGCGCAACACAAGTCTCTGATGCTGTTGGCATCTCGCGATGAGCGACTTGGACTCGTGTAAGCTCACAGCGTGTGTTTGCGCCAAACATCAATGTTCGTCATCGGTAAACAGATAAACGACATCAAGGTTCACGGCAAAATCCCAGCCAGGGTCTTGGAAAGAAGTGGATCTCGCAGACGTTCTTCCAGAGGAGGGAGCAACATTGAACTTTAACAAAATGACATGTCGAATTTTCTCGGCCAAATCACCATCGAACTCATAGTTGAAGAAAAGATTTGTTTGTCGTCTCTCTCAAACTACTGATTATACAAGAATTGGTATGAACTCCATGTAGTGCGCCTGCAATCCCGAGCTGTCCTGAACTCCTGTATGTGCCGATGACTATACATGCCCGATAACGTACAAATCGAGTGCTTCGTGAATTTCTTCCCATCTCCTTCCACATCAGGATGTTGCCTCCTGCTTCTTGACGAGGGGCGGCGGGCCAGTGCCGCTTCTAGCTCTTCTTTCGCGCTCGCCGACACCAGGTGGGGGAACCTTGATATTGAGACGCTTCTTGTTGGTGAAGCGCTCGCCAGTACCGCGAACCCACTCATCGTCGTCGTCCTTGCCAAGCCAGTATCTCTTTCCGACCGAAGTCATGACGCGACCCAGACGGCCCTTCCAGCCCTCTCCCTCTTCACGACCCTCGCGGAAAGGGTTCTCGGCCAGATCAGTGCGCTCAGAGCCACCTTGAAGACCAAAGTTGTTGGAAGAGGTCATCAGGATGTGTTGACGCAGTACACCACGAGCGTATGCCATGACGACCAGGCAGAAGTAGATGCGGATGGTCCAGAGTGCGCAGATGACAGTAATGCTAGCAATGCTGCCAGACTGGAAGACGGCGTGTCCGAGAGCGGAACCGTCGTTGATGCCAGCAGCCACAGCTTTCTGCCCTGGCATGGCAGGCGTTGCGACAACCTCAACGTGGGTAGCGTTGACCTCGGGGCTTGTGAATCCTGCGGTATCGTTCATCATTTTTCCACCAGGGAGCTTGCTGTCGTCGCCAGCCACAGGATCGTTGATGTGACGGGCGAGCATCAGGAACCAGGTGGTGCCAAAGAGAGCGGTATAGGAGGCGTTGATCAGGGAATCGAGTACGTATAGCCAAGCAAGAGCGAGACATTGCAGCGGACTTTGGCGCTTGATGTGTGGTGAGAGATAGCAGAGGGCGCCGAGTACACCAATCGAGTAGATGTACATTGTGAGTTGCAGCCAGGAGAGGTGGTAGCCGGTGAGAATGGCAAGGAGGCCGTAAATGCCTGAGACCTTGTTGATGAGTAGCGTCAAAGCGATCATCTCGGTTCCAGTGCGCAGCGAGATTAGGTACAGGAATGTCTGCTCGTTGTTAGCATGCGCGCTGTCGCAACATGGTCGTCAAGACGCACTTTAGGCCGCAGCATGCGGAAGATGGCGGGAAGCGCCATAACTGCTGTCCCAGGGGGATATACTGGAGAAAATAGGTGTCGCAAAGGTCGTCCAAAGAGCTGCTCAATCCAGTGTCGTCGCGAGGCAAAGGTGGTTGGTGGGTTGTAGCGGAAGGGTGAATGCGAAAGTCGCTGATGAGGCTTGGACGCCGGGAGCGTCGGCGGCCAGAGAAATTGCAGAGAGAAAACGGATCCCGGGCGCTTAACTTGCCGTACCTACTTTGCAATCACCCAAGTGCTAAGGGTTTGGGAGAATTGATCAAAGGCTATCGTGCTCTATTGCAAACACAGAGATATAATGTCGTTCTCGGAGTGTGCTGCAGATGTTATCGTTGTTGTTGTTGCTGCTAGCCGCCATGCTGTATGACGACGATCATGCCCGACATCAGAAGCGGCCACTCGGGTCCCCAATCTCAACCACGACATCCTTCTTCCAGGAACTACATAAGAAGCTCCAGTTTCTGTCAGTCATCTCTTGAACTGTAGTTTCTACATCATATCATCGGTCCATCGAAACTGTTGCTGCTAGTAATACTCCGTCTTTGAACATACTATCGCAATCAAACATGTCAGAGATACAGGCACCAAGACTTCGCGAGCAAGATCTTGCTGGCAAGGTCGCTGTAGTTACGTATGTCTTTTCGAATGCGTATATCGCGTTTCTATATTGCCTCACGTCGACGAGGGGGCCTGAGATTTGTGCCCGTCTTACACCAGGAACATAGAATGCTGTCATTGATATTTTCCACAACATTATATGATACTAACCAAGAAGCAGAGGCGCCACAAGAGGCATCGGACGAGCCATCGCTCTTCAACTGGCAAGTCGCGGTTGTTCAGTACTGGGAACCTGCTCAAAACCAGACTCTTTAATCCTGATCGACTCGCTTGCACACACGGTCTCCAGTTTGTACTCAGAACACCCATCACCTCCCAAAGTCACTGGGGTCGCAGCCAATATCACCGACCCAGACTGTGCACAAAAGATCGTTCACGCGCTTGAACAAAAGTTCGGTGGCCATGTCGATATTCTGGTCAACAATGCCGCTCATCCCCTCCGTGTCAAGATTGGCGAGATAGAGCCACAGATGGTGTCAGAGGTGATGGCTGCAAACATACAGACGCCCATGATGATTGTCAACGAATTTGTCAAGAGAAAGATGTTCCGAACTGGTTCCAGAATCGTCAACATTGGCTCTGATGCAGCTCGAGCATCGATCCCTGGTTTGCCAGGAAGGTATGTCTATCATGCATCCATCAAATGACCTACTGTTTCCAGAGTGGGAAGCTGACAAAGGTTCAAGATCTCTCTACACGACTTTCAAATCAGCACTTGAAGGTCTCGCACGAGCATGGGCAGACGAACTCGGCGCCAACCCAGAGCTGGAATTCATGAAGGGCACCACAGCCAACACCGTCGCAGTGGGCTTCACAGAGACAGACATGGTCAGCAAGATGCCCCCTCCGATGAGAGAAGCAGTGAACCAGCACGTTCTGGCGAAACAGAGTTTGGGTCCTCGAGCTGCTCTTCCCGAAGACATTGCCGATGTCGTGGGTTTCCTTTGTGGTCCGGATAGTCGATGGGTCACCGGTTCTGTCGTCAGCGCCGATGGTGGGATGGTCAAGATCATGTAGGTGCAGAAGGAAATCACGAGGGAGGCAATCACACTTTGGCAGAAAATCGAAAGTTACTCTTTCCATATGTATCCAAGCTAAGCTGCAGAAACCATGAGAGATGTAAAATGATTTTTGGCGATTTTTCAGTGTGCAGATAGACTATGTTGAGATAATCCCATCTCGAGAGGTTTGCAACAATCCTCTTCCACAACACACCGAACCATTGCATGTCGATGCGATTCTTTCCAAAAGTACCCTCCAGGACTTTATAGTCCCGCGGTTCGAATCCAGCTTCTGTCAGCAAGTTTCCGTCCAAACATTCTTTCAACGTCGTCAGGCCAGGACAGTCATATCTGCAAGTCTGCAACAACGACCATCACAACGACCTCAATCTTCGGTTCCACAAAGAATAAACAAGTGGGGTCCTTTCAAAAGTCGCAGGATTCGGCAATGAGTTCTGCAAGTTCTTCCAAGTACTTCTTGTCTTCCTCGTCAAAGCCGTCCTTAACAGCACAATCGACATCGATAATGGCAACGACCTAGACGGTGAACAACAATCAGCTTCGTAGTTCTCAAAGACATTTTACACCTCCGCTTCCTTTATCAAACGTAGGCGATTGATCAGGAAAGTCAAGGGCAATAATTCAAAAAAAACTCACCTTTCCTCCCTGCATAATCGGCACCACAATCTCAGAAGCACTCTCAGCATCACAAGCAATATGACCCGGGAATTTTTCCACATCAGCCACTAATTGAGTGGATTTCGTGCTGACAGCAGTGCCACAGACACCTCTGCCGAATCTGATGGTTTGGCAAGCCACTTTGCCTTGGAAGGGTCCGAGAATGAGTTGGGTGGAAGGCGATGAAGGGTCGAGGACATAGAAGCCAGCCCAATTTGTATGCGAGGATGGAGAGGGTAGGGCATGTAGAGCGTGCCAGAGGAGAGAGGCGGCGTTGGAGAGGTTGCTGGGCGGGTTAGTCTTTTGGGTGAAGGGAGTTGAGAGGTGGAGGGTGATGTTTACCAGACCTGAGGAAGGTTGTTAGCATGCTATGAATCATTCAATGACATCTTTGCGAGTGATTTCGATGGAATCAACCATCCGCAGCGGTCAATATGAGAGTATCAAAACCGAAGGTCGTTGAGTATCTTCTTGCAGGGAGCGTAATATAGAGCGATTGAATAGCTTCTGATATAGCAGAGATTGAAGAAAACAGATGTAGAAAAATAAAGACTTACCCAGTTTCTTTGATCATAGAACAATCCTCTCGCTGACTCCAGCACTTGGGTATAGGCTTCTTGCTTGCTCACATTGGAGACAAAGTTGGACGCGTCGGCATGCACCTCCACCGAATTTTAGCATTTGCTCACACTGACATACATGGACCACTCCAACCTATTCTTACCATGATTATACGAGCTCTCTGCTTTCTGTTTCCTGTATCCTTGGCAATTGAATTACTGGTCATACAAATGTCACGCGACAGTAAAGAGTCGCAACTGCAAGAGAGAAAAATCAACGGATGTGTCGGGCGGGCACTCCGCAATTTGCTCGGACCACAACAATTGAAAAATCACATAATAATTAGAAGATGGAAGAGGCAGGTCGAAAAGTGGGCACGCCATTGTCATGGACAACAAGTGATGTTTACAAGACATTCAGAAGGTTTATAGTGCCTACAATGACCAGAGAGATCGGGAAGTCACAGCTCGTACCATTTAGCAGATTGGGAGCCGCGAATATCCGATGTTGGAACTTTTGTCCATGTGCTTTGGGTGAGAGGGCAACCCTGTTCTATATCAACTACACGTTTCCATCACCCAAATCTATCAATGCGACGTGTTTTCTAGCATCTTGGTCTAAACTAATAGAGAATTATAGGATAGAAACAAAATCTGGCCGTTCGCGACCACTCAAGCCTACGATCCTGGGTATGTGAATATTCGAGAGAAAAAACAAGAAACCGCACAGAACATCAAGGGATTCGACGAGTGATACAAAGGAGGACCATGCGAGGATCAGAAGATGCGAGCAAATGGTTTGATAAAGGATGAATCAGTAAGGAAAACTATGCTAATCACAACTGCATACAGTATGCAGAAGTTGATGTTGGTATCTCTGGAAAGGAAGAAAAACAAGAATGAGAAATGGTAAACAGGAAGGAGAACGAAAGGAATGGCCAAAGCATGCACAATGCAAGAGAAAGAGAAGGATCTTCTTCTTCACACCTCCTTCTTGTCCTCATCTTCATCAAGATCTCCATCATGTTCGGCCATCTCCCATCCATCAACGGCAGCAGAAGAAGCATCTTCACTCCTCCTCCTACGTCCACGCTGCTTCATCGCATCCCTGATCTTCTCAGTAACCTTTTCGTAACCGCCCTTCGAGTCAATGGTAGTCATAGGTTTCATGGCTGTGAAACCTATGCCACCATCACTGCTGGTACGACTACGGTTGCGGCTGCGTGAGCGATTGGGAGTATGAGGTCGAGAGGAAAAGAAGCCGAAGCCGCCAATGTTGCCAAAGGACTCATTGCGAGGCAGATGTGTGGTGTTTTGTCCGCTGCCGCCACCGATGCTGGCGCCTGCGGTTCCGGTACGGCTGAAGTAGGTGGTCAGATCGGGAGAGGTCATAGACATGCGGTCGTATTCAGAGCTGCGGCGAGAGCGGGGTGTATGGGGTTCTGAATATTGGGGCGAAAGCGGATGGTTGGGGTCTGAGATAATGCGATGATGATCAAAATCGGGATACAGCTCAGGACCAAGCTCGTTGATCAACCCAGTCACTTGTTCGACTAAAGAAGCACGCTTGGCTCTAAGCTTGACCAAAGTGTTGCCAGATGAGGGTCCCAAAGACAGGATCAGAGGACGCAACGACTTGACAATGTCCATGCCAACCTCACCAAACCTGAGAGCGGCAAATGTTATGGCTGGGAAAAGGATGTAGCCAAAGACGAACACGGCCCAGATCGGAACAAATTCTGGCACACGACCTCCAATACGATTGTAATGAGTCCAGATGGCCAGGATGATGTTGTAGAAATTGTAAAGCAAAGGTGCGACGACCATAGAGACGAGCAGCTTCCAAGTGGCCATGACATCACGACCCTGGATCTTGACTGTCGACGCTGCCAGAGCTTCACGAGACTTTTTGACCGAGTAGACTTTGCCTGTGATGAAGACAGGGGCGAAGAGGACTAGACCCGGAAGAACTGCGATCGCCAGAACCAGCAGCTTGCCAAGGCGATACAGCAGCGTGGCAATGACCTTGATAATGGAGAACTTTGCATAGCTGACTTGATGATCACGAATGTTGAGCATCATCAGCTGTTTGTTGTATGCCAGGATGGACTTCTTCAGGTTGACGATGCGGGGATCGTCCTTGTATGTAGTGTATCCCTTGACGAGACGTCTGTTGAGTTCGACAATCATGGGTAGAGGAAGTTTCTTTCCCTTGGGATTGTACAAGCGTCTTACTGCTTGGATGAGCTGGATAGAGTCAGCATGTAAGGATCATATCGGAGATCGAGATTTAAGCATACCATGAGAGTATCATAGTCAGGGCTTGTGACGGTGACAGAGACAAGTGCTTGATAGACGGTCTCCAAGACTTGGCCAACGGCTTCACGCTTTTGGCCATTCTTGTACATTTCGACCAATTCATTTGGGATCTCTACAGGAGAGCCGAATTCAACAACGGCCCTCGAGCGGAACTTGTGGGCGTGAAAGTAATTCATACCGCAGGGAACTATCTTAACGCCACAGTTGGGGTCTTCTGCCAGCGCACCAAGAGCCATGATAGCAACACCAGCTACGAATTGTTAGTTGTGTCATACAACATTTGGGATGTGACGTACCTTTGAGGGGGAGCAATTCGGTCCTGTCGTGGCTGCCTCCTTCGGGGAAGATGCCGATACAGCCACCCTCGTGCAATTTCTGGAAGACAGAAGAGTAGACTTCACCCTGATCAACATGAGGAGCAACCTCGAACTTTGTGCCTTTGAAGCCCTCAATCAACGTGGCGTCGGCCTTTTCGTCCTTGACGTCCTGGCCAGTCAATTGACGCAAGGCAACATTCCCACCAAAGGGCTTCTTAAGACGGATCTTGTTGGGCCCCAGGATCTCTTTGATCTCGGTATTCGCAAATTTGTTGTCGAAGCTCGGCAAGGCAAGCACACCTCCTACCATGTAGATCTTGTTGTCTTCAAAGTTTGTGTCCACGCCTTTGATCAATGTTGGGTCATCCTTGGGGTCGGGCAGGTATATTTTGCCTCGGGCAGGCTTCTTCATGTCCAAGGCACGGCTGACAGGCACGGAGCCGACCATCCTTGCACCCCAACCAATGAACCTCCTCTTCATAGACTTCTCGGCGATCAAGAAAGAGACGCGACGGTAGGCTTCGGTGCGCAAGACACGCATCAGGATCAGGGGGTCGACGAATTGGTTGGCGTGAGGAGCGGCGACGATGATGATAGGGCCATTGCGAGGGACTTTCCAGGAGCTGCGAGGATGGACCTCGCGGAAAAAGAGGTCGACGAGTACTGAAAAGGTCCATAACCAAGCGTCGTATATGAAGTTTGGCCAGAAACTAGACTTGGTCTTGGGTTTGGATTGAGGCATGTTTCGTAGTCGTGGATCGAGTGAGTGTTTGGTGTCACGTCTTGGTGGAACAACGAAGCAGATATAGGAGACGGTCTTTCCGCGTAGCTTGGTTATGCGGTATCACTTTGTGAATACGAAGGCGGTCGAGATTGGTCGCGGGAGGATGCAGGCATGCAATGCGGCGTGCGGCGGGAGGGAAAGAGCCTCGCCGTAATGTCCTGGGTGAGGGGAAGTTGTCCGACTATCGGTCCAGAGGAGAGCACCTTCCAAGATGCGTGAGTTTTGGAGCTCGGAATCCCAACGTGCTTAGCATGCGAATGATTATGCTGGTGGGACTTCAACAAGGGGATTTCTTGAGACACTTGAACTGGCGGGGCTGGTCATTTCTGGGGAAAGCTGACTCGGGCGTCATTCCGCCGCGCTTCCGGTAGGTCATCAATCACATGTCACACAACCTGGGCCAAACATATACACATTAAAAGGCACTGCCCGCTTGTTGAGAGACTACAAAAGAGATGCCATATCTATACACAAAGAGAAGATCAACTCCTGCATCAAGCAGAGTCAACTCCACCAACACCGAACTTTACACCGACCTCTTGTCTGCACTTCTGGCTTTCACACCTAGAGAGTGCAAGACGTGTCAACGTACTAATTATTGAGCACATAGCTCGTAGATGGTCTTCGCTATCGCTCGTTTAGAAAAGCTTAGGAGGGTTGGAGATCGGGTCGCCGGCGTCGTCGGGGTAAACCCACATAGCCAGTGCGATGATGATGTAGGTACCAATGCACATGGCACCCTCCAAGTAGTTGCTCTTGCCGTCAGCAATCAGGTAGTTAACCACGAGAACACTGACGAAGAAGACAACAGTCTCGAACATCTGGAAGTGGAGAGTCATGGGCTGTCCCATGGCCCAGCCGAGAAGAACGAGGAAAGGAGTAACGAAGAGAGCAATCTGGAGAGATGATCCAATCGCGACACCGATTGCAAGGTCCATCTTGTTCTTGTATGCGACCACACATGCAGTGACGTGTTCTGCTGCGTTTCCGACAATCGGCAGAAGGATCAGACCAATGAAAGTCTTCGAGATGTGTGCCTCCTCAACAATAGCGTCGATCGAGTCGACCAGGTATTCGGCACAGACAGCAACAGCCACGGTGATAAGGACGAGTGCGATGGCGGCAGGGATGGGCTTCAAGACCTCGGGCTCCTTGTCTTCCTCTCCGTCTTGCTGCTCCTCATCGAACAGGTTGGCGTGAGTCTTCAGCTGGAAGAAGAGGTAGAGACAGTATAGGATGAGCATGATGATGGCGGTTCCGTGAGAAAGGATAAGAATGTTGTCATCGGTGCGCTCCTTAGAGTTAGCCAGGGCGGCGTAGAGAGTAGCAGGGATGATCAGGGAAGCCGAGGCTACAGCCATAAGGGAGGACATGGTCGAAGCAACAGTCGAGTTGAAGGACTGCTCCTGATGTCTCCAGCCGCCGCAGAGGAAACAGCAGCCCAGAACAAGGAGGATGTTGGAGAGGATACTGCCGAGCATGCTGGCCTGAACGATGCGGATTTCGCCCTTCTGCAGAGCAACGATCGAGACCTGTGCAGTCATGGGTTAGCTTGGGATCGTAGCGGGCGCACACTCCACATCCAACATACAATCAATTCAACGGCGTTTCCGAAGGTAGCATTCATCAGACCACCAATTGTCTGACCCAGCTTCACACTGAGCTCTTCGGTAGCGAAACTCAGGAGAGCAGCAAGAGGGACAATGGCCAGGAAGTTGACGACAAAGACAGCGGTGGGATCCATGCCCAGAGCTCCGAGAGCAATACCGACAGGGACGAAGACGAGAAGGACGTTGACATAGTTGCTAGCGAGGACGGCCCAGGTGATGTAGAGGAAGCCCATGGGATAGCTGACCCAAGCTCTGTCGTCCTCGCGGTATGATGCCACGCGGGTGCGCAAGCTCTTCATGTTGCCCAAACGCGAGGTACTCTCGTTGACCAGAGGAGTGTTCTCGTCGGCGTCGCCATTAGCGCCATAGTTGGAACCTCGATCCATCGAGGTGCGTGATTCACTGGTTGAGGTTCGTCCAGCGCGTCCAAACTTGGACTTGACTTTGTCTTTGTATCAACTTCTGTCAGCGATGCGCCAAGTGGGGGCCGAGTACTTCGGTAGCGGAGCGAGGCAAGGTGGGTCGTAAATTCCTCTGTGCTAGGACAGGCAGATGGGCAAGTGTATAGGACCGGATGGGTATCACTCACTCATGTCTTACAGAGGGGAAGGGGAAAAAAGAGATCCAAAGATGGTGGAGCTATTAGCTGAATAAGAAGGTCACCGGACTCGTGAGGTCAAGGATAACTCTATTCTATCGACGCGAGCTGTGGTGACTGGTGAATGGTGAAAAAGAACCCGTTGCCGAATCAATGAAACCCGCTGGCACTGTTCAAGCCAAGAGGAATGGGACCGTGGTGGAGGCGCAGCACAGCACACTTGCAGCAAAGATCTGGGACGATGGAGACGGAGCGAGACGAAGAGCGGCGCAGAAGTGTGACAAGGGAACCAAGAGAAAAAGGTGTTGCACGAGGGTTTTGGCTGTGCTTCCCGCCGAATGCTTTCTTGGTTTGTGGTTTTTCGCAGAGGGTGCTTCGTTCGTAAAATGAAGTCATTGAGGCTGTGCAACTGCTGTATCTAAACCCAATTTTGCTTAGAGTGCCCTATCCCCATCTTTTATACCCGGCGGTTGCATCTTCTCTGAAACACGATACCTCGATGGATCTCGTGTTTCCCAAAGCAAATGCGAAATCCCATGTGTGAGAACTAACGTAAACTCGGAGCGGGTGGTGATGCATGTCGTGAAGTTGAACGAATGGACGTCCGGGGTAGAAAGTACCTCTCTTCCCTGTACGTAGCACCACATCTGCTCGGGCTGCAACTAGGATCCCGGTCACACAAACGTCAGTCATGCGAGGCACTAGAAGGAACATGTGACTGCTTCTCAATGATCGATATTGCAAACGCATGGTAGCAGGCGGTCTCTTGTCACTTAGCACATTTCTACATGCGTTGTTTAGCATATTCTGCATGCGAGAGCATCGTGTATTCAGAAGCATGCATTGCATTGAGAGATTAAAACCGTGACATTCACAGCGAAAGGCCACTGCTCACATCAATACTATAACCAGAAAACGTAATCATCGTAAAACAAAAAGACAAACCCCCAGATCGAAAGACTGCACCATCCCTGAAAATCCCAGCAAAACATGAAAGAGACGTGGTTGCCTCAGTGTATACCATCCGAACCCATCATCATACCCACGGATGCGCCCTCGCACATAACACCTGTCCCTCTAAAGTACGCCATCGACGCCATCGCAAGAACGCAGTCAGAAAGGTTACTGTACTGTATTGTCTAATGGCCCTCGATAGCGTACCCTTCATCTCTTACGATACCTATCCTTCTTGTGCCCGCATCATGGATAATTTCATAGAGGCGGCTCTTCTGCGCTTCTCTCGTGGCCCTCAGACTGAGGTAAGTACCTTCTAGGCCCTTGATCTGCTCATCAACAG
>Ga0058697_10000903_pt1 | contig 11651 bp, 8 predicted proteins | sample AgamicAsMae_FD_66619 | JGI IMG/M metagenome (GOLD analysis project Ga0058697, IMG submission 66619) | Agave microbial communities from Guanajuato, Mexico - As.Ma.e | ecosystem: Host-associated > Plants > Phyllosphere > Phylloplane/Leaf | place: Guanajuato, Mexico | collected 2012-06-04
GAGACTACCTCGTGACCCTGACCCCCGACCGCTCGACCACCTCGCCCACGACAGCGCCCGTTACGCCGCGCTCCCGGAGTGCGCCGACCAGCGCGGAGGCCCGAGCCCCTGTCAAAGCGACGAGCAACCCTCCGCTGGTCTGTGGGTCGTAGAGTGGGAGCAGGTCATCCTGGCCCACACCGTCCGCCGTTACACGGTTCTCCAGGTACTCCCTGTTGCTCTTCAGTCCACCAGGGTAGACCCCCTCGTTCGCGAGTGGCACGGCCCGCTCCCAGACAGGAATCTCGTCTCTGCGCACGACCGCCCCGACACGGCTTGCCTCCAGCATCTCCGTCAGGTGGCCGAGGAAGCCGTAGCCCGTTACGTCTGTGGCCGCCGAGACGCCGACTTCGCGCATCGCGTCGCGGACAGCGTTATTCAGGAGGGAGGCAATCTGTACGGCGTCTTCTATCTCCTCCTCCGAGACGATGCCTCTCTTGAGTGCCGTCGTCAGGATACCGAGACCGAGCGGTTTGGTCAGAACCAGGGCGTCTCCAACTCTGGCTCCTGCGTTGCGCACGACCCCGTCTTCCTCCACGAAGCCCGTCACAGCGAGCCCGTACTTGGGCTCCTCGTCCTGCACCGAGTGCCCTCCGCAGAGCCTGGCGCCTGATTCTTGGATCTTGGAGAGGCCTCCGGCCAGGATCTCACGCAGAACCCCGAGGTCGAGCGAGCAAGGGAAGGCGACCAGGTTCATGGCCGTCAAAGGCTCCCCGCCCATGGCGTAAACATCCGAGAAGGCGTTTGAGGCGGCGATCTGGCCAAACCTGTAAGGGTCATCCACGATCGGCGTGAAGAAGTCGGCCGTCTGCAGGAGCAGGCCTCCGCCGAACGGTATGAACCCCGCATCATCACGGGTCTCCAAACCGCTCACGAAGCCGTCGACCGACTCAGGCGCGAGTCCTCTCAATGCCTGCTCCAGGTCCCCTGGAGCGAACTTGGAAGCTCAGCCGGCCTTCGTGGAGTACTTCGTTAGCCTTATGCGCGTACGCTCGTCCATCGCGGCAGAGTATACCCCCGCTCCGCTATGCGTCTTGATGGCTGGAAGCGAAGGCCCCTCAACGGGCACACGCTCCTGGCTTCACTATGTGCACTCAACATATGCCGCCTAGCAGACGAGTTGGCTTGCTACATCCTTTACCATCGAAACTATGGACAACACCAGTGCCAAGGTCCACGTGATGCTGGGGCTTAGAGAGCTTGCGAACCCGGATGACTCTATGGAAATTGGCGGCATCTTTGGGCACAATCCACTTTGTGAAACAGAACCTGTCCTCGGCGCAGGATCGAGTACGTCGCGTTTGTGATAGAGGACACCGCCGAGGGGATGGACGAGGTCGAGTGGAGAAGGCGACGGCCCCCAGTGAGGAGAACTACCTGGCGGTCGGCAGAGCCCGAGTCACGGCCTTGACATATAGTAACCACAGGTTATGAGTTTCCGAGCAAAAGGCAAAGTGGACTCGGTAAGTTACCCATCATTGCCGCTGCGCTACGGCATCGCTGTTGCTAGTGTCGCCGTGGTGCTCGGACTCCATCTGCCGTTGGATTCGCTCTTTATGCATAACAGTCTTCCCCTGCTATTCCTCGGCGCCACGATGCTCAGCACCTCCATAATGATCAGCGCCTGGTACGGTGGCCTGGGGCCAGGTCTTCTTGCCACCGCCATGTCTGCACTCATTTCTGACTATCATTTTGTTCACCCGATACACTCATTTGCGGGTCTTGGCGTGGAAACCACACCACTGATCGCGTTCGTTTTGGAAGGCATATTTGTCAGCTCGCTGGCCGTGGCGTTGAGGTTTGCGAGGAGCCGCGCTGAGGAAAGCGTCAGCGAGGCCCGAAGCCTTGAGGAGCGCTACCGGGCGGTGGTCGCGCAAGCCGCGGAGGGCATCCTGCTAGTAGACGTCAGCACGAAACGCGTGTTGGATGCGAACACAGCGTACCAAGGCCTGCTCGGCTACTCCCCCGAGGAGATCTCGTACCTGACGCTCTATGATCTTCTCCCCTGCTCCAGGGGAGATACAGACAGCTACATCGGGCGCGTGCTGGAGCGGAGCAGGTACGCAAGCGGTGAGTGGAGGCATCGCCGCAAGGATGGCTCCTTGGTCGACGTGGAAGTCAGCGCGAATGTGATCACTGAAGGCGGTCGGGAAGTCGTGTGCATGGTGGTCTGTGACATTACAGAGCGCAAGCGCACGGAGGAAGAACTCCGCCGCCTCAACCAGGAGCTTGCCGAACGCGAGCGAGACCTGCACAGTCTGGTCAGACGGATAGTCGCGATCCAGGAGGAGGAGCACCGTAGGGTAGCCTACGAGGTTCACGATGGCTTCACACAGACAGCGGCGACCTCCTACCGGCGCCTGCAGACCTTCGCGGAGCATCATCGGCCAGAGTCTGAGGAAGACCGAGAAGATCTGGAGGATGCCATCGCACTCGTCGGGCGTACGGTGGAGGAGGCACGGTCCGTTATCGCAAACCTTAGACCAACCACGCTCGACGACTTTGGGCTAGCCACCGCCATACGTATGCAGGTAGAGGAGCTACAGACCCAAGGGTTCGAAGCAAGCTACGAAGAAACGTTAGGAGAGGAGCGCCTTCCCTCGACGTTGGAGGTCAACCTGTTCCGGGTGGCCCAGGAAGCGCTCAGTAATGTGCGCAAACACGCGAAAACAGATCGCGTGTGCGTGGCGATCGGATCCCACGAGGTGGTCGTGCGGCTCAAGGTTAGGGACTGGGGGCGGGGTTTTTGCCCTAGCGGAGTAAGGGGCAATGCCGGCCCTGGCGAGACGGTGGGCCTCTCCAGCATGCGCGACAGGGTCGCATTGCTAGGCGGCAGCCTCCAAATCCGTAGCGAACCAGGGCTTGGGACGTCCGTAGTGGCGGAGATCCCTTTGCCGGCTGCCGGAGAATAGGATGAGGCAGCCGACTACGGGTGAGAGCGAATCCAGGATGCGGACCACGCCGGCGCAGATCCTCATAGCCGACGACCATGAGTTGGTTAGGGACGGCATTAAGCGCATGCTTGACTATGAGGAGGATCTGGAGGTGGTAGGTGAGGCATCCAACGGTCGGGAGGCCGTGGAGTTATGCCGGCGCCTGAAACCGGACCTGGTACTGATGGACGTGCGCATGCCTGAGATGGATGGCTTGGAGGCCACTCGCGCCATAAAGGCGGAGCAGCCCTACGTAAGTGTGCTCGTCATTAGCCTCTATAGGAACCCTGATTACCTTCTCGAGGCGATAGAGGCAGGGGCAGCTGGTTACGTCCTAAAAGATGCTTCCAACCGGCAGCTGACCAACGCCATGCACAGGGCGCTGGCAGGAGAATCTCCACTTAACCAGGAGCTTGCGCTGCAACTGATCCAACGCCTCGCCAGCGAGACTTCGCAACTTGTGGAGTCGCCTACGGCGCCCGAGATAAGTGACGCCGCGTCAACGCCTCTGCCGAACATGCTGACATCTCGAGAGCTGGAGGTGCTGAGGCTCCTGGCGCAAGGGAAGACGAATCAGGACATCGCCGAGGAGCTACTCATCAGCAGGGCTACTGCGAAAGTGCACGTGCAGCACATAATCGCCAAGCTGGAAGTCTCCGACCGCACCCAGGCGATCGTGCGCGCCTTCAAGATGGGGATCATACGCCCTCCACAGACCCTGCCATAAGCCCTCGTCTGTAGCGAGGCTAAGTTCCCAATCTCGTTAGCGCCGTAATCCTATAGGCGTACGCCCCTGGGCGTACGAAGGTCCTCAAAAAATAGTTCCGCTGACTGATGCACCCAGCATCTCCCCGCGATAGTCTTCTTACCCGTAGGAAAACCTGAGGGTAGAGGCCTAGAACTCCGTCCATTCTATTTGGGCACCTGGGACAGAGGGAGCCAGTGGTGCAACCTGCCTCTAAGGATCACACTGTGATCCTTAGAGGCAGGTTTTTGTTTGGGGAAAGGGAGAGCGAGAGGGGAAAGGAGGTGGGCCCACAGAGAGGAAGCACTATCGGATCGACACGAGATGTTGTAGGAAAGAATGAGTGCAAGAAAGGTGGGTGAATTAGTGTAAAGCGTATACTTGTGCTACTCACGGTAGCTGCCATTTTCGCAGTGGCGATGGCAGTTTCGGCAGTTTCGGTTGTCGCTGCCCCCAACTGCGGCGAGGTAACCAATAACAAGAACTGTGTGGAAACAACGACAACGACGGGTCCTGGGAACTCCGAAAACACCCCTGCCACAGGCGGAAATAACCCTAACATTAGTACCTCTACGTCTTCGACCTTCGAGCCGGGAACTCCGGGAGGCGGAGGCTAATTAAGCTACAGTAAGCGGCAGTTCAGAGCCGGGGTCCTAGACTCCGGCTCTGCTTGCAAGCTTCGGGGCTACGACCGAGAACACGGCGTGCACGAACGGCGACGGCAATTATCCGAGCGGGCGCAGCTTGAGTGTCGGGGTTCGGGACTGACGCAGCTCACTACTACGTCGGTCACTTACAGCCAAGGCCATTACGTGCTTGGACAGAACAGGTGAGGCTGTAAGGCTTATTAGTTGGAACCGGGGTCTAACAGGCCCGGTTCTCTTGTACCCTCATAAGCCTTAAGCGACTGGCTCGTCCTAAATAAGGACTCGGATCGAAGGACTCAGATCTCTGGACCCGGTGAATCGAGGAGAACGCAGGGGAGCTTTTGGAGGCCGACTGCAAGCGCGGTATAGTTCCCTGGTTAGCGGTTGAGGGCTACGGAATCGCGAGGTCTTCGAGGTATATTTCGCAGCGTGTACTACCGGCGGATGTGCTAGCCAGGCGGCCAATAGCCATGGACAACGCCGCCGCTCACAGAGGAGAAAGAGTGCGCGAGCTGGTCGAGGCGTACGGCTGCTCCTCGCTCTCCGAATCGTCAAGAGCATCACGTGGTCTCAACGTTAATGAAGCAGGGACGGTTCGAGGCCGCATCCTCCGGGTAGTGCGCCCCCGCACGCATGGGGGTGCGGGAGCGAAGGCCCTGGACTGGGTAAACCTCTGGGCCTCGGCGCTCCACCTCCTCTCCGCTGGCAAGTCGGTGGAAGGACCCGCGCTCGAACAAAGAGTGAGCCCTTCGTGAGGCGACTTCTCTGGTTCCATCATGGTCCTCTGGCGCTCCTTCTCCTCTTGCCCGCGCTTCTCTTGGTGATGGGTTTCGCACCCGGAGCAAAGATGAACGAGCACCAGGTACGCGAGGCCGCTTCCTCAAACCCTAAACTAGAGAAACTTCTCTCCTACCCGACGGTCAAGGCCTCGGCTGACTACGACCGGGCGAGCGACTCTTGGCACGTAGTCTTGACAGAGGAAGACTCGCAGATGCGAGTCGCAGAGCTCCGCATAGTAGACGATACAGGGAAAGCGAAGAATGTAGAGATCTTCTCCCCCGCCGAGGCCCTGGACGCGGTAAAGGTCGCCCTCATCCCCGAGGTGCGACAGGAGCTAGCCAAATACGACTCTCCGGACTTTGCTTACGCAGAGCGGGACAAGCAGGAGGAGAGGGTATGGTGGAAAATCGACTTCGTGGTGGAGGACAGCAATCCCACGGGCGGGGCGGTGCTTGACTCCGGTGATAAGAAAGAGGTCGCCGAGATTTGGGCGAACGGTCAGAAGAAGAAGATTTTGTACGTATTGATCGGAGATCAGGTCGCTTGGCAGTTAGCCCGCGGCGGGGATATCTTTGGCAGGCAAGCCAACTACCCCTATGTATGGGGGATTCTGGGCTTTGTCTTCGCCCTTGGCTTTATGCGCACTGATAAAGTCTTGCACATACGCAACCTCGACGTTCTGGCCCTCCTGAGCTTTCTCGCCTCACACATTTTGTTCAGGGCGGCGAATGTGCACTGGGCGGTCCTACTCTGGTACCCTCCGCTCCTCTATCTGCTCGCAAGAACGCTTTTGATGGGCTTTGGGTATGGTGAGCGGGTCGAGAAGACGAGCGAGCTGCCGACGCCTGCACTGTTCGTGCTCGGAGCCTTCGCCAGCGGCTTCGTCCTCTCGCTCAACTTGGACGCTGGTGTTTTGGACGTTGGGTACGTTGGGATTGCCGGGGCGGATCGCATCCTCAACGGGATCTCCCCCTACGGCCACATGCCCACTGATGATATCGTGGCGCAAACTGGCGATACCTATGGACCTCTTAACTACCTTCTCTATGCACCACTTATCTGGCTCTTTGGGTGGTCAGGGCAATGGGACTATCTGCCGGCAGCGCACGCGCTGACGGCCGTGTCGTTCGTCGGAGGGGCGCTCGCAATGCTCTATGCGGGGTGGAGGTACGCGGGGGCACGGGGCTCGGCGGCGTTGCTCTTCGCATGGGCGGTATTCCCTTACACCCTGTACGCAACAAACCAAAACTCAAACGACATCGTAATGGGAGCGGTAGCCACGATAGGGCTGGCGATCGCCACCTCTCCTTTGGCCCGAGGGGCAACGGTGAGTGCAGGGTTCGCGATCAAGCTCTTCCCCCTCATCCTCGCTCCTCTGTGGATGCTTCACGATTTCAGCCGCCAGAGGATTGCCCCCCTCCTGAAATTCGCCCTCGGAGGGGCGGTAGTTCTCCTACTCTCTTTCTGGGTGCTTTTCCTCAGGGGAGACCCTGTAGAGAACGCAAAACTATTCTATGAAAGGACTTTCGTCGTCCAGAGCACCCGCGAGGGCCCCTTTAGCATCTTCGCCCAGATTCCCGTGCTCGGCAAACTGCATCTGCCCCTCACGGTGGCGGTGGTCTTGCTAGCTTTGCTCGTTGCGGTGGTCCCCAAAAAGAGGACGATCCGCCGGCTTGCTGCGTTCTCAGCGGCCCTCATCATCGCCTTTCAGCTCGTATTGCTTCACTGGTTCTACGCCTACATAGTCTGGTTCGAGCCCTTCGTTTTCTTCGTCCTGCTGCTTGCCACGAACGAGCAGACGGCCCTGGATGGGGAGAAGAGCAACCGGCAAGCAGCCGTCGGTTACACGCAAAAAGGAGCCGGTGGAGAGCAGCCAACCGAGCGAAAGCGAAGTTCCTGGAGAGCTCTTTGAAGCCGCACTCGTACAGCGCTTCAAACCGCCACAGGTCCTCCGATAAGACCTCATCAGCTTCATCTTCGTGGCGCGGGCTGCTTTGGCAGCTCCTAAGCTCTTATGATTTTGCTTGCGCGCTCGGCGCAGTGGTCCTGACCAGCCTCATGGTGATACCGATAATGCAATTGTGGAGGGCAAATCTGTGGATGCCCTTTACCTTGGGGGGCGACGCTCCGTATTACCTGATGGTGATCAAAGGCACCCTCTTACACGGTTGGTGGCTCGAGAACCCCGATCTCGGTGCTCCCTATGGCCAGGAGCTCTACGATTTCCCGTTTTTGGCACACGACAGTTTTCACCTCGTCCTCATCAAAATGCTCGGCTTGCTCTCTTCGGACCCTGTATTCGTTGCCAACGTGTTCTTTTTGCTCTCGTTCCCCTTGGTGGCGCTGGTGGCATTTCTGGTTCTTCGGCAGCTCGGGATCAGCGGCGACGCCGCGCTGGTGTGTTCCGCACTCTACGCACTCGCGCCGTATCATTTCCTGCGCGATCACCAGCACCTCAACCTTGCCGCCTACTACAGCGTACCCGTAGGAGCTTATCTAGTCTTGAGCATCCTTTCGGGAAAGCCTCTGTTCGCGCGCCGTAGAAACCCAGGAGCCCGGGTGCTCGCCTGGGCCTCGAGGCGTTCGTTGATCACGTTAATACTTTGCTTGTTCGTCGCCTCTGCTAGCAGCACCTATTATGCGGTATTCGCCATGTTACTCCTGATCGCCGCGGCGATGCTTGCCTACGTTACTCGCCGCGAGGCGCGAACGCTCTTTGAGGGCGGTGCGGTCTTGGGATTGATACTTGGCTTTCTAGCGCTCGGAGCGCTACCGCACCTAATTTACTGGTCCGTGAATGGGCCTAACTACGAGGTCGCCCACCGCTTGCCCTCGGAGAGCGAAAGCTACGCCCTAGTGCTTACTCAGATGGTGCTCCCCGTACCAGGACATCGGATAGGTTTTCTCTCCGACTTCGCGGAGAATTACTATCTGAACACACCGCTAAAAAGTGAGTTTATACCGTACCAATCGCTCGGCTTTGTTGCTACCTTAGGCTTCGGATGGCTCCTGCTTGTTGTGTTAGCAAGTTGCCTCTCTACGCGGTGGGGCTTTGGCAGCTCGCGACAGCGCCAGCTACACGGCCAGCTGGGCACAGTAACCATCATCGCCTTCCTCATTGGCACGACCGGGGGGATCTCCTCACTATTCGCGTGGCTTATCAGCCCCCAAATCCGAGCCTGGGACAGGATCTCAATTTTCATTTCCTTCTTCGCCCTCGCCGCCGTCGGCTTGCTTCTCGACGCTTTGCGAGAACGAGTAGACCTGAGAACAGGCCGCCCGGTGCTCGGCGTGGCGCTGCTATGGGGTGTGCTGCTCATCGGGCTCTTCGACCAGACCAACAATGCGTTCGTGCCCCACTACGAGATTGCGCAGAACGAGTACAAGAGCGACGCGGTCTTCGTGGAGGCGATCGATCGTGAGCTACCCCCGCGAGCGGCGGTCTTCGAGCTTCCCTACGTGTCTTTCCCCGAGAACTTTCAGCCAGGTCTCGGCATAGGGCCTTACGAGCCCCTGAGACCCTATCTCCACCCGAGCGACTTACGCTGGAGCTACGGCGCAGTAAAGGGACGGCCTAGCGCTGACTGGCAGGCTGATCTCGCAGACAAGCCCACAAAGGTCATGCTGGACACGGTTGTGAGCAAGGGTTTTGACGGTATCTACATATTCCGTTTCGGCTACCCCGACCGCGCCGCCAAGCTAGAAAGAGAACTGAGCGTTCTGCTCGGGGGCGAGCCGCTTGTCAGCCCAGACGGGCGCATGTCGTTTTTTAGCCTCTTGTCCTACAAAGAGAAGGGACAAGCCTTAGACGGAGAAAAGAACGGCCCGCGAGTAGCAGCGAGCTACCCACAAGAAGAAGCCAACCGAGAGCAATTGATTGGTCGAAAGGAAAATTGATGGAGAAGGAGACTCTGGCGGGTACGCGGGCCAAGACGGAGGCCTCGCTAACGCTGATCATACCTACGCGCAACGAGGCCGATAACGTTCCCCACTTGGTGCGTGATCTCAAGGAGTCATTGTTGGGGGTGGACTACCGGGTACTCTTCGTTGACGACTCAACCGACAAGACGCCCGAGGTGATCCGTGCTCTAAGAGAAAAGGATGACCGGATCGTCTTGATCCATCGCGAGGGTGCCGAGCGAGATGGCGGCCTCGCGACGGCCGTGACGTCGGGCATGGACGCAGCCGTAAGTGATAGCGAGTACATCTGTGTGATGGACGCTGATCTCCAACATCCGCCGGAGAAGGTACGCGAGATGCTCGAGATCGCACACCGCTCAGACGCCGATCTCGTGGTGGCGAGCCGTTACGCTCGGGGTGGAGACTACGGCGGGCTCTCGGGACCATTGCGCAAGGCAGTATCCAGGGGCACCAAGTACCTATCGCAGATCATCTTCAAGGAAGCAAGGAAGATAAGTGATCCTTTGAGTGGCTTCTTCCTAGTAAGAAACGAAGCGATCTCAGGGATCCAGTTCAGACCAACGGGGTTCAAGGTACTGCTCGAGATACTCGTGTGCGCACCCGAGCTCAAGGTAGTCGAGGTCCCCTTCGAGTTCCAGGCCCGCCATGCCGGGGTCTCCAAGGCGAACATGCGTCAGGGCTTTGAGTACCTGGCACACATACTGAGCCTCTTCTGGTACGTGCCCTCGGCTGGACGCTTCTGGAAGTTCGCCCTCGTCGGGGCCTCCGGCGTACTTGTCAACATGCTCACCCTCATCGTGCTCGCCGAGTACTTCCACGCCCACAAGGTCATAGCCTGGATGTTCGCTGTCGGAGTCTCCATCCTGAGCAATTTCCTGCTCAACAACGCCTTCACCTGGCGCGACATCAGGCACTCGAGCAGGATCCACTTCCTCCTGCGCGGGGCTCTAGCCTACCCAGTTGCTATCATCGCTATCGGGGCGAACTTCGCTGTCTACTATCCGCTCCTGAAGTATGTAAGCGAGGCCTTCCCCTACTATGTGATCTTCAACTTCCTCGGTATCCTGGCCGGGACGAGCGTGAACTTCATCCTTAGTTCCCGCCTGATCTTCCGCCCCTCCATACCCAACACCCTCGACCCGGATACGCCGCCGAACAAGATCGCCGAGGAGGTGCGCCGCGAGCTCAAGGCCGACTGGGTCGACCTTATTCGAGCCGAAGACCTCTCTTCCGTCGCGCAGTCTTCCGCAGGAGGGCCCATCGATGCGACACCCCAGCCTGCCAATGCCGACAGGATGACCATAGAGCTCGCGCTCGCCACGTCCGAGCCTACGCTCATGGTGACGGGTCCTAGGCGGCTCCCACAGCCTCGCACCAATACCCGCTGGAGCAGCTCTTTGGTAGTCCCTGTCCTCGACGGAGACCAGCCGATAGGCGTGGTATACGCTACCCGCAACTTCACTGAACACTTCATCGAAGAAGACCTCCACTGGCTGACCGCTTACGCCAGCACCTCGTCTCAAATTTTCTACGAATCTACGGCACTGAAATATTAGCGAGAGGAGACGACATCCGTAGGATAGCGATTTTGTGGGCTGTAGTGCTGATAGTAGCGTTTGTGGGTGGGTTCGGAATTGGGGCCTCCTTGTGGAAGTATGACGCGTACAACTACATCCACACTCTACTTGCAAGTTTCTAAAAGTTGATAATAGTCTGCTGCAAGGGTTGCTTGAGTCGGTTTTGCTTTGGCAAAGAGGGAAGGGAGGTAGGAGATGAACAGATCCGTACTAGCAGTGGTGTTGTCGATGTTGATGCTGGTTAACCCAGAAATATAAATTCTATCGTAGGCAGCAAATGATGCTAGTTAAGACTCTGAAGCGTTGGAAGGTACCAGAGGTATTCCTCGTGGGGAGCGTGCTCGGGATCCTAGCATTCAGCTTATGGCTGTACTCACTTTCGGGCATAATGCCCGATCCAACCCTCGCAAGGATCGCGAACGAGTCGATAAACGAACATCCGGACTTCGCTACCTTCTTGCATTCAGCACGGGCCCTGTGGGAGGGGGGCGCCGTTTACGCCGAGTGGCGGCCCGGTTACATTAGCACTAATCCGCCGATCTGGTCTGTGCTTATGGCGCCTCTGGCCCTTCTAGAGCCGATCACGGCCTACCGGATATTTGTCCTTATCACCATTCTGGTGAGTGTAGGCTATATAGTGTGGATGTCCGACGAGCTAGGGCTGCGCCTTGCTTGGACCGCTGTCGGAGCATCGATGTTGTTCTTCTCGAGTCCCTTCCTCGAGCAGTTAGGCCTCGGACAGATCTACTCTCTCCTGGCTTTGGGCTTGGTAGCTGCATGGGTAGCAGATCGCCGCGGTAAATCCACGGTTTCCGGCGTCGCCCTTGGATTGGTTCTGGCCGTGAAACCGCAGTTCGCCCCCGTGCTTCTGTGGCCGCTGGTGCGGCGAAGATGGCGCAGCTTCGTCGCAGCGCTAGCCTCCGGGGCAGCGGCGACGTTAGTCGGGATCGTAGTTGCGGGGCCAGGGGCGCTTATCGACTGGCTGACCTATGTGTCCAGCCGCCAGCCT
>Ga0058697_10000907_pt1 | contig 11608 bp, 13 predicted proteins | sample AgamicAsMae_FD_66619 | JGI IMG/M metagenome (GOLD analysis project Ga0058697, IMG submission 66619) | Agave microbial communities from Guanajuato, Mexico - As.Ma.e | ecosystem: Host-associated > Plants > Phyllosphere > Phylloplane/Leaf | place: Guanajuato, Mexico | collected 2012-06-04
GTCCGGTACCATGTTCATTGGGTTCGACACCTTGCAGCGCCACATCACCATCGCGTTCGAATAGCAAGGTCAGCTCTTCCTCCGAAAGCCCTTTCGTCTCGGGGAATGTGAGGTAGATGATTACCGTCTGTGATTGTCAGCCATTGTCGAGCGAGAACGCCTTGTAAGAAAATTCAATAAGACTTACGCCAAAGATCAGCATGCCGAGATAAAAGATGTAGTAGTAGAAACCAATGTTCTCAAGGGCGATGGGGTTGACATATTGGTTGACCGTCAAAGCAGCTTGAGACACTGCAACCATAATACCTAGTCCTTGAGCTCTGATCGCAAATGGCAGAATCTCGGTTGGATAACTGTATAGCAACGGGTTGTTTGCCATATTGAAAGCAGCGTCGTAAATGAAGAGGAAAACAACCACGACGTAGGCTGCAGGCTTGGAGTCATGCTTTGCAAACATTGCGCTGGCCACGGTCAGAGGCACGTTGGCGCAGATCATGCCAATGTAAGACAAGAGCCACAGCGGACGTCGACCAATTTTGCTCGCCAGAATCACTCCTACAATAGAGCATAAGAAATTCCAGATTTGCAGGCCACCGTTGATTCCGGTTTGAGATGCAGTGTCCGTGATGCCAACGCTGTCCAGGATTGGTGAGAAGTAGTACGAGATGACGCCTTGTCCGTTCCAGAGCGAGAGCAACGCCATGGTGATGACGATAGCCATCCGCTTACGATTCGCCGGTTTCTTGAAGATGGCACTGTTCTTCGTTGCTCTAGCAAATTGCTCAACTTCCAGAGTGGCTTTGATGTCGTTGAGCTGCTGCTCGACAATTTCCGCGTCCAAGTCACCCTGTGCATGGTAACGTGCAAGAATATCACGGGCTTCTGCAACCCGTCCACGAGCGTACAGCCATCGCGGAGACTCGGGTAGACCACAGAATACTGCTAGTACGACAATAGCTGGGGCTACTCCTTGGATGAGCGATGGAATCCGCCATGACCATGCATTGGTCATGTGTCCAGTTGCAAAAGTGATCCAGGCGGCGATGATCGATCCTAGGTACCACAACACATTGAACTAGCTGATGGTCAGACAATCGGTCTGCTTTTGCGTTCTTGTTTCCATTTTCTTACCGTTGAGGTTATAGTCGCTCGTATGGATGGATGTGACAGTTCATAGAGCAGCGGCGGACCGGAAACGCAAGTAAAGCTGATACCGAGACCGACAAAGAATCGTCCGGCGATGAACATATCGGAATTTTGCGCTGCAGTCTGGAGCACGGTCCCAACCAGGCTTATCGATGATCCAAGGAGCATACCGTATCTCCTCCCAAGGTAGTCGGAAGTCGGCGAGGCGAGAAAGGCACCCACGAAACCACCAACGAAGACGACAGACGTAATGAGGCCGAGACGAGATGCGTCTGGATTCTCCATAGCTATTCTGGTATCAGCAAATGAATCATCTCGAACCAGCGACACAGAGACTGACCCTCTTTCCATGGCTTCATCGATTGGAAGCTGCCGACGACACTCTCGTCGTATCCTGTCACCATTTGCGACGCCAGGATACATGCTTGCCAGCAGACGAGTTTTCGAAGACCAACGTCTTTCCACCATTTGTTGAACCGGCCATGATTCTGTTCCATCGTGACGAGGCGGGGTACTGTAATGATATGATTTGTACTGTGACGAGATCGAACTCAAGTTGTTTCAAGCAGGCCGAGCGGAAGAGTCAGTGGATGACATGTTATCCAGAAGGTGCCAGTGCTGCATGTTATATCGTTTTCAGGTAGTCTGCAATGCGTGTGGTGTCAGATAGGTCTTCGCTATCAGGTTGGTAAATAACGTTCAATCTCGCCCGAAATCCTGCCCGAGATCTCGCGCGAAGTCTCGCCCGGCATCTCGCGCGAGACTCAAGAAATGCACCACGCCCATGATTGAATCGTCACGGATTCCAGCAGAGTTATTGGCCGGACTGATTTTATGACAAAAAGGTCGATACTTGTAATTTGTCGTTTTACCAGAAGCGGTGGCCGCCGCCGGCCGAGCAGGCATCGGGGCTCACGCCTCTTATAGCATATAAGAGGAATCGAGGAAACACTTGGACGTTCGTCAGCATCTTACCTTGAGCCCACTCGTACCTATCATGCCCCACCTAGACTTTGAAGAACCCACAACCAAGTGGCACGAGGACCTCGTCCGCGAAGGCTTTGCAGTAATTAAGGCTGCTGTGCCAGAAGACAGATGCCAATACTACATTGGACAGATGTTTGACTGGCTCGAGCAATTTCCTTTCGGCTTTGACAGGAATGACCGTTCCACCTGGACAGAAGAGCATCTGCCTTCACACATGAAAGGAGGCATGTATCACGGATACAGGGTCCAGCACGAGAGCTTCATGTGGGAAGCTAGACAGTAAGTTCGCCCATGCTCTTCTATCGAAACTTCGCTGATGCATTCCAGAGAGGCTGGAGTGATCGATGCCTTCTCCAAGATTTGGGGCACCGATGAGTTGTTGGTTTCTTTTGATGGAATGAACTTCACCCTTCCTAGCGGTTCTCCTCTACCGCCCACAACGCCTTGGCCTCATATCGACCAATCGCCAAAGAAAGTTGGCATGCAGTGTGTCCAAGGCATCATCAACCTTGCCCCAAATGGTCCTGTAGACGGAGGATTGTTGATCATGAAAGGATCTTCCGGTCTCATGGAGGATTTCTTCAAAGCCCATCTAGAGGTTGTTGATCGTCCTACATGGGGCTCTTCTGACTGGTTTGGGTTTGAGCAAGCAGAGTTGGATTGGTTCAAAGAGCGCGGCTGCAAGATTCTCAAGGTTTGCGCTGATCCAGGTGATCTTATCGTCTGGGATTCGAGATGTGTGCACTACAACCAAGTGCCTCAATCGCAAAACCCGAGAGCAGTGATATGTACGTTTTGATGGGCCAGTGATAAGTCAGTCGGCTGACACAATATAGATGCATGCTACACGCCAGCTTCTTTTGCGAAGCCAGATGACCTGAGGAAGAAAGGCGAATTGTTCGATCAGAAGGTCGGAACGGTATGTTGGCATGATAGTGAGGCGATGATGTACAGCCGGGCTAACGATATTTGCAGACTCACTGGCCTCATGATAACATTTTCTCGACCTCGGAAAAAAAGCTAAGATTGGGCAAGCCTGATCTTGCCGAGAGGGATGAGCCTTTTCATCGACCCGAGGAGAGTGAGCTCGTTCAGAAGTTGGCTGGGAAAAAGCCTTATTGAGATGACATGAGCATATAGCAAAGCGTGGTGTGATAGTGTGCGGCTGAGTCGTCGCTGGGCTTTCTCTGTATCATCTTCGACGGGCCATTCGAAGCAGGTGCGAAGATTGATTTGACGCGTTCCACGGCATCAAATGTTTTGAACAACTACTTGCCTCTACGTATGGTTTTTGATCTCAATCTATCTCTGTGGAAGTTAAAGAAGGGACTGCCAGGCCGCCAAGCTTGTACGCCAGCTGACTAAGCAGACCTCTGCTCATCTTATATCTTGAGTGATTATTGAAGTATGTAATAAGAGTGTCGTCTCATCTCAGACAAACGATTTGATTTCAATGTGCTGATTTGTTGAGGGTCAGCGTCCATGCGTTCGACTCAGCGAGCTCCGAAAGCATGCTCCCGCTGCTCGAGGAAGCGTATCAAATGCGACAAACAGATACCCTGCAAAGCCTGTACCATCCGAGGGTTGGACGATTCATGTGCGCGGGAGGTCGTTGAAGTGAGACGTATTACTGCCATGTATGTAATGGCTCTCAATATGGAAGAATTAGATACTTTGGTTTGATCGAAAGGCTCGTCTCGTTGTCTCTTCACCTCTCCTTCTCTCCTATGGTTCCACTAACGCGGGTGTTACCATTGCAAATAGTTCGAGATCGCAATCTACAAAGCCATCATATGAAGAGCTCGTTGCGGAGAACGAAAGCTTGAAAGCTGCGATAGCCCTCTCAGCGCGGATAAACAACACGGCCGAGGGGTCGAGACCAACAAGTGCTCACAATGCATCTCCGTCATCCACACTCGCCGATATACTCGAGATAAGGATACACTCGTCGAGCTATGCTTTCAGACAGTCAACCGTTCAGTCAGAATGCGATATCATAGCGCTTTCTCTGCTCAGCAGTCATGCAATTGTGCAACACGGCTCTGTGTGGACCGCATGGATTCATTGCGCTGTTCATCTGCCCACTTTCCGGGACGAGCATGCGCAATTCTGCGAGCGTACAGGGGGCTACAATTTAGCCGAAGAGAATCCTTCATGGCTGTCAATATACTTTGCCTTTATCGCGGTAGGTCGATTTGCCTTGCAGCAAGTTCGTACTACAGCTGATTGATACACTTTTACAGATTAGTCTGATGTATATGAAGCGTGACGAGGTCGCGGCAGCCGGACTCGAAACAGGTATGAGTATCTTGCAGTATTGAGAAAACATGTCTGATGCTCGTCAGACGAGATTCCTAGAATGATCAGAAACTGGTACGATGCCTCGATGTTCTTCCTCCATAAAGCAGAGTTTCTGCGCAGACACGACATGCGATCAATCCAAGCAATCGCGATCCTCTTGGGCCTCATGAAGAACATGGGCGACTTTGATCTCCAGTCATCACTGCTTGCAGTGGGGATCGGCATTGCGCAATGCCTAGGCATGGACAAGGAGCCTCCTACCGTCTCCGAAAATTATATCCAGCAAGAGCTAAGCCGCAGGGTCTGGTGGACACTGGTCATTTGCGACTGGCTCCAAAGGCCAGTAAGAGCGGCATGTATTCAAGAGGCTGGGTTCCAGGTAAATCTTCCAAGGCTTGTAACCGACGATGAGATGAGTGCGTGGAACCTGACAGCCGTCGATGATGCCTACCCTCGCCCGATTCAATACCACATTGCGATGATCCGGCTTGCTCAAGAATACCATCGCTTTAGGCACAGACTTCCTTCTACAGCTGACACTGCAGCTAAGCTAAGTGTTGTCCTCGAAGCAGATGAGTCTCTCGCCAGAATAATTGATGAGCTTCCGCCGCATCTCACGATGTCCGGGCAGATCGGCGATGACATACCTTGGGCACACTCGCAAAGGAAAAATCTGGCAGTTGCGCTCTTGTTCTATCGATTGAACATTAATCGCGTTCTCCAACACCAATGGCTAGATTGCGATGTTGCTTTTAGGAGAGCAAGAGCAATCTGTTTGAGCTCAGCGAAGGCCATAATATCGTTGGTGGACGGAGACAGCGATTCACTTGTACTGTATCGATCTTGGTGAGCAACTCAAACCTCGATGTTCATCTGCTTTGACAAAACTGACAACGCGATGATACAGGGCGACTACATCCCACATGTTTTCTGCTGCGATCACGCTAGCGGTAGAAGTCCAGCACGGAGACGACGATCAAGCGGCTCACCACGGTGCAGATATAGACAAATGTCTGGCCTTTTTCAACAGCGTACAGGAGCAGAACATGCTTGCAAGGCAAGCAGCAACAGTGCTCGAAGAAGTCATGCTCGACCAATCAGCGGCCGGCATTGAAAATTGATTTCTCTTGACTCATGCGTTTAGCTATAATTAAGCAACATATGTAAAGCAGGCCACTCGGCACCGCGGTACTTACTGCACGTGAACAAATATTGTCGAAAGACAGGTAGACTGTGCTTGTTGTATACATGTGATGAAGTCGAGCTGAGACCGGTAATGACATGGGTGTGGCTGTGCTGCTGTGGAGCCCCCATAGCACGGACATAATTTCATTGGTCGGTGTGGCGGCGCGCATAGGAAAGTGGTCAAGTTGAGGCGGGATCATCTCTATCAAGTTGGTTCGACGAGGACAAAACAAACATATCCATTCAGTGAAGAACGGCACACGGCAGCAGGTCGTGAGGCTATATAGGCCAAAAAAACAGATTCATCGGGCACAGGCAGCTGCATCTCGCCTCTTCTTGGCGTCGGACATGGTTCAGATGGACTCGTCGGCTCCTGCTCCTGCTCCTGCTTCAGCACTTCCCTTGGTATCGCCCATCATGGAGGAAAACGAGCGCCCGGATCTTGTGCGTGCCATGGACTCGTCAGGTACCGACGTGACGGATGTCTCGGAGGACTACGAAACCGAGACGGACAACGACGTGACAGGCCCGGACGATGTCGACGTGCAGCGCATGCATTTCCAGCCTCCGCATGCTGTCCTCGACGGCCAAATGACGCCTGCCTCGCAGTTCGGCTGGAGTGTTTCGAGCCATTCGCGTGCCCGTAACGGCTCTGGTGGAACTAACGGTCCCTCTAACATCAATACCGCCCTAAGTCCCGACCCAGCATATCCTGCTCCTCCTCAGCTCTTGTCCACCCACCCGATACCGCCCCAATCAGCACGTCCACCGCGCCCGCCAAACGTCCGTCAACCTTCCAACGCCTATGCCCCTGCTCGTCGCCCTCACCAATATTCCTACAACAACACCGCTCAGCGAGCACGTACTACCTCGACGAACCGCGTCCGTCGCAATCCCAACGCCGAATATCGCGCCCAGGAGAAGGCATACGTCCAGCGCCTACGCCAGGATGCTCCGCCCGACGACTTCTTCGTTGGAGAGCCACGAACTCCCAGTCTAGATTACAGCGATGGCTCCGAGCCCGACGACGAGTCGCCCGCAGCTGGGGAGCTACTTGAACATGAACACGATGAAGAGACGCTACTATACTACGGCAACGAGGATATGCAGCCATCAATCGAGGAGCTGAAGATACCCGAGAACCGCGAACGTCTGGAATGGCACTCTATGCTGGCAAACGTGCTCACTGGAGATGTCGTCAAGCAAGAAAAGAAGCGCCTGATTGGTGGTCAGGATCCCCAGAGTGACAGATCGATGATCATGGAGGTCTGGACTGGAGTAAGAGCAAAGGTCTGCGGCCGCTCTTTGGCCGCTCAACGCCGCATGATCGAAGACGGACGCAGCAAGATCAAGGCCGTCATTGAAGAGATCATTGGTTTCGAAATCAAAGGTGAGGCTGAGGCTGGCAAGACTCCGCTGGAGCAGGTCCGAGACGTCGTGCAGAAAATTGAGAAGATTGAGGGACTTTATCCTACTCGAATGGCTTTTGTGCAGGCAAACCCGCGCGCCGCATCTGACGCCTATGTCAGCAGCTGCGATGCTGTCATGTCCTGGCACAACACAACAGATCTCATCAATACTCAACTTGGTATTTTGCAGGCTTGGGTCGGTAACCAGGAGCTGTCATTCGATAAGCCACGCCAACGTGGTCTCCAAGACGCCCACGGACACATCATTGACGAGAGTACCTTCATTGACCGCATACTCAAAGAAGACGGTCTCCGCTCCCTGTGGGATGAAGACAAGGAAGTCAAGGAGAACAAGCCCAATGGTCTCTTTTACGTCGTCAACGCTGTCATCGACAAGGCCAAGTCTACCCTGATATCTAATGCAGAGTCTTTTGCAGATCGTCACCTGCCTCCATACATCGAAGAGTTGTTGACCTTGATCAACTTCCCTTCGCGTCTGGTCCAAGAAGTCATCAAAGTCCGTATAGGTTATGCCAAGAAGATGAAGGATCCTGCTCAAAAGGGTGTCATGATGGCCGAGCAAATGATTCTGCAGTTCCAAAGTCTCCTAAAGCTGGCAGTCAAGGTCAAGGAGGCATACCTCTTTGCTGCCCAGCCTGAGCCTGGTTGGGACCTGCCACCTTGCATCGACGAGAACTTTGATCGTATTGTCCTCGAAGCTGTCCGCTTTTACTTCCGCATGCTGAATTGGAAGCTCATGGCCAACAAGAACACGTTCAAAGAGGCTGAAATTCTCGAACAAGAATGGGGCTTCTGCAACGAGTTGGGCAGGCACCTCGAAGGTGGTGATGTCGAAGTTGCTGAGCAGTTCAGGTATCTTGACACGTAATTCCTCCATTTGCCGTCCGTTACTGACAACAAAATAGTTCTTTGACTTCCAAGTCGCTATTAAGATTGACCGCGCACTTCGAAGGCGAGTTGCAGAAACGGCCTGATGAAGTCGCTGGTGCTGAGATGGACAAGAGATATAAGAACATTCTCGACTCGGTTCGTGTACGACAGCGCAAAATCTTCCGTTTCTCTCGTCTCTTGAGTCAGCGCTTCGAAAACTCCACCGAGTACAGTCTCAACATGAACTCGGTACACATGCAAGACTTGATCGATGCACTCATCGGCTCAGGCCACTTCCTCATCGACACAGATTCCGAGAAGTCCGGCTTGTACTTTATCGCATGTCCCGCCCTCGACGGCCGCCTGAAGGAGATTGAAACTTTGCTCCGCACCTGTTACCACCCCGAGGAATCCACCGAAGATCTCACCAATCCCTACGTCCTCATCCTCAAGCCCGAAGCTCCCATCTCGTGGGATGGCGCGATGCTTGACAGATCAGGATTCTCACCACCTCATATCGACCTTCGTACTGGTTTCATGCGTCTCGTTGCCGATGGTCCACAAGAAAGACTCGGCGATGCTAACACTGCTTTTGCTTCAAACATCAACCTCGATCTCAATGTCACAGTACCGCAGCGTGCCAATATGACACGAGTCAACCAAGAACTTCAGAAGATCAGGCGCACTACTTACAAACTCAGTAATACCATTATGGACAGTGTTGAGATTGTGCGCAAGCAAACTGAGGGACTCCAGTGCCAGGAACTTATCCAGACTTGTTTCGCCTTCGCCACTGAGTTCGGACAGCGTTCGGTGCTATACATGGACCCCAACCGCCGCGCATACCACAATCTCAAGATGACAAGGCTGGCTCTAGACTGGGTCAGCTTCGTTGCGGACGATTGCATTCCCTCAGACCGCAAGACTTTCCGCTGGGCAGTCGTTGCACTCGAGTTCGCTATGGTCATGACACGAGGACAAAACATTCTTTCCATCAGCATGACTGAGTATGACAAGCTGCGAGCCAAGGTCGCCGGATGTATGTCGTTGTTGATCAGTCACTTCGATATCATGGGCGCTCGTTCAAACGTCGCTGCCGAAGCAGAGAAGCAACGATTGGAGAGTACGGCCGGCAAGCTGCGTCTGGACGTCAGCAAGCTGAAGGACGATGACGAGAGCTCTAAACTTGTACAACAGCAATGGGTCGAGCAGCTCCAACAGATTGACGAGTTCCGCAAGGAGCGTGAAGCAGAACGACAAGCACTAGGACGCGTCCTCGAGGACAGCAACGAGGCCGACCGCGCATTGACATATCTATCCGCTTCGGCAGGAAACGTTGTATTGCGTTGGCAGCAAGGCCAGTTCGTTGGTGGCGGTACCTTTGGTTCCGTCTACGCTGCTATCAACCTTGACAGTGGTCATCTCATGGCTGTCAAGGAGATTCGTCTACAAGATCCTCAACTCATTCCCACGATCGTATCACAAATTCGCGACGAGATGGGAGTTCTGCAAGTCCTCGACCATCCTAACGTTGTCAGTTACTACGGTATTGAGCCTCACAGAGACAAGGTATACATCTTCATGGAGTACTGTTCAGGCGGCAGTTTGGCAGGTCTCCTCGAGCATGGCCGCATCGAAGACGAAACCGTCATTCAGGTTTACGCTCTTCAGATGTTGGAAGGTCTGGCCTATCTCCACGAAGCGGGTGTGGTTCATCGCGATATCAAGCCCGAAAACATTCTTCTTGACCACAACGGTGTAATCAAATACGTCGATTTTGGTGCCGCCAAGGTCATCGCCAAGCAGGGAAAGACACTCGTGGCCGACCCTACCGGCCGTGGCGGGAAACAAAACTCCATGACCGGCACACCCATGTACATGTCACCCGAAGTGATCAAGGGCGGTGCACCACTCAACTCCCGCCACGGCGCTGTCGATATCTGGTCTCTGGGTTGTGTGATTCTCGAAATGGCCACTGGACGTCGCCCATGGGCCTCTCTCGACAACGAGTGGGCCATCATGTACAACATTGCTCAGGGTAACCCACCTCAACTGCCCTCCAACGAACAACTTTCCGAACTCGGCTTAGACTTTTTGAGAAAGTGCTTCGAGCGCGACCCGTCGGTGAGAAGCTCGTCTGCGGAGTTGTTGCAACACGATTGGATCATGCAACTCAGAAACCAATTGTCGCTTGAGCCTGGTACGCCTGCGACACCGGCTTCCGAGTCGAGCTTTGGGAGTATGAGCAGGCATGAGAGTATGAATGGATCGTATAATGGTTGATTGGGATTGTGTTGCTGGCTGTTTCGCTGTTTGCATTTCTCCTATTCCCTAGGCATTTTGGCGTTCTTTTGGTTCGTGTGAGGCTAATTTACTTTCGCTGTTACCTCTTATGCATATACACAATTCTTCTCTTCTTCTTTCTACCTCTTGTCATCATGATGTTGTGCCCTGCTTGTGCCTTGCAAAGGAAACTACGATTGAACACCACTGTCACATGCAACGACTTGGTAAGAAACTGGTACTTGGACTCGAAGCAGATCAAGCCTCTCAAGGTGTTGAGTGTCTGCTGATCAACGAAGCTATTCTTGAACGTATTCTTTGCAGACTATTCTTCAAGTTGGCTAGCGTGGCGGACTGCTTCGAGTTGGCTAGCGTAGTCAGCCTCGCAGCAAGGCTGGCAGGAACTGAACGGCTCCGAACATCCAAACCATCTGCAGCTGCTCCAGAGACGTGTGTTGTGCTTTCTGCTTCTTCAGTTCAACTTTGTGTATTTCCTTGCGGCTGTGCTGCTTTTTGTATCGTGACTTTCTTGTTCGGCTTGATTTTGTTTGATGATCGATTTTAGGATAGATCAGATCCATATAAACGCCTTTCCGATCCCTTGATATGAGACTACACCACAATTCAATGAGGCATTTATGGTGTGTGCATGAGAGACGAGTGGGGTGGAAGAGTACGCGTTGGTGGCTTGCATTTGGGCTCAGTTGTTCTTGCCCGAAATGTAAAATGATACATGCATGTAGATGTTTGTCTGCTAACTCGTAGAAAGAGAATGAATGAGCAAGGTTCGCAGGACACGGAAAAGGCTCTTGATTTGGGAGAGAGCACATTCGTGATCATAGGCTGAGTGGATATATACCTCACATCTTTCTCGCTACATAAGAGCCTTGGGATCGTTGACTAGTTTCCCTAGGCTTCAGTCAGCTCTTCAAGGCTACAAAGCATCAAAGTAAGTATCGCTCACCTTCTACAGTCGACCCTGAGTGCAGATAAAACATAAACTGACCTAATCGGCCTCTCCCAGTACCCCTCTCCCCACCATGCCTTTCACCAACCCCCGAAGCAGAAACCTCCAAGACGACGGACCAAACTTACCCAAAACCGGTACAGACAAGCACCCCAAGGCCTCCGCAGCCGCAACCTCCAAGACGGCGGACCAGGCTACCAACACTACAACACAGACAACAGCCTCATTGCACAGGAACGCAGACGACGCGAACGCGAACGCATGATACATGAACAGCGAATGTACGAGCAGCAAATGTCGTGAGGAGGAAGTGAGGTATAGGCAACAGCAGCGTGAGGAAGCTGAGTATAGAGAAAGGGAGGAAAGGGCAAGGAGGGAGGAAGCGATGGTTAGACGGGGAGGTGGTGGTGGCAGAGGAGGAGGCAGGGGAGGGTTTAGG
>Ga0058697_10000909_pt1 | contig 11600 bp, 17 predicted proteins | sample AgamicAsMae_FD_66619 | JGI IMG/M metagenome (GOLD analysis project Ga0058697, IMG submission 66619) | Agave microbial communities from Guanajuato, Mexico - As.Ma.e | ecosystem: Host-associated > Plants > Phyllosphere > Phylloplane/Leaf | place: Guanajuato, Mexico | collected 2012-06-04
CTGCGTAGAGTATCTGGGTGCGTGGCTCCTAGTGTTTCTCTTCTGGTGGAGATTATGCTGCGTTGTAGTTCTTCTGCTTTTTCCCATTGTCCGGCGAATTGGTGGCCGAGACTGAGGTCGCGGAGGGTGTCTAGAGTCTCGGGAGCGCTGGCACCATGGGTACTTCGACATTGTTCGACTTGTTGTTCGAGAGCGGAAAGCTCCCATGGGCTTTTGGCATCGTCGCGGTCGGCGGTGGTGTCGGCATCGTTTTGTTGGACAGTGCCAGCCTGGTCTGGCTGGGCAACGCGCGAAGCTTCAACTTGAGAAGTCATGGTATGTGTGTGGTTAGTATTGCGTCCTGGATAATGGGCTACGAGATGAGATAAGGACAGGACGTGAAGGATCGCTTCACCTCGTATACTTCGTTAGCCTCTCAACGTTCGTGTATCGAAGCAGCAGTCATCGATAGGGATTTCTACATAGGAAACGGTCTTGATGGCTGTTCCTAAACCAGGTCTGGGTATTGAGAGGACTACATCGTGGTATTGTTGATGACCCAGCCAGGTCGATATAGCAATCCGGGCTTCGCTGCAAAGGCATCCGAACACTTCCGACAGCGGCCCCGCAACACTGCAACCTCACCCCACTTGCACACTGGCGCGGAGAGAAGGCCTAATCATCTACACCGACCTCCGCTCTTGATTGTCTTGTTCATATGATTCGTGCTGGACAGCGGTATACGTCCAGCGGGACTTCTCATATGTTGTCGTTCTCTACAGGGGATAGGTCCCAAGATTGTGCATCTCCAGGTAGGTCGGGAGTCACAGCATGACTCCGAAGTACATGACATTCCCGTCAGTGGCACATCTATACCAAAGGTGAGGTACAGTAGTCTAAGCCACCTTCAAAAAGATCGTCACCTCGCTACTCCGTTTCCAACTCCGCCAAGGTGACCATCCTGTCTTGGTATGGAGCTTCATCACGTCGGCCACCTGCACAATCACGTCTTGCATCTGCCGCCAACAGCTACTTAACGTGCTTGTCGTCCACCGGCTCTGAAGCTTGAACTCACCGTCTTTGATAGCCACGATGAAGTCAGCACTCTCAGTCAAAGCCCTTTTTGCATTGGCGGCTCCTGTTGCGGCGTATACTTCTTTGAGCTATACCAATGTCTCTGACCCTTACTATGGACAGAGTCCGCCTGTGTATCCTTCTCGTGAGACTCGAAACCCACCAAGGAATCTGAGCCTGGTACTGATATGACTTGCAGCTGTCGGCAATGGATCGAGTAGTACTCAATGGACCAATGCTTACGCCCAAGCACGCAACTTGGTTTCTCAAATGACACTGGAAGAAAAGGTCAATGTCACCCGCGGCTTCACAGGCACCTGCGTCGGCAACACTGGCGCCGTGCCTCGTCTAGGAGTCAAACCTATGTGTCTCGCCGACGCACCGGACGGTATCCGCGGTCAAGAGTTTGTCAGTGCTTTCCCTGCCGGCATCCACGTTGCTGCTACTTTCGACAAAGACCTCATGTATGCCTACGGTCGTGCTTTGGGTGAGGAGTATCGTGGTAAGGGTATCAATATCGCTCTTGGACCTGTTGCTGGTCCGCTCGGAAGAGTTGCTAGAGGAGGCAGGAATTGGGAAGGTCTTTCTGCGGATCCTACTCTTGCTGGTGCTGGTATGGGTGCTATTACTCGAGGTATCCAGGATGCTGGTGTCATCGCTACTGCAAAGGTACGAGATGATATGGTGGTAGGAATGCTCTGATGCTAATCAATCGTCAGCATTGGCTCCTCAATGAACAAGAGTTTCGCCGCAATCCTGCTCTTGGGGAAGGCGAATGTGAGTTTCTCTATCTGAGAAGCCCAACACATGAATGCTGACACCTTTTTTTTTTTCTTTAGCTATGTCTTCTAATGTTGATGACAAAACTCTGCACGAGCTCTATGCGTATCCGTTCATGGACTCTCTGCGTGAGAATGCCGGAAGCGTCATGTGCAGTTACCAACGCGCCAACAACTCTTACGGATGCCAAAACTCCAAACTCCTCAACGGCATCCTCAAGACTGAATTGGGCTTCGCTGGGTTCGTCATGTCTGACTGGGAGGCACAGCACTCGGGAGTAGCATCTGCAAATGCTGGACTGGATCTGATCATGCCAGATGGAGGCTTCTGGGGCGGTAACCTCACACAGGCAGTCAATAACGGCTCTGTTACTGTGGACCGACTGGATGACATGGTCACTCGTCAATTGGCAGCATTCTTCTATGTCGGCCAGGGCGAAGGCTACCCTGCTGCAGCCGTGCATAGCAACCTTCAGCTCCAGGAACCGGTCAACGTACAGGCTGATCATTCTGACCTGATCAGAGAGATAGGTGCTGCAGGTACTGTCCTTGTCAAGAACGTCAACAGTACTCTGCCTCTCAAGAACCCTCGTTTCTTGTCCATCTACGGCTATGATGCGACCGTCAAAGCGACTCCTTGGGAGAATCCAAGCAGATACGGTGGTGGCTACGAAGTGAACTTCGGCTGGGATACCTTCAACGGCACAATGATCACTGGTGGAGGCTCTGGTGGCAGCACACCTCCCTATGTCATCTCACCCTTCCAAGCCATCCAAGAACGCATCGCCAAAGACAAGGGAACTCTCCGTTGGGACTTTTACTCGGAAAATCCATCTCCGCCATATGTTAACACCGACGCTTGCTTGGTCTTTGTCAATGCTTACGCGTCCGAGAGTTTCGACCGCACAACATTGGCTGACGAGTTCAGCGACAACCTGATTAAGAATGTAGCAGCGAATTGCTCAAACACCATCGTCGTCATCCACAGTGCTGGTATCCGCGTTGTTGACTCCTGGATTGACCACGAGAACATCACTGCTGTCCTTTTCGCCGGTCTACCCGGTCAAGAATCCGGACACTCTCTGACAGATATTCTTTACGGTGACGTCTCACCCTCTGGTCGTTTGCCTTTCACCGTCGCCAAGAAGGAAGAAGATTACGGCGATCTTCTCAACTCGACAATCTCCTTTGACCCTCACCCGCAGTCTAACTTTTCAGAAGGCGTGTACATCGACTATCGACACTTTGATCTCTACAACATAACCCCTCGCTTCGAGTTCGGCTTCGGATTGTCTTACTCAACCTTTAATTACTCTGCCTTACACACCGCACGACTCACCGATGGAAACGTGTCAGAATACCCTGACCCTTCCATCGCCATTGTTCCTGGCGGCCACCCCCAACTCTGGGACGAGATCTTCTCTGTCACCTTTGACATCACCAATACTGGCGATGTGTTCGCTCACGAGGTTCCTCAGGTCTATGTGGGCATTCCTGATGCTCCGAAGAAACAGCTTCGGGGCTTTGAAAGGGTGGCGTTGAGGCCTGGGCAGAAGAAGAGGATTAGTGTCCCATTGACGAGGAGGGATTTGAGTGTCTGGGATGTGGTGGCGCAGGCGTGGAAGCTACAGAGGGGAGAGTATGGGGTGTGGGTTGGGCAGAGTAGTAGAGATGTCAAGTTAGAGGGAAGTCTTACTATTTGAGATTTGTAGTCGTATGGAAGATCATCTCAGTGCTTCCTTTTGCGGATTTTGATGTCTACTTGCTCACCCATCTCTCCCACTCTTTCTCACCCTCCACACCCCAAATGACCTCCTTCCCCTTATCCACCGCTGTAAACCCAAGTTTCCCCAATATCTTCGCACTGCCCTGATTCTCCGCTTCTGTCTCCGCGATGAATCTCTCAGCCCCAAGAGTCTGTCCACACCATCCCATCACTGCTTTTGCAGCTTCAGTCCCATAACCTTTGCCCCAATGTTCAGGATGAAAACCATATCGCAGTTCTATCATTTGCGTCCATGGCTTTGTAGTTGGCTTGGCGGTGGAAGTTGCGTCGCGCACACCCACATAGCCTATCCATTGCACTTCTTCCAATTGCGACTCAGGCGCCTCAAGAATACTCCACTCTTCTCCACTGTTTCGCTGTTCTTTAGTGCGCGATGGCAATAATCCCACGCCAAAATCTCCCATGCCCCTTACTTGCCATGATCTCTGCACTTCGCGGGAGATTATGGGTACAATGGTTGAAGTATCCCAATCTTTGACTCCCCACGTAGCTCCAAAAGCCATGGTTGTAAAGTCTGACATGCGGTGCAGAGATGAGTACAGGTCTCTATATGCGAGATTGTCGAGAAGCAGGAAAGAAGGTACGATTATCAATCGTGAAGATCGAATTGCGAAGGGCTGAGGGTTTGCCATGTTTGATTGTTTTGGCGGATCGAGAGGGGCATGTGAGAATGGGTTGGAGTGTCAAAAAGATGCGCAGGGAAGAGCTAGAGGTTCGACTGGGGTTGGATGCTGTTTATACACGGCTAAATGTCGGTGGAGGAGATTACCCGATTCGGTCACCGCATCGCAAGATCTTATAGTCGGAGCTACATCCTAGTTTTGCAGTTTGATCTCTTATACTTTATACTTGAGTGTGACCTTATGCTGCAGCTTAGCATAAATCACGTGTTAGCAACGAATTGTGCTGCAAGAAATAAAGTCATCGTATTTGGAAAGAGTTACTTGTTCGAGGCTTGGGAGAAGGTTTTACCGAATGCCGGGCCCACGTCAAAGCTTTGCTATAGCACCGTGTCCTATACGTCTATGACCACAATTGCCGATTTTCCTCGTATGATTTAGCCATGTAACTGTATGAGAGACAGATTTCGATCTATGTATGCAGTTAAACAACAGGGTGGGTGGACTTGGCGGAAATCCCATTCCTTAGCTCTTGCAGGGTTCCTGAAATTCTCTTCCAATCGAGGGACGTCGAGATGTCTTTGCAACATACAAAATCGGCTAGATCAAATCGCATTTCCCCATTACGGCACTCCAAAAGGTCTTTGCTCTCCATTCTCGGCTTTTCGATCTGTCAGAACTGGGGAAAAATGTCATCGGTGGTCCAGATGCAGTTCTGAACGGAATTCATGGGCCGCACCTGCAGCAAATCTACATGGCCAAGACCGTCGTTCTCGCATCCTCAACATCATTCCGATGAACGACCACCCTAAGAGCCGTCTTGTGGCTTTCGATGCACACTTGGCGTCGCTCAGTTGCGGCTGGGAGAAAGACCAACATTTGGTTCGTGTGGCGAAACAGCAGTCCGTGGACAACGAACCACTGGACATGTCCGACGTCCTCTTCAAGATGACAAAGTCGGCGCATTCTAGCCAGCATCTAGAGCCTAAGCCGTGGAGCTGAAGTCCGTGAGACGTGCTTGATGCTACGGTCGACATGAGTCGGTCGGAAATCTTGAGCGAGAGCTGACAGATGGTGAATTTGGTCAATGGTTTAAAGAGGCACTTGGTATCGTCTACAGGGAATTATTCATCATCGCCCTGAGACCTCGCAACTCAACATCCACATCCAATCCGGAGCAAGATGCATTCTGCCATCCTGATCGCTGCATTTGCGGCTTACACTTGCGCTCAGAACCTCGATGCTGATGCCATTGCTCAAGCCGATCCGATTCCTACACCTGATATTCCCGTTGTCTATTCGACGAGCTTCGACTACGCCCTTCCTGCTGCAACCGTCATCGCTGAGACTATCGCCTACGATGCCTCTGCCGCAGCAGCATCTGCTTCAGCTGATGTTGTTGCCGAAGTCAACGAAGCTCAACCTACGGGTGCAGTCTTGAAACGTGACGACGCATCTTGTGCGGCTCTGAATGCTAAAGTCGGAGACGTCTATATCTCGCCCGTCAGCCAGCTTCAGTACACCATTAAGTGTGGCTTCGACTACAGTGGTTATGACCTCGCAGCAGTTTCGGGCTCCTCCTTTGCCAACTGCTACGACAAGTGCGATGGCTACCCTGGGTGTGTCAGCTTCTCCTTCGCTGGAGGATCTGGTGCCGGTACCTGCTACTTGAAGAGAAGAGGTGCCAATACTGCCAATCCCAATGGTGGAATCAATGGAGGTGCTCTGGTTAACATGCCCACTCTCGCCGCCAACCTTTGTGTTGCCCAACCTACCGGCATATCCCACACATCTTCTCCAGACTCTGACCAAGCCTTCCTTGCCGACAAATACTATTCAGACGCTGCTTCGGCAGCTTCTCCTCCTGCAGGATACACTGAGGCTTTCAAGAACCTGCAAGCATCTAACAATGCTTTAGGCTACCTAGGCTTCAGTTTGTTGAGCTCTTATGACACCTCTGTCTGTGCTGCACGCTGTGACAAAGTGAACGGATGTCAGGCAGTGAACATTTACTTTGAGAGAGACCCTTCGGGTAAGCAGACCTGTCCCAAGCTACAGGAATCATGCTGACAGTCTTCAGTCGATCCAAACGATGCGTCATGCTCAGACCCTACCTCATACACTCAAATCAAGGTCAATATCGTCCTTGTCTAGACTCATAGAGGCGAAACTGACGTTTTCCAGTGCGTGTACTGGGGAGGCCCCGTGTCCCAATCCAATGCTTTGAACTTTGGACAATATCGCAACAAGTTCCATGTGGTTATCGCGGGCAGCAACGGCTACGTCAACCGCTCCATTGACACGCCCGCCGGCTACACTGCCCCAACTTACCTTGGAAACTCAATCATCAACGCACCCAAGACGGATTGCGCCGACTACCCCAACCAACTCCAAAATCTGCTCTGGCCAAGTGGTCCCTTCGATGCTGGACGCTGCGCGGCTGCGTGCTCAGCTTACAACGCCAACCCGCCTGCTGGTAGTGTGGCTCAGACTTGTCAGTTCTTCAACACATACGTCCTCAAGGGCAATGGAAAGGACGCCGGGCAGTATTGCGCTCTCTACCAACAAGCTTTCCCTTCGTCGGCCTCGACTAGCTCAAGCGTTGTCATCAATGGTGTTACTTACACATACGGATACTCTTACACCTCCACCAATGCCACTTCGGCCGGTGGTCCCGCTATCCCTTGTGCGGTTGCCTCGGCTTCGAGGATCATTGGCTCTTCCACTCTTCAAGGATTCTGCTCCACGCTGCTGGGATTCAATGCACCTACCTCCACATCGACAGTGATCGTCACCCCAACAAGCACCGTTCTGTCCACCGTCGTGCCCGTCGCGAGCCCCGTTATCAGTACCAAGGTCACCACCACATTTGTCGCCACCTCGACACGCGTGCCTGCGAAGCGTGCAGAGCAGCTGCAGACTCCATCAGCTCTTTCCTTCCCTGCCTCCGTCATCAGCGCAGCCTGCAGCCTTCAGGCTTCAAGTGCTACCACGACTGTTCTTGCCACAACCACATCCACAGCCTCTACTGTCTTGTTCACCAGCCTGACAACCGCTACCGCATCCACTACCACTATCACCGTGACCAGCACAGCCAGGGCGACGGCTACAGCCAACCCCAACGGTTGCTCCCAGCCCAATGTCTGCAAGTCCGACCAGAAGGTCCCAACATACTCCTGCCCTGGTCAAGGCAAGAGCGGTCTTTGCGCCTGCGGTACCGATGCAACGGGAGTCAACGTCTGCTATGCCGCTGACGATTGCACAAAGCAATGCAAGAAGACCAGCGATTGTGACAACTTTGGAAAAGTGGCCATGGTTTGTGTTTACAACAGTTGCTGCAACAACAATGGCTCGCAGAGCTCGGGCATGGGCAATTGTATGCCTGCTAGCACCACTTGCATGAATGCTGGATCTGCTAGCAGAATGTTCAAGCGTGGAGAGAGAAATTTCGGACCTGTGGTCAAGAGACAGGAGGTCACTGAGCAGGATGAGGAGTGCACGGCTCTGTCTTGTCCTGGTACTTGGGTGGATGAAACCACTGGTGTTGTTGTTCAAGGTATTGATGCTCAGCTATAAACCCATGTTGGTAGTTCACGTTGATGAGACTTACTGCAATGATCACAGTATCAGGTAAATACAATTTCGAGTTCATCTTTACAAATGTGTCGTGTTCAAGTGAAGTATGTACTAAGTTTTCAAACCTCGCGCTTACCCCTTGATTATCTCAGTCAATCGAGCTCATTGGGACGGAGCAACGAACGAGTTCGCATATATATATATAAAATTGCAACCTCTTCACGAATACTTGGCCACAAGCTCCGCAACAGCAGCATCAACCTCCTCAGGATGACTAAACGACAAGAAATGCTGCCCACCCTCGACAATCTTGAGCTTTGCATCCGGGCTACCCACAAACATCTCAATCTCCCTCTTTGCATTGGCCACCGAATACACTACATCCTTTGTACCATGTAGCCACAACACAGCACACTTTACATCCGCCAATCTGCCATGCAAGCCATCTCTATCCCTTAAATTGATAGTCGCCATTCTAGCCCTCTTGCGCCCTTCTTCGCCAGTGTAGTTTGCGGCGATTTCGTTGCGCCAGAAGTCGCGGACGGAGGAGTCGCAGTCGGTGCCGAAACCGATGTCGATGAGGAAGTCGGCGAAGGGGTTTCCTGGGCGGAAGGAGGAGTCGGAGGGGGTGCTCCAGGCGTCGATCGTTGGGGTGAGGTCTGAGGGTGCGTTCCAGCAGCCCAGCTCGCGGGTCTTCGGGGATTCGAAGTCGAGGCTTGTGCCGAGGGGGATGATGCCGGTGATCTGTATTGATTGTTAGGTATGAGTTTTCTTGCTTGGTTAGGTAGATGGAAGGGTTACTTACCTTGTCAGGGGCCAGTAGAGCCATGCGCACAGTGATCCAACCGCCTTGACTGGTTCCAAGCACGAAGACACCTTTGCTTTGATCGATTTTGCCTTGTTTCTCTAGTTCCTGCAACACTTGAATGTTCATCCATGCTGTGTCCCAATATGTCCAGTTTTCGACTTTACAGCGTGTTTGGCCGTGACCCAACAACTCAATTGCGAGGAGGTTCATCTTGGAGGTGAGGTTCTTGTTGGCATATTGTGTTTTGTAGAGCTCGGATGAGGTAGTGAAGGAATTGACTAGGACCAAGGTGGGCTTGGAGGTATCCAGGCCGGGAGTCTGGTAGGAGGCATCGATGCCGCCGAGATGGGAGACATGAATGATTGAAGTGTTAGGCATTGTTCAGGCACCTGTTCTTAGACTTGGAAGTTACAGGATCTGGAAAGTGAGGTCTGCAGAAGGACTTTTGGTATCTCTCTTATGTTGATGCAGGTTCCATTCATCCGTGCAAAGCATCTTGATGTATTCGTGTAATCGGGTATTTCATGTCTTCTAGAGGTGGGGAGATGTTGTCGATACAAGCACCAAGAAGCGGGGGTGCATGACGGGGTATTGACGTGCCTACCTATGTAGCAACCCTTGTACCTCGTTTATGTGGAGTCGCAAACTACGCTCGCTGGTTGTGGCATCCATTTGACCATAGCCGTGGCCTTTGAATAAAATCCGTTTTTCATCCATAAGCAAACTCGGTGTCGAAGTATGAGATGCAGTTCGAGGCGATGGCTATGCCATTGTTGTATGTGTTGTCATGAACACAGTGAATCTCCAAATTACCTACCTTAAGTAATAACGCGATTCGATTGACAAGCATCCAATATGAACAAAGTCCATACATCACATCCTTTCGTCTGTCGTAGAACATCATATCGAAAGCGTTGTCGCATGACAGGGTTTGACGAGATTTTCAAGCGTTTACACCTCGATATTCGGCGCATTGCCGCGCGTCTTCATCTTATGTCTCTAGGTGGACAGTGGCACTGAATCAGGGTATCAGTCGATAGAAAACGAGTTCCGTCTAGCCTTGGGTCTGCGGCTCAACATATCCGCGGCTCAACAGTCGTGATCCGGCCGCGAGAAGAGATGGGTTGTTGCCGGAGCGGAGCTACGCGATAGACCAATTCTGAGCTGAATCAATCCACTGACTTCAGAACGGTTTCGACACTCGCTCCACTACTTGTGGCTTCGGCAGCTGCCAGGTCAAGAGAAGGGATCTGACTACCGTCGCTTGAGCTCTTAGCCACACACCATACCGCTCTAAGCTGGCTGCCAGGGTTGTGGCTCGGTTTCAACGATCGAAAATAAGCTACAGGTGCAACTTCCGAAGGACGAATCGGGTTTCCGAGCAGGTGCGGCTTCCGGAAGAGAAATCGAGCCTCGCGAGCGCCTCTGTTTGCTGGATTGAGCTGTAAAAGATGTTCAAGACTGGAGCCGACACCACTTGCGGACTCTGTCTAGTGTCATGGCTGTGGTAAGGGTCCCCAATGTTTCTTCGTTGTTGCTGGTTCGGTTTGTTTGCTGGTCCCTGCGCAATTCAGCACCGTCGGATCATCCCGGTGGGCCGCTTTTCCTCCTTCCAAGGAGCCTCTACGAGTACGGTTCGTCAACATCACGACAAGTCTACCTGAGCTTTGCACCGTCATCTCGCTCAGCTCGGTATCTACACAACTTGCGCATGATTACATTCTTCTTCCGCGATCATCCCCACCGTGATTTGCAGATACAATAATCTGGCCGCCGTCTATCCTTCCAACGGAATGAAGTAATCGAGTGAGCTCTCGCGTGATCGCTCGGAGAAATCTCTCTCTTATTCCACAGCTGATGATGCATCACGTTTCCTTGCTTTGCTCGCTGTTGATCTGCTCGCCTTCTATGCAACTTCCCGATGCGCATGAGCCGTATGCCGTATATGCGGGACCGATCATCTGCTTTCTCACGAAGAGCCATCGACTTCATGATAACAGCAGCCTGACACGACTTTCCTGACAGGCCGGAGGTCACTTAAGTAGCCTTCCAAAGTACTCAAAGAGCGACGCCAGCCAACCTGAGCACACGAGTCATCCCTAGACGGCATGAGTGCTTGGCAGGCACAATTGAGGAAACAGATTCGCGTCTTCAGACCCTGGAGCCAAGCTTCATCTCCAGACCCGAAAGCGACAATCCCTCTCAAAGAACAACAACCCAGCCTAACGGAAGGTTTCAATAGGCATCTCGACCTATTCGGGTCGAATACAACTGCTCGGCCAATTGACCACATGGACAGGAGTCATACTCTTCTGCACTTGGCAGCAGAGTCTAAGCGATCACTTTAACCGGCAGTTCAACGTCGACGCTTCTCGACCTTAATTTTTTCAACATCGACGTTTCGATGAAAACCAATGACTCGCATCACCTTGCTTTTCGTCCGTCAAGGTCATTTTCTCCACGAAGATCTCCCTTTGGTATATTACGTTCCTCCATCTTTGCGGTCATGGAGAGATTGCTGCGAATTACCAGAGCAAAGCCTGGCGATCCGAACATTCCTATTTCAGCTCCAGATCCCCACGCCGTTGAGATGGAATGAAAATCATCCCCGTGATGGCACCATGCGGGTTTGTTCCCGCGCGCCAACTTTGTCGTCGGACCATATGCCGAATACCTTAAAGGAACTTTGTTCATGAATCATTTCGACGACTTCCTATTCTCGATCACTCAGAAATCACAAATTCTCGGCCATGAATTCCTAGTTGAAAGATTTGCAGAAACTGCCGATGTTTACCGTCTCTGACGGCGTCTGCGCCAAACGATGATCCTGTCCGTCGAGCCTCATCTGAAACTAGACGAGTCTCGTTGTGATGGATCTCGGTTGACAAATCTGGCATTGCCATAGTTTGTTCTGTTACACTGACTGATTCATCTGGACCCATCCAGCTATCTGCCTATAGATACCTACCTGTTCCCTT
>Ga0058697_10000912_pt1 | contig 11572 bp, 12 predicted proteins | sample AgamicAsMae_FD_66619 | JGI IMG/M metagenome (GOLD analysis project Ga0058697, IMG submission 66619) | Agave microbial communities from Guanajuato, Mexico - As.Ma.e | ecosystem: Host-associated > Plants > Phyllosphere > Phylloplane/Leaf | place: Guanajuato, Mexico | collected 2012-06-04
GTAAAAAGAAAAAAAGAGAAAGAATTGTAGCAGACTGCAACAGACAATATGGGAGATGGGTCCGTTGTTTGCTTCTTGCTTTGTTAAACCCGGCCCGGCTTTCTTGGATCAATCACAGCGTACAGTCTCTGCTCCTTCCCTGCGTATGCTCTGAATCGGTGAACGAAAACCTTGTTCGCTCGTATGGCAAAGGTCTTTCTTCGAGAGTTTGACTGGCAAAACATCCAGCGCATGCCAATCTAAACACAGTTGAGCATGAACAAAACATAAACATCAGTGAAGGTAAAAAAATCTCGTCACGCGGTTTAGTCATGCGCTCGATGTGTGCCTCATGCATGTATGGGTTCAGCAGGAAACGGCTTTCCGACTTCTACTGTATCTTTCGGGGCGATTTGTTTTCATCAAATGTTCGTCCCGATCATCTGATAATCCTTCACATGTCGTGTCACCCACCGGCTCTGATCCTGATCCTTTTGATCGAGGGCTTGTTGCCCTGATGCCCTGGAACTTGGCGAGTATCCACAACAAAGGGCCGGGGCTGCTGGGCAAGCAATTGTCCGAGCTGGAGTCCGGAGTGCTCCGTACAATTTGGAGGGGACTCGGGACTAACAATATTTTGGGGGTGGATACACATACGAGTCAAGTAGCTGCATGCATTCGGAAGAGAAGAAGGCATGGCCGGAAGGGATAGCACACGAACCCACAGCCAAACGCAGTTCTGGACTCTTCTCCTTCCTTTGACATATGTGTTTCCAATGTGTAATCGAAACGGGATAGGGAGAGGGAGATTGCAGATGAAAAGTGTGTCAAGATAGTGAATCTTGGATTGATTATGTTGGTGCTCCAACTATGGGACCAGATCGTTGTTCTAAGATACAATAAGGTAAAACGTTCCATGTACGCCGTCCTGTTGATATGTGCTATGTGCCGTGTTGCCGCAGGTGTGTCTGTTGGACAGAGACACCCTCGACAATCTGTCCAAGTAGGCAGGTAATTGGCCTCTGTCGACTGTCCTCGATAATTACTACGCGCGAATGCGTCTTCCCGCCATGGGCCCTCAACGACCTGAAAGTGTTGGTGTGATCGATAGCAAATGCCTATGTTCGGCTCTGATCGTTCAAATGGAAGATGGACATCGTGGTGCAAACATTCATCTGTCAGACACGAGGATCGTGAGTGTTCCGTGTATGAGGCTGTGTTCCCGAGCAGTACGAAGTAGAGCATGTTGTGTCGTCGGGGGTTGGTCGACCAGCAATCCTAACCAGAGCCTGGTTGTTGCCGCCGTGTGCGCGCTATGATCTGAACAGCGGCGCATCGAGTTTCATGTCTCGAGGACGGAAGCATATCCCTGAAAAGGAAAGTCGGTATGCAGACAGCTGTGAGTTGGGCACAAGTGTCCAAGCCCAGATAGGAATGTTCATAAGAGAAGCCATCTGGTGTAGGTCCATGCGATGGTAGATGAAAGGCGGGAAGGGCGCCTGCAGGCCTGCAAGCCTGCTTGTTTGGTCATCTATGCATGTCGATCCTCGGTAAGGGAGCCGCATTGGTCCCGAGGAGTTCATCTCGTGAAGGCTGCCAATCGCGACGTTCCGCTACTCCGTGCTGCATTAGCAACCGTGTAGCAGACCGCAGAGAGTGACAGCTTACGAGTACTTCGTAGGATTCAAGCCTTGTCGAACCTTACGAGGAGCCGGTGTCCTGATAGCTGGACCAGAATCGAGCAATCGCCTTCTCGGCCACCTCTGAGTCTTGGTAGCGACCGACAAAGTAGTTGAAGATGGCGAACTCGTCCTTGGAGAGGACATAGGTGTTGGGACGAGACTCGAGTCTGTTCCAGACTCCAGTGAGCTGTTCTTCCAGGTACTTCTCGACAGAGAGATCGAGGTCGCCCTCAGTGTTGCGAGCGATGTCAAGAGCACGTTGGATGTCCAACAAAGCAGCGCTGTCAATGTCCATCGAGTCGCGTTGTGCCATGGATCTGGTAGAGGATGAGGATGATGTCGAGTATTGACGAGTTCTGGATCGAGGAGAAGTGTCCACGGCGAACATGTTCGGGGAGGGAAGAGAAGCAATTTGAATAGCCATAGGAGCGAATGTGTCTTGGCAAATGAAGTGATAGTCAAGGAAGAGAGGGAATTTTTCTTTTCTTTGGGACTGTGGTCTGAAAGACTTACGACGTGGACGAATCAGGCCGGGTCACGGCGTGGATATCTATATACGTAAGGCCTGAGCATCCCGTGCAGCCATTGTTTAGCCTAAGAAAAAAAGGGAGCGAGCCTTGTGACGCCCCTGTCATGGGAAAGTTGATGTTGGAGAACAAGCTTCGAATGGCTGCTGTTGCGAGTACCAAAACGTGTTTTGGGCTAGGGGCGCGTGCTGCGGCGGAAGGGGCGGCGGCGCCGAGAAGTGTATACTCCACCACCATGCTTCGCAGACAGGTACACCAAGATCAGGCATTGTAACGGTCTGATGGACGAGCCTTGCCAATAGGTCAGATCGGACCAGACGTCCTCTACCAAGACCCCAACACGACACACCACCAACGCAGCCCTGAAGAATCTATATTGGTTGTTATTGGACAGTCCCACAAGACCGGACTTAATTATCTCTGAACTGTTTAGGAGCCCCGCGAGAATGTCACCAAAAGCTATTTGAGAACTCGAGAACAAGGGAAGTCTAATAGAGTGTGAGATAGCGGGTGGGGCATGGAGATATGAAACAGGCACTCGAGCGCGAAGCGAGAGTCAAGATGAAAGCGATGGCCGTGTAGTCGGTCGATGGTTATGGATATGGCTGTCATACAACGGCCATGGACAAAGGATTCGAGTCAAAGGTCAAACCTACACATGCAAGCAGTCATGCTACAGTACTCTCTTGCGCCAAACTCTGTCCTGCTGAGCAAGCCAAACAGTCTTTCAAGCCTCTTGGAGAGACAGAGACCCACTGAACAACCGATTCAAACGTGTTCCCGGATCCTCATGACAGCGTGACCGACAGTAGCATAAACCCTGAGATTGTCACCAACGACCCTGATGTAGGGCGACGTGTTGCGAGAGAAAGCCAAAGCAAATCGAGAGCATTGTTCTGTTTCTCGCATGTACCGAAGTATCAAGTCAACGCCTCACGTAAAGATGGCGTTAGGCTCGCCTCCGAATGGACGCCTTGATTGGTGGAGAAACGCATCGCCACGACTTTAATCTGAGCCTTGCTACCTATTTTGTTCTGGTGCTCGGAAGCTTAAACTGACTGGAGTCTTTGTGGCATTGGCAACTCGGACATTCGGTCTCGGACTTGTACATGCACGTATTTGTGTACACAGCTGGACAGCTGCGGCTGCGACCAACGGCTACACGCTCAAATGGTCGATACATCTAACACTTGATACCGCATTCAATGAATGGCTTGGATGGCAATATCAACGAGTGGGACCCGTTCGCTTGGTTCGGTTGTTGGCTAAATTGATGACATTTGCAGCTTGAGCGTTCGACTCGGACGCCGCTGCCGAATGAGTGCGGAAGTAGAACCGCTAGGTATGATGTGGTTGGAGAATGCACAGCGGCACGTCACCACGGGATGTGAGGTCAAGCACGTGGATTAGAACGGAGTGTGGAACAACGACATGTTGATGGCCATGTTTAATCTGCAGAGACGCGGCGTCCGGTCGGCCTCCTTTGAGTGATGATAAGAGGGCTAGATGTCTATTGGGCGGAATGGGTAACTGGACGGCATGTTAGCAGTAGATATTAGACGTTTGGTGGAGCTCGCGCACGGGAGATCAAATGGTCTCATCAGTCTCTCTCTCAGTCTCACGGTATCTTCGGTAGTGTACAAGAGCCGACTCTTACGGACGTAAGCACTGGCACTATGCTCTGCAAGGAAATTACAGGGCCTAGATCGCTTAGAAAAGAAGATGATGCATCTGCGCTTGTACATGATGGTGAAATGCGCGATCTGACGACGCATGTTACAAGAGCACCAAAGACCAGCAGAGTCTATAACAATCAACGTTTCGACGATGCATGTTCGTGCAGATGGTGGATGCTGTTCGGCGCATGTACAAGTGATGGAACATGTCGCGACAGCAGGGAGTCGGCGAGGCCGAGGCGGGGGTTAGCGCAGGGAAAGCTTGATCGGATTTTCGAGGCCTTCGGCATCATCATGAATCAGGCAGTTGCGACCAACAGCTGAGCTTTGCGAACCAGCAACAGCGACCATCAACAACACCATCACTATGCCCATACTGCAACACTTGCAGCGCCAAGTCACCCGCGCCTCGACCGGCCGCCTCTCCGCCCAATCCAGGGCTGCAAATCAGATCTGGAGACCTCAACAGCGAGCTCAATTCCACAGGCTATTCGCTCAGAAAACTGCCAACACCACAAACAACACTGCCACATGGCGACAGCTACTCGCTCGCTTTCGTAACCCTTCCTCGCGGCGATGGAACAGCTCGAGGCCCACCCCCGATCCCACACCACATCTTGGTAGCCCGACGCCTCAGCTCTCTTTCTTCCAGCGATTCAAGCAGCTCGGCAAGGAGTACGGCTGGGTTGTGACTGGTGTCTACTTCGGACTTTCCGCTTTGGATCTTCCTTTCTGCTTTCTAGCTGTCAGAGGTCTCGGTACCGACCGCGTCGCCCGCTGGGAACATGCCATTGTTGGAACTGTCAAGGATGCTATCAAGGCTGTCATGCCCGATGTTGGCGCAAAGGCAGACGATGTTGTAGAACAAGTCGAGACTGCTGTCGGCAGCCCTGCCGCCAGGGAAGGTAATGTATGGGGTGTTCCGGAGGCAGATGCTCGCAACAAGGAGGAAGCATGTACGTCTACTATCCACATCCCTCGCCATGCTCTCATGCTGACTATACCGAAGCTCTGTGGACACAATTCGTTCTCGCTTACGCCATCCACAAGTCCTTCATCTTCATCCGAGTACCACTGGCTGTAGCCGTTACACCCAAGGTCGTCAAAATCCTGAGATCTTGGGGCTGGCAAGTCGGAAAGAAGAAGCTCAGAGATATCAGGCCAACCAAGCCAACCAAGCCGTAAATCGAGACTGCATCCTCCCCGCGAGTGTGAGCTCTATCACTGTAAGAATAAACAATTGTACAAAAGGTTGAAGGACTTCCGCTCTCTTGGAGATGTCAGGAAACAGAAAGGAGCATATAGTTTGTATATTAGGAAAAATGGCGTAGAAGAAAGCGCGCGCACACACTTATCGATATTTCACCTCTCCCTTGATTTTGATCTTCTACTCAATACTTCCCCTGATCGGCAAGAGCATGGCAAAACCATCACACCGGTCAAGCTGACAGACCAGCATACGCCATCTTGCTATTTCCATCAGCCGAGCCTGCTACAAGGAGAGTAAAGTGAAAGATGCTGATGTGAGAATGCAAAGCAGTGGCATGCAAACAACAACGCAGATGCTAAAGGAAGCCGCGCTGACGATGCACCTTGCTCGTAACACGTTCTTCCCTGACAAGACACGATCTTCTAGTCGACTCGTGCAAATTGACCACAATTCTCATTTCAATAAAACCAAAAAAGTGTTTGTGTTCTCATAGCTTTGATACTCGAAATGCATAATAGAGCATTCCGCCTTCCGAAAGCTAGACTCTCTGGTGGTTCTGTTCTGATTCTGGTTCTATATTGGTTTCCACGGCCTCTCATTCGTGTGATGGCATCTCTATACTCTAGTTTTGATGTTATCAAGGCAGATGCTACCTGCTATCTGCGACCTCTGTCGGTGTAGGATGGAGACCAAAAGTCCTTGCGTTCGGGTAGCGCGCACATTGCTTTGGTGTTTGGGCATGCCTGATGGGGTTGCCTCGTATCGAGGTTGCAGTTTTGTCACCAGGATAGAACATCTGGATGGACTGAATCGATCTCGAGACACGACTTTCGAAGTCTCTCATCCGTTGCCGCTCTCTTTATTGTGAGTCGATGGCGCTTTCCCATCATTTGTGCAAGGTGGGACGAACGCACATAGTTGGCGTAATGTCAGTTCCGACCTCGTCGCCTGCCATCCCTGGCATCACAATTGTGTCGAATGAAATCTGCGGATTTCTGGTCCATGGGTATCACAATCTCGTGCCCTTGCCTCTTCTAGAATTCAATCTCTTGCTTTTGTCCTCATTATCGTGAGCAACACTTTCTGGGCATTATTCTTCTTTCTCTTGCGCATGTAAATCTTTCGTGAAACTTTCTTCTTTTGTAGATTTTTCTGTCTTTCTGTCTTTCTCCGGCCTGTTTCTTCCTCTCGTTGCAGAGACCCCAATATAGTAAAACATGAAAAGAGAAGCAGAAACTAAGAATATCAAGAGTCGTTGGTCGCGCGCATTTCCTTCTTCGTGTCGCCTTCCCACTTTTCGCCGCGAATTCATCCACGTGCCCACGTATCGACTCGAAGCACTGTTGCCTGGTTTGGCTGGCTCAGAGGTCGTGTGATGTGATGACAGAATGACAGTCCGTAGCCGAGTCTTTTGCTGCTACGAGAACTGGTCGCCAGTAGTTGCTGCAATCTGTGAGAATGCTGGTTCATCAGTAGGGAGCGTAGCCTCTGCCACGGCCGCCACGGTAGCCACCACGGTAACTGCAGAACCTGTCAGCGTGTGTTCGGTGTGAGAAAGATCTGTTTAACTTACCCGCCACCGCGAGGAGCAAATGGAGGTGCACCGCCAAAGCCACCGCGAGGAGGACCGCCGAAGCCAGGACCACCGCGACCGCGTCCACGGCCACGGCCTCCAGCAGCGGCAGCAGCGCCTCTAGCAAGACCGGGGAGGTTAGTGCGCTTGGGTACAACCTGGACGTAATCAGCCAACCGTGAAAAGAAAGATATCAGAAAAGCCATAGCATACCTTGAGGTTGCGGCCTCTGAAGACGCTCTCATTGAGCACAATAGCATTGGCGACAAGACTTGGCTCCTGGAACTCGACGTAGGCGTAGCCCTTGGGGTGACCAGTGAACTTATCAAGCAGAATAGTGACACGGTTGATGGGACCACAGCTGCCAAAGTGTGCCTGGATCTCCTCGGGCGATGCGCCGTAGTCGACGTTGCCGACAAAGACGGAGCGCGAGTCAATGTCTTCTTTGCTTTCGCGCAGACCGTCCTGCTGCTGATCCAAGCTGGCCTGCATCTCGCGCAGCTTCTGTGCCTCTGCTTCCATCTCTTGCACGCGCTTCTTCATTGCTGCGATCTCCTCTTCATCGTTGGTCTCGTCGTCGTTGACGGGTTGCTCCTCCTCGGGTCGCGGCGGTACTTCGTTGTCTGCCATGGTTGCGCTGAGAGGGTAGAAGGGAGCTGCGAGTGGGTTCAGCATGGTCAAGCGACAAGGGACAATGGTCTAAGATGGAGAGCAACCTACATTGATGGAAGTCTGGAGAATAAGAGGGAAGGCGGATGTTTGTTGGTGAAAACAAAGGTTGCTGGCCGTCACACAGGAAGTATCCAGACAGGCGATTCGGTCACACGTCACAAGGCAGTGAGGTACGAATGTGATTGATGGGACAGGTCGATGGAGGGTCGAGTCAAAGTAACTGGCATGCGAACGCTCCCGTGAGCCGCTGCCACTCGCGACTGCCAAGCATCCTGGAGAAACCTTATTCGCACTTGGTACATGGGTTGGTTGGTCCGTATCCTTTGTCACTACCTATTTCACTTGAACTTGATTCAAGTCTGATCAGAGACCTATGTCTCTTGAGTATCACTAGTTCAGTTTCATCAAGATTGCCATTCATGCGAAGTTAGAACCTTCTTGGTGTGTATGATCGCCTTGTAAGCTCCTTTATCTTTGACCCTCCTCACAGCATATCTCAGATCAAGTGTTCGGAATGTGAGACCAAGATACTGAACATTTGTAGCTCACAAACATCATGGAAGAATCACAAAGACCACTTCTGCACGAGCCCTCTCACGAATACAACGATTCGAGAATCAGTACTGCCCGTCTACAGACTCGTCGCTATCTAAATTCAAAGTTCGGCCATTATGCCATCCTACTCCTGGTGTCCCTCGACTGCGTGTGTATTTTTCTCGAATTCATCATCCAGATCCTCAGCCGCGAAGGGAGAATTTCCGAGCCCAAAGGTCATGTCACCGAGGAAGCATTAGGTATCGTCGGTCTGGTCTTTTCCTGCTTGTTCATGCTGGAACTGTTGGCGAGTATATGGGCTTTTGGATTCCAGTAAGAAGAACTCAGTGACACTTTCGGTCCTCCGATGCTAATCGCCACAGCTTCTTCCGATCCAAGTTCCACTGCTTCGATGCAACTGTCATCGTCGCGAGCTTCGTCATAGATGTCCTTCTGCGTGGCATTCTCGAGGAGGTCGCTTCTCTGGTTATTATCCTGCGTCTCTGGCGTGTCTTCAAAATCATGGAAGAGTTGAGCGTGGGTGCCCAAGAGCAGACGGAAGCACTCCGTGAACGAATCGAACAGCTCGAACAAGAAAAGTCGCAGTTGGAGGTTGAACTGACCAGGCTCAAGTCAATGGCGCAACCAAGAAGTTTGTGAACGACAACATTGAGAAAAACGATCGAAGTGTTTACGGCTCTGCTACATGCGTATGGCAGCTATCAACACTCCATAACTCCTCGCTAAGCCGGAATATCTCGTATTAATATGCTCATCTTGCCCAGTGGCTCCGTCTCTTTGTACTTTCGTGCCCATCACATACCCATGCGAACATCACGGTTGTAGGATCGCTCTCCTGGCCACATGTTTCCTGTCATCGCCGGATCAGGACGACCATATTCTTCTTCTTGGGTCGGTATCGGGACAACGTCACGGACTATTCTCATTGGGTTGCCGGCGACGACTTTGCCTGGTTGGATGTTCTGGAAATGTCAGTATCAAAGGCAGAGGTCAAAGTGTCACTTTGGCTACTCACACCGCTGACCACAGTCCCGGGCTCGATCACACATTCTCGTCCAATGATCACGTTGGGCAATATGACGACGTTGCCGCCAATGAAACAGTCTTCTTCGACCATGATCTTGCCTCCTCTTAGTCTGCCTTCGCTACCGTTGCGTACTCTTGCATCGAGCCTTGTATCCGGTCCGAGTCCGTAGAACTTTACGTTTGGACCGATGATGGTGCCTCTCCCGATCGTGACAGGGCAAGGATCGTATATCTCGCAGCCTGCCTGTATCACCACATTGTCTGCGATATGAACGTTGTAGCCGTACTCGCACTTGAAAGGTGCTTCGATCAGAATCTTGGAGCCAATGGTGCCGATAGGATGATTGCGCGAGTCCGCTTGTCGCAACAGACGATCCGGCTGTAGTATTTGTCTGAACAGCCTCATGCGTGAGTCCATGTCAATGTCAAAAGACGACTTCGCGCCTTTGTTGTAGCGTTCGACTGCTTGTTTACACCATGCTCTATCGGTCAGAAGTTCTGGATCGGTGAAGTGGCGATAGTCTCTGCCGTTAAGCATGTTATCTTTCTCACTGGGACCAGCAGTATGGTATGGCCCTAGTGGTGCTTTCATGGCGATGCGACTTGTGATCATACCTCTGGGCGTGTCAAAGCCACTGCCCAAGCTAGTACTCACGCCACCACTGCTATGGCTTAGACTGCCGCCATTGGTATCGCTCATGATACTGGGCGCTGACATGCCGAATCTGGAGGAAGGTGGTGCCCGGGCTCTCTCAGGAGGATGAGGTGGGGCATAACGATCAGATGCGAAAGACGGTTCAAGTTCTGCTGGCGCGACCAGTCTTGCGTAGCGCGATGCATCTCCGGGGGGTTGTGGGCGACTGTCATGGGACCAGCGCCTTTGTGATTCAAGCCAGTTCTCGGCGGCACCGGGCGCCCTGCTAGGTCTGTCAGTGTTGAATTGGGAGATCAGTGGTTGAGTCGACTTACGATTGTCGATGGGCAGGAAACGCATACGCCCCGGTAGTCTTTGCTTGCAGAGGAACTGTTTTAGACGGCAGCTTGACGTTGAGCTCATGTTTGGGACCATAGCCCTCGCAGGCAAACCCTCCACGGGTGCAGTTTTGACACTGCGGCTTGCCTTCGTCACACTTCTTCTTGCGCCGCCGACACGTACTAACAAGGGACGTGTCAGTGTAAAGACAAGGTCTTGGAGCTCTGTTCACTTACTGGCAACCTGTCTTTGTTCTTTGCGAGAAGCGCCGTCGCGCAGGCCCCTTTCTGCCGCTCATCGAGTCGCCCTGCATCTCTGATTCTTGGTCGCTTTGCATGTCTATGTCCATTTGCGGACTACCACTACCTTCGTCATGGTCGAGCTCTTGGTCGTGGTCGTGGTCATTGCGCGTCTTGGGCATATGCGAGTCTCGTCGCAAAGCGTCCTCTAGCTGCGACTCTGTCTGGCCAGGACTCGGCCGTGGTTGGTGCCAACCTGAGAATTGATCTCTGCTTGCATGTCAGCGGACTTTGAGACCGTTTCATCGGAGATCTTACGATGCATGTTGGGAGTCAGTCTCTCTGAACTGTAGAAGTGGTGGTAGGCTTCGAGCAGGCGATCTTGACCCGGTCGGTGGCTTGAGGGTATCTTCGCGTCGTGGAGGTGGAGATGCGAACTCGGGTGAAACTTTGAAAGCTTCCTTGGACCTTTTGCGCTTCCCCTGACGGCTGGACTCGTTCTCAGGAGAGCGGAAGGAAAGGTCAGCGTGATAAGCGCCTCTATTCTCCTCCGAGTCCACAAAAAGCGGGTTTGGCTTTCCTTCTGATGGAGGTGCCTGTCGAGTTAGAGAATGTTGTTTTTGTTGTTGTTCTTGTTGTTGTCGGAAAGGTTGAGGAAGGGCCGATGGATCGGGTCGGAAGGAAGTGTTTTGTGGAGGGCTCGCGGCACTCTTGTTGCCATTTGTTGGTGTAAATCTTCTTGCTGTCGACACCTCTTCGACCTCTCTACTCATCCGAGAGTCATCGACCTCGGTAGACTGATTGATGGCAGCCATACACCTTCGAAATCCAGTCTTGCAGAGTCTTGCGCAGACACGCAGACACAGAATATCTCGCCGAGTCCAAGGACTCGTACTAGCGGAAACAAGCACAAGACACTTCGCGTTCGCTGTTCCAGCGGACCCGTTAGTCCCTGCGATTAGCCAGTCTGTCGGGTGGGGCAGCGGTGCAAAGGGATTCGTAGAGAAGCCTGACAGTGAAACGTGTCAGAGAGGTCTTTCGCGCGCAAGAATGGAAACAAAAACACGAGAAGCGAGGGTATTGGGTTGGCAAGCGTATGCAGCGTCTGTCAGAGCCGCCGGCTTGCGGCTAAGAGACCTGTGACTCGGCGCATGCACTCGAAGAGAGACAAAGGCAGGCAGGACGAAACGAGCAAACACGCGGGCGAAGTAGAGACAGGGAAAGCAGCATAGCACAACGCAGCGAACCATGCAAGCAACGCCAGCGGCGACAGCATTGGCCAGATCGGACGAATACAAGAACAAGCACTCCGAGCAATAGGTTACCGCTTCTTTTCGTGGAGCTGCGGGCTTGCTGCTTGCCGCGCCTGCCAAAATCCGCGCAGGGATCGTTTAGCGTTTTGATAGGCCGCCTCGAGCGCCCACTTTCGTTTGTCCACTCAACATGGTACCTTCTTCACA
>Ga0058697_10000917_pt1 | contig 11510 bp, 7 predicted proteins | sample AgamicAsMae_FD_66619 | JGI IMG/M metagenome (GOLD analysis project Ga0058697, IMG submission 66619) | Agave microbial communities from Guanajuato, Mexico - As.Ma.e | ecosystem: Host-associated > Plants > Phyllosphere > Phylloplane/Leaf | place: Guanajuato, Mexico | collected 2012-06-04
TACAGGTACAGGGTCAAAAAATCCGGCTTGAAGGGGGGGGTATGAGTTACATGATTTTGCATCTGGAAAAAGAGCAGAAATAGAGGATGAACATTGCTGGTCGATCGATTCTTGATGCCTGATAGGAGATAGGGGAAGTTAGGACTTGCAGTTGGGGATGCTGTGCTGGCACAGTATCGACTGTGAACTGGAGGACTCGAACTCCCTTTCCCTGTCCGTGTCTACACTTTCAACCCTCTTCAGATGATTGCCGAAAGCAATGAAAAAGAAATGAATCCTTTGTATCATAGCTCTGCTTAATTCTTGTTAAACTGCCAATGCATCTCGCCCTTCGTAGACTCTGCCGCCAGCAGTTGCACACTCGAAAATTGTATGCTCGTGACGGGCGCAGGTAGCAATCGTTAGCACCAAAGTCGAGCGCCAAAGTCGAGCATCTCAAGGTAAGAGCAAACGATGTAACAGCCAAAATCTGGAAGCAAAAAAAAATTATGATCACCATGGGTAGGATTCGAACCAACGACCTCCCGATCCTCGAAAGGAGTGTGATATCAAAGCGAACGAATTGTCAAACGACAGTGTTGGATCGGGTGTGCTGACCACTGCACCACCATGGTCAAGGGAAAACATAACTAATCTAGTATATAAAGGTTGACAAACAGAGGCATGTGGTTGGTGCTCAGCCATTTGCAACCTTAGATGCCTACCACCCTCGAAGCCTTGTCGGAAACTCTCTCATACCATCTCTACTCCCCACACCTGCCCCCTTCTATTCTATCAACCTTTATATACTCGAAACATCATGATCCCACAACCAAAAGAAAGCCGCGGTGGTGCAGTGGTCAAGCACATCTGTATCCTTTCTACTCTCGTTCAGATGTTCGCTCGCTTTGCAAATCACACTCGTTTAAGGATCGGGAGGTCGCTGGTTCAAATCCAGCTCGCGGTATTTGGTTTTTTACTTCTTTGTCGTTTGAAGTTGTTTAGCCTTGTTTGTGGAGGTTCAACTTATTGACTGGATACGACTTGCGATGAATGCCATTTTTCTTCTGCAGGTTTTGTTTGCGAGGAAGAGAGGAACTAGGGTTTTGCTCGGAGTGTTCATTACATTTATTCTTTGACCTGGCTTCTTTTTGCGAAGTCCAGTGTCTGGTTGTATCTATATGACTATATAACTGTGGGTAGATCTATGCCATACCCATTTCTCCTCTCCTTTCTTCTAATTCCACATCTCAATCTAACCCCAAAAAGAAAGACTAGATAAAACAAGATCCAAGAAGAGGCTTGGCCAATTTCCTCCCTGAATCGAGAAAAGTAAAGGTGAATCTCCTCCGAAGAATATTACAAAAAAAGATCAGCAAAGAAAGACATCGCCGCCAGCAACGATGCTAGAAGAAGAGAAGATCTTAAACACCACCAACAGTGACTTCGAGCTGCGAAGGCGAAGCCACGGACAACAGACCGGCCATGTCAACACCACCAGTGGGCGTAACATCATCATATGCAAAAGCATACCCCTTGCCATCAACCTCATAATCATGCACGTACTTGCTATACCAGTTGGCAGCTCTGCCGCTCTTGGTGTAGTAGCCCGACACATCAGACATGGGTTGCACGTTACCTCCACTGAGCAGCAGAGTCGAACGATGGAAGGCAGCGCACAGACGAGGCACCACAGCGCGATGGACATCGTTATCGGAAGCTTGAATGGCAAAGGGACCGCCGTTGCAGCCGAAAATGTCGGCGGCCGAGGGTTTGGCGTAGGGTCTGTTGTCGCCGTCGCAGTAGAGGTAGTCGCCGGTGGTCTTGCAGTTGACCAGGCCGGCAGAGACTTGGGTGTCGATGGTGAGCGGGGTGGTGGCGTAGTGGCTCCACACGTCATTTACGTACGAGGTCCAGTAGTCTGAGAAGGCGTTTGGGTATAGTGAGATGTAATCGTAAGGGGCGAGTACGCGCAGGGCATTGGAGTTTGCATCCACGGCGCAGAGGTCAGCCCATGGGTATCCATCGATGCAAGTCTGCTCTTCGAGGTCGGCGCAGATGTCTTCGACGGCTTGGGTGTGTACACCTTCTGCTTGCAGGACAGTGCCATCACAAGCAGTCAGTTTCTGACCCAGCGGTAGACCCACAAAGTCGACGTAACTGAGGTTGGTGTAGATGGCTGATTCCAGGTAGGTTAACTCGACGAAGCCCCAGTTGACAGCTGCTGAGGGATCGGAAGGGTTGATGGCAGAAGGCTCGACCAGAGCGACTTGACCTCCAGCATTGACGGTGAAAAACTGCAAGTTACCATCGGCAAACCAGATGCGGCCAGCGCTGATATAGCCGGGAAGAGAGATCGACACAGTCGAGCCTTGGGCACCGAGAGGGATGGCGACGTCTTCTGTGATGGGTTGTGGTGTTGTAGCCGAGGTAGCTGGGGGATAGTACCAAGTGCCGTCGGGATGTAACATGACGAGAGCATTATTGCTGTCTCTACCTGTAACATATGCCTTGACATTTGAGCTTGCCATCTTGTTGACGAAAGATAGCTCGATGTAATCTGAGTCCACAGCGGCGAACATGTTGACAGGAGGTCGTGACGCTGCAGCTGTTACTGCGTCTGCTTGTATTGACTGTGTGGTGTTGATGGTGTTGTCGTCTGTAAGAATGACATGGTTGGCATCTCCCGGTGTGATAGCAAATGGTGCAGCCATGGTAGGCACCGCCAGCAGAGCCGTAAAGGCACATGAAAGCGCCGTCGAGAAACGCATGATGTGATAGATTCGAGGCAAGAAGCACAGCTATCTTTTCCAGAATGTGTGTTGTGGAAGGATGTTTGTCGAGTATCTGATTAGTAAGAGGACGAGTATATGAGTGATATTGAGGTAGATGAAAAGTAAGTCAGTTCTGGCCACGAGATATACATACTTATAAGACCTCAATCCCCCACAGTATAGGAGAGAAAATCTTATCCTTCTATCCAACGGTATGAAGCCGTTGGAGAGGTTGGCTGGGTGGCGCGGATGATAATACAGGTGCCGAGAGGGGGCTCGTCAACTACTATACTCATTGTGCACGTCCATGCGAGCGGGTTGTCTCGAAAGCTGAACTCAAGGTGCTTTCTGAATTCGCGACAATCTCAGGCATGTTCTGCTTCGTGCATGCTTTCCTGGAGACATTCAGGTTTGACAAGATCCAGACCCGGCATGTCGCAGCTCCACACGTGGAAGTGGAAAATAGGGAGAAAATAAGGCTGGAAGCCGTTGATTCCCACGCCACAAAAACGGCGAACATATCAAAACGGTAGATAAAATTACGACGAGGCAGAGACCGCGCAATCACTGCAACGCGCATGACGTGGATTCCGTTCTAATCGTTATGCAAAAATACTGGTTGCGATAGCCTACACAAAAAACAGCACAGCTTCTTTTCATCCGCTCAACTCCTTACCAGACCTCCCTGGTTACTCGATAGTAGATTAGACGGTCAGCCTCAAACCGCTGGCCGGCGCTCCGATGGCGCAGATCTCGCACACCTTGCAGACTGTGCCCTTGTACTGTGCTTGGTACTTGATGCCATCATAGGGGCAGCTTACGCTTTGCTCTCCGCTGTAGATCGGCGTGTACGATGCACCACAAACGTCGAACTCGGCGAACGAGTCGTACTCGATCTCGACCACATCGCCGGGCTGGCGTTCGCATACAGCCTTAACCTTCTTTGCCTGCAGGGTCGTGTTAGCTTATACTTTGTGTGTGTGATCAGCATGCACTTACGTTCTCCTTGAAACGGGCGTTCGTTCCTCTCTCAATCAATGCGTTGGCGAAGTTGAGAGCACTGCTCAGTTGCTTGTTCTTGTGTGCGAAGTTCATGGCAGTGAACAAGGCCAAGGTCTGGTGTTGAGGCTCAATGGCAGGAACTGTGAAGTAAGCCGATAGCTCAAGAGCCCGTTTCTTGTCCTCATCGGAGAAAGAGCTCAGATCGGTGGTGCCTCCAACAAGCTCTCTACGAGTCAACTCAACTGACATAGCGAGAACGTATTGAGCAGCGGTTTGAATAAGTTCTTTTGCCTAGAAGAAGTTAGTTGGATAGCTTTAAGATATGTCTTAGCTCAACATACCTCGTTGACTTGTGCTTGCGATGAGACAGCGTTGACAATCAAGGTCTGTAGAATCTTGCGAAATATTTGAACACCATCTTCGAGCTTATTCTTTTGCATTGACTGCTTTCCAGCTTGCAGATCGGTGGTGCTTATCGTCTCAAGATCACCGGGAATGAATGGCAGAATCTTCCGCGAGTCGGTGTCCTTGAGTGTGCGGCGAACGTAGTTGACAAGGGGCGGCAACTCAGGGTTCGCTGGCAAGAAAGTGCGCGAAGCAGTGTAGATCTCCTCGAACCTGGCCTCCAGAGGCTTAAAGTTGACTGCGCCTACTTGCCTGTTCAGGAGGTTCATAGCAGACTCGTAAGACCCAGCGGCGACGTGATCAGCGGCAACTGGTGAGTTACGTGCCCAGACATCTGCCTCGCTGCTGCCAGCACCTGCTTCCACAGTCTCGACGTTGACGAACTCTTCCTCCGCCTCGGCAAAGCTGTCGTCGCCCATGTCCCAACCAGCAGCATCTTCATCATCTTCTTGCTTAATGTCGGCAGTCTCCTCAGGGACTGCAGTCTCGGCCTCGAGGAAGTCGGCGTCGTAACCGTTGGTTGCGGGAGCGACCTCTTCAGCACCACCATCGGCAAGCATGGCCTTCTCGAATGAAGAAGCACCGGAGGACTTGACGGGCCAATTTGACTGGAAGGTGGGAACAATAACGGCAGGGGTCGATAGCGGTTTTCCGGTGTCGGGCATAGTGACCTGGTCTTCTGTGAGGCCGGCGGCTTCAAGAATATTTTGGCACTCCTCCTCCATGCCGTTGGCCTTGGCGGTCAAGTAGGCAAGAGGATATTGATCGATCTCCTTGAGCATGTCAATTCTGGTTTGGACATCACCAAGGTAGAGAGAGTTCTGGAAGCGAGAGGTCATGTCGCCACGGTGCTCGGCAATCTTGGCCATTCTCTGTAGTTTCGACTCATCACCAGTTGACAAGTACAGGAAAGAAAGCTTGTCGAAGTTGCGCAGTTTCTGGTAGGTCATCTCAACGACTTGGTGGTTACCGTGGGCCAGGGCCTCAGTGCTCAGGCGTTGCCAGAGCTTGGGGCGGTCCAGCTGTTTGGCCATCTCAACAGCAACCTCGAGGTTTCCACACTCGATAGCCAACTCGAATCTGGTCTGAGGGTCCTGAACGAATTGAAGAGCGATCTCGGGGTATCCCTTCTTCTGCAAGTACGAGATGATGCTCTGACCAACAAGACTCGAGTTCTTGATGATGTTCAGCATCTCATCGTAGTGTCTCTTGACAAGGGCCATCTTGAAACGATATTCCGTTGGATCAATGGTCATGACCTTGGGCTTTGCAGCTCTATCAAGACAGTAGACGCTTCTACCCTTGACACGGACTAGGTAAACAGTCTGATCGAGAGTGCGAACGATTCCGTTGTCGCCGTTCATAAGAGTGTACTTGATGTGGTTGAGGGTTGAGTACAGCAGGACACCAGTGTCATCCCACACAGCGCTCTTGATGCGAATGGTCTCGTGCAGCGTGCTGACCTGTTCCAGGGACTTGTTGACGATAGTGACATTGTGCTTGCTAAGCAGGGCGGCATACAGACCGTCAGAGGACCAGACAACATACTTTACGCCGTTGACAGCGAGTTCGGCAAGCTGCTTCTTCTGCTGAATGTCGTAAAGAACAACCGTAGTGGGAGTAATGAGCAGCAAACAGCCAGTGCCGCCAAAGTAGACGTCAACGGTGCCAGGTGGAGGCTTAATAGTCTTGGTGGTCGAGTTTTGAAGATCCTTGATGTCAATCTGCTGGTTAGGCTGGTTGAAAACAGCGAAGCGGTTACGGGCGACGAAGACAGCCGAGGTTGCAGTGCCGCGCAGAGAGTTGGTAGGCTCAACAGCGCCAGAAGCATCTCTGGGCAAGTTGATCAATTCGTAGCAACCCCCATCGGCAGGCGAAGTGACTAGAACGGCACGCTCTGCAGGATTGTACGAGATGGCACGCGGCGGTACCCAAGGGCTGCCAAGCTTCTTGAGTGAGAGCATTGAAGGGCTCTCAATGTTCTTGGTAAAGTCGTAAGAGCGGACTTGCTTGTCCTTTGTGATGTAGAAGAGGTTGTTCTGGTAAACGGCCGAAGCGGGACGCTCACGTTCGAGCTTGAAGACCATAACACCATTGTCATGACCAGCGGCGAAAAGGTTGATCTCAGGGTGAGCAGCAATTGTCCAGAAACGGTCGTTCTCACGCTTAAATGATTGGACCGAGGAACGCTTGTTGAGATCCCAAACGCGCAAAGTCTTGTCCTCGCCGACAGACAGAATCAAGTCCTGGTGAGGGTGGAACAGAGCGGCCGAAGCGTTCTGGAAGTGACCTCTGCATGTATCAACCTCCCAAGCTTTTGTTTCGCTCATTCTCCAGAGCTTGATCAGGCGATCATCACCAGCCGAGACGATAAGGGGTAGGGTGGGATGGAAAGAAACCCAGTTGACACCACGATCGTGGCCCTCGAGCACGAACTTGACAACAGCATCGGTGTTGCCAAACATATCTGCTTGGTTTGCGTTGGCGCGAGCCATCTGATCTTCAAAAGTCATCGAAGTGGGAGCCGAGTGCTTCTTGCGGAGGCCGGAGATGTCCCAAACGCGGACGGACTGATCGAGCGAGGCAGAGACAACAAGATCTTCTTTGGGGTGGAACTGGGCGCACATGGCGTAGTGGTTGTGGCCAGTCATTGTGCAGACTATAGAGGATAGTTAGAGAAAAGGGCTTCACTCGAGAAGTTGATGGCGGACGTACTCAGCGAGCGGTTCTGCCAGTTCCAAATGCGAATGGTCTGATCGTCCGAGGCTGAAATAATCCAGGGGAGCTCGTGGTGGAAGAAGACGGTACGGACATAGTCGAGATGGCCGTTGAGAGTGAAGAGGCAGCGACGAGTCTGGAGCGACCAGACCTTGATCTTGTAGTCGTCACCGCCGGAAACGAAGAGTGGTTGCGTCTTGTGGAAATCGACACCTCGTACGGGGCCATCGTGTTCTTCGAAGCGATCAATCAAGGTACCCATACGGTAGTCCCATAGCTGGATAGTGGAGGAGTGTAGAGAGACGAGGATCCATGGTCTTGTATATGATCAGTATGCTGGCAGGTCTAGATCGTGTGGATTGAACGCGCACCGCTTGGGATGGAAGGCAATGCCCTTTGCTCTCGACGACTTGGACTCGAACTGTGAGATATTAGAAAGAAGTCAAGCTTCAGAAGTGAACAGGCCTGCGGACCTTTGTGAGCATGGTGGGATATGTGTTGGACGACATGTTGATTGTATTTATAGAGCCGAAGCCGCAGCTTCACACATCGAGGTACGGGCTGTGCGCAATTGCCAGAGGAGTCTTGTCGGATGCGCGGCAGCTGGCGACGACGGAGCGGCGAGTGAGGATAGAATTGGTGGAGTTGGGAGAAGTTGGAATGGGTTGTTACAGCTAGGTACTGCTTGTCAAGTTGTCCTTACTGCCACGTCTGTTTCGCTCCCTGAATCCATCCCTTCTCCACGCTTGCCAAGCCTACCGCTCCTTCCACCTGCAAACCAATCCAGCTCTTCCGCTACAGCTAGCTCCTGCTTCATTGACCACGTCGGTCCAAATTCTGACCTTGTTCATTCTTATCTGACCCTCGACAAACATGTCCTAGATGTTGATCGACTCCCGGCAGGAAGGAGCTCCACATAGTCGCCCTTTCCATCCGAGTCTTTAAGCTTCCCCATCATTCGTCCATGCTCCGCCGGCGTCATATCCCTCTCAAATCAACAATGTATTGGAATAATCCACCTTCGGTCTCTTTCTAGTCTCTGAAATATTGTCTCCTTGTTTGCCATCGAGCGTCTGCGACAAATAGCCATTCTATTGCTACTGCATGATGCCGCCTCCTGTCTCCGGTCCACCACTTTCATCTCTCTCGTCCTATCCTTGATCGAGCCTTCACGCCTCGGACCCTTTACGAGCCTCAGCGGATCGAACAAGATCATGTCATATAGTCTTGCGGCTGATTCGTACCTCCCTTCATCACCTCTCAAATCCGCCGATTCCGGATATGCACCGCTCGATGCGACAGACTCTATCGCTATTTGGCAAGCTTCGCCATCCGAACCTGTCTCGACTCCGCAGAAATACTACGATTTCGATATAGAAGAACTGTCAGAAGACAACGTGGATGGTTCCTGTTATGCCCAGGTCCTACATCCGTACGAGCTGGAAGAGGTCGACACTCCCGTTGCGAATCGAAGTCACGTCAACCAATTTGTTGAGATCGACGAAGAAGATGGTGGACAGGATACTCCCGAGTCCGGATCTGCTGCTCTTGCTCATCGGTTGCGTCGTATACGCTGGAAACCTGCATCTCGACCTTCCGCCTCGACACGTTCATCACCTCTCCCATCCAACCCGCGCAAGCGATTACGGTCAGAGGCCCCAGATACCGACACCGACTCGGATGGTTTCGACAGTCCATACACACGTTCCGAACCCCCGCGAACGCGCCGACGTATTCAGGGGCCTGGAATCGTACCTGATATGGCCACTCCTTCGGCCGTCAGCGATGCATCTATCCCTCAGGCAACCACGACTACCCCTACATCCGATGAATCGATGGATGTCGACGAACAAGCCGCCTAGGCATGCGGAAGTCCTCTTCCGCTTATGTCCCTTCTTTACGATTTTACGTTTTTGAGCGTCCGTCCAATATACCCGATTGGCGTCATCCTTTTTATCAACGAAATATCAAATACTCTTTCGAACAACACACGACCTTGCTATTTTCGGTGTACTCTTGCAATAAACATTCGTCCGTCCTTGTCGCGCCGTTGCTTTGCAGGTCTTTGGTCTTGATGCTCGGATGCTCGCGTGATGTTGGTGTCCTGATCGCATCACGCGTCCATATTCACTTAAACTTGCTCAGTCCACCTCAGTTCTGCTTCAACAAACCGGTCATGAAGCACACGAACAGCTGATCACTGGTCTTGAGTAGCCACTTGGCCCGGTCGCTTATGTCAGCAGATGGGCCATCTTCAGCTATAAAATCCCCTCAACCCATCCATTTGTCTTCTCCTTCTTTCATTCACAGGTAGGTCTTGAGTATGTAGGTACCCCTTTTTTCACTTTATCTATCTGCCATCTATCTGCTTTTCTTTGGTTCTCTTTTCTTCTATCTGCTATATATCTGCCATTTATTTGCTTTCTCAATGTGAATCGCGGACTTCATTGCTCTCTTGGTCTGCGGACTGGGAAGTGGAGAAGTCTACTTGATAACTGTGCACTCTTCACACATGTTCGTCCATACTGATGCGCATCTGTCATGTCTGTTCTTCACTGTCGTTATTCGTCGTTCATCACATCGTCAAGGTGCAAAGCAATTCTGCCGAAGACCTATTGTTGAGGGCACCACCCTGTTACAAACTGATGTTGTCTACGGCGGGCACGCATTCGTCTTCCTTGTGCTCTCTAGCTATACGTTCAGGCCTTCGCGTTATCTCTATGCTTAAACGAGCGGTATCGACGGTCACATTGCTGGTTTGGAGACATATCTCGGTTCCACGGGCTGAGTCTTTTTGACGCTGTGAGTTGCTGTGGAATTGAATCTGAGTTGACTTACACTTTAAGCAGGACTTGGAGAGCTTCAGATCTACCATGCTCAAAGTGAAAGTGGCCAGTATGTTCTAATGATCTTTCACTTACAAAAGGGACTTATTGTGAAAGCAAGTTGTCATCAACAGTGTTGTTGCAATGTTGCCTGTAGAAGTGTTGGCGATGACGCGCTTGGTGGTCTAGGCGTTGATTGGCCAGATGGTGCAGCAGCACAGCTGTCCCGACTCCCCAGACAATCTAAGTTAGGGAGAGGTGTTGCCATAATACCATATCACTCTATATAACCCGGAGCTGATCACATTTTATCCCGCCGCAGCATCACGCCGTCGGCCGCAAGCATCAGCAACATGGCCAACCCCCAAGGATACCCTGCGCAGGGCTATTCACAGGAAGAATACGACCAATCGCAGTCCGGCACCCCCGTGCCTGCTCCCTCCCAAGTCCCAGCAAAGAAGAAGCGAGCCTATGCTGGTCAGGCCTTTGAATTCGGCACCGGCGCCAATGCTGGCCAGCCCGCGACACAGACTCCCCCTCCTGCCGCCGCCTACGGCGCCGCTCAACCCGCTGCTGGCTATGGCTACGGCGCCCCGGTCCAACAGCCCGCTGGCTACCCTGACCCTCAGCAACAACAACCTGCTGCAGGATACGGCGCTCCTGCCGCTGGGTACCAGCCTCCAGATGCCTATGGTACCGCTCCGGGAGGAGTTCCAGGCATGACACAACAGTTTTCGCAGATGGGCATGGCACCGCAACAACAACAACAACAGCAGCCCGCACAAGCTCCTCAGCAAGCCGCTCCTGCTGCCCAGCGTCTGAACCCTCTCCAGCCTGTCGACATCAGCGTTCAAGGTGCTCCCTTCCATGTCTCGGATTTGGATCTGCCTCCTCCTCCCATTATTCTACCTCCTAACGTACGTCTCAAACCCCGTCGTCAGACTGGCAGTCTGGATAGCTCTGCCCTCGATCCGTCACTAACATGTGCTATAGTCCAGCGTAACCCCCTCTCCCAACGCAAACTGCCCGCCCAAGTACGTTCGCTCGACATTGAACGCCATTCCTTCAACAAACTCGCTCCTCAAGAAGTCCAAGCTTCCCTTCGCCCTTGTTATCCAACCCTACGCTACTCTCCACGACGCCGAGGACGACGTGCCTGTCCAGCCCGATCAGGTCATTGCAAGATGTCGCAGATGCCGTACCTACATCAATCCCTTTGCCACTTTCCTCGACCACAGCCACCGATGGCGCTGCAACATGTGCAACCTGACCAACGATGTTCCCCAAGCCTTCGATTGGGACAACATGAAGCAACAAGCCATTGACCGCTGGCAGCGTCCCGAGCTGAACTACTCGGTCATGGAGTTTGTGGCTCCTCAAGAGTACATGGTCAGAGCCCCACAACCTCTGGTATACCTTTTCCTGTTCGACGTCAGTGTCGCGTCGGTCCAGAGTGGTCTCCTTGCCACTGCTGCCCGCTGTGTCGCCGAGTCGCTCGATCGAATTCCCAACGCCGACCGCAGAACTCGCCTTGCTTTCATGGCTGTCGACTCGAGCCTGCACTACTTCACCATCCCTAACGACGCTAGCGGTACCTCGGACTCAAACATGCTGGTTGTGAGCGATCTTGACGAGCCTTTCCTTCCTACACCAGACGGTCTTCTTGTCAGCTTGGCCGATTCGCGTCAAAATATCGAAACCTTCCTGGGCAAGCTTCAGTCCATGTTCCAGAACACTCAGAACGGTCTCTCGGCCATGGGCTCGGCCATGCGTGCTGGACACAAGATGATTTCTCACGTTGGTGGAA
>Ga0058697_10000919_pt1 | contig 11484 bp, 10 predicted proteins | sample AgamicAsMae_FD_66619 | JGI IMG/M metagenome (GOLD analysis project Ga0058697, IMG submission 66619) | Agave microbial communities from Guanajuato, Mexico - As.Ma.e | ecosystem: Host-associated > Plants > Phyllosphere > Phylloplane/Leaf | place: Guanajuato, Mexico | collected 2012-06-04
AGGAAGCCCTTCTGCAGTCTATGGCGTAGATAAAGAACGGCCTTCTCGCGGCGTTCCAGCTTCTCAGCTTCGGTGACAGGTTCCTCATCAGCAGGCTTTTGCACAACCTTTCTGGGCTTGGCTGCCTTCTTGGCCGACTCGCCATTGGTCTTAGCGGCTGCAACCTTCGGTGCCTTGGGTGTCTTCTTGGGCTGCCTCTTTGTTAGCTCCAAGCGTGGACGATCCGGATAATGCCTTCTTACCTTGGGGCCCTCGCCTTCACTATCAGCCTCCTTCTTTCTCTTCTTGGTAGGCTTAGCCTCTGCATCCTCGGGAGCATCAAGATCCATATCATCAGCATCGGAGACAGTCTCCTTGCTCTTGCTCTTTCTACGGTCCTTCTTCTCCTTGGTCTTGTCTGCAGCGGCCTTCTCGGCCTTCTTGGCGGCCTTGGCCTCCTTCTCGGCTTGTTTGGCAGCCTCGTCTTCTTGAGCCTGCTTTTGTGCTTGCATGAACTCCTCAAGCATGTTCTTGAAGTAGTCCAAGTCGTGACGTTCCTCGGCAATGTCGTAGGCCTCCTTCAGGGCCTTGGACATCTTGCCAGTTTGCTTGTCGGGAGTGCATTCGCCAGGCTCCAGCTTGGTGAGAGAGGTGTTGACCATCCAAGAGCTGTACTTCGGGTTAGAATGTACGCGCATAGGCTGGTAATAATATTGTGCTCACAATTCGTTGGTTCCCAAGAACATGACAGGGTAGGTTCTGTCTTTGGCGTTCTTGCCCTCGTCCTCGTAATCCTCGCGATAAGAACCGTCGGCACGCTTGGCACTGACAGGTCTGTTTCCAAGAAGAATCTCAGGAAGCATGTCCTCATCGCAGACGATCGAGGGCCATGGTGAGTATCCCTTGAGTCTAGCCCAGTAGTAGTCACCCGGCTGGATGTCGAGGTTCAGTTGAGCTACCGACTTTCTCTTGTTCACCTTCTTGCTCTTGTGCTCTGGAACGCCCGATGTGGACTTTCTCTTTCCGTTCTTGTTGCCCGAAGGCGTGGCAGCGTCAGCGGCCACATCAGAGGGAAGTATGGCTGCTTCTGTCTTTCCTTCACCGTCTGGTGCGTTGACCTCGGTGGTTGCTTGAGCTCCAGCGAGTGCTACATCGTTCTCCTTGGCTTCGGTGTTGTCGGCTGAAGTGTCCATGGCCTCGGTAGTGGCAGGTGCTGAGATCGTGTCAGTGGAGGGGCACGCGGCGTATGGAGACAAGCTGCTCACCTTCAGTGTTCTCAGTTGCAGCTGGAGGGGCTTCGGTTGGGGCTTCGGTCATTGTGACCTGTAGGCGGTCAGTGACTGACGATTTTTTTGTCGCGTCCAATGTAGTTGACGTACGTTCTGTGCCTCCTGTGACTCGACAGGTGCAACCTTGGGCTCTTCCTCGGCCATTGTAATGTGAAGGGGTGTGCGACAAGGGCGTGGTGACGTAGTAGATAGACGCGTTGATGGCGCGACAGACGCGCTGGAGGGTATTGAACGGTGCGGGAGATGCTATGGGATGGGCGAGGGTGTCGACTGTATGGTTGTCAATAAAGTGCGCAGAGATTGATGGAATAGTTGTGGTGCAAGAGTTGTGTTGAGGAGAAGATGGACGCGAAGCTCGAGCTTTCAGAAGAAGTTCGGCTTCGTTAAGGCCCTTCTGTCTTTCCACGTGACCTGGCAGCAATCGTTTGTTCACCAAAGACCACCACTTTTGGTTTGCGGATACCTACGATGAAGATGATGTATGTTCTCTTACCTTCCTCGTCAAGTTCTCTAGCGATTCGAGGCCTCGGTGGAGAGATTATGGTGTGGCAGTGTGTGTGTTCTTCCATCAACGCGCTGCGACGCCAACGGGAAGCCGCGACTCGCGACACGTCAGAGATCCGTGCTCAGTGCTGGCCAAGCAACGCCGAAAACCCATCATGATTTGTTCCTGTTCCGAGCTTGTGAAGAAGAATTGTGAAGGCTTCGAGAGACTTCGGCCAACAGCCCAAGAGTCGTGTGGCACTTTCGTCTTCTCGAGTCTTGTCGCGATCGTCAACGACCTACGACTCGATTTGGTTGTGCCATTGAGTGCAGTCGGTCGGATGATAGAATGGCCAAAATGCCAGTTGCTATTCTGCCGAAAGCGGCTGATGAAACATCTGCTTGTAGCCTTGGGAACAAATCACTCGTAGAGTCGGGTCGAGTCGCCTCGAGGGCCTTTGCGTCCCATCTGTACGTGCTCTTTCGAAGTGTGGTAGTGACGATGGAGACCGCGTGTTTTCATGCAAAAATGGAATGAAGAGGTATTCGTTGCAAGGGACTCAGTGTATAGCTTGTTTAGAGAAGAAATGACTTTTTCGTGGATGGAAAGAACTTTTGGTGTTTGCCAGTTCGGGCACCTACAGTATAGAGATACATATAGATCCAGTGCTGTGTATAGATCTTGGTTCTTGCTCACACTCTTGTCTTGCAGTCAGCTATCGAGACTGCGAAGCCTCGGTGGCATTCTGATACGGGTTTATCTCCAGAGTCTTGCATTCCTGGCAGTCGCGTGGGATGCTACTGTACGCTGTCTAGTACTCCAATAGCAGGGACATCTTCGTGGGTACCAGAAGATCGGTCATTCCTCGTTAAGCGCTGGCTTCGCTGAGATGGTCGCCAGGGAAGGGCTTCAGGGTGCGAGAGGGCGGTCGCCGGCAGCGGTGGTGCGGACACGACTCTGTCAGCTTTTTACACTCGAGACTTCGTCAACAGGACTATACGGTCATGGCAATCGAGGGCGGAGATCGGACAAACAACAGGACGCCCAATACGCTCTGCTGCTTAGACCGGTCGCTTCAACCAGTACAGAGCTGCTTTCGGGATCATTTCTGACCTGTGTCCAACCGTCAGACGATAGGGAGGAGGCACCCGAACGTTGATGACTTGGTGTTATGTGCAAAGAGATGTAGCATGCTTGCTTGCTTGGGCTTGCAGACGTAATTGCATCGGAGTGGATTCGCTTCACCGAGCGCCAATTCCACGTGACGACCCAACACACCAAACAGCAGACTACCGTTCTCGCCTTATTCCTAGCAACCAGGTCCATCAGGTCATCTATGAAGACAGACGCAGAGAGTAAGGTATGTTGATGAACATTTTGTATTAGGCTCAAAAAACCTCTCCACGGGTAAACAAGTCTGTGGCAGGGCAAGAGCACGGCCGAGGGTTCTCGGGGTAATTATGTACAGAGCACATCCTTTCTCCATTTGCTTGAGAGTATAGTAACACCATCTACAAGCGACCAGCCCACGCTTCGTCTAAAGAAGGTTGACGAACCTCCCATGCCCACTGGTGGCAGGTTTGATGCATGACCGGCGATACCTCTTCCTCATCAACCCCTTCGTCCGCAACTGTCTTAACCCCAGCCTGGAGATACTTCTTCAAGAGCATCCGGCGCCAACGCCCTCTTTCGCCAACACAGCGTTCCCATCTACCAATCTGCCTATCGTCATCATCGCAACGACGTCCCTGCCAGAACCTTGTGTACCACTGGAACCAGCCTCGTACATCGTAGGCGTGAAAGATCCATCCAGCTGCCTCCCATTCTTCTATCGATTGTCCGCACTTTACCCTAAATTTGTTGATCTCTGGGTCGTACTCTGGGCTAGTGAGATATCTCTCAACATTCAAATCCTTGAGCCATTCTTCGGGCAACTCCTTCCAGTCGTCCTCTATCGTAGTGCGCAGACTCTTGGAATATAGCGGGCGATAGTAGGAGCCTCCAAATGCACCTTCGGCTAGCATCTCCATTGGTGATTTGTTGGGTAGGAACGTTGGGTGGCCCTCGAAGTGGAAGGTTCCATCTTCATCTCGTGTAGGTGGGGGCGCGACTGACTCCCAAGATGTCCATCCTTTCCGTATGTCTTCGAGGTCTGGTGGAGGCGATTGGGCTTTGGTCTCGACTGCATCTGCCGTGACGCTCTGTACTCTCTTCACTCCACCTCTTCGTGCTGACTTAGATGTGTTGCTGGTGATTGAAGGCTCGTCATTGTAGATTGGGCGGTCGGTCGAAGCTATACGCGCCGACACGCGTGTGGGTCGTGAGGCCGAAGGTGAGAGCTTACGCTTCTTGGGTGGGGGTCGTTTGGTCGAGGCTTCTTGCTTGACCTTCTGGATCCCAAGCTCGTTGATCAAGGCCTGGTTGCGCTTGATGTTTTCCAATCGACGTGTCTCGTAGTCCGTCATGATGTGGATGATCGACTTGTCGAGATGAATTGTGTTGTCAGCGCTGCGAAACAGTCAACCTTGATTTCGCATGTGACGCCTACGTCATGATAAACTTCGCTCATCATTTGTCTGTCAAAAGACGAATATAAAGAGAGCAGAAGTAGACCACATACTCTTCTCATAACAGCAACTCCATACCTTGAATCACATTCATATTCACACATTTCCATCATGTCTGCAAACAACTTCACCGGTACCAACCCCTCGGGCGTCAACCACCCCACAACAAGTACACACACCACAGCGACTACCACCAGCGGCACCAAGGGCGCCGAAGCTGGACAAGGTCTGAAGGGAGTGTTCGCAAAAGGCCACGTTAGTTTTATGCATATTCTCCATCTCAAAGTTCTTATCTGACAGAACATCCAGGGCATTGGCGAGTCTATCCGCGGCAACATCAACTCGGCAATTGACGGCTTCACTGGCGACAGTGCTTCGATGGCAAAGAACGAACAGGTCGCACGTGGTGGTGAACAAGAGTTCCAGACTGGCGACTTTGTCAAGAAGGGTACGATGGACAAGGCTCTGTAGACGGGCGTCTTCTGTTCGACTCGTCTTTTTGTACTGCTACGACCTATGATACCCCAACTTTTGGTAGACACTATCAGCAACGAATCAAATCCATAAAACAAGCATTTCTTGACGCTTATCAAGTCTTGTCAACGTGCTAGAGACCGTGTTAGTTGCACTTGTACTCGAGTAGCATGTGCAAGCACATAAAACGTCAGAAGCCAGCCGTTTTCGTCCGCGGGCCTGCACGACTTCCGAGTCGGCCCTAACCAAAGTCCACGTCACGGAGAGCTCACAGAATCAGGATAACGACAAGGCATTACACTTTTTTGTCCAACAATACTTCCAAGCGATTCCACCCGAAGACGACTGAGAAGGACATAAAGAGCGGTCAATGTCCGCTAGGCTGCTAAGATCCTGTCAATCTACACTCGCTGCTCGCACAGTTACCAAGCAGCTTAGCTTTAATCGAGCATTCAGAAGCACAACAAAAATGGCTGGCAACAAATCACCCCAGTTTAGTCACCTTCCTCTGGCAACTAACAAGGCCATGGAGTGTGCGTTGACTGTAAGGACATGATAACATTCTGTGACAGCTTCTATTTATACTGACCGCGAATGCTATAGGGTTCTGAGCTGCTATCTTGCGCCTATCTGAACAAAGGCAGTGCCTTTACCGAAGAGGAGCGTGATGAATTTGATCTTACCGGCCTCCTCCCATCCAATGTTCAGACTCTCGATGAGCAGGTCAAGAGGGCATATGCTCAATTTCAGTCCAGATCAGACGATCTCGCAAAGAACACCTTCATGACCAGTTTGAAGGAGCAGAACGAGGTGCTGTACTACAAGCTGATCCAGGATCACCTGAAGGAAATGTTCCCTATCATCTATACACCCACGGAAGGCGAGGCCATCAGCAACTATTCGAGACTGTTTCGCCGTCCTGAAGGTTGCTTCCTCAACGTCAACGAACCCGAGAAGGTTGAGGGCAACATGTCCCAGTGGGGTGGACCGGAAGACATTGATCTCATCGTTGTCAGTGATGGTGAGCAGATCTTGGGCATTGGTGACCAAGGCGTCGGTGGTATCCTGATCTCGACCGCAAAACTAGCCATCTACACACTTTGTGCTGGAATTCACCCTCACCGTACGCTGCCCGTGGTTCTGGACTGTGGTACGAACAACAAGGAGATGCTCGACGATGACCTGTATCTGGGTCTTCGACAGGAACGAGTCAGAGGAGAGAAGTACGACAAATTCATTGATACTTTTGTCAAGACTGCAAGGAAGCAGTACCCCAATGCCTACATCCACTTTGAAGATTTTGGTCTGCCAAACGCTCGCCGTATCTTGGACAAATACACTCCTGAGATTGCCTGCTTCAACGATGACGTTCAAGGCACTGGATGTGTTACCTTGGCTGCAATCTACGCTGCCCTCAAGGTAGCGAAGCTCGAGATGAAGGACATTCGTGTCTTGATGTACGGCTCCGGAACTGCTGGTACTGGTATCGCAGATCAGGTGTCTGACGCGATCGCTGTCGAGTCTAATAAGTCCAAGGAGGATGCTTTGAAGCAGATCTGGTAAGTTGGCTAGAGTATGGTTGTGTTATTCCTAGACTGACGTTATGAATATAGGTGTGTCGATAAGCCTGGTCTTCTCCTGGAATCGATGAAGGACGATCTCACACCAGCTCAACACCCGTACGCACGCAAAGACTCGGAATGGGACGGCAAGAAGCACGATGATTTGCTTGAAATCGTCCGCGAAGTCAAGCCTCACATTCTGATTGGCACATCTACCAAACCCAAGGCCTTTACAGAGGAAGTGATCAAGGAGATGGCCAAGCACACTGACCGTCCTATCATCTTCCCTCTGTCGAACCCTACCAAGCTACACGAAGCCAACCCTAGTGATCTATTCAAGTGGACAGACGGCAAAGCTCTGATGGCAACGGGATCTCCATTCGATCCTGTCGAGTATAACGGAACCAAGTATGAGGTTGCAGAATGTAACAACAGTACCACATTCCCCGGGATCGGACTGGGAGCCATTTTGTGTCGAACAAAGCTCATGTCACCGCCCTTGTTGGTTGCAGCAACCAAAGCACTCGCAGCTCAAGCACCGGCGCTCAAGGACGAGAAGGCGGGACTTCTTCCTGACGTGACAAACGTGCGCGAGATCAGTGTCAAGATTGCGGCAGCAGTGATCAAGAAGGCAAAGGAAGAGAAGCTGACCCAGCAGGAAGGTATTCCTGAGGATGATGATGAACTGGAAGCATGGATCAGAGCTCAAATGTGGGATGCCGAGTACAGACAGCTAAAGAAGGTCGAGCACGGTCAGGCAACGCGTGCAGCCAAAGGACAAGCTGGAGCCAAAGGAAAGACTTCTAAGAAGTCAAACTAGCATTGAAAAGCAGAACAGCATTAATAGACACGGATGAATTACTCCCACGTACAAAAACTTGTCTCGCTGGCAGCTATGAAAATGCACAGTTCCTTTAGTAAAGATGCAGCATCCACTGAGGGTCGTAGTGCCGTCGGATTTCGGTGGACTATGCTACCGTCACAAAGAGACTGTGCAACTTGATGGCTTTGCTGCTGCCTGTATGTTCTCATAAGAGTGCGGTAGTGACAAAAATTCATATGCTCAATAGCACATAGGAAGAACGGAGGAATGCAGCGAGAGAGAGAATAAGGGAAGGCGGAGACTTGGCGCATCGCAAAAGTCCGGGGCAAAAGTCCGAGCGGGCGGGTTTTCCAAAAGTTCTCGATTTATTTCTTACAAGCGCAACAAATATACATATCACAACCAGAACACAATCACAATGAAGCGCAAGTTGAACGATCAAGACGTCCCCGAGGTGGCAGAGGCCGTGACAGACGTCGAAACCGAAGTCGAGGAAAAGGTGGAAAAGAAGACGCCAACAGCAAAGACATTCGCCGAACTGGGACTGGATGCCCGCCTTTTGCAGGCCATCAACAAGGAGAAGTTTGCTGCTCCCACGCCTGTGCAAGCCCGTGCCATTCCTCTGGCTCTGTCGGGCAAGGACATCCTTGGTAACCCTCTCTACTTCGAAACATCCCAGTTGCAGGACTAACGAGACCCAGCGCGAGCACGAACCGGCTCAGGCAAGACAGCAGCATACCTCCTCCCCATCCTCCAGTCCATCCTACACCGCAAATCCGCACAGCCTTCGTCAACGAAATCTACCTCGGCTCTGATTCTGGTCCCCACCCGCGAACTTGCTGGTCAGGTCGCGAAGGTCGCCCTGTCGTTCGCTGCCTTCTGCGGCCAAGAAATTCGCATCGAGAACTTGACTCGCAAGGAGGACGACAAGGTTGCCCACGCCCGTCTCATCGAAGCACCCGATGTCGTCATCGCTACACCCTCGAGAGCGACTACCCTGGTCAACGCTTCTCTCCTGCAACTACAAACCCTCACACACCTCGTAATCGATGAGGCCGACCTTGTTCTGTCATATGGTCACGATGAGGACCTGCAAAATCTGTCTAAAGTCATCCCTCAAGCCGTTCAAACCGTTCTTATGAGCGCCACGCTACGAACCGAAGTCGACACACTCAAGGGCATGTTCTGCAAAGATCCTGTTCTACTCGAACTGGACCAGGAAGAGAAGGAATCATCGGCTCTCACACAATACGTTGTCCAGTGCGGAGAAGACGAAAAGTTCCTGCTCATCTACGCCATCTTCATGCTTAAGCTGATCAAGGGCAAGTGCATCGTCTTTGTCAGCGACATCGACCGCTGCTACAGACTTAAGCTGTTCCTCGAACAGTTTGGCATCAAGAGTTGTATTCTGAACTCGGAGCTGCCCGTCAACTCGAGACTGCACGTGGTAGACGAGTTCAACCGTGGCGTTTACGATATTATTATCGCTAGTGACGACAGTGAAATCGTCGGAAACGAGGAAAAGTCAAGCAACAAGAGGAGGAAGGTCGAGGTTGTAGAAGATGATGACGCCGAAACCACTGCTGTTGACGGAGAAGCAGCTGCTCCCGAAGAGACAGCTGCCGAGAACGACGACGAAGAGAAGGAAGTCAAGACAACAGAGGAAAAGCCAAAGAAGAAGCAAAAGCGCTCAAAGCTCGACAAGGAATTCGGTGTCTCCCGCGGTATCGACTTCAAGAACGTCGCCTGCGTGCTCAACTTCGACCTGCCCACCTCATCCCGCAGCTACACCCACCGCATCGGCCGCACCGCCCGCGCCGGAAAGTCGGGCATGGCCCTCTCCTTTGTCGTCCCCAAAACTCTTTACCGAAAGCACAAACCCACCACCATCCCCTCAGCCGAACACGACGAAGAAGTCATTGCCAAAATCACACGCCAGCAGGAAAAGAAGAATCAGCAGGTGCTGCCATACCACTTTGACATGAAGCGCCTGGACGGCTTCAGATACCGTATGACGGATGCCCTACGCTCAGTCACCCGTATCGCCATTCGTGAAGCCCGTATCCGCGAGATTCGCTCCGAGCTACTCAAGTCGGAGAAGCTGAAACGCCATTTCGAGGAGAACCCGACGGATCTGCAGCATTTGAGGCACGATCAGGAGAGCCATGCTGTTCGCGTGCAGCCGCATTTGAAACACGTGCCAGAGTATCTTTTGCCTGGTAACTCGGCGGTTGCACAGGGTGCTGGTGATGGAGGCTTTGTTGGCTTTGGCAAGAGTGGAGAGAACAGGATCAGGAAAGCGAGAATGCAGAATAGAATGAAGGGCAAGGGCAAGGGAAGGAAAAAGTCGGATCCGCTAAAGTCGTTGAGTGCGAAGAGGAAGTAAAGAGGGTTGATAAGCTTTCTTCGATATCATAATCATTGCTCTTCTTTCGTTGGTTCATATCTACAGCGACAGCTTGTATGCATCACTTCTATACTATCTCGGAATCCCTGCCGTGTATGCCACTTCTTTCTTCTTCACTAAGTGAGATGCCAAACTCTTCTTCGAGGACCTTGATCCTCTCATCTTCCGACTTTAGCTCTGTGTTGACCAACGCATCTTCACCAACTCGTCTTTTGAAGTCAGTCTTGAGAACATGCATTTGCCCCACAATCTTATCACCACTTTCGTCCAAGAGCATCTTGAGACAAACAGGAATATGCGTAAACCAAGAGTCCTTGCAAGTGCTAGTCCAGTAATTCATGACTTTGAAGTCAGCTTCAAGGAACTCGGTTTCTGAGAAGCAGTAGCAAGGAGACCAATTCTGATCGGTATTGCGCTTCTCATAGACCCAGAATTTTTGGTCCGAGGCAGTGCCTGGGATGGGCGAGTGGATGACTCTGGCCCACTGGTTCGGTTCTACATTCAATATACCATGCTCATCGTGTTTGAGAGGGACGGGGAAGGTAGGACCACCGCCTCCGAATCCGACATCGACGTGGTACTTCAGGTCTGGGTTGTCTGGAAACGAAACGAGATTGACCATGTGGCTGAAGCCTGAGAAAGTGACTTGGTCGAGAGGAATATCCTTTGCCGCGCTCACAGAGCTGCTGATCCTGGCACCGTGGCTGGTGACGGTGAAACCGAGCCCACGCAGGACGTTGGCGAAGAGGGCATTGTTGACCATGCAGTATCCACCACGTCCTCCTTTTGCATTGACTACAATCTTGTTGAATATGTCTTGAGCATCGATGCTGATGCTGTGGTGGGAGCTGTAGTGCAGGTCCAGGTTCTCGAATGGAATGTGGGCGAGGTTGTAGCGTTGGAGAGCGCTCAGGAAGTCGAGGCCAGTCGACGTATTGGAAGCGATCTTTGTGCTGACATTGCCGGGCTCATGGCGGTATTTCTGAGGGAGGTTGATACGATCGTAGTATCGGTTGATCTGAGCTGGAGTGTAGCTGCTCATGGTGAAGATGGCAATTCATGATTGGAGATGTGAGTCGACAGGAATAGTAGCGTGTGCAGTGACGTTTCATCCATCCATCGTCATGGATCCTTTCATCTCACCTCTCTTGCTCTCATACACACTCCCAACGCACCCTGAGAAATGCATCGACTGGAGAACATACTACTTAAGTCAGAGGATGTATCTGTTCAATTCACAGCGACTTCACGTCTCACGGCCCTCGTGTGATTACAAGATCACGCAGGCGCCTCCACTGACCACAACTCCAACGGCCTGGGCTTGTGCCAGTGCGGAGGACGACAAGAAGTGTCCGAGTTTCATCTTGATATTAACGGACTGAGTCTCCACCCAACATGGTACGGATTCTCGCAGAGACAGGCGTTAATGTCTCCATCGCTGCCCATGAGAAAGAGCCAATGGCACACTTCTTGCGCGATCGCGTGTACAAGAAGTTTTCCCGCCGTTACAGCCATAGTCGCGCCTCCCCCCTACTTTCCTTGGATCCACCAAATTCATAACACAAGGCAGGTCTTATCAGTAGTCGTTCCTTCTCTTTCTCTTCTGTTTCATCTGTTCTGCTGCTTTGATCGAAATACTCAGACCTTGTGTCTTCTTCCATCGACTACACTTACTCGTTTGCATCGGATACCGCATTTTCTTCACCTATACGCGTCCATTGCTCTGTATAGCATATACTCGCCCTCAAAAACATCCCGAAGCTTCATATACACAATGAGGTTGTTCAGTGCAGCCGCTGCATTACTTGCCGCAGTACCTTTTACCCAAGCATACTGGAAGGGGTTCAATGTCGCTGCCGAGAACCCAGACGGCTCCTGCAAAACACAAGCCCAATGGGT